>Ga0075420_100004722_pt1 | contig 11946 bp, 10 predicted proteins | sample SoiMetdeltSBSDD4_FD_75296 | JGI IMG/M metagenome (GOLD analysis project Ga0075420, IMG submission 75296) | Bulk soil microbial communities from a Populus tree surrounding site in Tennessee, USA - Soil MetaG P. deltoides SBSDD4 | ecosystem: Environmental > Terrestrial > Soil > Tree plantation... | reverse complement strand
TGAGCTCGCTCACCAGCGTCGAAGCGTAGAACGCGAGCAGGATCGCGCCGGCGATCACCGCGATGCGGTGGCGGCGGAACTTCCACCACATGATCTGCCACTGCGAGGCGCGGTAGAAGCGCTCCTGCTCCGGGGTGAGCGTTTCCGCCGCGTGCGGCTCGAACGGCTCCTGGGAAACGTAGTGGTCGAGTTTTATTTTGCCACTCCCCCGGTGAGCCGGATGCGCGGGTCGAGCGCCGCCAGCAGCAGGTCGGAGATGAACATGCCGATCACCGTGAGGAGCGACAGGAACATCAGGAACGAGCCGGCGAGGTACTGGTCCTGGCTGCGCAGCGCCTCGAGCAGCATCGGCCCCGAGGTCTGCAGCGACAGAACCACGGCGACGATGGCGGAGCCCGAGATCACGCTGGGCAGCAGGTTGCCGATGTCGGCGATGAACGGGTTCAGCGCCATGCGCAGCGGGTACTTCACCAGCAGGCGGAACCGCGGCATGCCCTTCGAGCGGGCGGTCACCACGTAGGGCTTCTGCAACTCATCCAGCAGGTTGGCGCGCAGGCGCCGGATCATTCCGGCGGTGCCCGAGGTGCCGATGACGATCACCGGGATCCAGAGGTGCTCCATCACCGAGATCGCCTTGCCGACGCTCCACGGCTGCCCGAGGTACTCCGGGTCCATGATGCCGCCGACCGAGAGCCCGAACTGCACGTTGGCGAAGTACATCAGCACCAGCGCCAGCAGGAAGTTCGGCGTCGCGAGGCCGATGTAGCCGAGGAAGGTGAGTCCGTGGTCGCCCCAGCTGTACTGGCGCGTGGCGGCATAGAAGCCGATCGGAAACGCCACCGCCCAGGTAAAGAGGATCACCGAAAAATTGAGGATGAAAGACAGCAACAATCTGTCCCCCACGACCTCCTTCACCGGCAGGTCGTACTCGAACGACCAGCCGAAATCGCCCTGGATCAGGCCCGAGAAGCCGTTCTCGCCCGGCCAGGCGCCGACCCAGATCGCGTACTGCTCGACCAGCGGCTTGTCCAGGCCGTACTGCTTGCGCAGGAACACCGCGCGCTCCGCGGCGGCCTTGTCGCCCTGGCTCTGCAGCTCGGCGATCTGGTTGGTGAGGAAGTCCCCCGGCGGCAGCTGGATGATGGCGAAGGTGACGATGCTGATCACGATCAGCGTCGGGATCATGATCAGGACGCGGCGCAGCGTATATCTAAGCATTTACCTGAACCAGAACGTGTCGGGGCGATAGATCCCGAAAAACGCTCCCGGATCCCAGTTGTAGAACCCCTGCTCCGGCACGTTCATCAGCGTCTTGCGCGCCACCACCGGCTGCGGCACGCCCGCGACCACGCCGATGGTGAACTGCTGGTCGGCGTGCAACTCCAGCATCGCGTGCCAGGCGCGCTCGCGCTCCTGGCGGCTGGTGGCGTCGAACCAGGCGCGGTTGAGGCGCTGCAGCTCCTTCGCCTCGGGCATGTCCACCGGCTCGCCGGATTTGCCCGCGGTCTCGAGGTACTGCCCCCACTTCGGCCACTGGTTGTGCGACTGGCTGGTGGGCGCGAGCTCGTCGGGCGGGTTGTCGGGGGTGGCGAGGCCGTTCTCGATCCCGCTCCATGCCGACATCAGCGTCTCGCCGGAGAACAGGCGGTTGCGGAACGCGTCGCGCTGCGAGGGCTTGCTGAAAAGCTTGATGCCGACCTCGCGCCAGGTCTCGCGGATCAGCTCCAGGACGTCGGTCTGCTCGGTCGACTCGCCCGCGGTCTCGACGATGATCTCGAGCGGCCGGCCGTCGGGGAGCCTGCGCACGCCGTCGAGACCCCGTTTCAATCCGATTTCATCCAATAACCTCGAGGCCTCCTTGCGGTCATAGCGCGCCCAGCGGTCGCGGTACGCCTCGCGGAACAGCGGGCTCTGCGGCAGCACGGTGTTGTTGCCCTCGATGGCGAGGCCGAAATAGAGCACCTGGTTGACGAGCGAGCGGTCGATGGCGAGCGACAGCGCACGGCGGAAGCGCACGTCGCGCACCACCTTGCGCCACACCGGGTCGTTCACGTTGAGGTTCGGGAACAGCGCGAAATGCGCCCCCTTGCCCGGCCGCCACAGGAGCGTGCGGTAGCCGTTCTGCTTCTCGCCTTGCTTGAGGAAGGTGTAGTTGTTGAAGTGGACGTCGCGCGCCTGCAGGTCGGCCTCGCCGGCGCCGGTCTTGGCGGGGATCAGCTTCGAGTCCGCCACCGCGAGCACCACGCGGTCGATGTAGGGCAGCTGCAGCCCCTGCTCGTCGACGCGGTGGAAATACGGGTTGCGCACCGCGACGAAGCGGTCGGCCGGCGGCCGCGTGCCGTTCAGCCACGGCTGAAGCGTCGGCAGGTCGGGGTTGTCCATGTCCATGAGGTTGTCGGCGCGGTTGTGCGTCGCCGACCACTTGCGCTTCGCCGTACCGTCGGCCTCGGCCTTGCGCACCTTCTCCGAGTACTTCTTGTGGAACGGCTTCATGTAATGCGCCGGGCGATAGAGGAACAGCGGCGAGGCGCCCGCCTGGCGCGCGATGAAATGCGGGTTGGGCTTGTGCCAGGTGAAGCGCAGCGCCGTGTCGGACAGCACCTCGAACTTCGGCGGCTGGCCCTCGACCAGCATGTCCTTCGGCGGGCCGGCGGGCGCGAGTTCCTTGTTGTTCGCCACGTCCTCCCAGTAGTAGCGGAAGTCCTCGGTGGTGAACGGACGGCCGTCGGACCAGCGGTGGCCCTTGCGCAGCTTGAGGGTGAAGATGCGCCCCTCCTGCACCTCGAGGCTCTCGAGGATGTCCGGGACGATGTTGAACTCGCGGTCGTAGCCGACGAGGCGCGCGTAGCCGTAGACCACCAGCAGGCGCGTGTCGCGCGCGCGACCGACCAGGCTGTGCAGCGTGCCGCCATGGCGGCCCGGCTGGTCCACCTTCACCACCAGCGGCGGCTGCGGCAGGCGCATCGCCAGCGGCGGCAGCTTGCCCGTCGAAACGTCGAGCCTGAGCATCGGCGGATCGACGAGGTTTGCAGAAAAAACCACCCCGGGGGCAACCAGCAGGATTGAAAAAACAATATTCCTCATGCGGCCCTCACGAGGTGCCCCTTGCCGATGTCCCGCATCCCGGGGCGCGCCTCGCCGGCGATGCGGAACTCGCCGGGCCACGCGGCCGGGTCGGAAGCCTTGCCCTCCATCAGGGCGTCGAAGTTGAGCTTGCGGGCGAGGTCGGGCTCGGGAACCGCCGCGAGCAGCGCCTGGGTATACGGATGCACCGGGTTGCGGAACAGCTCCGCAGCCGGCGCGAGCTCGACGATGCGCCCCGCGCACATCACCGCGATGCGGTCGGCGAGGTAATTCACCACCGCGAGGTTATGAGATATGAAGATGTAGGTCAGCCCGAGCGCGCTGCGCAGGTCTTTGAGAAGATTGAGCACCTGCGCCTGCACCGAGACGTCGAGCGCGGAGACCGGCTCGTCGCAGATCAGCAGCTCGGGGCCGAGCGCCAGGGCGCGCGCGATGCCGATGCGCTGGCGCTGCCCGCCCGAGAAGCTGTGCGGATAGCGCCGCAGGTGGCGCACGTCGAGGCCGACCAGGCCCATCATCTCCTTGACGCGCGCGAAGCGCTCCTCTTCGTCGCCGATGCCGTGGATCACCAGCGGCTCGCTCACGATGTCGTAGGCGCTCATGCGGGGATTGAGCGAGCCGAAGGGGTCCTGGAACACGAACTGCACCTTGCGCCGGTAGCCGAACAAGCGCGCGTCCTTGAACCCCAGGACTTTCTCCCCCTTGAAAAGAATTTCTCCCGAGTCCGGCGTGACCGACCGCAGGATCATGCGCGCGGTCGTGGTCTTGCCGCAGCCCGATTCGCCGACCAGGCCGAGGCACTCGCCGGCGCCGACCTCGAAGCTCACGTCATCCACGGCAAGAAACTCGCCGCTCGAACCGCTCTTGCCGCCGAGAAACGAGCGCTTGCGCGTCGAGTAGCGCTTGGTGAGATGCTTGACCTCCAGCAGGGGCCGGGTCAGATCGATGCGTGGCCGTATCCCGGTTGCAATGAGGTGCTCGCCGGTCACCTGCACGTCGCGGATCGGCGTCAGGCGCTCGCCGCGCGCCATGTCGAAGCGCGGCACGGCGCGCATCAGCGCCTTGAGGTAAGGATGCTGCGCCTCGCGGAAGATGTCCGCCACGGCGCCCGATTCCATCACGCGGCCGCGGTGCATTACCACCACCTCGTCGGCCATGTTCGCCACCACCCCGAGGTCGTGGGTGATGAGTAGGACCGCCATGTGGAACTCCTGCTGCAGCTCCTTGATCAGCTGCAGGATCTGCGCCTGGATGGTGACGTCGAGCGCGGTGGTTGGCTCGTCCGCGACCAGCAGCGCCGGACGGCACACCAGCGCCATCGCGATCATCGCGCGCTGGCGCAGGCCGCCGGAGAGCTCGAACGGATAGGTGTGCTCGGCCTTGACCGGATCCGGAAAGCCGGTGAGGCGCAGCATCTCGAGCACCGCGTCGCGCCGCTGCGACTTGCCGAGGTCCTCGCGGTGCAGGGCGAGCGCCTCGCCGATCTGGTTGCCGATGGTGTGCAGCGGCGACAGCGCGGTCATCGGCTCCTGGAAGATGATCGAGATGCGCCCGCCGCGGATGTCCTGCATCGGGCGCCCCGCGGGGTCCAGGCGCGAGATGTCCACCTCGGTCTTGAGCTTCGGATCGCGGAACACGATCTCGCCCGACTCGATGCGCGCGATGCGCGGCAGGATGCCCATGATCGACTGCGCCACCACCGACTTGCCCGAGCCCGACTCGCCGACCAGCGCGACCGTGCCGCCTTGCGGAATGCGGAACGACACGCCGTCGACCGCCTTCACCGTGCCGGCGTCGACATCGAGATAAACCTTCAGATCGCGGACGGTAATGAGGTCAGCCATGCGCGGGGGCAGTATACGAGAAGGCTTCCTGCGCCGAGACCCAGCGAATGTCCCGAATCGTGAAAAGTCGTTCAAGAAAATCCCAGGCCGCGGCGTCGTGCACCGCGTGATGCGTCAGCCACCCCACGGGCTCGTCGCCCGATAGATGCGGGAATGCGCTTGATAGAGCCTCTTCCCTGCCGACAAAGCGCTTCCCCTGGCGCCACGCCACGATATCGACGTGCGTGTTCACCTGCCGCAGTCCCGGCGCCGGCTCGGCGCTCGCGCGCGCGCCGTAGGCGCTGACGCCGCGGATCCCGATCGCGGGCAATCGTTTCAGCAGATCCTCGCGTATCCGGTTCCACGGCGGGGCGAGGATCGGCAGGAATTTTTCGCCGGCAAGCTCCTGCAATCGGGCGCGCCCGGCGGCGATCCGCGCCAACGCCGTGCCGATCGGCTCGAGCGCGGGGTACTCGGTCTTCTTTTCGCCCGCGGCGGCACGATTGCGATGGTCGGTGCCGTGCTGCAGGATGGTGACGCCGTCATGCAGCGAGCGGAACAGCTCGGGCTCCGCCGCTGCGGGAATGACCGCCAGGGACAAGGGGATCCCATAAGTCTTCGACAGACGGACGAGTTTCCGGATATTCGAGGAAACGGCCGCGGCGTCGTCGTCGCGCCACCAGAATTCGGCCGGACGGCCGGCATCGCGCCGCCGCGCCAGCTGACCCTCGAATTCGGCCCACTTCAAGAAAGCCACTCGCGCAGCAGGGCGGCGCTCGCGCGGGCGCCGCCGAAGTCGATCGCGCCAGGCGCCGGCCGCGGGCGTGCGGCGGCGCGGTCCACCGCCGCCGCGAGCGCGGCAGGCGTCAGCGAAGCATCGTCTACCACCTCCAGCAGCCCCCTTTCTGCCAGCAGCGTCGCGCGCAGCGTCTGCTCGGATTCGGTGACGCTCGCAAACGGGACCACCACCGCCCGGGCGCCCGCCTGAAGCGTTTCCAGTACTGTGTTGTACCCGCCCTGGCTCACGGAAAGCACGCAATTTCGCAGCAGCAGCGTGAAATCGTTCCGCGAGCGCTCGACGATCACGCCATTGCCCGCGCGGGAGCGCAGGGTTTCGAAGCCCGGGGCGTTGATGCCGGCAAGGATGCGCCAGGGCCGATCGCGCAGGCTGCTCAGAGGGCGCGCCGCGATCGCGGTCTCGAGCAGGCGCTGTCCGACCGCGCCGCCGCCGGCGGAAACCAGCACCTCGCCGGTGCCCGCGTCCCCCTGCCGGGCGGGTTCCTGGACCACGTACCCGGTGTAGTGCATCCGCCCCGCCAGCCGCGCCGCGGCGCCGAAGCTGCGCTCGAAGGGCGCGACGCGGGGATCGCCATGCACCAGCAACCGGTCGTAGTAGTGCTCGAAGCACTCGAGCATCTCGGCCTCGCGCGACGGGCGCGGCTGGATCAGATCGCGCACCGAGCACACGACGAGCGGGCGCGGCGAAGCCTGCTTTGCCTTGTCGAGGAGCGGGAGCAGCTCGAAGCGCATCTGCCGCCGGCCGAAAGGGAACAGCTCGATCAGCAGCACATCGGCAGAAGCATCCTGAAAAGCCTTGAGGAGCGCTTGCCGGCGCCGCGCCTTCCACGCGTCATCCACCGGGTTGCCGTTCAGGTCGAGCAGCTGCTTGAATTCGGCATCGCTCGATACCGGCGGCAGCTGCAGAGCTGGAATGCCCTCCACCGGCTTGCCGCCGCTCGCCAGGGTGACCTCGAATCCCGCCGCGGTCAGCCCGCGCGCGAGCGCCGCGGCGCGCTGCAGGTGCCCGATGCCGAGGAGATGCTGCACATAGAAGAAAACCCGCGGCGGTTTCACGTCACGTTGAGCTGCAAGACCCGCGGGCTGCCCCCGGCATCGAGGGTGAAGAGATGCACCGCGTTCCAGTCGAGTTTGGCCGGCGGCCTGCCGCGCATGTCCCAGCCGCTCGCGGCGGCGAGGACCGCCCGGATCACGCCGCGGTGCGTGATCGCGAAGGTCGGCTGTTTCTCAAGTGCAATCTCCCTTAGCCAGGGCTCCACTCTGGACACGACCATGCGGGGACTCTCGCCGCCGGGCGGCCTGAAATCGAGCCCGCGTTCCTCGTTCTCGCGCATCTCCCCGCCGAGGCGCGCGCGCAGGGCGCCGAGCGATTCGCCCTCCCAGGCGCCCCAGTCCATCTCGACGAGGCGAGGCTCGCGCGGCGCCCCGGGCGCGCCGAGCAGCGCCGCGGTGTCGACGCAACGCTTGAGAGGGCTCGTCACGATACGCATGCCGCGGCAGGCAACCGGCAAGGAAATGGAAATATTCTCCAGCAAGGGCAAGTCGGCCCGCCCTTGAATGCGGCCGGCAACGCTCCAGGCCGTGTCCGCGTGGCGCCGCAGGGCGAGCGTCACCAGCCGCTCAGAGGGGGGTGCGGGGGGTGAGGTGATTCTCACCCCCCGCTCTCACAGGGCGGCAAGCAGGCCGCCCATGCGGCGCGCCGCGGCGTCCAGGCTGCGCTCGGCGGCGATAAACGCCGCCGCGTTGGCGCCGAGCGCCGCGCGCCGGACCGGATCGGTCAGGAGCTGGCGTAACGCCGGCGCGAGGTCTTCGCTTTGGGTCAGGACCCCGGTGCGCCCATCCATCACCACGTCGGGCACGCCGCGCGTCGCCCTGGAGACCACCGGAATGCCCGCTGCCTGCGCCTCGAGCATCGACATGCCGTAGGCCTCGTTCACCGCCGGCCAGGCGTAGAGATCGCAGGCGGCGTAGACCGCGGCCAGCTGCCGCCCTTCGAGGATGCCGATAAACGCAGCGCGCCCCGGCACGCTCTCCTCGAGCGCGGCTTCGACTTCGGTGCGTGCCGGGCCGCCGCCGGCGACTACCAGGCGCCACGGCAGATCGGCGAGGCGCGCGAGCGCGGCGGCAAGGGCGCGGTACGAGGCGAGCTTGTCGCCGGGGCGCATCATCGCCGCGACGAAGATCCACGGCACCGACATATCCAGCCCATGCGCCTGCGCGAGCTTTTTCCGGTGGTGTTCGCGCTGCCCGGCTGCCGCGCGGTACAGCCCGGCATCGAGAAAAGGCGGCAGGTGCACGATGCGCTCCCTGGCGACCAGCTTTTCCAGCCCGGCGACATCGTCGCGCGAAGGGGAGATGACCAGGTGCGCGCGCCGGATTGCTTCCGAGGCGGCTTCATGCCCCATTGCCCAAGGCCCGGCCGCGCGCTTTTCCGCCAGCGAGGCCTCCGCAATCACATAAGGGATGCCGAGCGCTGCGCTCACTGCCGGGCCGAGCCAGTCCGGCGCCTTGTAGTAGACGTGGTAGGTGAACCACAGGTTGGGGCGCAGCGGCGCCGGGCCGGCGCGCCATCCGGCCACCAGCCGCTCGGCCAGCGCCTCGCCCTGGCTGCGCAGCGCGAGCTGGCGCGCGGCATCGCCGTCGGCGTCGAAGCTGCGGAAGGTGGACACGAGCTCCACCTGCTCGGCGACCAGCTCGAGCGCGTCCATGAACAAGCCCGCAACGCGCCGGTCGCCCGAAGGCGTGGCGTGGGTCGGCGGCTTAAGCGGTGCGTAGAACGCGATGCGCACCGGCGGCGAGGCCGAACCTGCGGGCGAGGCTCTCGATGTTCGGGTCGAGCGCGAAGCTTTCGGCCAGCCGCGCACGCGCGGCCTGCCCGAGCGAGCGGCGGCGCGCGGGATTGACGATCAGCGCCTCCAGCGCGCGCGCGAGCGCCGCGGGATGGTTCTCCTCCACCAGGACGCCGGTCTGGCCGTCGTGGATCAGCTCGGGAATCGCCGATACGCGCGTCGCCACGCAGGCCAGGCCCTGGCTGTGCGCTTCCATCAGCACATTCGGCAGCCCGTCGCGGTCGCCGTCGCGAGCGACGCGGCTCGCGAGCGCAAACAGGTCCGCGGCGCGATATTCGGCGAGCAGCTCGCTCTGCGTGAGCGCGCCTCGCCAGGTGATTTTCCTGTCCAGGGAAAGCCGCGCCGCCTGTCGTTGCAGCTTCTTCTTCAGCGGGCCGCCGCCGGCATGGACCAACCTCCAGTGCAGCGCAGCGGGCAGGCGGGACAGCGCCTCGAGCAGCACGTCGGTGCCCTTCTTCTCCACCAGCCGCCCCACCGACAGGATCACCACCGGGTCGGCGGCGTTGCGGCCGTCGCGAATCGATTCAGAAAAAGAGCTCTTGCCCGGAAAGCGGGCGAGATCGATCCCGTGATAGGCCAGCTCCACCCGCCCGGGCGTCGCGAGCGCCGCGAGATGGTCGCGGTTCGCCGCGGTGCAGGTGACCAGCCATTCGCAGGAAGCGAGCTTCTCGCGCTTTTCCCACTCGGGCGTGGTCCAGATGTCCTTGGCGTGCGCCGACCCGCTCCACGGCAGGCCGAGCAGCGCCGCGGCGTAGCGTGCCACCGAGGCCGGCGTGTGCAGGAAATGCGCGTGCAGGTGCTTCACGTCGGCAGGCAGCTCCGCCGCGAGCACCAGCGCCTGGCCGAAGCGGCGGATGCGGTTGGGGGTCGGGTCGCGGCGCAGGTCGCGCAGCCAGAGGTTTCGAGCTTCACGGTAGCTCGCTTTCTTGCGCAGGCGAAACCAGGCCTTGAATACCCGCAAGGGCTCGAGCAGCAGGTACTCGGGGAGATAGAGCAGGGCGGCGCGGATCTCGTCGTGCACCGGGTGGCGGCGCTCGTCGGTCGGCTGGCGCAGCGAGACGATCAGGATCTCGAGGCCGCGGCGCTCGAGCGCGGCGATCTCCTGCGCGATGAAGCTCTCGGAGAGGCGCGGATACCCTTTGAGGACGAACGCGACCCGCACCCGCGACCCGCAGATCAGCCGATGCGCGAAATCCGCGAAATCGAGGACGACGCCTCGAGCTCCGCGGGCTCGATCCACGGCGCGACCAGCCGCGAGACGTTCTTCAGGCCTTCGAGCAGCCCGGGCACCACGACCTCCGACGGGCGGCTCTGGCGCGGCAGCGCGCGCAGCGCGGCGGCCATGACCGCCGGGTCGTAAGTGCCGTCGTCGCTCAGCATGCTCACCAGCCCGATCTCGGCCGCGCGCGAGGCGCGGATGAACTGCTCGAGCCGCGGCTCGGTGCGCGGCACGATCAGGGCGCGCTTGTCGAGCGACAGCACCTCGCAGAAGGTGTTGTAGCCGCCCATCGCGACCACGCCGGCGGCGCGATCCACCAGCGCCTCGAGCTGGCCGTGGAAGGTGATCGCGTCGACGCGCTTCAACCGCGCCGCGCGGTCCATGAATTCCGCCTGGCGCTCGGCCTGCATGAACGGCCCGAGCACCAGCAGCGCCGGATAGGGCAGCAGCGGGTCGTGCTCGTAGGCGCGCAGCACCCACTCGATCAGCCCCTCGCCGTCGCCGCCGCCGCCGGTCGTCACCAGCAGGTACGGCCGGTTGACCATCTCGGGCAGGCGCGGCGGCGCGCCGTGCGTCGGCACCTCGCGATGCAGGTAACCGGTGTAGACCATTTTCTGCCGCACGCTCCGCGGCAGCGCGATGCCCTCGAGCGGGTCGCAGACCTGCGGCAGCCCGTAGACCCAGATCTCGTCGTAGAGCTCGCGCAGCGCCGGCAGCACCTTCTTGCGCTGCCATTCCGGCTCGAGCAGGCGCGGCTCGTCCATCACGTCGCGCAAGCCGAGCACCAGGCGCGTGCCGCGCCGCTTGAGGTTCTTCAGCGTCTGCAGCAGCTCGCCGCGCAGCCCGACCGGCTCCTTGTCGACGATGAACAGGTCCGGCCCGAACTCTTCCGCGGTGTGCTGGATGATCGAGGCGCGCATCGACATGGTCTCGCGGATATCGAGGTGCAGGTTGAGCGAGGTGTAGTCGCCGCTGCGCAGCTTGATCACGCCGGGGACGCGCACGAAGTCGACGCGCGCCCTGAAATCGAAGCTGCCGATGATCGGCGAGCCCGACAGGATCAGGACCGAGAGCTGCTTGAAGCTTTCGACCAGCGAATGCGCGATCGCTCGGCAGCGGCGCAGGTGGCCGAGGCCGAAGGTGTCGTGGCTGTAGATGAGTACGCGGCCATCGTTACGTCTGGACTTCATGGCGCCCCTCCCCTTTCCCGCTTATGAGGCCGGATTGTGGGCCGGGGCGGCGGCGCCGCGCAAGCCCTGCCTGAGTTTGCAAGCCTTGCAAATCCCGCAAGGCCGGAACCCCTCCATGGGGCGACGACAGGACCATGTCAGGTCCAGCAGCTCCGGCGGCAGCCCGGCCGCGAGCTCGGCCTTGGGGGTGTGATACACGGGCAGGATCCACTCGACCCGCGGCTCGCCCAGCTTGCGCGCGCGATAGCACGCGTACATCTCCTCGAACACGCGCTGCTGGCGCGCGCTGCGGTTCGCGATGTCGGTGTCGCTCGCCAGCGCGGCTACCGCGATGCGGTCGCAGCCCGGCGTGTCGATCGCCACCTGGCAGGCGACGAACGCGATCGACAGATAGTCGATCGGGATCGCCGCCAGCCCCGAGAAATCGAGCGCCGATTCCGAGTACTGGAACGGCCGGTAGCGGCCGCGGCAGTACGCGACGATGGCCGCGACCGCGCGGCTCTCGGCGCGGTCGCGTCCCTCCTGGTTGATCATGCGGATGTGGTGCACGCGCAGCGCGTCCGCGCTTTCGGCGAGCAGCTTCACCAGCATCGCGGTGCTGTCGATCCCGCCCGAGAACATCACCAGCGTGGTCACGTCTCGATTCTATCTGTACTAGGATGCGACCTCATGGGCGTCAAACAGCTGCTGGATCTGCGTGAAAAAGTCGCAATCGTTACCGGCGGCTCGCGCGGGCTCGGCCTGCAGATTGCCGAGGCGCTCGGCGAGATGGGCGCGAAGCTCGCGATCACCGCGCGCAAGAAGGACGAACTCGATCAAGCGGTGGAGAAACTCGGCCGCCTCGGCATTGCTTCCCAGTCCTATGTGTGTGACATCGGCAAGCGCGAGGCGATCGCACCGGTCGCGGAAGAAATCCTGAAGCGATTCGGCAGAGTCGACGTCCTGGTGAACAACGCCGGCGCCACCTGGGGCGCGCCGGCGGA
>Ga0075420_100004721_pt1 | contig 11948 bp, 14 predicted proteins | sample SoiMetdeltSBSDD4_FD_75296 | JGI IMG/M metagenome (GOLD analysis project Ga0075420, IMG submission 75296) | Bulk soil microbial communities from a Populus tree surrounding site in Tennessee, USA - Soil MetaG P. deltoides SBSDD4 | ecosystem: Environmental > Terrestrial > Soil > Tree plantation... | reverse complement strand
TGCGCCGCGGCGAGATCGTCAAAGTGTAGGGCCGGTCCTTGGACCGGCCGGTCCGAAGAACAGGACCCGGCCTATTTCGCTCGACACTCGTAGCTGGTTGGAGCTTCTGGATCGCCCGTGCCTTTGTAGTGTGCGATCTGCGGATACTGGCACACCAGCCGCTTTCCCCACTTCCTTGCCGTCGGCGAAGTGCGAGACGATCAACTGATCCGGCGTCTTGCCCTTCTCCTTCCAATCCTCGATCGGAGTGAGCGCGTCGAAGCTGAAGTTGTGCGGCCCGGTCGTCCCCGGGCCGTGCCCCATGCCTGGCACCATGAAGAAGCGCATGTTCTCGCGCACGGATTTCTCGCCGACAGCCGCGACGACCCGGTTGTAGTAGTTGACGGCGACCTTTTGCAGCACCGTCGCATCGGCCCATCCACCAATGAGCAGCAGCTTGCCGCCACGGGCGAAGTACTTCCGCAGGTCGGGATCCACCGCGTTCACCGGTTGGATCTCGGGGCGATCCGAGGATGCGACGTCGCCGTCGTGATTGATCGGCCGCCTTGAAGAATTCGACTGGAATACCGAGCGGTTCGGTGCCGTCCGAGTTGTCCCCAACCCGGCTCGCTGCCCCGATAGAGCGGCGAATACAGTTCGGCGCCGGTCCGCGAATGGCGAGGTCCCAGGTAGATCTTCCGCGCCGCCTCGACCTGCGGCGGCGTCAGACAATTCGCCGCGGGCGCGCCTTTGCACTGCACGGTGGCGAGATCGACGCGGCAGCCTTCCGGGTCGCCGATGATGCCGTCCTTCAGACCGTCGGTCGCGTCGCACGCGTTGAGCGCCGCCTGATTGAGCACGGCGTACGTGTCGGGCGTGAGAAAGCTTGCGTCACTCGCGTGCGTCGCCTGCCACACCCACATCTGCCCGAAGGTGTGCCTGGTGAGATACGAGGACATGGCCAACGGCCAGGCCGTCATAGTCCGCAGGGTATCGCTGCGCGGCGCTGAGCGCGGCAATCGTGCCGCCACCCGCTTCGGCCATCAACGACAGCTTGGGCGCGCGGCCGTAGAACGCGCGAATCAGCGTCTTGGCGGCCACGGTCATCTGGTGCACCGAGCGGTAGCCGAAGTCCTTGATCTGCTCCGGATGATCGAGCGCGTAGCTCGAGTTGCCTTCGTGCCCGGTGTTGCTCCCGACGGTGGCGTATCCGCGGCGGACGCCGCCCGCGAGCGCGTTGGGGCGCTGGCGCGGTTCCGCCGCCGAGACCGCCGTTGCCGGTGCCACGCAGCTTCCCGTTCCAGCCCGTCGCCGGCAGCCATACTTCGATCTTGATGTTCGAGTCCGCGCTCGGCGTCATCGTGGCGGCAACGCGACACAGTGCGGGCACATCCGCAAAAGGATTGGCTGCTCCGGACGGTCGCGGTCCGCCGCCTCTGGCCGGCGGCGGCGGAAGCGCCCCGGCCGCCACGAACTGTGCGCTCGTCACCCTTCCGCCGGCGAGCTTCGTTGCCGCGAGCTTGTCGCAGGCCGCCTGGGCATTGACAGGACCCTGCGCCGACGGCGACTGCGTTGCGACGATGAACAGCACGGTGAACGCTCCGGCCGGAATCGATACGCGCCTCATGCCGGGCATTCTACTGCCGCCAACAGCTCCTTCCTGACGACGAATCGCTCGGCCATGTTACGCAGCTCGCGCACGTTGCCCGGCCAGCTGTAGGCCTTCAACCATGCCAGCGCGTCGGCGCCGATCGGTGGACACGGCACGCCGTGCTGCCGGCTGAATCGGGCCGTGAAGTGCTCGAGCAGCTCCGAGATATCTTCCGGGCGGTTGCGAAGCGGGGGCACGTGAATGCCGATGACGTTCAGCCGGTAGTAGAGATCGAGCCTGAACTCGCCCTCGGCGATCAAGTCGCGGAGGTTGCGCCGCGTCGTCGCCACGATCTGCACGTCGACACGCCGCGTCCAGCCAGACTCGCCGATGCGCTGGAGCTCGCCGAACTGGAGGAATCGGAGCAGCAGCGCCTGCATGCGCGCGCTGCTCTCGCCGATCTCATCGAGCACCACAGTGCCGCCTCGCGCGCCTTCGAAGACGCCCCGATGGTCGCGAACCGCGCCGCTGAAGCTGCCGCGCACGTGGCCGAAGAGTTCCGATTCGAGCAGGGAATCAGGCACACTCAGGCAGTTGATGATGCGTATCGGACGCAATCGCCGGCTGCTCCGCCGGTGAAGCATGTGAGCGGCCAGTTCCTTGCCGACGCCGCTGTCACCCTCGATCGATCGGTAGTAGGAAATTTGTCGTGGACCTCCCGGCGACCCAGCGCGGTCCGGGCTCGCGGAGAAAAGCCGTCAGCTAGAACCTAAAACGACCACACTCGAAACGGTACGTAAGTGACCCACTGAATGTCACGCGACTGCTCCGCCCGGTTCGTCAGGCGACGGAGCCCGAAGTAGGGCCCTCATTGTCTGTGTAGCACGATTACGGTTCACGATCACTCACCGTCGTGATCGGCGCCGCCGCCGACCCCACTGCGCGAAGGAGCCACTGCTGATTCGCACCACCGTGAACGGTGTACTGGATCACGCGTGCGCCGTCGTCCGGCGAGGCGAATTCAACGTCCAGCACCTTGCCGCTGTGCCGAGCGACAATGAACACATAACCGTTGGATGCCGGCTCGAGCGTCCACGCCTGGTTGTCGCCGCCATGCGCCGGCCACTGAATGATGGGTGTGACGTCGTCGAGCAGCTCACCATAGACGTCGAGTACCTGCCCACTGTGCCGCGCGATGATGCGGAACACGCCGCCGCCGGCCGGCTCGAGCCGCCACTGTTGATTCTCACCGCCATGGCAGACCCATTGGATCACGGACGCGGCCGCATCCATTGACGCACCGTACACATCGAGGCACTTGCCGCTGTTGCGCGACACGATTTCGAAGTAGCCGTCAGTCGATGGTGGCGGTGGCACCCACACCGTTGCGCGGTAGAGAGTTGTTTCCGACGTGCGCGGGTCGTGGGGAGGGAAGCTCACGCCCACGACCTGACCCCTGTTGTTCACGAGGGTGGCGCGGCTATTCGCGTCTCCAAGTGCGCCAAGGTCGATCATCCCTCCACCCGCAGTCCACGAGAACGCGCGGACCGCTGCAAATGACCCAGGGATGGTGGTACTCGACCCGACGACGACACCGTTGACGTTCACGGCCGCGGCGCTACTGTGAGTACCTCCGATGGTACCGAGATCCACCATACCTCCCATCGCAGTCCACGAAACCGCGTGCGAGTTGAAATCGGTGCCGGGTACAAAAAACGACCTGCCTACAACCTGACCGGTATCACTCGCGGCTATCGCCTGACTATGTGGGCCGGCGATCGCACCGAGGTCCACCATTCCCCCTGTCGGGGTCCACACAAAGCCGTGACTGGCAACATCGGCGGCGAGGTAGCTATCGCCAACGACGTAGTCCCCGCTCCGACTGACCGCATAGGCTCTGCTGCCGGTTCCTCCGAGAGTGCCAAGATACACTGTGCCTGTCGTCGGAGACCACCAGAACGCGGTATCGACGGAAGTGATTCCGACGCTGCTGTTGACCCAGCCCACCATATCACCCGAGTCGCTCGCAGCGAGCAGGTGATGTTGCGGAGCCGATCCGATGAGGCCGAGGTCAACAAATCCGCTGCTCTCGGTCCATGAGAACGCGTGGAACTCCGAACCAGCGATGGGAAAGTTCGAGACCGAGTAGTAACCGAATACCTGGCCGGCGTTGTTGACCGCGAGTGGGTACATGTACTCCCCAAGATCAACCATGCCGCCAGTTGCAGTCCATGAGAACCCGTGTTCTATAAACACGTCAAAACACTGGGGAGGCAATCCCGGGGGCACGGGCGGGGGCGGCACGCACCCAGACCGGTTCTCAGCGGCTTGCCCGACCACTTGCCCCTTGTCGTTTACGGCGACCGCGAAACTGTTATCACGGCTCGACGTGCCGATCGTGCCGAGATCAACCATGCCGCCCGTCGCAGTCCATGAGAACGCATGCGCGGCCACGTCGCCGCTCGTGAGGCTCCAACCGACGACCTGCCCATGGTCATTTACGTCTCTAGGCTCGCTTGTCGTCCCTCCAAGCGTACCTATGTCGATGATCAGCGGTTGCTGCGCATCCGCATGTGTAGCTGTGCCAAGAGAGACAGCGACGACCAGCGTTACCGCGAGCAATGCGCATCGCGACGATGTTCGGCCACAGCAGCCAGTGACAAAAATCTCAGGATGCTTCATGTCAGCCCCGCGGTAGAGACGAGAGGAACGATTAATCACGTAGGAATTTCTGAGATGGTCGTGGTTGTGCGCGACGATTGCAACCCGCCGTGTCGGAGCGTGGGAAGTCTACTGCACCGACGACTACGGCCAGCTCATCGGGCACGTTAAAGAGACATGGCGTCCTGACGGTCACTCGATCTTTCGTTTGGAGGCGCTCGCGTACGTCGATCCCAGCCGCCGCCGATGCGAGGCGCCCGCCGGTTCGATAGTAGAGGGCGCTTCCATATCGGATTGGCCTGCAGCAACGGAGCCATGGGGTTGGCGCCGCGCCGCGGACAACTTCCCTGAGCGATCAGCCAGTAGAACTGCTATGGAGGCCGAGCGGCGGGTTCATGGCCCTCTTTGATGAATACGCCGACAGCGAGACCGATGCGCCGGCGATCTTCCGTCCGTTCACTGCGCTGTCCGTACTCGGCGCTATTGTCGGCCGTCGCATTTACGTTCGTTGGTACGGGAACACCGAACTGGCCTTGAACAACTACATCGTGCTGCTGGCGGCGAGTAGCTACTCGCATAAGAGCACGATGCTCACTATGGGTAGGCGGCTGGTACAGGAGGTGCTACCGGCCAGTCTTTTACCGAACGATTTCACGTACGAGGCACTCGTCTCGGCGCTCGCCGACCGATCAGACGGTTTGCTGACGGTTCAGGAGTTTACTGGGCTGCTTGCGCGCGCCGGCCGCGACTACAACAGCGGAACGCGAGAATTTCTGATGGAGATGTACGACGGCGGCGACTACCGCAGAAAGCTCCAAAAGGCCGACGCCACTATCACGAAGCCGGCTCTGTCAATCCTTGGGGCTTCTGCCACGTCGTGGCTATCCCAAGCCATGAAGGAAGGCGATCTCTAGTCGGGTTTCTTTAACCGGTTCTGCTTCGTAATTGGTGGCGCGCAAGATAAGTGCTACGCGCTGCCGGATTCGCGACCGGGAGCACTTTCGATGTGGCCGCGCCTGATAGACAGCCTCAAGCAGCTAAGCGAGGTCTCTGGACCGGTTGATCTAACAGCAATCCGCACACCATACGAACGTTGGTATCGAGCCAAGAAACAGGAGGCCGAGCGGTCCGCCCATGTCGAAGTGGTCTCGCCCTTCTACACTCGTCTCGCGGCAACGGCGATCACGCCTCAAGCGAGAACGCCAACTACAGGCACCAAAGGCCGCCTGACGTATCATGCAGACGCCGATGCGCACGGCGACGTACGCACGATTCAGCAGCGACCTACAGAAGACGACCAGCCTCAACGATCAGATCCGCTCCTGTCGAGAGCATGCCGAGCGGGCTGGCTTTGGCAAGACGACCAGATCTTCAGCGACGCGGGCATCAGCGGCGCGTCGATCGAGGGCAGGCCAGGTCTACAGGCCCTGCTCACTGCGGCCGCATCGACTCCACGGTCCTTTGATGTCCTCCTCGTCGACGACAGCAGCCGGGTGAGCCGCGATCTGGCTGACGCCCTGCGGATCGTGCAACGCTTGAAGTTTGCGGGCATGCGCGTGGTGTACATCAGCCAAGGCATCGATAGCGACAGCGAGCAGCACGAGACGTTGATCGCCGTCCACGGGCTGGTCGATGGCCTTTACCTCCGGGAGATGGCCGCGAAGATCAAACGAGGCCTGAAAGGCTAACTGGCCCGTGGCTTCGCGACTGGCTCTCGGACGTACGGCTATCGCAGCGTCGGCATACCGGATCCCAATCGACACGGCGAGATGGCCGGGTACCGCCTCGAAGTACATCCAGCAGAAGCGGACGCAGTCCGCGCGATTTACGCTTGGTATGGCGAGGGCGTCAGCGTCCCTCGCATCATCACACGTTTGACCGAGCAGCGGCATCCGCCGCCGCGCGGTGGCGCTTGGCGCGTCGGCGCGGTACAGCGCATCCTGCGCAATCCCAAGTATGTCGGTCGCCTCGTCTGGGGTCGCACCCAGCAAGTACGACGGCCCGGCTCGAGGAACAAATCAACGAAACGGCTTACACCGGATCAGTGGCACACACTCGACAAACCGGAACTCCGCATCGTCAGTGACGAATTCGCCGAGCTTGTGCGTCAACGAATGCAGTTGACCGACGCCGCGCTAAACTCCCAGCGCCGCGCGAGAACCGGTCTCCTGGCGGGGCGTAACGCCAAGCTGCACTCCTCAACTCTTTTCTCTGGGTTCATGACATGCGGCACCTGCGGCCGCGCCGTCAACGTCGTTGGCAGCCATCGGGTGAAGGGCGTGCTGTACAGGTACTACGGGTGCGCACAGGCATCACGGAACGGCGATACCGTCTGCACAAACCGGCTCAAGGTCCGCGTGGAATCCGCTGACCGGGCCCTGCTCGCCGGCCTGCAAGCCGAACTCCTCCGCCCTGACACCGTGAACTACATCACGGGCCAACTCGCCACTGCCATCAACGCCCTCAACGATCAGCGACCCGCGCAGCGCGAAGACGTCGAGCGGGCCAAGCAGATCGCCGAACAGAAGCTCCGATACCTAGTTGTAGCCGTCGAGCGTGGCGCAGGAACGCCGACCATCTTCCAGGCCATCGCAGCCCGTGAAGCAGAAATTTGTGCGCTGGAGGCTCAGCGAGCGGCCCTGGAGGGACCAATAGACGAGAAGCTCGCCGTAATGCCGTCATGGGTGAAGCAGCAGCTGGCGGATGTCGCTGGCCTGCTTGGCGAGACGCCAGAGCGCGCCAAGATGGAGTTTCAGCGCCTCGCCGTCGGTTTCATGCTCTATCCAGTTCGCGACGAAGGGGCACCGTTCCTGAGAGCCGTCGGCTCTGGTGACTTCGAACAGCTCGCCTTCTCACAATACTTGCCCTTCCCTACTACCGGCGCATCGAACCCGTAATCAGCACTTTCGTATTGGCCTTCGCGGCGACAGCGATCTCCTGCCGCAGCCGAACCATGGCTGGACTCGAACCGACCATCTCACACTGCTGGATGTAGGACATGGAGCACTCTCGATTGAAGAAGGGTGCGTCCAGTGTTCACTTCGTGCATGACAGTCGATGGCTCGTTTGTGTAAACGCGATGATCACGCGCTATGCTTCATCGGTGGATCGGCCGCTGCGTTCTGCTGCTGCGAAGACACTGATCGCCCACCGCGGCGCATGCGCGTATGCCCCCGAGCACACGCTGGCCTCGTACCGGCTGGCGCTGCAGCAGGGCGCGGACTACGTCGAGCAGGACCTCGCCGTCACGAGCGATGGCGCGCTCATTTGCCTGCATGATGATTCGCTCGAGCGGACGACGAACGTCGCCGACGTGTTTCCCGAGCGAGCGGTGGTCGATCGGGCCACCGGGAGAAAGCAGTGGCTGGCTGTCGATTTCACGCTGGCCGAGATCAAACGACTCGATGCCGGCGCCTGGTTCGACGCGCGCTTCGCCGGCGAGCGCATCCCGACGTGGGAGGAAGCGGTATCCGCGGTCGGAGGTGAGGCCGGGCTCTATCCCGAGCTCAAAACGCCAACACTGTACGTGGCGCGCGGCATCGATCAGACGGCGCTGTTCGTTGAGTCGATCACGCGTTTCGGACTGCACACGAGGTCCGCGGGATCGCTGATCGTGCAGTCGTTCGAGGCGCGGCCGCTCCAAGCGCTGACCCGTGAGTTCCCGTCGCTCGGCCGCACGTTTCTATTCGAAGTCCCCGACGGCGCGCGTTGGCTGTCGTCCAGCGGACTCGCTGAAGCGGCGAGCTTCGCTACGGGAATCGCGCCGGACAAAGCCCTCCTCGATAACCGGCCGGATCTTGTGGACGCCGCGCATGCCGCCGGGTTGACCGTCACCCCGTGGACGTTCACGACGCGAGGGGGCGCCGGCAGCGGACGCTTCGGTTCGCTCACCGACGAGATGCGCTATTACCTGTACGACCTGGGCGTCGACGCCCTCTTTACCGATAATCCCGACCGCTTTCCACGCGGGTGAGACTACGCACGCCCACTACTCAGCTTTGACGTTCTCGGCCCGCGGCCCCTTCGGACCCTGACCGATCGTAAATGTCACCGCCTGACCTGGCGAGAGGTCCTCAAAACGGGTTCCGACACAAGCGGAGTGATGGAAGAAGTATTCGTTGCCATCGGGGGTGGCAATGAATCCGAAGCCCTTGTCGGTCGTACGTTTCACTGTGCCACGAGTGCTGGCCATGCTCGAGTCCTTTCAAGAAAGTTGGAAGCGGCTGGCTTGGACACTCTGAAGCGCAAGGAACATGCGCAGGCAGATCAAACGCGGCTGTGATCCAACGGAAGGATGGGAGTGTAACACAACCCGGCGGCCCGTATGGCACCGACCCGCTAGGCTCGAGCGTACGCGTGATTCCTAGGTTTGCGCTACGGAACCGTCTGAACCCACGGAACTGTGAACCGACACTAGGCGGCCCATGATCCATTGCGGAACAGTGTGAGTGCGATATCCACGTTTGCACGCAGCGCCTGCTTCACCGCCGGCCAGTTCTTCTCGCAGCGCACCAGCGTCTTCCACGAATACAAATGCTTCGGCTTGTGGAAGTCGCTGTTGGCGACGTAGGGAAAGTGCTTGAGGCTCGTCACCGAGAAGAGGTCGTCGCGATTGCCCGCCTCCCACACGTCAACCAGATCCGACAACTCGTCGCGGTGATCCCACAGGTAGCACGTGCTGATCTCGATGCGCCGCGTCGTGCGGTGATGCGGATGACAGGCGATGCTCAAGCCGCCCTGGCGGCGGATCTCCTCGAGGATGCTATTGGCGGACTGGTCAGCGCTGACGTATTGGTTGATGTCGAGCGCGATGATGTGCGAGTTCTTCTTGCCGCGCAGCCGGTTCTGTGTGATCTCGGCGCCGGGAACGACCAGCATGCCGTATTGCCGGAGCGCGCGCTCGGCTTGCCTGCGGATGTCATCGAGATACGCGCCGAAGTCGGTTTCCCTGACGCCATAAGCACGTCGGCCGAGCGTCGCGAGACGGCCGGCGCGCGCCAGCAGGTCGTTCTTCATCAGGATGTGATCGGTGATCGCGATGACGTCGAACTTTCCAGTCGATCCGTACAGGTCGACGACCTCGGCCACCGACAGCTTGCCGTCGCTCCACCTCGTGTGCACGTGGAAGTCGCAGAGGAGAAAGGGTTCGTATCCGGGCATTAGGGGTACGCCTTTCGTGAATTGATGGCGGCCGCTCCGTTGTCGCAGCCGCGAAATCGCAGTCGGAGGCTGGTTGTCACTCGTACTCCCTCAGCGCATACGGACCACTAAACTTCCCTCACGTCGAGATGCGTGGTGTCCTTCGGCCGGTGATGAAGAATCTCCGACGTGAAGTTACGCACGTAGAGACGAAAGACTGCCCCCTTCCCCATCGCCACGTATCGCCGTGCCGATGTGTAGAGGTAGCAGTCGCGAAAGAGGCCGACACGGCCGATCGCGAACAGCCGCCGGCCGATGTTGGTGTCCTCGCCGTGAAATTCGATTGATGTGTCGAAGCCGCCGATGCGCACCAGCGCGTCGGCGCGCACCGCGAAATTGCCGCCGTAGAAGATCGTGCCGATGCGCAGGATGTGTTTCACGAGCAGCTGCGTCGCCGGCGCGAGCGTGAAGTCATAGGCGCGGATGAGCAGCCGCCCCCACCAATCCCAGTCGTAGAACCGGTATGGGCCCGACAGGGCAATGAGTTGCGCATCTCGCACGAATCGCTGTTCGATACGCTCGAGCCAGGTCAACGGCGCGCGGCAGTCGGCGTCGACGTACACCAGCACCTCGCCCGTAGCCAGGTGCCGGCCGGTTTCGCGCGCCACCACCAGGCCTTTGCGTGGCTCGTCGACCACGCGGACGCGCGGGATCGCCTCCGCCACGGCGCGCGTCGCATCGGTGCTTGCATTGTTGATGACCAGGATTTCGTCGGGAGGTCGTGATTGGGCGAGAAGTGAATGGAGGCACGAGGCGAGATACTGCGCCTCGTTATGAGCGCAGACAATGACGCTCATCCGCGCCACGCCCGCGCCCCTCCTTCCATGTGCCGTGGTATACCCACGTGCATACGCCCCGAGAATAGGTGGGCGATATGACGCGGTGATCACATCTCCGCCACGGCTATGTTAAATACCCACATCCGGGCGGCTATCGCCCGGCTCGACGCGGTGAACCGATGACGGATACGCTGGCAATCATTCTCGGCGGTGGTCAGGGCTCTCGACTGTTTCCCTTGACGGCCACCAGATCCAAACCCGCTGTGCCGATCGGCGGCAAATATCGCCTGATCGACATACCGATCAGCGGCTGCCTGCACGCGGACATCCACCGGATCTTCGTGCTGACGCAATTCAACTCCGCGTCGCTCAACCGGCACATCTCGAACACCTATCGCCTCGACCGCTTCTCCGGCGGCTTCGTCGAAATCCTCGCCGCCGAGCAGACGCCGGACAATCCCAACTGGTATCAGGGCACGGCCGACGCCGTCCGCCAGGCAGCCCGCCACCTCGTCCAACACGAAGCGAAGTACGACCTGATCCTCGCCGGCGACCATCTCTATCGGATGAACTACGAAGAGCTGATCGATGCCCATATCCAGCAGAAAGCCGATATCACCATCGCAGCGCAACCAGTGGATCTCGAGACCGCGACGCAGATGGGCATCTTCCGTTTCGATCGCGAAGGCACCATCGTCGCGTTCGAGGAGAAGCTGAAGGGAGATCGGCTGCACGAGATTGGCCGCAGCATCCCCGAGGGTGCGACGTTCGCCGAGCACACCGACGAGCGGCCGTTCATGGCCTCGATGGGCGTCTACGTCTTCTCGCGCCGCGTGCTCACGGAGATGCTCGAGCGGGAGCCCGGGCACGATTTCGGACGCGAGCTGATTCCAAGCGCGATCGGGAAGTACAAGGTGCGCTCGTATCTGTACCGCGGCTACTGGGCCGATGTGGGAACGATCGGATCGTTCTATGAGAACAACGTGATGCTCGGACGGGTCGACTCACCCTTCCACTTCTGGGACAAGGAGCGCCCGATCTACACCCACCTGCGTCACCTGCCCGGCTCGCTGATCCCCGACGTTCACGCCAGGGACTCGATCATCTCGGAGGGATGTTATCTGGCCGGCTGCAGCGTCGACACATCAGTCATCGGCGTCCGCAGCGCCGTGCGCGAGGGCACGCGCATCTCCCGCTCGGTGCTGCTCGGCGCGGACTTCTACGAGTACGGTGCGCCGCCGGATGGCGTGCCCGAGCTCGGCATCGGCAAGGATGTCGTCCTCGATCGCGTGATCATCGACAAGAACGCACGCATCGGCGACGGCGCACGCCTGATCAACGAACAGCGTGTCGAGCACGCGGATGGTGATGGCTACTACATCCGCAGCGGCATCATCGTGGTGGCCAAGGGCGGTGTCATCAAGCCAGGGACCGTTGTCTAACTCCCAACTCCCGACTACCAACGACCAACCACTTCCAAATTCCAACTCCCGACAATGTTCAAGTTAGGAATTGGGCGTTGGGAGTGGTTGGGTGTTGGTAGTAGGGAATTGGGAATTGCTCCTCCGCATTCACTCCGCCGTGAGCGTTTCGACTGGATCGACGGCCGCCGCCCTGCGCGCCGGCACATAGCTCGCCATCGCAGCGGCCATCGCCAGCACGCTCAGGACCGCGGCATACGTCGGCGGGTCGAGCCGTTCGACACCGAACAGCAGCGACGACATCCACTGCGTCAGCGC
>Ga0075420_100004717_pt1 | contig 11952 bp, 8 predicted proteins | sample SoiMetdeltSBSDD4_FD_75296 | JGI IMG/M metagenome (GOLD analysis project Ga0075420, IMG submission 75296) | Bulk soil microbial communities from a Populus tree surrounding site in Tennessee, USA - Soil MetaG P. deltoides SBSDD4 | ecosystem: Environmental > Terrestrial > Soil > Tree plantation... | reverse complement strand
ATCGACGTCAAGGTGGCTCGGGTCAACGTGGGCTACATCATGGGCACCGGCGATCAGGTACCGGAGGCGCTCCGTCGACTCGGTGTGGATGTCACGCTCATCAGCGACGAGGCGCTCTCGACGGGCGAACTCTCCCGCTTCGACACGATCGTCGTTGGCGTGCGCGCGTCAGAAGGGCGTCCCGCGTTTGTTGCGAACAACGGGCGGCTCCGTCAGTACATGGAAGCAGGCGGCACGCTGATCGTGCAATACCAGCAGGGCGACTATGCTCAACGAGGACTGGCACCCTACCCCATCACAGCGACGACGAACTCTCGAGTGACCGAAGAGCTGGCGCCCGTCCGCATCTTGACGCCAAGGCATCCGGTCTTCACGTTCCCGAATCGCATCGTGGATGCCGACTTCGACAACTGGGTGCAGGAACGCAACCTCTATGCGTTCGACACGTGGGACATGCGCTATACGCCACTGCTCGAGAGCCAGGATCGAGGAGAGATGCCGCAGCGTGGAGCCGAGCTCTACGCAGACGTCGGCAAGGGACGCTACGTCTACACGGCCTATTCGTGGTTCCGACAGTTGCCCGGTGGAGTCCCCGGCGCGTACCGTCAGTTTGCGAACCTGATTAGCCTCGCCAAAGCACCCCGGTAGCCGCGGCGGGTCTGAAGACCCGCCCTACGTACTCCAGGCCTAGGGCAACCGTGTATGGGCCGGGTCTTCAGACCCGGCGACACCTCGTTCACATTCACGGCCTGCCCCCAGGGTCTTGATCGGTTGTTTCACAATCGATACAGGCCTACTCTTGGTCCTCTCGCAAAGCGAAAGGAGTTCCGATGCAGACGATGGCGCAGGTGCTCGCAGGAAAAGGCGGCCGCGTGTCCTCGGTTTCTCCGGGCGCAACGGTCCTTGAAGGTCTGCAGCTCATGGCCGACATGGACATCGGCGCCTTGGTGGTCATGGACCACGGGCAGCCTATCGGCCTTGTGTCTGAACGCGACTACACGCGGAAAATCGCATTGAGAGGCCGGTCCTCACGCGACACACCAGTGAGCGCGATCATGGTGACCGCCTTCGCAACCGCACCACCGGACGCAACGGTGGAGATGTGCATGAATCTGATGACACGCCAGCGTACGAGGCACGTGCTGATCATGGACGGCGAACAACTCCGTGGCATCGTCTCGATTGGTGATCTGGTCAGAGCGACGATCGATGATCAGAAATTCACGATTGCTCAGATGGAAAAATACATCCACTCCTGAGCCTGCGAACTTCGATTGACACGCGTCGTCGGCAGGTCTAAGGTGCAATTAGATCCATGGAGCACCTCTCGGTGCTCAGGGGACACATGGGTCGCCTATCGTTGGTCCCCACGAGGTCAGGAAAGGAGGGCTGCAGCATGAGTGATAGTGCTGAGAGTGATCCGCCGAACGACCGTTGCCCGCCTTCAGCCGATGATGCTGAACGGGAACCTGGGGTCGTCTAGCATCGCCGCATTGCTCCCGCTGGAGCCCGACCGCCGTGCCTCTTGGCACACAGTCGCAGGAGCGACACGATTCAGGCAGGTCGACCAGTGGCACGAGATGCCCTTGATGCCAGATTGAACCAGGGCTGCCGGTTGAGTATCACGAACCACTGAAGCGCGGGCGCGCCATTGGCGCGACGCTCTTGGAACACCGAGGGGCATCTCTCAAAAGGGATGCCCCTTTTGTTTCAGGCTGGCGATCCAGTCAGCTCTTCGTAGGTGCCCTTGAAGTCGGTAATGGCCTCGTGCTCGAAGTTCCACACCCGCGTGCCCACCTCTTCGATTAAATCCTGATCGTGCGTAACGAGGAACACGGTCCCCTCGTACTTCTGCAGCGCCACATTCAGCGCGTTGATTGACTCGAGGTCCAGGTGATTGGTGGGCTCGTCGAGCACGAGCACGTTCGGCTTCTGAAGCATGAGGCGGCAGAAGAGAATTCGTGCGGTCTCACCGCCAGAGAGGACGTCGGTGGACTTCAACCCTTCCTCACCGCTGAACAGCATCTGGCCCAGAAGGCCATGAATCTCCTGCCGCGACGAGTCAGGATCAAAGCGGTGCAGCCATTCGACGACGGTCGTGCCCTTGTCTATCTGGCCCGCATGGTCCTGCGGAAAATAGCCGACCGACACCTCATGACCCCAGCGCACCTTCCCGTTGTCGCGATCCCCAGGGCCAGCAGGCTGATCCGGTGCGTCGGCCAGGAGAGCCCGCAGCAGCGTCGTCTTGCCGACGCCGTTGCGGCCAACGAGCACAATCCGTTCGCCACGGTTGACCACGGCGCCGAAGTTCGAGAGCACACGCAGGTCGCCATAGGCCTTGCTCAATCCTTCGAACTCGAGCGGCACCTTCCCTGACGGCCGCTTGGTCGTGAACCGGATATAGGGGCGCTGGATGTTGGATCGCGCGAGTTCGGTCGTCTGCAGTCGCTCGACCTCCTTACGGCGCGATGTCGTCTGGCTTGCGCGCGTGCCTGCGCCAAAGCGGGCGATGAAGTCATTGAGCTGTGCGATCTTCTTCTCGCGCTGCTCGTTCTCGGACTCGATCCTCGACCTGATCTGCGTCTTGGCCATCACCATGTCGTCGTAGCCGCCCGTGTAGGTGATGATCGTCTGATAGTCGATGTCGGCGATGTGCGTACACACCTGATTCAGGAAGTGCCGATCGTGCGAGATGACGATGAGCGTGCCCTCGTAGCGAAGGAGAAACTGCTCAAGCCAGTGGATTGACTCGAGGTCGAGGTGGTTCGTGGGCTCGTCGAGGAGCAGCGCAGGTGGTTGGCCGAACAGCGCCTGCGCGAGCAGGACACGCACCTTCTGTCCGCCCTGCAGTTCGGCCATCGTCTTGTCGTGCACGGCATCAGGGATATCGAGACCTTGAAGCAGGATGGCGGCATCGCTCTCGGCGCTATAGCCGTCCTCCTCACCGACAATGCCCTCGAGCTCACCGAGGCGCATCCCGTCCTCGTTGGTCATGTCGGGCTTGGCGTAAAGTGCGTCACGCTCGGCCAGTGCGTGCCACAACCGACCGTTGCCCATGATCACCGTGTCGATCACGCGGTAGGCATCGAAGGCGTACTGGTCCTGCTTGAGGACGCCTACCTTCTCCGGTCGCGCAACGTTGCCCTTCTGCGCATCGAGCTCGCCGGTCAGCAGCTTCATGAAAGTGGACTTACCGGCACCGTTTGGGCCCGTGAGCCCATAACGCCGTCCCTTCGCGAAGGTCGTGGTGACCTCGTCGAAGAGCACTTTCGAGCCGTACCGCATGGACACACCACTGACGGAAATCATCTAAACCGCGCTTCCTGAAAGAACCGTGTTGAGGGAACCTGTGTATTTTAACAGTACGTAGGCCGGGCCTTTAGACCCGGCAATTGGCCGCTTCGCTACCGAATTGGGACGGCGAGGCTGCGATTGATGAGGGTCGCCAGTCGAACGCCACCGAGCGCCAGGCGTTCGTCTACGGTGGCGATGTGAGCCCGAAAATACGCTTCATCGGCCTCGGCCCGTTGCGGCAGCATCACGGCATTCGAGAGTGTGAGCGACTCCATCGCCCAGTCCGCAGCCGAGGCGATGGGACGGCTTCGGAGCCGCTTCGTCGCTATGACGGTTTCGAGCCGATCCAGATACCGACGATCCGTCAGGTCCACGTGCGCGATCAGCCCCGTATCCCAAAGCCCATGGAGGTTGCAGGGGGTGGGGCGTTCGGGAGTCCCTCCGCAATTGACCAACCCGAAGGAGCGAAGCACGATGCCGTTGCCGCCGCGCTCGATCGCGCTCGCGTGGAAAGGCTGATGAATATCGCCAACGAAATGGACGAGGAATTTCAGGGCGATGGCCCGGTCGCTGCGATCCAGCTTCGCATCGGCCAGGCGTTCTTCGTTGTAGCGGATCCGGTCGACGACGCAGTCGCGCCAGATGTCCCCGCGCGCACCGACGTTCACGCCAGGTTGACGGGGGCAATCGCGGTCGCGATCGTAGCTCTTTGCGTCTGGAGGGATGTTGACGTAGTGCCAGTACGACGTCTGGTTGTTGCCGACGAGGTACTCGTCCGCCCAACTCGCTACGTCGGCCATCGTCTCATCGCCGAGCAGACGCCGGACGTTCCGTCGCGCCGAAGCACTGAGGTCTCCCTCGGCGACGAGCGCGACGAGCCGATGTCCCTGAGCTCCCCAGGCCCCCAGAGGCGCCGTGGCCGCGAGTGCGGCCAACAGGAGAGCCAACAGTGTCACCGGCTTTCTCAAACTATTTGGCACCTGAATAATCTAGTCGGATTGTCTCGTACGTAGGGCGGGTCTTCCGCCGGTACGTTAGGGCGGGTCTTTAGACCCGCCGTGCAGCGTGAGTGCCGGGTCTGAAGACCCGGCCTACGTACTACCACTCTCGGCCTACCGGATCTGAAGACCCGGCCTACATAAGGGATTGAACTTCGGCGACAAAGGCGCGGATGCGCCGCGCGTTGGCCCCCAGGTCTCCTCGGCCGACCCGTGATTTGGACCTGATATCAAGCCTCGAACCTGCGGCCTCTGGACGGATTCGAATCACCACATCGTCTACGAAGCGAAACCAGAACGTCGTCGCAGTGGCCTCGAGACGTCCGTCCAAGGGATCAGTCGCAACCACCGTCCACCCAAGCGCACGGGCCGCGCGGTCAGCCCTGGCGAGTACATCAGCAGGCGAAGCGGGCAGCGTAAGGGGAACGATGTCAGGGTACGCTCGTCGCTGCTGGACGGCGGCATCCGGACCGTCGTAGTTCGGTGTGCTTGCGTCGGCCCCACGCAAAGGCAGGAGCGCCACAAATCGTGGCGGGTTGTCGGTATCGGTGGTGATGTCATGGATGGCCGGCGCGCGACCGGCACTCACCAGTTGCCCCACTGGCACCACGAGGGCAGCGATACCGACGAGCATCGCGACCATGCCAGCCGCGGATCCGCCTCTCAGGGCCGCAACCAACGCCGTCACGACCACGACCGCCGCCGAAAGCGAGCCCAGGGCCAGCATCCCGAGTCCGAGCGGAAATCGCATCCAGCCGAATCTGGTCGCAATCGGTCCGACCACTACCAGGGCCAGACTGATCAGTGCGGCTCGGAGCATCATGCCTCGCGCCTAGGCAGGCGTCACCGGCTGCTGGATCGGGAGTTTCCTCCATAGCCAACCAAAGAGTCGCGCCACAAGACGTTTCTCGCGTGCATCGTCGAACAGCGTGTATACGACCGGTGTGACGAGAAGCGTCAGCAGCAACACGAGTGACTGCCCGCCGATCACCACGTACCCGATCGCATGATCAGTTGCAGATCCAACACCGCTCGACAGAACCAGTGGGATCATCCCGGCTACAAACGCCAGTGTGGTCATCAGGATGGGCCGCAGACGATTCTGGCTCGCCTGAACCATGGCGTCGCGAGCGCTCATCCCCTGCTCACGCAACTGGATCGCGCGATCGATCTGGAGAATGGAGTTCTTCTTCACGACTCCAAACAGCACGAGCAACCCAAGCGCCGAGTTTATGTTGAGCGACTGGCCAAACAGAATCAGGGAGAGCAGTGCGAACGGGAGCGTCATCGGGAGTGACAACAAGATCGTCACCGGGTGGATCCACGACTCGAACTGCGCCGCCAGCACCAGGTACATGAAAATCAGCGAGAGCGCAAAGGCCGTGAGAAATGCCGTCACCGTACGATTCAGTTCGCGGGAGTTGCCTGAAAGCCCGACACGATATTCCGGACCCAGGCCAAGAGAGGCGGCGGCGGCGGCCATCTGGGTCTGGACTTCGGCCTGTGATGAGCCGGGGAGCAGGTTGCCTGACACCGTCACCTGTCGCTGGCGACCGAGCCGGCGAATGTCCGCGGGTGCGCTGCCGCGTTCGAAGCTGGCCACATTTTCGAGGGCCACTGCGCCGAGACGCGTTGACGGGATGGGCAGACTGGCCAACGCCGCATCAGAGTTACGGTCGCCAGCCTCAGCACGCAGGTGAACCTCGTACTGTTCACCACTCTCGTTGTAAGTGCTCACCTGATCACCGCCAACGAGCAGGCGCAGCGCGTCGGCCGCGTCGTTGAGCTGCACCCCCATGTCCGCGGCCTTTGCACGATCAAGACGAACGTTCATCTCCGGCCGACCTGGCCTCAATGAGCTGTCTGCGTCGGCGAGGCCTGGAATCTTCTGGGCCAGTATCGCCAGATCACCGCCAGCCTTTTGCAGTCGCAGCAGATCGGGGCCCTGGAGCACGAACTGAACGCCACCACCCCCGAAGCCATTGCCGCCAATCGACGCTTTGGTGCCTGCTTTCGTGAACGGAGGCAGGGTGTTCGCGCGCACGTCGTCCATCACAGCAAACTGATCGCGCTCACGAGCGTCGAGTGCCTTCAGCTTGACGTAGATCGACGCCGAATTCTGGCTGCCCGCGTTGTCGCCGGCCACCGTGACGAGCGTGTACTCAACCTCCGGAAGACGACGCACCGACGCAGCCACGCGGCTGGCGATGACCTGGGTGGCATCCAGGCTGGTGCCCTCGGGCGCACGCACTGAAACATCGAACTCCGACTGATCGTCCTGCGGGAAGAAGTTGACCGACACCATCATGGCCAGCGGCACGCTCGAGAGAAACACCAGCACGGCCGCCACCGCGACGATCGCCCGGTGATTCATCGCCCACTCGAGCATCCTCGCGTAGACCCGATCGACAGGACCAAAGAACCTCGAGTGTCGCGAGTCGTGCACGCCCTTGCCGTCTTCTGTTCTCGGACGCACCTTGAGCCAGCGGGCTGACATCATCGGCGTGAGCGTGAAGCTGACAAAGAGAGATACAAGGATGGCGAATGCCATCGTGAGCCCGAAGCTCTTGAGAAACCGCCCGACGATTCCGGACATGAAGCCGACCGGCGCAAAGATCGCGACGAGCGAAAATGTCGTCGCCATCACGGCCAAGCCAATCTCCTTGGTGGCTTCCACCGCCGCCTGGAACGGCGGCATGCCCTTCTCCTCGATGAATCGGTAGATGTTCTCCAGCACGACGATGGCGTCGTCAATGACGATACCGACGGAGAGGGTCAATGCCAGCATGGTCATCAGGTTCAGCGTGAAACCCATGTACCAGATCAGGCCGAACGTGCCGATAATCGACGTCGGAATCGAGATCGCCGCGATGATCGTGGAGCGAAGATTGCCCAGGAACAGCAAGACGACAAGTGCCGCCAGCACGGAGCCGACGATGAGATGCTCCTCAACGCTTCGAATCGACGCCTCGATGAACTCGCCGGAGTCCCTCACGATACGTAGCTCGTACCCGGCAGGCACCGTCTTTCTGAGCTCGTCAATCCTCGCCCTCAGACTCCTGATGATCTGAACGGTATTCAGGCCTGCCTGTTTTCTGACCTGCAACATCACCGTGGGCACGCCGTCGATGCTCGCCATCGTGGCCGATTCCTGCATGCCGTCTTCGATGGTCGCGACGTCGCCGACGACAACGGGATGTCCGCCGACTTCCCGGATGACGATGGCGGCGAACTCGGCGGGCGAGTTCACTCGTCCGCGCGTGCGAACGGTTGTGGACTGCGCACCAGCCTCGAGGCGACCGCCTGGAATGTCCACGTTCTGGCTTTGCAGCGCCCGCGATACGTCGTTCACCGTGAGGTTGAAGGCGATCAGGCGATCCGCATCCAGGCGGACGTTGATCTGTCGCTTGCGTCCACCGAGCACAACCACTTGACCGACGCCGTCCTCGGTCTCGAGCTGCCGGCGCAATACCTTGTCCGCGAACTCAGTAATGTCGCGCAGAGGCTTGTTCGCCGTGACCGCCACCGACAGAATCGGTTGGGCGTCCGGATCGAACTTCTCGATCGTCGGTTGGGTAATCGTACGGGGCAGCCGCGGAAGAACCCTGTTGACCCGGTCGCGTACTTCCTGCGCGGCGGTGTCCGCGTTCTTATCGAGGCGGAAGCTGACGATGACCTGTGAGTTGCCCTCAGACGACACCGACGACAGGGTGTCGAGTCCACTGATGGTGTTCACGGCCTCTTCGACGAGGTCAGTAATTTCACTCTCCACCTGCTCGGGCGCCGCACCTGGCAGGCGCGTCGTCACGACGATGGTGGGAAAATCAATCGGCGGGAAGCGGTCGATGCCAAGCTGCCCGAACGCGAACGCGCCGACCACGGTCAGCGCGACGATGAGGACCGAGGCGAACACCGGTCGCCTGACGCAGAGCGCTGCAAGCCACTGCATGTCGAATCTCCTAACGACCGACGGCGATGCGCACGCCGTCTTCGAGCTTGTCTACGTTCGACGTCGCGACGACGTCGCCCTTCTGCAGGCCGCTGGTGATCTCGACCTCGTTGTTCACGAGCTGGCCGATCGTCACGATGCGTTCCTCGACGCGATCGCCCGTGCTGACGAAGACCCGATCGGTGCCCGCGACGTTTCGCACCGCGGTCTTGGGCACGAGGAGGGCGGGCGTTGGCAATGCGTTCTCGATGCGAGCTGACGCGAAAAAGCCGGGCTTGAGTACCCCGCCCGGGTTCTCCACGACGGCTTCGATCACCAGGGAGCGCGAATCCGCCTTGACGGCAGGCGACACGTAGCGCACCTTCCCCGTGAAGCTCTTGCCCGGATAGGCGTCTACTTCGAGCGTCACCTCACGACCGACGGCGATCGATGAAATGGACTGCTCGGGTACGGTCAACTCCACGCGAAGAGGACCGGTGCGCATCACCGACGCCACCTTCGTGCCACGCGTGACGTAGTCGCCGACCGACACAAGACGCTGACCCACCACGCCGTCAAACGGCGAGCGGACAACGGTATCGTCGAACGCCTTCTTCGCAAGGGCCAGGCGCGCGCGTGCGGCCATCAGTGATTGATACTGCTGCTCAGCGGTGTTCCGCGCGGTCTCGTACTGACGACGCGACGCGTCCGCCTGCGTCCGGCTCTTGTCGTACTCGGACTGGGCGAGAAGCTTCCTGTCGAAGAGCATCTGCGCGCGATTGAAGTCCGCCTCCGACTGGGCCTGGGCAGCCCTGGCGTTGGCCACCTCCGGCACACGCTCAATCTCGAACGTCGCTCCGCCCGCAAGGCCGAGGCGCGCGGCAATCTGCGCCGCGTTTGCGTCCGCTTCACGAACCTGGGCCTCGACCTCAACGTCGGAGATCCGCACCAGCACACCGCCAGCCTGAACCCGCGTACCACGCTCAATCGGCGTCGCGACAATTCGGCCGGCAGTCTCTGCCGCCACCTCTGCTTCTTCTTCGGCCGTCAGCGTCCCGGTGACGGTGACGAATCGGCTGAGAGTACGCTCCGCCGCCGGCATCGTCGTCGTTTGAACGGCCGCGGTCGCCGTACCGGCAGGATCCGCCTCGTCATCCGCGCGGCTTGTGCACGCGACGGCGACCAGGGGGATGACCAGACACGCAGTAAGAACATGCGAAACATGAGTGCGAACGAGCATGGAATGAAGGCTCCGTATGACTAGCGATCCGTATGACACGGCGAATGGACGAGGCCTGAGGGGGGATCGTCTCCCACAGGAGGTAACGCTCGAAATCCGGCGAGGGTGATGTCGATGGATTGCCGAACCAGCGCGTCGGGGTCTTCCCACGGCGCCAGTCTGTTGGACATGCGAAGCGCGGCAAGTCCGGCGACGGATGCGAATAGCAGTCGGACTGCGGTGTGAATATGGAGGGCTTTGGGCAGCGCACCGGTGTCGAGACAACGCTGCATTCGGGTCAGCGCCCGTTCCCGGAGCTGGGACATGAATGCGAACCGCTGGTATTCCTTGCTGATGCGCGGGACAGTCCGGTCGAGGAATACCAGCGCGAAATACTGCGGCTGCTCCTTGCTGAACGTATACAGACGCCAGAACATCGCCCGGATGTCTTCGAGGGGATCGGCCGAGGGCTCGGCCGAAAACTCCTGGTGTCCGATGAGGGTCAGTCCCTCCTCAGCAAGCGCGAAGAAGATGTCGTCCTTCGACGGAAAGTAGCTGTAGATGGCGGCGGGGCTGTACTCGACCTTGGCCGCGATGTTTCGGATGGATACGCTGGAGTAACCGTCAACGACGAAGAGCTCGAGAGCCGCATCGAGAATGGCCCTGCGTGTGGCGTCGCGGAATTGCTGCTGACGTTCCTGACGGGTACCACGCTCGCGCGGGCGCAAGTCACCCGTCTGGTCTGCTGGACTGAACACTGTTCATAAATACTAACTGTGTTCGAGCCATTAACCTACCTCTCATGAGGTACGTGCACGAGAATTCACAACAAGCGGATGCAGCCGTGCGAAATCTCCCAACGCGGCGCTTGGCAGACGCCCGTAGGCGTCTGTTCCGCTGAAACTCCACGGCCAGGCCCCGGCGTAGCCGTTCCCGAGTGCGAATTCGAGATATTCGCCCAGCGTCCAGGGCGGCGGCGAGCTCCAGGGTGGATGTTGACTAGGGCCGTTGCCGGGAAACTCTCCGAGGACAACCTGCCGCGAACACCCCAACGCACGCGCGGCCCGACCGTAAACGTCCTCATCGCGCCGAGGGTGACGCAGGTCTGGATATGAATGCACCTGGATGAAGTCGAGCCCGAGCGCCGGGTCGTCCCAAGCCCACAGATTGCGAAGCCTCGCTGCGGCAAGCGTCGTCCGGGCTGTCGAATGCCGGTGGACCAGATCGCTCAACCGCGCAACCAGCTCGCCAAACACAGCGAAGCGAATCGGCATGGTTACCTCGGCGCTGAGGTCCTGCTCCCACTCCTCGATGACGAAGTCGGGCTCGTTCATCAGCTCATAGGCAAACAAGGCGGAGGCCAGATCCGCGCGAGCACCCGAAGGCGAGTACCGACGCACGATCGGCGTGAACACCCGGTCGAAAAGCCTGTCTTGTCCAGCAGCATCGATGAGCACGTGTGCGCGGCCCGCAGGGAGCGACGCCTCCAGCAACACGCCTGAGGTTTCGTCGGCTATGAGGTCGCGAAGGCCTCGAAACATCCATCGATGATCCAGCAGCACAAGCGAGAGGGCGATCCCGACGCCCTGGGCGATCTCGAGCGCCGCGTCGAGGTCAGCAAAGAAATAGGCGTCGAGGTCCGCGGGAATCCCCGCATCGTCGTAGACGATGCCGGCGCGACCGTCACAGAACACAAACCAGCGCACGACGGTGAATCCGAGGGCGGCCATCTCGGCGAAATCGTGGATGATGGCGTCCCGCCGGGTTGACACACCCAGATGCGATCCCCAGACATTGCCGCCGAAGTCGAGTCCGTAGAACACGGTGGTACCGTCCGTGGACCAGGGATAGTTGCACCCATGCGCAAAAGGGGGTCGGGGGTCATTTAAGGAGGACACCTCCGCCATCGTACGCGGTGTCCTCCTTAAATGACCCCCGACCCCCTAGATATAACCCTGCTCCAGTGCCTTGAGCACCGCTCGCGTCCTGTCGCGGACGCCGAGCTTTGACAGGATGGACGAGGCGTGGTTCTTGACCGTGCCTTCCGCGGTGCCCAGCGCGTCAGCAATTTCGCGGTTGCTGTATCCGCCGGCCATCAGGCGCAGAACCTCAACCTCGCGCTTCGATAGTGGATCGGCCGGGCTGAGTGACTCGAACTGCGGACGCATGTGCTCGAGACCTTTGAGCACCCGATCGGTTACCGCAGGTCTTATGACACTTCCCCCGGCGGCAACGGCACGAATGGCCTCAGTCAAGTGCTCGAGAGATACGTCCTTCAACAAGTAGCCACGTGCACCGGCCTTAACCGCATCGAGAAGCACCGCGTCATCATCAAAGGTCGTCAGGAGGATTGTGGGTGGGCACTCGCCCGCAGCGGTGAGGGCCTTCAGAACCTCGACGCCGTCCTTGCGCGGCATACGGACATCGAGCAGCACGACGTCCGGACGTTCGCGTCGGATAACGACGAGCGCTTCTTCACCGTCGCCTGCCTCGCCGACGATCGCAACACCCCC
>Ga0075420_100004711_pt1 | contig 11960 bp, 9 predicted proteins | sample SoiMetdeltSBSDD4_FD_75296 | JGI IMG/M metagenome (GOLD analysis project Ga0075420, IMG submission 75296) | Bulk soil microbial communities from a Populus tree surrounding site in Tennessee, USA - Soil MetaG P. deltoides SBSDD4 | ecosystem: Environmental > Terrestrial > Soil > Tree plantation... | reverse complement strand
CCTCATGCCGCGATCGGCTCGGCGTCGAGCGTTCCGAACCGGCGGTCCAGTACCCACTTCAAGACCGCGTGCTCGGGATCGTCCAATCCCGGGTCCGCGCCCAGGAGCGCGATCGCCGTGCTGCGCGCCAGCTCGAGCAGCTCCACGTCCTCCGGCAGCCGCGCGACGCGGAACTCCGGCAGCCCGTGCTGGCGCGTGCCGAACACGTCCCCTTCACCGCGCAGCGTGAGGTCGACCTCGGCCAGCCGGAACCCGTCCCGCTCCTCCGTGACCGCCTCCAGCCGGCGCCGTGCCAGCTCCGAGCGCGCGTCCGAGAACAGCAGGCAGTACGACTCGTGTGCGCCGCGGCCCACCCGGCCGCGCAGCTGGTGCAGCTGTGAGATCCCGTAGCGGTCGGCCTCCTCGATCACCATCACCGACGCGTTGGGAACGTCGATGCCGACCTCGATCACGCTGGTGGCGACCAGCACGTCGACCTCGCCCGCCGCAAAGCGCGCCATCGCGGCGCGCTTCTCGCGCGCATGCATCTGGCCGTGCATCACCGCGACGGTGAAGTCCTTGAACTCGCCCGCCGCCAGGCGCTTGCCCTCGGCGGTGGCGGCGCGGGCCTGCAGGGCCTCGGACTCCTCGACCAGCGGGCAGACGACGAAGCACTGCCGTCCCTCCCGCAGGCGCTCGCGGATGAACTCGTAGGCACCGTCGCGCTTGTGCTCGGGCACCACCCAGGTCTTGACCGGGCGCCGCCCGCGCGGCAGCTCGCGGAGCGCCGTCGTGTCGAGGTCGCCGTACAGCGTCAGCGACAGCGTGCGCGGGATCGGCGTCGCGGTCAGGTGCAGGAGGTGCGGCCGCAGCTCGCCGCGCGCCTTGCCGTCGAGCGCGGCCCGCTGGCGCACGCCGAAGCGGTGCTGCTCGTCGACCACGGCCAGCGCGAGGCGGTCGAACTCGACCGCGTCCTGGATCAGCGCGTGCGTGCCGACGAGCAGGCGCAGCTCCCCGGTGCGCAGGCGCTCCGTCACGTCGGCGCGCTCGCGCGCGGGCGTCGAGCCCGTGAGCAGGCCGACCGGAGGGCCGAGGCGCGTCGCATCCTGGCCGGCGAACAGCCCGTCGCCGATCAGTCCCTGGATCGTCGCGAAGTGCTGCTCGGCGAGCGTCTCGGTGGGCGCCATCAACGCGGCCTGCATGCCGCTCTCGGCGACGCGGAGCATCGCGTACAGCGCCACCACCGTCTTGCCGGAGCCGACTTCTCCCATCAGCAGCCGCTGCATCGGGCCGCCGCTCGCGAGGTCGCCGTCGATCTCCTCCACGGCCTGCCGCTGGCCTTCGGTGAGCTCGAACGGCAGCGCCGCCAGCCAGCCGCGCACGAGGTCGCCCAGCGGCTCGACGGCCTCGGCCTGCCGCACCTCGCGGCGCGTGCGGCGGCGCATCACGAGCGCGAGCTGGAACAGCAGCAGCTCCTCGAGCGCGAGGCGCCGGCGTGCGAGCGCGACGTCCTCGACCGCCTCCGGCCAGTGCGCCGTGGTGAGGGCGTCTGCCCGCACGGGCAGCCCGGCCCGGGCGCGCAGCCGTGCGGGGAGCGGCTCGACCGAGTGGCGCGGGAGCTCCCGCAGGCCCCACGCGAGCTCGCGGATGCGCCGCGCCGTCAGCCCTTCGGTGGCGGGATAGACGGGCACCAGTCCCGTCGTATGCCGTCCGATCCCCTCCTCTGCGGCGGCGCCGCCGCGCTGGATCTCGTGCTCGGCGACGCGGAAGGTCGCGCTCCCCCGGCCCGCTTCGAGCCTGCCGCGCAGGAGCACGGCAACGTCTTCCTTCAGCTGGTCGGCGAGGTAGGCCTGGTTGAACCAGACGGCCTGCATCGGCCCGGTCTCGTCGGCGACCTGGGCCTCGAGGATCGTGAGGCGCCGCCTCCGGGTGGGGCGTACGCGGCAGCTGCGGACCCGCACGGCCACGGTCGCCTCCTCCCCGATCGCCAGCTCCGCGATCGTGCGCGTCCCCTCGTAGTCCCGGTGGTCGAAGGGCAGATGCTCGAGCAGGTCGCCCACGGTCTCGATGCCCAGCTTGGCGAAGTTGCGGGCGGCCGCCGGGCCGACGCCCTCGAGCGTGGTCAGCCGCGCGCCGAGCAGGCCCGGGCGCGGGGACGACACCGGCGCCGCGAGGAGGGCATCCCGCGTCTGCGCGCCGCCGCCGCCAAAGGCGCGGGGCGGCGTGTGCACGTTGGCGGCCATGCCGTCAGGTTAGGCGCCCGCGCAGATCGCCTCGTCTTCGTGAACGATGTTGGTCGAAGGCCTCGGCGGCCAAGTCGCTCCCGTCGCCGCCGACGCCGCGCTCACTCCGCCGCGATCAGCCACCAGTAGTGCGGCTGCCCGCCCTCGTGCACCTCGAGCTCCACGCCATCCGGCGCGAGCGCTGCGATCGCATCCCGTCCCAGCGGCGCGTCCGCACCGCAGACGCAGGTCACGATCTCGCGTCCCTCCGAGAGCCGCGCGACGACGCCGCGCAACGTCTCCTGCGGGTCGCCCCACACGACCAGCTCGTCGCCGACGAACCCGACCGCATCTCCCTGCCTGAAGCGACCCTGCTTGTCGTCGCGGGCCGCGGCCGCCACGGCGCCGGTGGCGACGTCGTCGAGCACGCCGCGGAGCCGGTGCGCGTTCGTCTCCAGCCCGGCCTGTGGATCGTGCTCCACGAGGCAGGCGAGGCCTGCCTGCGGCCAGCGCGAGTCCACCACCGCGACCTCCTTCTCGGACAGCTCGGCAGCGCGCTCCGCCGCCAGGATCACGTTGCCGCTGTTCGGCAGGACGATCACCTCAGGCGCCGGGATCTCGTGGATGCCGGCCAGGATCTCGAACGTGCTGGGGTTGAGCGTGGGCCCGCCGTCGACCACGTGGGCGCCGAGCTGCTCGAACAGCCGCCGCATCCCCGGCCCGGCGGCCACGGCGACCACGCCGCACATCATCTCGCGCGCGAGCGGCCGGTCGCCGCCGGTCAGCCGCGCGGCGCGCTGCACCTCCTGCTCGTGCATGTCCGCGACGTCGAGCCGCTCGACCGACCCGACGCCGTCGAACACCGCGACCGCGCTCTCGGGCTCGTCGGTGTGAACATGGACGCGCAGCGTCGTCCGGTCGCCCACCACCAGAACGGAGTCGCCCAGGTCCTCGAGCGTCGGCACCAGCGTGCGGGCCGCGGGCAGCTCGGCGCCCAGGACGACGAAGTTCGTGCAGAAGCGATACCGGCTCGACTCGTGCGTGTCCTCGTGCGGCTTGGTGACGGCCTGGTGGGCAACCTCCGGCAGCTCCGCCTCGCCGCCTCGCAGGGCCGCGATCGCGCCGGCGATCAGCAGGGTGAGGCCGTACCCGCCGGCGTCCACCACGCCGTGCTCGCGCAGCACCGGCAGCAGCTCCGGCCCGCGCTCGACCGACTCCTCGGCTGCCTGCAGCGCGCGCTCGAGCACGTCGGCGAGGGCTGCGTTCTGCTCCTCGTCGGTGGCATCGGTGTCGAGCCGCGCGGTGGGCATGTGCGCGAGATCGGTGGCGAGCCGATGGGACATCTCCCGCACCACGGTGATCATCGTGCCCTCCGCGGGGTCGCGCACCGACTCGTATGCGGCCTGCGCCGCGGACGCGAGCGCCGCCGACACGAGCTGCGGGTCGACCAGCTCACCAGGGCGGCTCGACAGCTCCTCCGCCGCGCCGCGCACGACCTGCGAGAGGATCACGCCGCTGTTGCCGCGCGCGCCCAGCAGCGCCGCCCGGGCGACGGCCTTCACGATCTCGTCGCGGCCGATGTCGTCGACCGGCTGGCCGTTGAGGCGGTCCAGCTCCTGCATCACGGCGCGCAGGGTCTGCACCATGTTGTCGCCGGTGTCCCCGTCGGCGACCGGGAAGACGTTCAGGTCGTTGACCTCTTGCCGGCGCGCCTCGAGCTCCGCGCACGCGGCGCCGACCACTTTGCGGAATCGCTCTATTGAAGGATCGGCCAAAAGAACCGACCGGCTGGCTGGCCGGATGCTCTGGCTAGAGCGCCTTGGCTACCTTGCCGGCCTTGAGACAGCGGGTGCAGACGTAGACGCGGTGGCGGTGGCCACCCTCGTCGATGCGCACTTTCTGGAGGTTCGGGTTGAACCGCCGCTTGCTCGCGACCATCGAGTGACTGCGGCTGTGCCCGAACGCCGGGCCCTTGCCGCACACGTGACATACCTTCGGCATCCGCGGAAGTCTAGCTAGCGGGCACCACGCCAGTCAGGCGGGCCATCTGGACCGCGGCCAGGGCCGCGTTGTAGCCGGTATCCCGCTTGTCTCCGCCGGTCCGGGCCAGCGCCTGGTCCAGCTCGTCGACGGTCAGCACGCCGAATGCGCACGGCACACCCGTGTCCAGCTGGGCGCGCATGATGCCGTAGGTGGCGCCCTGGCAGACCCAGTCGTAATGGTCGGTCTCGCCGCGGATCACCGCGCCCAGGCAGGCGACACCCGCGTAGCGGCCGGACTCGGCGCACACCTTCGCACCGAAGGGGAGCTCGAACGCCCCCGGCACGTCGTAGGCATCGACCTGCGACTCCGGCACGCCCTGCTCGGCAAACCCCTTCAGCGCACCGGCCGTCAGCCGCTCCGCCAGGTCCTCATAGAAGGTGGCCCGCACGATCGCGAACCGTGCGTCGCTCATTCCCGTTCGAGATCGGACTGGTCGACGACGCCCAGGGCGAGACGCGACTCGACCTCCTTCTTGCGGCGGTCCGCCTCCCGCTCCTCCCGGAACAGCTGCTCGTCGAGCGGCAGTCCCTGGTGGTGCAGCATGTGCCCGAGCTTGTCGCGCTTCGCCCGCAGGTACTCGAGGTTGTGGCGGCCGGGCACCTGCTCGATCGGGATCTGGTCGGCGACCTCGAGGCCGTAGCCCTCCATGCCCACGATCTTCTTCGGGTTGTTGGTGAGGATGTTGATGCGGCGCAGCCCGAGGTCGACCAGGATCTGGGCGCCGATGCCGTAGTCGCGCAGGTCGGCCGGCAGCCCCAGCTCGAGGTTCGCGTCCACCGTGTCGAGGCCGTCCTCCTGGAGCTTGTAGGCGCGCAGCTTGTTCAGCAGGCCGATCCCGCGCCCCTCCTGCGCGAGATAGAGCAGGACGCCCAGCCCCTCCGTCTCGATCCGCTCGAGCGCGTCCGCCAGCTGCTGGCCGCAGTCGCAGCGCATCGAATGGAACACGTCCCCCGTGAGGCACTCCGAGTGGACCCGCACCATCACGGCCTCGCCGGCCTGCGTGGCGGCGACCACGTCGCCCTTCACGAGCGCGACGTGGTGCTTCTCGTCGACCATCGAGCGATAGCCCACGACGTTGAACTCGCCGTAGTCCGTCGGGAGGAACGCTTCCGCGACGCGCTCGACGAGCTTCTCCGTCCGTCGCCGGTAGGCGATCAGGTCGGCGACCGTGATCATCTTCAACCGGTGCCGGTCGCAGTACGGGATCAGGTCCTTGACGCGGGCCATGGTCCCGTCGTCGTTCATGATCTCGCAGATCACCGCCGCCGGGATCAGGCCGGCGAGCCGCGCCAGGTCGACGCCCGCCTCGGTCTGCCCGGTGCGCTCCAGCACGCCGCCCGGCCGCGCCTTCAGCGGGAAGACATGCCCCGGCTGGACGAGGTCGCGCGGCTCGGCACGAGGGTCGATCGCGACCTGGATCGTGTGTGCGCGGTCGTGCGCCGAGATGCCGGTCGTGACCCCCTCGCGCGCCTCCACCGACACCGTGAAGGCGGTCTCGAACGAAGACTCGTTCTTCGCCGCCATCAGGTCGAGGCCCAGCTCGTCGCAGCGATCGGACGTGAGCGCAAGGCAGATCAGGCCGCGCGCCTCGCGCGCCATGAAGTTGATGTTCTCGGGCGTCGCGAACTGCGCCGCGAGCGTCAGGTCGCCCTCGTTCTCGCGGTCCTCCGCGTCGCAGACCACGACCATCTTGCCGGCCCTGATGTCCTCCAGGGCCTCCTCGACGCTTGCGAATGCGGGGTTCTCGCTCATCGTCCAACGACCAGCTTTTCCACGTGCTTGGCGATCACGTCGACCTCAAGGTTAACCGGGCGGCCCTCACGGGCCTGGCCGAGCGTGGTGCGAGCCAGCGTCTCGGGGATCAGCGCGACCGAGAAGCCGGCGTCGTCCACCGCCGCCACCGTGAGGCTCACGCCGTCCACGGCGATCGACCCCTTTTCGACGACGTAGCGCAGCAGGTCCGCAGGCGCGTCGAACCGCACCTCGCGCCCGTTCCCGTCGTCCGTCACGTCCGCGACGCGGCCGAGGCCGTCGACGTGGCCCTGCACGATGTGGCCGCCGAGCCGGTCCGCCGGCCGCAGCGGCAGCTCCAGGTTGACCTGCGCGCCGGGTGCCAGCGAGCCCAATGAGCTGCGCGCGAGCGTCTCGGCGCTGAGGTCGGCCGCGAACCCTCCATTCGCCGGGTCGATCGCGGTCAGGCACACGCCGTTCACCGCGACGGAGTCGCCTTCGTCGAGGTCCTTGGCGAGCGCGGCCTCCACACGGATGCGCGTCGCGCCGTCCCGCGACTCAACGGCGGCGACCCGGCCGAGCTCCGCTACCAGCCCGGTGAACACCGGTCCCTCCGGCGGCCTACCACTCTTCGAAGCGCGCCATGAGCAGCACGTCCTGGCCGGACATCTGCACCTCCAGCGAGTCGGCATGGCGCGCGTGCTCGATCGAGTCGGTCCCATCGCCCTCGAGCGACATCCGCGCCGCGCGGCCGCCGACGGCGATCGGCGCGATGAAGATGCGCATCTCGTCCACCTCGCCGGCATCGAGGAACGACCCTGCGAGCCGGGGCCCGCCTTCGAGCAGCATGCTCTGGATGCCCAGCGCGCCCAACTTGTCGAGCGCGTCCGTGACCCGCTCCGCCTCGTTGCCGCCAGAGGCCACGACCGCCTCCACCCCGGCGGCCTTGAGGGCCTCGAGGCGTGACCGGTCGGCCGCCCGCGATATGACGATGATCAGGCGCGCGTCGTGCGCCGTGCGTGCGAGCTGACTCTCTGGGGGCAGGCGGGCCTCGGAGTCGAACACGACCCGGGCCGGCTGGCGGGCGGCGTCGGGGGTGCGTGCGGTCAGCAGCGGGTCGTCCGCCAGCGCAGTCCCGATCCCGACGCAGACGGCATCCGCCTCGGCGCGCCAGCGGTGCACAAGCTTGCGGCTCTCCTCCCCCGAGATCCACTTGGAGTCCCCGGTCTGAGTCGCCATCTTCCCGTCGAGGCTCATCGCCGCCTTGAACAGGACGTGCGGGCGACCGGTGCGCGCGTGCTTGCGGAACGGCTGGTTGAGGAGCCGCGCCGCGCGCGACACGTCGCCGTCCACGACCTGCACGTCGATTCCCTCGTCGCGCAGGATGCCGAGCCCGCGGCCGGAGGCCTTGTCCGTGGGATCGTCCGAGGCGACCACGACGCGCCTGATGCCGGCGTCGACGATCGCGTCGGTGCAGGGCGGCGTGCGACCGTGATGGCAGCACGGCTCGAGCGTCACGTACATCGTCGCGCCGATCGGGTCCGCCACGCACGCACCCAGCGCGGCAACCTCGGCGTGGTCGCCGCCATACGCCGCGTGGTAGCCCTCCCCGAGCACGTGCTCGTCACGCGCGACCACGGCGCCCACCAGCGGGTTGGGGCTCGTGTGTCCCCGGCCGAGCTCCGCGAGCTCGACGGCCCTTCGCAGATGGCGCAGTTCGCTGTCGGTCAAGAATTCTTCTCCGCGCCGCCGTGCGCCGGATGCGGGCTACTCCCGACCGGGCCGCTCGCTCCCCTGCAACGCACAGCAGCCGCTTGCGAACGATTCTACCGTCGGTCCAGCGCTTTCCAATGCGCGACAGGCGGTTTGCAGCGGTTGCAGGAACGAAAGAGGGGCCCCGTCGGCCCCTTTTCGATTCAAGTCTCTGTGTGTCTCGTATCTAGTGGCGGTAGCCCATTGTGTCCCCCATGCGGTCGTTGATTACGACCACCAGACGGGGGAGGCACGGGTTTTCTTCCCAACGACTCGAAAAGAATCAGGTCGGTACGCAGACGCCGCCTCGAGAGCCGAGAATCGCCGCGCTGCGGTGCATAGGGGTCGCTATGCGACCCCGATCGACCGCGGTGGCTCGAAATCCGGCGGTCAGCCCCCGACCAGCGCGGCCGCTTCGCCGCCGGCGCGCTCGGGGCGCGGCGCCGTCGGGGCCTCGAGAGGAGCGCAGTTACCGTCGCGCAGCCGGTACACGATCACGCTCGGGCCCGGTCGCTCGTAAGCGCGGGGGTACTGGTTGAAGCTCCAGTCGAAGTCGAACTCGACCGGCCCCTCGCCGTCGCGGTAGGGGCTCGCGCGGTAAACGACGTCCGCGCGCCGGGCGAGCGCGGCGTAGTAACGGATCGCGCGCGGCACCTCGCCGGGCGCGCGTTGCGCGCGGCCGTACTGCGTCGACCCGGTGACGACCCAGCAGTAGCCGCCGGCCGTGTATGCGTCGATCAGCTCCGGGCGCAGCGTGCGCTCGTAGTCCTCCACGCTCACGAACCGGCCCTTGCCCCCTCGCCGCTGCCGGCCCTGCTCGTCGACCGTCGTGCGGCCGGTCGGGAACTTGATCCAGCGGCGGCCCGACCGGGTCAGTCCGCGGCGCCGCCCCTCCGCCGCGTCCGGTGCGTCGGCATCGGCGAACCACGCGTCCGGCACCACGGGCTCGACCACGATCTTCGAGCCGGCGGGGATGTTGGCGGCCATCCATGCGCGTGCGAGGTTGCGCGTGTCGTCGCGGGACAGGACGCGGTCGACGTGCACGCTGTAGTAGAGGCCCTGCGCACCGAGCGCGACCCCCACGGCGACCGCCGCCACCGCGGCGAGCCGCGGCCGCCGGTCGCCGGCCAGCTCCAGCGCTCGGGTCGCCCCCAGGCCGGCCAGGATCGCGAGCGCCGGCAGCGCAGGCAGGAGCCAGCGCCCGAAGAAGCGCTCCTGCGTGCCCATGTAGACGATGAAGAGCAGCGGCCACGGCACCAGGAAGAGCGCCCGGCGCACGTCGGCGCGGAACGCGAGGAGCGCGCCTCCAAGCGCCGCCGCGAGCGGGACCCACCCGAAGCCCCACGTCAGCACGCCGAGGTAGTAGAGGACGCCGGAGTCCTGGTCGAGGCCCAGCTTGCCGAAGCCGGATGCCGCCTCCTCCTGCCTGTCCACGTCCGCGCGAAACTCGCTGTACGACAGCAGCGCGTGCGGGTTGGCGAGGAGAAAGAACGCGGCGGCCAATGCCGCTGCGATAGCGGCTCCCCGCAGGGCCTCGGCGCGGGCTTCGGCGTCCGCGAGCCGGTAGGCCGCGGCCACGATCAGCGGCAGCACCACGATCCCCGCGGTGTACTTCGTCGCCGCGGCCAGCCCCAGCCCGGCGCCCGCGACGGCCCAGTCGAGGCGCCGGCCGCGCGTCAGCACTCCCGCGCTGCCCCACGCCGACACCGCCAGCGGCAGCAGCGCGGGCACGTCGTTGAGTGCCAGGTGCGAGTAGAAGACGGGCAGGAAGGCAACGGCCATCACGAGCGCCGCGAACACGCCGACGCGCCGGTCGTACAGCCGGGCCGCGGTCAGGTAGACGAATCCGACCGCCGCCGTGCCGAGCACCGCCGAGGTGGCGCGGCCGGCCACGAACACCGCCGTCGGATCGGAGGCCAGCGCATCCCCCACCTCGTTGCCCGCACCGAACGGCCAGCCGCCGCCGAACCAGATCCCGTACACGACGTGCAGGAGGTACGAGTAGGCGGGCGGGTTGATGAAGTAGTGCGGGTTGTAGCTGTCGGTGAAGTAGAAGCTGACCGCGGTCGGGACGAAGTTCGACGCCTCGTCCACGTTGAAGACGTAGGGCAGGCCGTGCTTGATCCCCCACAGGCGCAGCGCGAGCGCGCCGGCCAGCACGGCGCCGAGGGCGAGCGCCCACGCGTCGGGACGGCGCCGCTGTTCCGTGACGTGCCTAGGCACGCCCCGAGGGGCAGCGAACGTAGGCCGCGAAGTACTTGTCCGTCGCGATCCGGCGGAAGCCCTGCCCCGGCACCTGCGTGATCGCGTCGGTGTTGACCGCGAAGCCGGTGCGCAGGATGTTCGTGCGCCCCACGGGGAAGACCGCGACGCCGTAGCGCGCCTTGCGCTCCGAGGCGGCCGACGGATCGGAGCGCGCGACCACGTCGCCCGCCCCGAGTCCCAGCACCCAGCGCGTGTCCGGGATCAGCTTGTGGGTGGGAACGGAGACGGGGCCGCAGCGCAGCGCGCGCTCCACCGCGGACGTCTCGAGCAGCCGGTGCAGGCTGCGACCCTGCTCACCTCGGAACGACAGCTCGTTGTTGAAGCGCTCGAGGCTCGGCGGCCGGTACGCCGTGTAGGCCAGGCCCAAGACGGTGATCACGGCGGCACTGACCGCCCAGACCCGCCGCAGGCGGGTGCCGCGCCGCACCATCGTCCAGCCACCCAGGGTCACGGCCGCGAACACGGTCATCATCACCGACGGGACCAGCAGGTAGCGGACGATCACCGACAGCCCCACCAGCCCGGTGGCGACGAAGGTGAACGCTCCTGCGAGGAACAGCATCAGCGGGACGAGCGCGCGCAGCGGGAACTTCCACAGCGCGATCGCGAGCCCGAGCAGCCCGGCGAAGTACACGGGCGTCTTGACCGTCCCGCGCAGGTATTCGGGCAGGGCCGACACCACGTCGCCGCCGGACCGCGTGCGGTCGAGCTCCGTGGCCAGGTCCTGCGTGGAGGTGAGCGAGAACAGCGGCTCCCCCGTGACGATGAAGTCCGTCGCCACCCAGCCGAGCGGGCCGATCGCGGTCAGCGCCGCGTAGCGGAAGCGATCGCCCCAGTCCGCGTCCCAGCTCATCCACAGGAAGTAGACGCCCGAGAGGATCCATGCCTCGGGCCGCAACAGGCCCGCCGCCGCGAGCAGCAGGAACACCGTCACGCCGCGCCGCGGCCGCGCCGCCTCGAGCGCGCCGGCCCACACGATCGCCGCCATGAAGGGGATGTCGAGATAGGCGCGCACGGCCAGCGAGGGGAAGTCGAAGCGCGTCAGCACGAGGAAGGCCGCAATCGCACCCACCAGCGGCGTGAACGCCGTGCGCCCGAGCACGTACGTGCCCGCCACCAGCGCCACGAACGCGAACAGCGTGATCAGCACCATCACCCGGTCGGCGTCCTGCCCGAGCACGGACAGGACCGCTCCGAACGCCACTGCCAGGGGATGCTCGGTGGGCGCGCGGTAGGCCTCGAAGCTGGGCAGATCGCCGTTCAGCAGCTCCTCGCCCCACAGCAGGGCGTAGTAGCTGTCGTAGTTCGGGTACGTGACCCACGTGAAGAACCCGACGACGGCGAGCACGCACAGCCCCGCGAACGCCCACCGGGCGACGGTGTCGGCCGGCAGCGCGAGGGCGCGCCGGGCGAAGCCCGGCAGGCCGGGCGCGGAACGTTCGACGGTGGCGCTTTCCACGGGGGGTGGAGTTGCGAGGCACAAGCAAGGCCGGCCGCGGCACTCTCCGGGCCTTGCGCGATAATGGCGCACCAGTTTACTTAGTTCCCCGGCGAGCGCCGAAGGCGCCTGGACATCGATGCGATGAAGCTCATCATTCAGATCCCCTGCCTGAACGAGGAGGATTCGCTCCCCGTCACGCTGCGCGACCTGCCACGGGCCGTCAACGGCTTCGATGCGGTCGAGTGGCTCGTGATCGACGACGGATCCAGCGACAGCACGATCGAGGTCGCCCGCAAGCACGGCGTCGACCACGTGGTGCGGCTCACCAACAACAAGGGCCTCGCCTACGCGTTCCAGGCGGGCCTCGACGCCTCGCTGAAGCTGGGCGCCGACGTGATCGTCAACACGGACGCGGACAACCAGTACAGCGCCGCCGACATCCCGAAGCTCGTCGAGCCGATCGTGCGGGGGCACGCGGACCTCGTCGTCGGGGACCGTGAGGTGCAGTCGATCGAGCACTTCTCCCC
>Ga0075420_100004707_pt1 | contig 11971 bp, 5 predicted proteins | sample SoiMetdeltSBSDD4_FD_75296 | JGI IMG/M metagenome (GOLD analysis project Ga0075420, IMG submission 75296) | Bulk soil microbial communities from a Populus tree surrounding site in Tennessee, USA - Soil MetaG P. deltoides SBSDD4 | ecosystem: Environmental > Terrestrial > Soil > Tree plantation... | reverse complement strand
GGGAACTCGAGCGTATTTCGCGTGCTGTAGAACGCGATCTCCTTGCCATTCGGCGACACCGCCGGCTGCCGGTCGAGCTGCGGGTCGCTCGTCAGCCGGATCGGCGTAGCGCCGGTTTCGTCGGTGACGTAGACGTCGTCGTTGATTACCGGCAGCGGACTGTCGCGATCGCTGACGAACGCGATTGGCCCGTTCGTGCCCGGGAATCCCGCCTCTGCGGGTCGACTCGCAGCCACGAGCAGCGAGATCACCGCGGCCGCTCCAGCCAGCAACAGAGCCGCGCAGCGGCGTATCCGGATTGACTTGAAAAGGCTCATCGAGTCACCCCTCCTAAGACGAGCGCAGCGGCACTGGACCGGCGCGCCAGAGTTCGAGATTCAGGCATGGGTTAATCAGAAGCCCTCGAACGGCACGTAGCAGGAGACGTACAGGTCGAAGGGGTACGTCAGCCCCGCCTGCAACTCGAGATCGCTCATCGACGTGTCGGCCTCGAGGTACGCCAGCCACTCCTGGTAATCCTGCTCGGTGAGGACGTCACATGGATTCGGCTCGATCGACCATCCGTTCGGCGACGACGGGTCGACGACCCACGGCCGATCGCCGTATGTGCCGTCGGGATAGAAGTACTTGATTTGAACGATGGTCGTGCAGCCGCCCTCACCGCCGTTCAGGAAGTAAATCGCACACCAATCGGCGTAACCGGCAGGGAACGCGGCCATGTACCGCCAGTACGTGTCGCTGTAGACGATCCCGGTAGCTGCGACGTCCTCATCGACAGTGCCGTCGCAGTCGTCGTCGATCCCGTTCGGCTTGTCGTCGGCGGCGCCCGGGTGCCGGTACGCGTCGTTGTCCGCGCAGTCGCCGTCCCCCACCGTGTACCCGTCGCCGTCGGCGTCCGGATTACAAGCGTCGCCTAGGCCGTCGCCGTCCGAGTCCTGCTGACCCGGGTTCGCAACGTCCGGGCAGTTGTCGCTGGGGTCGCGGACGCCGTCACCATCACTGTCCGGTGGGACGTTCACCGTGTTCGAGCGCGCGGCCTCACACACGTGCTTGTCACCTCGCTGATTACGCACTTGGCGAGCGGCGTGGGCGTAGTAGGCAGCGCCCGGCAGGCCCCCGATGGGATGCGACCAAACGCCGCTCGCGGTCGTTGAGACGGTCGCGACAAGCATGTCGTCGGCACCACTGGCGCGATGAACGGTGATCGAGCGTCCGCCCAGGCACTCTGAGGTGTCCGAGTAGAGCTGACCCGACAGCGCGCCAGCGGCGAGGCTGAGCGAATGCTGCGTCGCGACCATAGTGCTGTGACCGAAAGCGGCGGCCGGAACGGCCATCGCGGCCACTACAACCACCACGATGATCGCCAACAAACGCGAGCTTCTGCCCTTGGTGATGGAGCACATAGGTCTCCTCTACAGCGGCCCCCCGTTCGTTCGGGAGGCATTTGTCGCGGTCTGCTGGATCAGCCTTGCGCGGTGCGCTGACGGTCCGCTGACAGCGTGCGCTACGTGAGCGGCGTTGGACTCGCGTGGCATGGATCGCAGCGGCTACCTACCTCGCGTCGGCCGGGCAGTTAGCTCAGCGACTATCGCTGTCAGCCGCAAGCGCTGCACGCGACGACAGCGTCGCGAGTGCATTCCTGGCCCGACAGGCGCCGACGATGTTCTCGCGTTGCTCGTAGCGCTCGAGCGCCTGCCGTAACGCGCTGCAGGCGTCGCGTTCCCGTCCGGCTGCCTCGAGGATTTCGGCGAGGCGGACGAAGGCGTCGGCCTGCCGGTCGGCCCAGTCGGTCCCGAGGCTGATGTCGACCGCCTCACGGGCGAGCCGCTCAGCTTCAATAAGCCGGCCTTGGTGTCGGCGTACCGCGGCCAGCGCGGCGCTCGCGAGTATCTGGTTGACGCGGTCGTCCGCCGCGCCCAACTGCAGGGCCTGAGCAGCGGCGCGTTCGGCCTCGCTGTCTTTTCCCTGCTGGCTGAGCGCTTCGGCGAGCAGCGCGGCGACGGTTGAGGCGACTGCATGCTCGCCTGTCAGCAGCAGGCGCTCGAGCGCGGGGCGCAGCTGCGCTTCGGCGGCGTGTACGTCCCCCGCCACGAGCTCCACCTCAGCGCAGGGAATCGCGCTGTAGAGGGCCTGTAGCAGCATGCCCATTTCCTCGAGCGCGGTCTTCGCGCTGTGGTAAAGATCGCGCGCCTCTGTTAGCCGTCCCTGAAATGCGAGTCCGAGCGCGAGATGGAGATCGACTCGGGCTCGGCTCTGTCTGTCGATTCCGGCGCGGCGGCCAGACTCTTCGAGCCCGCGCATCGCTTCGGTTACAGGCCCCGACGTCATACAGGTGCATGCGAAGACATCAATCGCGGCGACCTCGCGCGAACGATCGTTGGCCTGGTGCGCGTACTCAGCCGCCCGCTGCGCCTCTGCCCGGGCTTCGTTGGAGCGCCCGAGCCACTCGTCCGAAAGCGCCAGGTACAACCACGCGTCGGCAAGTCCAGCGGCGTCGTCTGCCTGCTCGAGGGTCGGGATCACCCGTTCGATTTTCTTGTGTGACTCCGCCTGGGGAGTGCGCTCGGGGTGACTTCGGGCGTGATGGGTCTCCAGGGCAACCGTCGCCCGGCCCGCAAGTCGGCGGTCGCCAGTGCGCTGGGCGATCGTCAGCGCCTCCTCAAGGAGGTCTTCGGCATCGTCGAGCTCACCTAGTTCCATGACCGCCCGGGCAAGGCCGGGCAGGAGGTCGCGGCGCTTGCGTTGTTCAGGCGGCAGCAGCGCGGCGGCTCGGCCGAGCAAGTTGGCGGTCGCCGGCATGTCTCCGCGCGTCCGAGCTGCTTCTCCCGCCGCCATGAGAGCCTCTGCGGCCCGGTGGGCCAGACTTTCGCTGGTGTCATCCTCCCCGGATTCTGCGCGGTAGCGCGAGGCCTGCTCAAGGTGGTAGCCGACGATCTCGACCAAATCAAAGCGCCCGTCGGCAGCTTGTTGCTCAAGCCAGTCGGCGAGCGATTCGTGCAGTTCCGCCCGCAATGGCCGCGAAATGCCTCGATAGGCCGCTTCCTGGACGAGCACGTGATCGAACCGGTAGCTCGCGTCGCCCATCGCCTTTGCGGGGGTGCTGCGGATGAAGCGCCTGTGCGCGAGCTGCTCAAGATGCCGCGCCAGCGTTGGACGAAGCTCGCCGGACACTACCGCCGCAAGAGTTCCCTGGTCGAAGTCCTTGCCGATCACAGCCGCGCGCTCGAGCACGGCTCGCTCGCCGGGCCCGAGCCGCTCGAAACGTGTGGCGAGCAGCGCTTGAACCGTTGCGGGTAGTGGGAGCCGCTCTTCGTGGCGTCGGCCGTCTGCCAGCGTCGCGATGATTTGTTCGAGGAAGAATGGGTTGCCCTCCGCGGCCTCAAGCACCCGTTCCTCGTCGGCGGCGGCAAGCCGTCCTTCGTCGACGAGCATTCGGAGGAGCACGCGGGCGTCGTGGTCGGGAAGCGAATCGAGTAGCAGCGAGGCGGAGTTGGGCTGTCCGCCCGTCCAGCCAGGGCGCTCGTCAAGCAAGTCGGGCCGGGCAAGGCAAAGCAACGTAATCGGCGCTTCAGAGCTCACGTCGAGTAGGTACTCGACCAGGTCGAGGAAGGTCGGCTCGGCCCAGTGCAGATCATCGAGTACGAGTAGCAGCGGGCGGCGTCGTGCCATGGACTCGAACACCCGGCGCGCCGCCCAGCGGATTTCCTCCACGGATCCGTCGCTGTCAGCTGATCCCGCCGCTGCCCCCAACTGCCTCCCGATCAGGGCGGCATCCGCGTCTCCGGCGAGCAGGTCTCGGACGCCTTTTTCGACATCGTCGCCGAAGGCGTCCACTAGGAGCTCGCGCAACGGCCAGTAGGTGATGCCCTCGCCGTAGGGGAGGCAGCGCCCGGTCAGAACGTCGGCCTCGTCGCGCAAGGCCTGCGCAAACTCGAGCGCCAGGCGTGTCTTGCCGATCCCGGCCACGCCGAGCACCGTGGTGAGGTAGGCCGTCCGCCCGCGCACCGCCCATTCGAAGACCTGGCGGAGCTGCGCCAGCTCCATCTGGCGGCCAACCATGGCTGCGCCGCGTGGCGGGGGCGTGGCGACCACCGGCGCGACCTCGGTCACCTTATGCACTGATCCGGAGAGCGACTTGCGCTCCTGAGCACGCGGGCGGTGCGGCTCGCTGCGCACGCCTCTGGCGACGAGCGGATAGGTGGTGTCGTCGATGAGGATCTCGCCGGGTGCTGCGATCTCCACCAGTCGCGCGGCGCCGCGCACCGGCTCGACCGCCACGGGATGGCCACCCGACGCGTCGCCTGCGACCACGTCTCCCGTGCTCACGCCGATCTTGACGGCCAGATCCAGCCCTGCGCTCGCACCGAGCTCCGCGACCATTTCGGAGACCTCGGCCTTGAGCTCCGAGGCGGCGCGCAGCGCACGCAGACCGTCATCCTCATGCAAGAACGGCACTCCGAAAACCGCCACCGTCAGCGCGGCTTCATGGCGCTCCACCACGCCGCCGTGGCGGCCGAAGCACCGGGCGGCAATGGCGCGGTAACGTCGTTGAAGCTGATCCACCAGTTCGCGGTCGGGCCGGCTCGTGCCCGCGGCGTCGATCACCAACTCGGCGGACGCCACAGTCGCTGTCTTGCGCCTCCCCCGAACGCCGACCGGTTCCCGTCCCCTCTGCAGCCTGTCACTCGAATGCACGACGAGACTCGAAGCGCCCGACCGAAGGGCGACGAGCGACGAGTCTTGGCGCAGGATCGCGGCCTCGAGCTCGCGCAGCGCAGGTCCCGGGTCGATACCGAGCTCCTCGGTCATCATCCGGTGGCCGTCCCGATAAACCTCGAGTGCCTCGGCCTGTCTGCCGGTCCGGTACAGAGCGAGCATCAACTCGCCCCGCAGACGCTCACGGAAAGGGTGGCGGGCGACGAGCGCTTCCAACCCCGGAACGTCGAGCTCGCGACCGAGCTCGAGCTCGGCCTGAATCCGATCCTCGGTCGCGACGAGGCGCAGCTCCTCCAAGCGTGCGATCTCGGACTGGGCAAACGGCTCGTAGACGAAATCCGCGAACGACTCGCCCCTCCACAGCGCCAGCGCATCCGCCAACCGGGCCGCCGCGCGGGCGGCATCGGTGTGGGCGAGCGCTTCCCGGCCCTCGCGCGCCAGACGCTCGAACCGGCGAGCGTCTATCAAGTCGGCATCGACCTCAAAGACATATCCCGGCGAGCGCGTCACAACCCGAGCGCTTAGCCGTCCGTTGGCGTGATCAGCGCCAAGCGCACGCCGCAGCCTCGACACTGCAGCCTGCAGCGCATTCGCGGCCTCGGACGGAGGGCGCGCCCCCCACAACTCGTCGATCAGCCGGTCACTCGAGACCAGCTCGTTCGCCCGGATCAACAGCACTGCCAACAGCGAACGCTGGCGCGCACCGCCCACCCGGACCAGCCGGTCACCCTGCAGCACCTCTAGCGGACCGAGAACCCGGAACTCCACACCGCGTCCAGTCAGCCGACGGTTAACACAGCCCATTCTGACCCAGCGCTCCGAAATCCGGTAGCGATCGTCGTTCGCAGTGATTCGCGGTGCCGCGCCGCGGCACGCGCACTCAAGCCGCCCACGAGCTGCTCCGATCCTCCTGGTAAGCGCCTGTCAGCGGACCGTCAGCCGACCAGCCGATGACTGCCAGCACAGCACCCGCCCCGATCGGAACTACCACAATGCGCTCCTCTCGCCCCAAGCTCCGCTCGCGTCTCGCCATCGTCGCCGTACTAACCGTCGCCGCGGTCGCCAGCCTCGCCCCAGCGGCGGCTGCGACCCACACCTCGGAGCATGCGCTCCCGGCCTTCGGTGTGGGCGCACTTCGAGCCGAATTCCTGGCCGACTATCCGCTCGGGGTTGGCGATCTGGAGCGAATGGGGCAGGCTCGCCTTGGCCTATACCGGACACGCTTTCGCCAAGACCAGGTGCTCGTCGATGGCAGCTTCTCGAACTGGTCGCGGCTCGACAACCTTGCGCGTACTGCGGCGCTGAACGGAGTAGCCCTGCAGCCGGTGTTGATCAACATGCCGCTCGAGGTCTACACGCCGCCCAAGACCGAGGCCGAGCGCGCTCGCTTTGCCGAGTTCGCGGCGGCGGCGGTGCGGCGCTACGGCCCGGAGGGCGACTTCTGGGCAGCGTGCGGCTGTCCCGAGCTGCCGGCACTGGTCTGGGAGGTCTGGAACGAGCCGAACATCGCGCCGTTCTGGGACCTGCCGAGCCCGGCCGAGTACGGCGCGCTGCTCGAGCAGACGGCTGCTGCGCTGCGAGCGGCCAACCCGGCGGTCCGGGTGCTGTTCGGCGGGCTCGCCTACCCGTCGACGCTGAGCGCCACGCGGCTCGAACCGAACGCGTTCCTGCGCGAAGTGATCGCCGCGGTCGGCGCCGACGACTTCGACGCGCTCGCGCTGCACAACTACCGCCCCAATCCGGAGCGGGCGGTGAACACGCTGATCGCGGACACGGTCGGAGCGTTGAAGAGCTACGCCGGCACGACCGCCGACGGCGCCCCGCGCAAGCAGGTGTGGCTAAACGAGTTCGGGCGGCCGACGCTGCCGGATGACCCGGCCACGCCCGAGGACGAACAGGCGGCCTCGGAGGAGGCGCAGCGGGCTTGGCTTGAGACCTTCCTCGGGCTGCTGCTGCCGCATCGCGCAGACTGGAACCTGGGGCCGGCGATGTGGTATTCGCTGCGCGACGGACCGGCTGCCACCGCCTCATGGCAGCGCCAGGGCCTGCGCCGCACCACCGCTGACGACACAGACGGCGGGCCGAAGCCGTCCTGGGCGCTGTACACCACCCTGACCGCGCCCGCCGAGCTGTTGTACCTACCTGCGCTGTATGACCTCAGCGTCGCACGGAGCGGCGCCGGGACTGGCACGGTGGCGAGCAGCCCGGCCGGCATCGACTGCGGGCCGACGTGCTCAGGAAGCTACGCCGCCGGCGCCATCGTGACGCTCACCGCCATGCCGGACAGCGGCTCGCGCTTCGCCGGCTGGAGCGACGACTGCACAGGCACGGGCAGCTGCACGCTCACAATGAGCGAGGCGCACAGCGTCAGCGCCGAATTCGCGCCCGCACCGCAGACGCCGACGGCCGAGACCGCGGTCACAACCGGCCCCGTCGGCGTCGCGAGCGCGCCGAGCGCGACGGTGGAGCTCACTCCCAGCGACGCCGCCGCGGACGACAGCACGCCGCCGACGATCACTCGGCTGGCGCTGTCGCCAAGGGCGTTCGCGGCAGCGCGGTCCGGGCCGGCGCTGGCCGCCGGAATCGGCACGCGCCTGTCCCTCGCGCTCTCCGAGGCGGCGACCGTCAGGCTCAGCGTGGCCCGCGCCGTCGCCGGTCGCCAAGTGGGCGGCCGCTGCCAGCGGCCAAGCGCGCGGAACGTCGGCCGGCCGCGCTGCACCCGCTGGGTCACCCTAAGCGGCGGCCTCGTACGAAGCCTGCCGGCGGGGCCGAACGCGCTGCGCTACCGCGGTCGGCTCGCCGGCCGCGCGCTCCGGCCCGGTTCCTACCGACTGCTAGCGCGCGCCCGCGACACCGCCGGCAACCTCTCGAGGGAGCGCGGCACCAGGTTCGTCATCCTCGGCTAGCGCGAACCCGCCGTCGCGCGGAGACCAGAGGCTGAGCTACGCACGAACGACACCTTGTCGCCGGTCGCGATCGCGCCCGACGTAGCAGAGTGCAGGTCTGCGCCTTTCCCACCGAGTTCGTGGCCTCGTTACGGCGTCGAAGAACTCGCGGCGGCGGCTGGCGATCCCGCGCAGATCCTACCTTCGACCTCCAACATCGTTGGGTTTCGCTGGTTGCGCAAGCAGCACCAAGCTGAGCGACAGGCGACCACTGATGTTGGTTCAATCGCGGCACCGAGGACCCGCGATACGTAGACGCCTCGCATCGCGTGATCGGAGGTGTCTGCGGGCTGGGGCCCTCGCTGCTCACTTGGACGACGGGCAGGAGCGCCGCACCCTCTCGCGTGCGTCTCCTCGGGCGAGAATGGAGGCGCAGGCCCGCGGCAGCCGAGCTTCCCTGAACTCGAACCCGGGCGCTCCTAGAGAAGTTCCATTTCGTCCCGCGGACTGAGTCGCTCATACTGGCCAAACCGCTTGATAATGCGGTTTCTCATACGCCGGAGGCGCTGGGCTGCGAGCCGATCGGGCCAAAGGCCGGGCCAACGACCATCACCGCCGACGCGGACGGACTGAGCCAGAGACGCGCGAAACCCGCATGGCTACGGGGATTCGCGAGATGGAGCTAGCCGGACTCGAACCGGCGGCCTCCTGGGTGCGATCCAGGCGCTCGCTAGCCCTGATTTTGGCTTGTTTGCGGGGTTTTCGCGGCGGCCGAGATCCGGTCCGTGAGCCGCACTTTCCGCCGATTTCCGCCCATTTCGGCTGGGATCGGGCCAAAGAAACGCGTCTTTGGCCCGATCTCCCCTGGAGTCATCCGCACGAGATGTTCGTGCAGCGACGCGCATCCCCGTTATGTCGGGCGGTGTTCCCACCGCCATCGATAACCCCGTAGACGGCCTCGATGCCGAGCTCGGCGTTGCGGATGGCGCGGTTGTTACTGAGCTTCGCGGACGGGCTGTCGATGTCGAAGCCGTCGCCTCCGGCAGCGATCGCAAGGTTGCCGCCAAGGAAGCTGCGGCGGTCAGGTGAGGCGACCGCGAACGCGTCGCCGCGGCTGCCTCTGACCACATTCCGGCGGACAACGTTGTTGGCACTGCGGAGGCCGGACCCCTCGAATGCCAGATGGATGCCGTCCCTCCAAGCGCGGACGACGACGTTGCGAGTGATCAGGTTGCCGCGCCCCCGCTCGATCAGGACCCCGCCCTCGTCCCGCAGGCTGCGGTTACCGGCGACTACGTTTCGGTTGCCGTGAATGACGACGCAGGGACCGACCCGGGCGCAGCGGTTGCCCCGCACCTCATTGCGGTCCCCCTCCAGCTTGATGTCCTCGGTGCGGTTGCGTGAGAACACGTTGCCTCTGATCAAGAGCTCGCTTGAGTCTGCGACATGCATGCCGAGGGCGTTGCGCAGGAACGAGTTGCCGACGATGCGCAGGTCGTGCGAACCGAACACGCCGAGTCCGTCCCCGTCCGGAACCGGGTTGTCGTTGCCCGCGCTGTCGCGGATCGTGCTACGCGCCGATTCGGCGATCACAAAGCCGAAGAACTGATTCCGTGACGACGAGACGTTCAGCACGCGGTTGTAGCGTGCCTCGCCGACGAGCACACCCGTCGCAAAGTCGCGCACCGAGCCATCCCTCACGGTAACGCCGTCGTGGCCGTCGTTGAACACCCCGAAGTCGCACGGCTCCATGCGAGGACGACACCCGACGGCCGGGGCGGCATCGCCGTCGATCAGATGGCCGTTCAGATCGAGGGTGATGCCGTCGGCGCCGATCACGATGCCGTGATTCGGGCAGTCGACGAGGTCCCTGTCAAGGATCGTGTCGGCAACGATCGTGTCGCCGCAGCTCACCTCGCTCGCGAGCTCCGACGTCGCAGGCGTCGCGCCGACAGCGGAGAGCGCGGCGATACCGGCGAGCGCGCTCGTGACAGTGAACTTCTGCATGGATCCTCCCTGGCGTCGGTGGATGCAGCGGTCCGGCGACGCTACGACTGCACGGGCGCGGGCGATACGGGATCAGCCACAGTCTTTACTCCGTGGTGGCACGGGAGTCGGGGCTACCGCGGTCGTGGCTGGCCACAACACGCAACTAGATCGAGCGCTCGCCCCGCAGGTAGGCGAGCACGGCGAGCACGCGGCGGTGTGAGTCGGGGTTCAGATCGAGCCCGAGCTTCAGTAACACCTGCTTGACGTGCGCCTCGACCGTGCGCTCGGTGACGAACAGCCGACCCGCGATCGCGCGGTTTGAGAGGCCTTCGGCGACGAGGCCGAGCACCTCGCGCTCGCGCTCGGTCAGCTCGGCGAGCGGATCCTGCCGGCGTTGGCGGCCGAACAGGCGGGCCACAATGGTCGGATCGACGACGGTCTCGCCGTCGTCGATGCGGCGCAGCGCGTCGACAAGGACGGCGACGTCGAAGACGCGCTGCTTGAGCAGGTAGCCGACGCGCTCGGGGTGCTCTTCGAGCAGGCGCAGCGCGTAGCTCGGCTCGACGTACTGCGAGAGGACGAGCACGCCGACCTCTGGGTGCTCGGTACGGATTCGGTGAGTGGCGACGAGGCCCTCGTCGGTGTGCGTCGGCGGCATGCGGATGTCGACGATCGCGGCGTCCGGCCGCTTGAGCCGCACCTCTCGGAGCAGCAGCTCGGCGTCGTCAGCCTCGGCCACCACGTCGATGCCCGCGTCCTTCAGCAGCCGCACGATCCCCTCGCGCGTGAGCATGACGTCGTCGGCGACGACTACTCGCACGGGATCTCCGCCCGCAGGCTCGTGTCTCCGAGCTCGAGCGTGCCGCCGAGCGCGCCGACGCGGTCGGCGAGATGCGGCAGGTCGTGGCTGCGCGGTCTTCCCTCGTCCTGAGCCGTGATGGAGAGACGGCCGTCTGCGCCGTGGACGCGGACGGAGAGGAACGCCGCGCCGCGCCGCGCCGCGTCCTCGATCGCCTCGGCGACCGTTACGTAGGCGGTCGTCTCGACCGCCGGCGGCCGGCGCTCCGGCGCCAGCTCGTCGAGCTCGACCGGCAGCGGCGCGTCGTCGGCGAGCGCCTGGAGCGCGGGCGCAAGTCCCGCCTCGGTCAGGATCGCGGGATAGATGCCGTGGGCGAGATCGCGCAGCTCGTCGAGCGCGACCGCGGTCTCGTCGCCGGCGGCGTCCAGCATCCGGGCGAGCTCCTCGTCGCCGTCGGCGGTGGCGCCGGCGCGCGCTAGCCGCACTTCGTAGGACAGGGCGAGCAGCCGCTGCTGGGCGCCGTCGTGGAGGTCGCGCTCGAGCCGGCGCCGCTCGGCGTCGCCCGTCTCGACGATCCGCGTGCGTGACACGCGCAGATCCTGGAGCTGTGCAAGCACCTCGGCCTGCAGGCGTTCGTTCTCGAGCGCGAGCCGCACGGCGGCACCGACCTCGCGCTCGAGGTCGGCGACGGTCGCGGTGTGCGTGATGGCGGCAACCTCGTGACCGTTTCGAATGAGCCGAGTGACAGCGCGCGCGGGCCCCGCCACAGGCTCGTCGACCGGGTCGCCGTGACCGTCGACGTAGCGCCGCGCACCAGGCAGCCAGTATGCGATTTGCAGCTCGGCGTCTCGAATCGCGTCGGCTAGGGCGGACTCGAGCGATCCCGGAGGCGGCGCTTCGCCGAGGTCCGCCGCGATGCGGGCGACAGAACGCCGCTGGATTCTCGCCTGCACGAGCGCCCACGGGAGGCCGAAGGCGATGACGATGACCGCCGCACAGCCGACGACGAACACGGCGAGGAACTCCGAGTCGCTCGGGTCCTCGATGGCCGCACGTGAGAGCACCACCGAATGCGCGATCGTCGCGCCTGCGAGCGCGATACCACCGGCGAGGACTGGCCCGAGTGTTCGGCGGGCCGGGCCGCTTGCCGCGGCGAGCCGCCATACGCAGAGCGCCGCGAGCGCCGCCGCTGCGCAGGCGACGAACCAGAGGTCCACGTCCTCGATCGCGCGTGCGACGTCAGGTATCGAATGGACGAGGAAGACGTTGTCCGTGCAGTTGTCCCAGCACGCTGGGTCGAAGAAGGGATCGCGGAAGAGCGCGCGGCCCAGGGCGGAGAGCGCGGCCCCGAGGTAGACGGCGATGACGAGCGCGCGGGCTCCCTTCGAGCGCAGCACACCGCTCGGGAAAGCGACGACGAGGTGGAGGAGGACGGGCAACGTGAAGACGGCGGCGAGCGTCCCGAGGCTCCGAGCGAGCGCTGGCCCACCGTTCCAGCCCGCCCAGACCGGAGCGAACCAGAGAAACCCAGCCAGTAGAGCCAGGTCGCCGATCCGCCGTCCCTGCCGCGCGAGGGACGCGA
>Ga0075420_100004705_pt1 | contig 11974 bp, 13 predicted proteins | sample SoiMetdeltSBSDD4_FD_75296 | JGI IMG/M metagenome (GOLD analysis project Ga0075420, IMG submission 75296) | Bulk soil microbial communities from a Populus tree surrounding site in Tennessee, USA - Soil MetaG P. deltoides SBSDD4 | ecosystem: Environmental > Terrestrial > Soil > Tree plantation... | reverse complement strand
GGTGGCAGGGTTGATGTCCATGAAGGCGAGCGCACGGTCGTCCTGCGCGACCACCTCGGCCGGTGCCTTCCCCGCGACGATCCCGCAGAAGATGCAGTCGGCCCCGCTCACGCGGCGGCGACGAGGCGTTCGGCGATCTGGACCGCGTTGAGCGCCGCGCCCTTGCGGAGGTTGTCCCCGCACGCGAACAGCAGGAGGGCGTCGTCCCGGCCCTCGGGCCGGCGGATCCGCCCGACGAGGACGTCGTCGATCCCCGCCGACTCGAGCGGGCTCGGATAGACCTCGTTCGCCGGGTCGTCGCGGAGCTGCACGCCCTCGGCCGCCGCGACCGTTTCCCGCGCCTCCGCTACCGAGATCGGCCGGTCGAACGTGACATGCACGCTCACGCTGTGCCCCACGGGCACCGGCACCCGGACGCAGGTCGCCGAGGTCTCGAGCTCCGGCAGCGACAGCAGCCGCTTCGCCTCGCGCTGCACCTTGATCTCCTCGAACGTGAACCCGCTCTCCTCGTCGAAGACGTCGATCTTCGCGACGACGTTGTAGGCGATCGTCTTGCCGAACACGTCCCCGACCGGCAGCGCGTCGAGATCGGGCCTCGCGAGCTCTTCCTCCATCCCGTGGAGCTTCTCGACCTGCTCGGAGAGCTCCCGCACGCCCTTCGCGCCGGCCCCGGAGACCGACTGGTAGGAGGAAAGGTGGAGCGAGCGCAGGCCGGCCGCCCGATGGAGCGGCGCGACCGCCATGAGCGCCGTGATGATCGTGCAGTTCGGGACCGCGTAGACCTTCGCGCCGCGCTCGAGCGCCTCGGGGTTCACCTCGGGGATCACGAGCTCGGCCCAGGGCTCCATCCGGAACGCGCTCGAGTTGTCGACCACGGTCGTGCCGGCCTCGGCCGCCTGAGGCACCCAGGTCTGCGCGATCGCGCTCCCACAGGAGGAGAGGGCCAGGTCGACGCCGTCGAGCGCCTCGGGCGTGAGCACCTCGACCGTCCGGTCCTCGCCGCCGAACCGCAGCCGCGTCCCCGCCGTCCGCTCGGAGGCGAGCAGCTTGAGCTCGTCGAGCGGGAACGACCGCTCCTCGAGGATCCCGAGCATCGTCCGCCCGACAGCCCCGGTTGCACCCACGATCGCGACGCGCATGACCGTTCATGGTAGCGGCCGAGGTCGTGGCCGCTCGTGAGCCTCAGGCCACCATCAAGCACGCCCGTACTAGACTCGGGCTCATGGCCGAACTCCTCCTCTTCCACCACGCCCAGGGGCTGACGAAGGGCATCCGGTCCCTCGCCGACGAGATCCGGGACGTGGGGCACACCGTGCATACGCCGGACCTCTACGACGGCAAGACGTTCGACGAGATCGACGCCGGCGTCGGGTACGCGAAGGAGGTCGGGTTCGGAACGATCCTCGAGCGCGGCCAGGCCGCCGCCGAGGGCCTGCCGAACGAGCTCGTCTACGCGGGGATCTCGCTCGGGGTCATGCCGGCACAGGCGCTTGCCCAGACGCGCCCGGGCGCGAAAGGGGCGGTGTTCGTCTCGGGCGCGTTCCCGCCGGCCGAGTTCGACGCCCCGTGGCCCGAGGGCGTCCCGCTCCAGATCCACATGATGGAGGACGACGAGTGGGTCGCAGAGGGCGACCTCGACGCCGCCCGCGAGATCGTCGGGTCGACGAAGGACGCCGACCTGTTCCTGTACGAGGGCGACAAGCACCTGTTCGTCGACTCGAGCCTGCCCGACCACGACGAGGGCGCCGCGACCGACTTCCTCGAGCGGGTGCTGGAGTTCCTCGGGCGCGCCTAACGCCGCGTCAGCTGAACTGCCAGGACTCGAGCATGTCGTTGAACACGACCGCGCTCGTGTCGAACCCGTCCTGGAGGTCGTTCAGCGTGACGCGCCAGCCCACGTCGCCCTTGACGGTGACCACCTCGCGCATCAGGAAGGTCTCGCCGTCCTCTGCGGAGACCGAGACGTCCCACTGCAGCGCGTCCGTGCCGTCGAGGTCGGACTCGCTCGCGGGACCCGGCGTGAGACCCGCGTCCTCGTCGCGCTGGCGGACGAAGTTGGACCACTGCTCGAGCTCGGTCCCGGTCTCGAGGTCGACCGCCTCGACCACCACAGTCGCCGCGCCGGTGGGCGGGGCGAACTGGTCGAGCGTCACGTCCGCGCCGAACTGCGCCGGCCCCGCCTCCCAGCCCTCGGGGACGACGAGGCAGTAGCCGAAGTTGTCGGACTCGAAGTTCGTCCCCTGGCACGGGTCGGGTTGGAACGCGAAGAACGCGCTCACGCCGGCGGCGATCCCGACGAGCGCGGCGAGCACGAGCAGCGGCCGCGTCTTGGACGGGGGCGTCGGCTTCTTGATCTCGATCGGTGGGCGCTCCGACTCGGCCCGGCGCGGGAGCAGCGCCACCGCCGTGGCCTCGAGCGACGTGCCGCACTTCTGGCAGACGGGCCGGTCCTCGTCGTTGATCTCGCGGCACTGGGGACAGACGACCATCGCTACGCCTCCTCCGCGAGCGGCTCGCCCTCGAGCTCGAAGCGCTGCACGATGGCTCGCATCGCCCGCTCGGCGTCCTCGGACCGGATCACGCAGGAGATCCGGATCGACGACGTCGAGATCATCTCGATGTTCACGCCCTCGGCCGCGAGCGCGTCGAACATGTCCGCCGCGACGCCCGGGTTCGACTTGATCCCGGCGCCGACGAGCGAGAGCTTGGCGATGCCGTCGTCGGTCTCGTATCGGACGGCGCCGACGTCGGTGACGATCCCCGAGAGCACCGCGTCCACACCCTGGAGGTCGGCGCGCGGCAGCGTGAACGAGAGGTCCGTCCGGCCCTCGTGGGAGACGTTCTGCACGATCATGTCGACGTGGATCCCCTCGGCGGCGATCGCCTTGAAGATCGCCGCGGCGATCCCGGGGCGGTCGGGCACCTCGTCGAGGGTGACCTTCGCCTCCTGGTCGTCCAGCGCGACGCCGCGGATCAGCGCGCTCTCGAGCATCGGTAGGCCGTCCATGCCGCCCTCGCCGTCGTGGCCGTCGTGGCCGTCGTCGCCGGCGACCCACGTGCCGGGCCGGTCGCCGAACGAGCTCCGCACGTGCAGGCGGATCCCGTGCTTCCGAGCGTACTCCACCGACCGCAAACCGAGGACCCTTGCGCCCCCGGCCGCGAGCTCGAGCATCTCCTCGTAGGAGATGCGGTCGATCTTCCTCGCCGCGGGGAACAGCCTCGGATCCGCCACGTAGACGCCGTCGACGTCGGTGTAGATCTCGCACGCCGTCGCGCCGAGCGCGCCGGCCATCGCGACGGCCGTCGTGTCCGAGCCGCCCCGGCCGAGCGTCGTGATGTCGAACTCGGTCGACAGGCCCTGGAAGCCGGCGAGGATCACGACGTTGCCGGCGTCGAGCGACTCCTTGATGCGCCCCGGCCGGATCTCGACGATCTTGGCCTGGCCGTGGCGGGTGTCGGTGATGATCCCGGCCTGGGACCCCGTGTAGGAGGCTGCGCGGCAGCCGCGGGCGTTCACCGCGATCGCGAGGAGCGACATCGCGATCCTCTCGCCGGAGGTGAGCAGCATGTCGAGCTCCCGGGGCTCGGGGGTGGGGGTGATCTCGGCGGCCATCTGGAGGAGCTCGTCGGTGGTCTCGCCCATCGCCGAGACCACCGCGACGACGTCGTTGCCCTCGTTCCGAGCCTGCACGATCCGGTCCGCGACGAAGCCGATCCGCTCGGGCGACCCGACCGATGTCCCGCCGTATTTCTGCACCACGATGGGCATGTGAGGAGGGTAGCAGTGGGGGTTTCGGACCCTGGACATCCTGCTGCTTCCGTTCCACAGTGGGTCGGGAAGGTCCACGAGGCGAACGCGCATGGGTGCGCAACCACACTGGTTCTACCGCCACGCCGTGGTCACCGTCGTGGCGAGCGGATTCCTGGGCTTGGCGCTGGGGACCGTCATCGCCATCGCGTCCCTGCCGAGGGACTTCGGACTCCGCGCCTCCGAGGGGCTGCGACCGTTCGGGTTCCTAGCCGTCTCGGGAGGAAGCTTCCTGCTCGGGATCCTCGTGGGGGTCCTGCTGGTGCGAGCCGGGAGGAGCGGGACCGAATGTCCTCGATGCGGCACGCTCAACCCGGAGGGCTCGGCCGAGTGCTCGGCGTGCGGGCTCTCTCTTGCGTAGAGATGGCGGGTCGGCTCTCCCCCTCTCCAGGGAGCTCTCCCGGGGCCCTCGCGGTCGGCGTTCGGACAGCCCGTCGGTAGGCCCCGAGGCTCCGGGTTTGAATCACGTTTCCGGGGGATAATCGCCACCCATGGCGTACGTGATCGCGGAACCCTGCATCGACGTGAAGGACAGGGCCTGCGTCGACGAGTGTCCGGTCGACTGCATCTACGAGGGACCCCGGATGCTCTACATCCAGCCCGATGAATGCGTGGACTGCGACGCCTGCGTGCCCGTCTGCCCCGTCACGGCGATCTTCAGCGAGGACGACACCCCGGCGGATTGGAAGCAGTTCCAGGCCGTGAACGCCGAGTGGTTCGCGGACAGCGTGACCGGCCTGGGCTCACCGGGGGGCGCCGCGCAGGCAGGGCCGCAGGCCAAGGACCACCCGGTCGTCGAGGGCTGGGCGTCGCTCGCCTAGACCCGCTCAGCCTGGGTCGGCCTGCGCCACAACGGCGGCCGCGGCCCGGGCAACGTGCGACACCGCGTGTTCGGCCATGGCCGGGTCCCACCGGAGCGCCTCCACGAGCAGCGTCGCGAGCTCGAGCAGCACGGCGGGTGACGTGACGAGGTCGTCCACTCCCTCGAGGGCCCGCCGATAGGCCGCCTCCTCTTCGCTCCCCGGCGCGACGAAGGCGGACGCGAGCTCGGCCGCCCCGAGCGTCACCCTCACTGGCGAGCGTTCCTGATCACGCGGCGCACGTCCGCCTCCGTCCGGATCCCGGCCCCGGCGGCCCGTGCCGCGCCGTAGCGCTGGAGGGACTCGAACGTCCGGGTCTCGCGGTAGACCCGGTAGATGCGGAGCATCTCCCGGAACAGCTCGCTGCGGTTCCGGCCTTCCCGCTCGGCGAGCCGATCGAACTCGCGGGCGACCTCGGGCGGCACCGAGACGGCAAGGACGCGGGAGGTTCGAGGCATGTCATACGGAGTATGACATGCCTCGGTGGGATCCTCGCGCCTCGATACGAGGATGTCGCGGACAGCCTCGATACGAGAAACGGTATGGCTCGACCGCGAAAGGCTCAGACCCTTAGCGAGCGCCTCAGGAAGTCGATCTGGACCCGCAGCAGGTTTTCGGTCAGGGCCGCCGAGCGGGTGAAGTGCGTGGCGTTCGGGATCAGCACGAGCTCGTGGTGCTTGCCGGCCTCGAACAGCGCGGCCGACAGCCTGAGCGTGTTCGCGACGAAGACGTTGTCGTCCGCGAGCCCGTGGATCAGCAGCATCGGGCGCGAGAGCGACGCGGCGTCCACGAGCGGCGAGCTCTTCCGGTACGCCTCCGGCTCGTCCTGCGGCTTCCCGAGGAACCGCTCCATGTAGAAGGTGTCGTAGAGCCGCTCGTCGGTGACGGGCGCCCCGACGACCCCGGCGTGGAAGACGTCGGGGCGCCGGAGGATCGCAAGGGCCGCCAGCAGCCCGCCGAACGACCATCCGCGGATCCCCACGTGTCCGAGATCCAGGAAGTCGAACCGCTCCGCCGCCGCGTGCAGCGCGTCGACCTGGTCCTCGAGCGTGACAGAGAAGTCCCGGTACACCTCGCGATCCCACGCCGGGCCGCGCCCGTCCACGCCCCGGCCGTCGACGACCAGGACCGCGAACCCGTGGTCGGCGAACCACTGCGACGTGAGGTGTGCGCCGCCGGCCCGGAGGACGCGGGCGCCGGTCGGTCCCCCGTACGGATCCATGAGCACCGGCAGCTGCCCGTCGGGTTCGCGTCCGCCGGGCAGGAACAGGGCGGACGAGTGCTCCCGTTCCCCCAACCGCAGGAAGCGAGGCTCGGGCCGCACGACGGGCACCTCGGCGACGTTCTCGATCGTCCCGATGGACTCGTTACCTCGCAGGACGGTCGTGGTCGAACGCGTCTGCTCGACCGTCGCCGAGACGCCGACGAGCACGTCCCCTCCCCGCGCGCCCGAATGCACGCCGGGCTCCTCAGAGACCTTGACCGGATCGCCGCCGTCCCATCGCCACAGGCCGATCTCGGCGGGGTCGTCCTCGGACGCCCGGAACAGGACGCCGTCGTCCGCCGAGAGCACCTCGCGCACCTGCAGGCCGGGCGGCGTCACCGGGGCGCCGTCCACGGTCAGCCGGTACGTGTCCGCCTCGCGATCCGCGTCGACGTCGACGACGCGCCCGTCGCTCAGCCGGACCGGCGCCTCCTCGAACAGGTCGACCCACTGCGGGTCGGTGCGTTCGGCCACCACGATCGTCTCGCCGGTCGTCTCGTCGGCCTCGAGGAGCCGGACGGTGCCCTGATCGCGCGTCTGGACGAGTAGCGCGAGCGGGCCCCCCTCCTCCCAGAGCACCCTGCCGAGGTAGGGGAACCGCTCGGCGTTCCACCGGACCTGCGTGCGGTCGCCGCTCGCGACGTCGAACACCCAGAGCGTGACGGTCGCGTCGGTCGTGCCGGCCTGCGGGTAGCGGACCGAACGCGGACGCGCGGCCGGATCGGTCGGGTCGCCGATGAACCACTCGAGGACCTGGTGCTCGTCGACGTGCACCGCGGCGAGCTTCGTCCCGTCGGGCGACCACCAGTGGCCACGGAACCGTCGCATCTCCTCGGCGGCGGCGAACTCCGGCAGACCCCAGAAGGTGTTCGGCTCGTCCGGCTTCGCGAGCTCCCGGACGCCGCCCTGGACGTCGCGAACGTGGAGCGCCCCCTCGACGACGAACGCGATGCGCTCGCCGCCTGGATCCAGCCGGGGGTCGTCGACCGCACCGGGCGCGCTCAGCTCCCGCGCCGAGCCCTCGACGAGGTCGGCGAGGAACAGCCGCCCGCCGACGACGAACACCCCGCGCCGAACCGCATCGTCGGTCGCGTACGCCGTGACGCCGGAGGAACGCTCGCGGGCGCGCTCGCGCCGGGCGATCTCGGCCTCGGTGAGCTCCTGCTCGGCCTCCTCGGCGCCGGGGTCGAACACGAGCCGTTCCTTCGCGCCCTCGACGTCGAAGACCCACAGGCAGCTGACCGGGTCGTCGCCGGTCTTCGTCCGGAGGAACACCACCCGCTCGCCGTCTGGCGAGACCGTGAACGACCTGGGGACACCGAGCGTGAACCCGCGCGTCCGGGCGACCTGCCGCGGGAACTCGTCGAGCGGGTCGGGCGTCTCGGGCATGGGCGGGCAGCGTACCAATGAGGGGAACGGCGACGTGTCACAGCTCGCCGCCCGAACGGCATAGAAGAGGTGACAGCGCTCCTGGGAGACGCCGTGCACGCGGACCTCGACGACGTCGGCCTCATCGTCCGGTCGCAGCGGGAGCCGGAGGCCTTCGGCGTGCTGTTCGAGCGACACGCGGAGCCGATGCTCGCGTTCTTCGCGCGTCGCACGCTCGACGCGGAGTCGGCGGCCGAGCTCGTGGCGGAGACGTTCGCCGAGGCGTTCGCCTCACGCGGGCGGTTCCGTGACCAGGGCGCCGACGGGGCGGCGTGGCTCTACGGGATCGGGCGCAACCTACTGTCGCGGTACTTCAGGAACGGTGCGGTCGACGCCCGGGCGAGGCGGCGGCTCGGGATGCCGGAGCGGACCGTGGGCGAAAGCGACTTCGAGCGGATCGAGGAGCTGATCGACTTCGCGGAGCAGGGCGACCGGATCCGCGAGGCGATGGCGGCGCTGCCCGAGGGCCAGCGCGAGGCGGTGCGGCTGCGGGTGATCGACGGCCGGAACTACCGCGAGACGGCCGAGGAGCTCGGCACGACGGAGGTCGTGGCCCGCGCCCGCGTGAGCCGCGGGCTGCGGCGGATCGCGGGCGACCTCGATGCCGAGAGTCACAAGGAACCGATCGAGCTGGAGACCAGGCGATGGAAACGGCGATCGACTACCTGAACAAGGTCCACGGCGACCTGCTCGACGCGGCGAAGCGCGAGCACTCGATCCTGCGCCCGCTACCGGAGAGAAGGAAGCCGCGCAGGGAGTGGGTGGGCGGCCTCGCCGTCGCGGCCGTCTGCATCCTCGTCGCTGCCGGCCTCGTCGGGCTGCTCGTCCGGTCGAACCTCGGGTCTGACGACGCCGGCAGCGCCGTTCCAGCACAGGGGGCGACCGGGGCCACCGGCGAGACCGGCGCCGCAGAAGCACCTGAGCCGACACCCGGCACCGTTCCCGGTGACCAAGCGGGAGGGGGCGCCGGAGGACCCGCGCCTTCCCTGACGAAGATCATCCGCACCGCCGAGCTCTCGGTCGTGATCCCGCGGAACACGCTCGACGAGCGGTTCGCCGAGGTGGTCGACGCGGCCGAGCGCAACGGCGGGTTCGTGTCCGAATCGCTGAGCCGAACCCGCACCGGGAACCTGACGCTCCGGGTTCCGGCGGGGAATCTGGCCGAGACGTTGCGCGCGGTCCGCGGTCTCGGGACCGTCGACGTCGAATCCGTCCGCGGCAAGGACGTCACCGCGAACTACGTCGACCTGCGGGCGCGACTCTCGATCGCGAAGGCCCGTCGCGAGGTGCTCCTCGGACTCCAGGCGGACGCGACCACGATCGAGCAGACGATCCGCGTACAGAACGAGCTCGACGAGACGCAACTCGACATCGAGGCGATCCAGGGACAGCTCCAGGTGCTCGACGACCGGACCTCGCTCGCGACCGTGCACGTCGATCTCCGCGAGGAGGGCGCCGAGCCGGGCGACGAGGTCGAGACCGCGAGCATCCCGAACGCGTTCGAGCGCGCGGTCGCCGGGTTCGTCGGCGTGATCGCCGCGATCGTGATCGGGCTCGGCTACCTGATCCCGATCGGGCTCCTCGCCTTGCTCGTGTGGTTCGTCTCGACCCGGATCCAGCGACGCCGGGCCGGCTGAGGCGTCAGACCCCGACGTTCTGCGGCAGCAGCACGACCACGATCGTCCCGGAGACAAGCATCACGACCGCGAGCGTCAGCAGGATCACCTGCGGCGCGCGCGAGTCGAGCGTCCCGGCGAGTCCGGCGAAGAACAGCACCGAGGCGAGGAGCACGGCGGCCAGCACGAAGTTGTCGCCGGTCTGGTTCGCCTCCCGGCCGTCGTCGAAGGCGGCTGCCGCCCGGCGCTCGAGCTCGGCGGCGTTCTCCTCCTCGGCGAGGGTGTAGCTCTCGAGCTCGAACGGCGTCCCCTCGGGGAGCTCGCCGGGGGGCGCCGAGGCGAGCCACTCGTCGAAGGCGGGCCGGAACTCCTCGCGCATCCGGTCCTGGATGTCGTCGGCGAGCGCCTGATCGCCTTCGACGGACGCGTCGAGCCACGCGATGAACGTGTTCACGTCGATCAGCGCCTGGTTCCGCGCGATGTTCGCGGCGCCGACCGACTCCGTGCGGAGCGCGGAGGCCGTCGTGTACGACTCGGCCTGCTCACCGCTCCATCGTGTCGCCTGGTACGCGGCCCAGGCCGTGAGGAGCGTGGCGATCGAGAGCAGGACGGCCGCGGCGAGCTCGACGCGCTTGTCGCGCCGAACGGTCTCTTGTTCGGCCATCTACATCTCGCGGCGGCCCTCGAGGGCCTGGGAGAGCGTCACCTCGTCGGCGTACTCGAGGTCCCCGCCGACGGGGAGGCCGCTCGCGAGCCGCGTGACCGTGACGCCGAGCGGCTTCAGCATCGCCGCGACGTACATCGCGGTCGCGTTGCCCTCGAGGTTCGGGTTCGTCGCGATGATCACCTCGGTGACCGAGTCGCGCTGGACGCGGTCTAGCAGCTCCTGCACGCGGAGGTCCTCGGGGCCGATCCCGTCGAGCGGGCTGATCGCGCCGCCGAGCACGTGGTACCGGCCCTTGATCACGCCGGCCTTCTCGATCGTCGAGACGTCCTTCGGCTCCTCGACGACGCAGAGCATCGTGCGCTCGCGCCCCTCGTCGCGGCAGATCCGGCAGAGCTCCCCCTCGGCGACGTTGCCGCACTCGCGGCAGAAGAAGATGCGCTCCTTCGCGCGGACGATCGCCTCGGACAGCCGCTTCGCGTCCTCCGGCGGCGCCTTCACGAGATGGAACGCGAGCCGCTGCGCCGACTTCGGGCCGATCCCCGGGAGCCGGGAGAGCTCGTCGATCAGGTCCTGGATCGGCCCCTCGTACACCTACGCGCCGTCCTCGGTCGACGGGGTGGCGCCGAGCTCGGCCGACAGGTGCGCGAGCGCCTCCTCCTCCGAGAGCGGCTCGTCCTCGATCGGCTCGGTGACGTCCACGACCGAGTTCCGCATCTCGCACCGGATCTTCGGCGCGATGCCGAACAGGTCCTGGAGCGCCTGGCGCAGCTCGGCCTCGCGCTCCTGCACCTTCTGGACCGCGAGCTTGCGGTCGGGCGGGAACACGATCTCGAGCATCTGCCCGTCGAACGCCGCCGGCGTCCCGCTCTCCAGGAACGAGGGAAGCACGGCCTTCTGCTGGCTCCGGAGGTGACCGATCACGGTCGGCCAGCTCGCGCGGAGCATCGTGACGTCCACCGCTCCCGTCCCCGCCCCCAGCACCGGCGCCACCGGCTCCGTGGAAGGCTCGTCGGGGCCGGCCGCGGCCTCCTCGTCGCGGCTCGCTTCGTCAGGCGTGGTCGACCGCTTCGGCCTCAGCGCCTCCGACGGGGGCGACGGGTCGGCCGCGCTGCCGGCACCCGCCTCGCCATCCGCGCCAGTCTTCGACGGCGCAGGGGTGGCGTCGGAAGGTGACTCTGAGCCGCCCGCGGCGCTCGGAGCGGTCCGAGACGGTTCGCTCGGCGGCGATGCGGAGCCTGGAGACGCCACCCCGGAGCCGGTCGGAGAGCCCGCAGAGATGCCGGCGACGCGCTCGAGGCGTTCGAGCCGCGACACGAGGGCCTCGGGAGTCGCGTCGGTCTCGGGGATCGTCGCGCGGATCAGCGCGAGCTCGAGCGAGAGCCTCGGCGACGTGGTCCACCGCATGTCGGTCTGGGCGTCGATCAGCAGCGCGATCGCGCGGCCGAGCTCGCCGGCCGTGTACTTCGCCGCCTGCACCGTGAGCCGTTCGGACTCGTCATCCGTCACGTCGAGCAGGTCGGACTGGCCGGGCGCGGTCTTCACGAGCAGGAGGTTGCGGAAGTGCGCGAGCACCTCGTTCGTCACGTGGCGGAGGTCCTGGCCCTCCTGCACGAGCCGGCTCACGAGCTCGAACACGCTCTTCGCGTCGCCGACCGCCACCGCGTCGGCGAGCGCGTACTGCACGTCGCTCCGCCCGGCGCCGATCAGCGCCGTGACCACGGTCTCGTCCACCGTCTCGGCGCCGAGCACCGACGCCTGGTCGAGCAGCGACAGCGCATCCCGAACCGAGCCCTCGGACTGGCGGGCGATCGCGTGGGCGGCCTCGGCCGAGATCGTCACACCCTCGTCCTTGGCCACGCGCTCGAGGTGGTCAGCCACGGCCTCGACCGGCACGCGCCTGAAGTCGAACCGCTGGCACCGGCCGACGATCGTCGCCGGCATCTTGTGGGGCTCGGTGGTCGCGAGCACGAACCGCACGCCCGGCGGCGGTTCCTCGAACACCTTCAGCAGCGCGTCGAATGCCTCGCGCGACAGCCGCTGCGCCTCGTCGATGATGTAGACCTTCTCGCGGCCCTGGACCGGGGCGGTCGGCGCCTTCTCGCGAAGGTCGCGGGCATCGTCCACACCGCCGTGCGAGGCCGCATCGATCTCGACGACGTCGAGGTGCTGGCCCTCGCGGACCGCGACGCACTGCTCGCATGTGCCGCAGGGTTCGGCCGTCGGGCCCTGCTCGCAGTTCACCATCTTGGCCAGGATCCGGGCGGTCGAGGTCTTCCCGGTCCCGCGGGGGCCACAGAACAGGAACGCGTGGGCCAGCCGGCCCTCCCGAAC
>Ga0075420_100004702_pt1 | contig 11977 bp, 13 predicted proteins | sample SoiMetdeltSBSDD4_FD_75296 | JGI IMG/M metagenome (GOLD analysis project Ga0075420, IMG submission 75296) | Bulk soil microbial communities from a Populus tree surrounding site in Tennessee, USA - Soil MetaG P. deltoides SBSDD4 | ecosystem: Environmental > Terrestrial > Soil > Tree plantation... | reverse complement strand
GTGTCCGCCTTGTCGAGCGCGCGGCGCGCCAGCTCCACGCCCTCCTCCTCCACCAGCGAATCGCCCGTCGGTATGCCCTGTGCGCGGAAGAACGAAAAGCACATGGCTCCGCCGATCAGGAGCGTGTCGGCGGTGTCGAGGAAGCGGTCGATCAGCGCGATCTTGTCGGTGACCTTGGCGCCGCCCAGCAGCACCACGAGCGGGCGCTCCGGCGACTCGACGATCGAGCGCAGGGTCACGACCTCCCGCTCGAGCAGGAGGCCGGCAACCGCGGGGCGCAGGTACTGGGCCACTCCGGCCGTCGACGCGTGCGCGCGGTGGGCCGCGCCGAAGGCGTCGTTCACGTAGGCGTCGCCGAGCGAGGCGAGCTCCCGCGCCAGGCCGGCGTCGTTCTCCGTCTCCCCGCGCTCCCAGCGCGTGTTCTCGAGCACCAGGACGGCTCCGGGCTCGAGCCGGTCGACGCCACGCCGCACCTCCGGTCCCACGACCTCGGGCGCCTGGTGCACCGGCGCATCGATCAGCTCGCCGAGGCGGGCCGAAACGGGTGCCAGTGAGGTCTCCGGGTCGCGTCCCTTCGGCCGCCCAAGATGGGAGCACAGCACGAGCCGCGTGCCCTTCTCCAGCAGCAGCTCGATCGTCGGGAGGGCGGCCTGAATGCGCGCATCGTCCGCCACGTGCCCGCCCTCGAGCGGCACGTTGAAGTCCACGCGCGAGAGCACGCTCTCGCCGGCGGTCACCTCGAGGTCGCGAACGGTCCGCTTGCCGAGCACCTAGGCGACCGGTGACCCCGCCAGTACCCGTTGCGCCAGGTCGACGACGCGGTTCGAGTAGCCCCACTCGTTGTCGTACCAGGCCACGACCTTCACGAGCTTCTCGTCGATCACCATCGTGAGCGGCGCGTCGAACACCGACGAGTACGACGACGTGACGATGTCGCTCGACACGATCGGGTCCTCGTTGTACTGGAGGATGCCCTCGAAGCGCCGGCTGTCCGCCTGCTCGGCGAACGCGGCGTTGACCTCCTCTGCGCTCGTGTTGCGGGACACCTCGCAGACCAGGTCCACAACCGAGCCGGTGATCACCGGCGCACGCACGGCGATCCCGTTGAGCTTGCCGTCCAGCTCCGGGACCACGAGCCCGATGGCCTTCGCGGCGCCCGTGGAGGTGGGCACGAGGTTCGCGGCCGCCGCGCGAGCGCGGCGCAGGTCCTTGTGCGGGCCGTCCTGGAGGTTCTGGTCGGCCGTGTACGCGTGGATCGTGGTCATGATCCCGCGCTCGATCCCGACGGCGTCGTGCAGGACGCGCGCCACGGGCCCGAGGCAGTTCGTCGTGCATGACGCGTTCGAGATGATGTGGTGCTGGTCGGCGTCGTACGCGTCGTCGTTCACGCCCAGCACCAGCGTCACGTCCGGGTCGGTGGCGGGCGCGCTGATGATCACCTTCTTCGCGCCCGCCGACAGGTGCTTGGCGGCGTCGTCGCGCTTGGTGAAGAAGCCGGTCGACTCGATCACCACGTCCGCGCCAACCTCGCCCCACGGAAGCGCGGCCGGATCGCGCTCGGCGAAGACCTTGAGCTCGTCGCCGTCCACGACCAGGCTGTCGTCCGTGTAGTCCACCTCGCCCTTGAACGGGCCGAGGATCGAGTCGTACTTGAGCAGGTGGGCGAGCGTCTTGGTGTCGGTGATGTCGTTCACACCGACCCAGTCGATGTCCGCGCCCTGCGCGTGGGCGGCGCGGAAGACGTTGCGCCCGATGCGGCCGAAGCCGTTGATGCCGGCCTTCAAGGCCATGTCGAATTGCTCCCTTTCGAATCGCTTCCTTGCGGGCTGAATCTACCTACCCGAGCACGTCATGGCCGACGCGGCGGCTTGTCCACGTCCCGGTGCACCACGTCCACCAGGAAGTCGCCGCGGGCCTCGTACTCGCGCACTAGGTGCTCCGCGATCACCACGGAGCGATGGCGTCCGCCGGTGCAGCCGATGCCGATGGTGAGGTGGGACTTGCCCTCCTGCTCGTACGCCGGGAGCAGGTAGTCGAGCAGCGGCGTGAGCCGCGCGTAGAACTCGTCGATGCCGTCCGAGCCCTCCACGTAGGCGATCACGTCCTTGTCCTGGCCCGTCTGCTCGCGCAGCTCCGCCTCGTAGTGCGGGTTCGGCAGGAAGCGCACGTCGAAGGTCAGGTCGGCATCGCGCGGCGATCCGTGCTTGAAGCCGAAGGTCATGAACGTGACCGCCAGCTTGCCGCGTCGCCCGTGGGGCAGCAGCATCTTGTCCGCCACCACCTTGCGGAGGCGCGCGGCCGAGAGGTCGCTCGTGTCGATCGAGACGTCGGCCCGCGCCTTCAGCGGCTCGAGCAGCCGCCGCTCCTCCCGGAGCGCCGCCTCTACCGCACCGCCCCCTGCCAGCGGATGGCGCCGGCGCGTCTCCTTGAAGCGGTTGATCAGCGTGGCCTCGTCCGCTTCGAGGTAGAGCACGCGGTACGGCACCTCGTTGCTGTCGAGCTCGTCGAGCACCTTCACGAGCCCGTCGAAGAAGTCGCCACCGCGCACGTCCGACGCAACGGCCGCGCGCTCGACCTTGCTGCCCTTGTGGCTGAACAGCTCGGCGAGCGAGCCGATCATCTCCGGCGGCAGGTTGTCCACGCAGAAGTAGCCGGCGTCCTCGAAGGTGGCCATCGCCTGCGACTTGCCCGCGCCGGAGAAGCCGGTGATCACGACGAAGTCCTCGATCGTCTGCTTCGGAGCCTTGGTACTCGACCTCGGGGCCCTGCCGCTCGACCTCCGCAGCCGGAAGCTCATCGGACCCTGTTCACCTGCGCGTAGATGTCGCGCGCCACCTTGCCGGGCAGGCCCGGCACCGCCTCGAGCTCCTCACGGCTCGCGCGCAGGAAGCGCTCGGGCGAGCCGAAGTGCTGGAGGATGCTGCGCTTGCGCGCGGGCCCGATCCCGGCCAGCTCGTCCAGCACCGAGCCGGTCATCGCCTTGTCGCGCTTGCCGCGGTGGAACTCGATCGCGAACCGATGCGCCTCGTCGCGCACGCGCTGGAGCAGCTGGAGCTCGGGCGTGTCGTGGGCGAGCCGCAGCGGGTCGCGCCGCCCGGGCAGGAACACCTCCTCGATCCGCTTGGCGAGGCTCACGACGCTCACGCCGAGGTCCCGGAACTCGCCGAGCTCGCTCAGCCCCGCCGAGAGCTGGCCCTTGCCGCCGTCGATCACGATCAGCGCGGGCAACGAGGCGAAGCTCTCGTCGTACTCCTTGTCGTGCGGGCTGCGTTCGCGCTGCTTCACGTATTGGGCCATACGTCGGGAGAGCACCTCGGCCATCGCTGCGAAGTCATCCTGAACCGAGTCCCGGATGGCGAAGCGCCTGTAGTCGGACTTCTTGGGCGCGCCGCCCTCGAAGACGACCATCGACGCCGCCGTGTGGTGGCCCATCAGGTTGGAGATGTCGAAGCACTCGACGCGCATCGGGATCTGCTCCATCCCGAGCGCGTGCTGGAGGCCGTCGAGCGCCTCGATGCGCTGCGAGCGGCGTCGCTCGGAGCGGAGCCGGTCCTGGTCGAGCGCGAGCCGCGCGTTGCGCTCGGCCAGCTCGAGAATGCGACGCTTGTCGCCGCGCTCGGCGTAGCGCACCTCCACCGGGGCGCCGCGCCGCTCGGTGAGCGCCTCCGACAGGGCGTCCACGTCCCTGACCGAGCGCTGCACCACAACCTGGGGCGGCACGGCGATCGCGCTCGCGTAGTACTGGAGGGTGAACTCCTCGGCCACCTCGCCCTCCTCGCGCTGCGCCGCGTTCTCGAGGTAGAAGCTCTGGCGGTCGGCCAGCACGCCGTCGCGGATCTGGAAGACCTGGGCGTTGGCGTCGGTGCCCTCGGCCGCGACGGCGATCGCGTCCAGCGTGCCCACCGGCGCGTTCGAGATCCGCTGCCGCTCGAGCAGCGAGCGAACCGCCTTCAGCTTGTTGCGGTACTGCGCGGCCTGCTCGAACTCCTGCTCCCCGGCCGCCTTGCGCATCCCCTGGTCGAGCGCCTTCTCGATGTGGCGGTAGCGACCCGAGAGGAAGTCGATGATGGTCTCGACGTTCTCGCGGTACGCCTCCTTCGAGATGTAGCCGACGCAGGGCGCCTGGCAGCGCTTGATGTAGTAGTCGAGGCAGGGGCTCCCGGACGCGCGGCCCGGCTGCGGCCCGTCGCAGGTGCGGTGCATGAAGACCTTGCCGAGCAGGTCGAGCGTCTCGCGCACGCGCTTGGCGTTGCTGAACGGGCCGAAGTAGACGCGGTTCTTGCGATGGCGCTCGCGCGTGAAGTAGATACGCGGGAAGTCCTCGTCGAGGCTGATCCCGATGTAGGGATAGGACTTGTCGTCGCGCAGCCGGACGTTGAAGACGGGCCGGTAGCGCTTGATGAACTCCTGCTCGGCAAGCAGCGCCTCCGCCTCGGTCTCGGTGGCGATGAACTCGATGTCCGCGATCTGGGACACCATGTCGGTGGCGCCGCGGGCACCCGGCTTCGAGAAGTGGCCGGCCACGCGCTTGCGCAGGGAGCGCGCCTTGCCCACGTACAGCACCTTGGCGCCTGCGTCCCTGAAGATGTAGACGCCCGGACCGTCCGGCAGGGCCCGGCGCTGCTCGGTGATGCGATCGGTGGCGGCTGTTGCCATCGCCACCGAGGATAGGCGGGTGCTAGGCCAGCAGCCTGACGACCGACTCGGCGAAGCAGGCCGGCTTCTCCTGCCCCTCGATCTCGACCGTCCACTTCTGGACGAGCTGGTACCAGCCGTCGCCGACCTCGTCGACCGACAGCGTCTCGAGGCTCGCGCGGATGCGCGCCCCGGACGGCACCGGCGACGTGTAGCGCACCTTGTTCCAGCCGTAGTTGATGCCCATCTTGAAGCCGTCCGACTGGAACAGCTGAGCGCGGAAGCCGTCGAGCAGGCAGAGCGTGAGGTTCCCGTGGGCGATCGTCGTGCCGAACGGGCTCTCCGTCTTCGCGCGCTCCACGTCCACGTGGATCCACTGGTGGTCGCCGGTGACGTCGGCGAACTTGTCGATGTCCTCCTGGGTCACGTCGCGCCAGTCGCTGGGGCCGATGGTCTGTCCGACGAGCTCCTTGAGCTCGTCGATGCCGTTCACGGTTGTGGGGGTCATGGACCGAAGTATCTCAACCGTGGTGGTACCAGGGCTTCGCGTCGAGCGCCCTGCGCAGCGCCCGCTTGCCGCCGCTCAGCAGAGGCTCGCCGTGCGTCACCAGCACGCTGTCGAAGTCGAGCTCGAGCAGCGGCTCCAGCGTCGGGTTGAAGCGCTCGCGGTGGAAACGCTCCACCTTGGCGTCGACCTTCTTCGAGGTCCAGACGACCAGGCGCCCGTCCACCTCGGCCACGGCATCGCCGAACACCAGGGCGTCGTGGCTCGGCAGGTGGAGCGGGGTCTCGTACCTGCGCGGCTTGCCGATCGTGTGCGCGGTCGCGCCCCCGGGCAGCGGCGCGCCGGGCTCAATCTCGCGGAACGCCGAGCCGTCGTCGAGGCGCTTGGCCGCTGCGGGGTGGCCGTGGATGGTGGTCTCCGCGTCGCCCCGGTAGCGCCGCCAGAGCTCCTCCGCGCTCCGCACGTGGTACGGGATCGTGATCAGGATGGCGAGCCGGTCGCCGAGCGCGCCGTCGATCGTCCTCAGCACGTCGTCTGGCTCGGGCGGCAGCAGCGGGTCGATCAGAAGCGTGTCGTCGCCGGCCTGGGCGGCGAAGCTCGCCACCTCCGCGCCGAACTCGCCGGGGTGCCACTCGGGATGGCGTGCCGTCCAGCGCCAGAGCCCTTCAGTCAGTTCGTCCATCGGCGGCACTATAACCGACGAGCACGGTTAGCCGGTTAGCGGCCCCCGCCGATCCGGGCGGGTTGGGCGCCTTTCATTTCCGTTTCGCAAGGGGAAAGCGCCCAACCCCCTGGGACGCCCGCCTCTCAGCGCGAGCCGTTAGCGTTCGCCAACCCCATGGAGTCCAGTTCCCAGCCCGCGCGCGACATATCCGGCGTCATCGCGCCGCCGCCGCTGATCTTCCTCGCCGGCTTGGCGGTCGGCTTCGGCCTCCAGGCGCTGCTCCCCGACACTTCGCTTCCCGGCGCAGTGCGCTGGGTGCTGGGTGCGCTGCTGCTCTTCGCCGGGCTCGCGCTGCTGTTCTCGTTCGAGAGAGCGTTCCAGCGGAAGGCCACCGCCGCCAATCCCTGGCGCCCCACGACCGCGATCGCCACGGACGGGCCGTACCGGCTCACCCGCAACCCCGCGTACGTGGGAATGACCCTGGTGTACATCGGGATCGCGGTGCTCGCCGAGGCGCTCTGGGTGCTGCTGCCGCTGCCGCTCGTGCTCCTGATCATCGACCGCGGGGTGATCGCCCGCGAGGAGCGCTACCTCGAGCGCAAGTTCGGGCAGGAGTACCTGGACTACAAGGGCCGCGTCAGGCGCTGGGTCTGAGGCCGCGCGCTGCGCCTGCGGCCGCGCCGCTTCGAGCGCCTGGGACTCGCGCCGCTGGTTCAGTCACCAAGCTCCGTGATCGCCGCCACGGCCACCATCTCGGGCGTCACGTCCACGGGGAGCCGGCCGGCGTCGACGGCTGCCAGCAGCGTGGATGCCGCCGCGTGGAGCCGACGACCGGTCTCGTTGCCGGCCCGCTCCATGAGCTCATCGCGCTCGTCGTCGGATAGGCCGAGCAGGTGAGCCTCCGCCATCGCGGCACCTCCGTCGGGCGACTCCTCGACGCCGTCGAGCAGGGCGTGGTCCGCGTTGGGCGCCATGTGGTTGAGCGCGATCTGCCGCACCATGAACTGCCCGAACGCCTCGGAGGCGTCCGACTCGAACACTCGAGTCATCAACTCCCTGAGCTCGGTGGGACCTGGCTTGTTGCTCTCGCTCATGGCTGGGGCTCCGTCCGTTCGAGTCCGTGCCAATCATCCCACGCCACGGGCAGCGAGGGCTAGGGCTGAAGAGCGCTCGGGCGGCATGCCGCGATGGCAACCCTCGGTCTAGGAGTGGCAACACACTGAGCGGTCTGCGAGACTGCCTTCGTGAGACTGCCGTCGTGTGACCGTCTAGGTCTCGCGCTCGTCCTGCTTCTGCTCCTGATCGGCGGATGCGGTGACGACGACGACAACGGCGAAGAGAGCACGGGGTCGCCACCACCGCAGACAGTCGACCAGGGATGCGAGGGCGTCTCGGGTCATCCGAACCGCGCTAGCAGCGACGCGCGCGGATTCGTTGTGGCATGCCTTTCGAACGACGAAACCTCCGTCCACGTGACGAATGTGTCCTCTCACGTGCTGATGGTTACCCCTACCGCCGGCGTCTCTCAGATTGAACCGGCGGGCGTGGATCAGGAGCCGGGACCCCAGGCCGCCTTGGCGGTGACGGGCATCGGTTGGACGGCGACCGGCAGCCACTTTGTTCTCCCTCTCAGCGGTGAGCTCAAAGCAAGCGGGTCCGGGCCCGCGACAGTGCTTATCGAACCAGACATGATCCTGACCGGCCAGGCGAACGTGGCGCGCTACACGGCCGAATGGATGGCGTCAGCCCTCGAGACACGCGGGCGAGCACTCGCCCGGAGGGTGCAGAGTTGCGCCGTGACGGCTGCGAACTTTGCCAGGACGAACGAGCACATCGAGGACGTCCTTCGCAGCTCGCTCGATACGGCGCAATGCGCGAATTCGCTGGCGGCCGCAATTCGCGATCTAGGCCAGGATCCAACCGTGGAGCTGCCGCGCGCGCGGACCGCCATCCTGAACATCGCCAAGCCCGTGGCGGAGGACCGTCTGATCTCGTTCGTGGCGAAGATCCTCGCGCGATAGCCGCCGCGGCGCGTGTCGGCCCAGCCGCACCGTGAGTTGGGTCGCCGGGCCCTACTCCACAAGGCTCACCTCCAGTCCGCCGGCCGCCACCTCTCCGGCCCCGCCAAGCAGACCCAGGATCCTCGCGACGTAGGCGCGCGTCTCCGGGAAGGCCGGGATGCAGCCGCACGCCGCGACCGCACCCGGCCCGGCGTTGTAGGCGGCGAGCGCGAGCGGCACCGAGCCGAAGCGGCCGAGCAGATCGCGCATCAGGCGGGCCTGGGCGTTGATCGCCGCATCGGGGTCGAACGGGTCGAGCAACCCCATCGCCTCGGCCGTGCCCGGCATGAACTGGGCGATGCCCTCGGCACCGGCCGGCGAGCGCGCGAACGGGTTGAAGTTCGATTCCGCGTAGAGCTGCGCCGCGAGCAGCTGCGCCGACACGCTCCATCGCTGCGCCGCCCGGATGATCAGCGGCGCGAACCTGGCCGGCACGAACGACTGGACCGCGCGGGTGGCGCTGCCGTCGCCGCCGCGCGTGCCGAAGCCCACCGACGAGCTGCCCGGGTTGCGGGTGTACCCAAAGTGCCATGGCTCCCAGCTGTAGCGCCGGAGGAAGCCGAACCGGGTGGCGTTGGCCGCGAGCCACGGATAGGCGCCCGGCGGTCCGAGGTCGAGCTCGGTGGCGTAGCGATGGAGGCTCTCGCCAGGCGGGGCGACCCATTTGGGATCCGGGTGCGCGGCGAACAGGACCGCCTGCTCGGCGTCGGAGCGGAAGCCGCTCGTCACGCTCAGGAAGAGACCGGCCTGCTCGCGGGCCGCCGCGGCCATCCGGTCGAACGCGAGCGCGACGTCGGGCCGCATCGGCTTGCCCTGCCGGTACGCCAGCGGGCCCTGGTAGCCGCCGCCGCTCGCGCTGGCCGGCAGACCCGGGCCGGCGCCCGGCAACAGCTCCGCCGTGGCGCTTGCCCGCACCGGGACCCGGCGGCGGCGCTCCCCCACCCGGACGGGAGCGACGCCGCGCACCCGCACCGTCACGCGCGTGGGCGCGATGCCCAACCCGGGGAAGCGCACGTCCCGTGGCCGGACGCGCACGCCGTTTCGCCGCGCGCCGCGCACCGCGGCCGCGCGGGCGAGCTCCAGATATGCCTCCCGCTCGAGGTGACGCGGGTTCGGCACGTCCGGCTCGAGGAACGGCGGCTCGAACAGCCGCGGATACAGGTCGCGCATCACCTGCGCGGCGCTCACCGCGGCGAGATCCGCCGCCCGCTGGTGGCGCGCCTTCGCGCCGAGCGCGTTCCCGAAGGAGAACAGCACGAGCGTGCCCACCAGCAGAACCCCGATGACGCCCAGCATCATCAGCGAGGCCTGGCCCGCCTCCTCGCGGTTCGATCTGAACGTCCGATGCCCGTCCAAGGTCATGGGCCCGGACTGTCCCGCCGCGCGTGTTACCGCTCAACGGAGCGATGGAACAACTCAGCGACCGCGGTGTTAGGGATCTCCCTGAAGCGATTGGCACGCCCGCGCCAGCAGGCTGTGTGGCATGAGACGAACCCTCGCCACAGGTCTTATTGGTATGGCGCTCGCGCTGGTCGGCGCCGGCACGGCAAACGCGGCCTCGATCATCAATGTCGCCATGCTCGGCGCCGGCGGGGGCCGGGTGGTCGACAAGATCGCGAAGGGCGGCATCGACTGTCCCGGCCAGTGCTCGGCCGATTATGTGAGGTACTTCCAGTTTCGTAGCTCCGCGACGCTGTCCGCGTCGCCTGACAACAGCTCGTTCTTCAAAGGCTGGGGCGGCGTCTGCTCGGGCACGCAGCCAACCTGCGCGATCGGGGCGTTCTCCAACTCAACCAGAGCCGCCACGGCCCGCTTCGAGCCGCTCCCGCTCTTCGGCACCTCGGGACTGAGCGTGTCAGTGGCGGGCGCGGGTGCGGGCACCGTTACCGGGCCCGGCGTGGCCTGTCCCGGGGACTGCACGCAGAGCTACCTGAGATCGGCGACCGTGGCGTTGACCGCCACACCCGCGGCGGGCTCGAGCTTCGCCGGCTGGTCCGGCGCGTGTTCCGGGACATCGCCGAGCTGCAACCTGACGATGGGCGCCGGCCGGAGCGTGACCGCCAGCTTCCGCGCAGATCCGCCGCAGTCCCCCGGGTCGACCCCTGCGCCCGGACCCACCGGGACGGCCGGAGGGGGCGCGGCGCCCGCCAAGCCGGGACGCTGCACCGTGCAGGGCACCGCGGGCGCGGACGTCCTGACCGGCACGCCCGGGCGCGAAGTGATCTGCGGCCTCGGAGGCAAGGACACGCTGATCGGAAAAGGGGGCGGCGACACACTCATCGGCGGCCGGGGCGCGGACCTGCTCCGCGGAGGCCGTGGGCGTGACGTCCTGTATGCGCGCGACGGGCGCAGGGACCGCCTTAGCGGCGGGCCAGGCTCAGACCGCGCCCGTGTCGACACCCGCCGGGACGTGAGAAGGTCGATCGAGTCGCTCTTCTGACCCCCCGGCGGCGTCCGCGGCGGCCCGCGGTCGAGGGTCATCCCGGGCCCTCGCAGAGGTCGGCGAGCTCCGCGATTGCCTTGCCGAGGTCGCCCCGGGCCTCGCGGCCGCCGAGCGCGAGCTGGGCGCCGAGCGGCGAGTTCGGCAGGGCCATCGCTCCCATCTGGTCGTGCGGGGCGCGGTTGAGCACCACGATCGGCTCCGGGCCCACCCGCGCAACGCAGGCCGCGCCGACCCGGGCGAGCGACGGCTCAACGGCCTGCGCGCTCACGAGCAACGTGCGGTCCGCGACGGACGCGGGCACGCCGCCGAGCGCGGTCGAGCCGGCGTCGATCACGAGCGGCGCGACGTAGCGAGCCGCGCCCGAGAGAGCGAGCGGCTCCGCGCCGCTCACGAGGCACAGGCGCCCCACGGCGCGCGCGGTCGCGCCGGGCACATCCTCGAGGGCGCGCGCCAGCGACATCGCGGCACGCGTGGCGAGCGGTATGCCGGACGGACGCGCCTCGCAGCACACGGCCGCCGCGCCCGCCGGATCCCGCGCGGCCAGCTCAGCGGCGAGCGCGCGCGCCACGACCGTCGCGCCGCAGCCGCGCGCGAGACCGAACACGCAGATCACCGGACGCTGCTCGGGCGGGACGGATGGGTCCGAGGCGAGCCGCGACTCGTCGGGTTCGAGCAGAAACGACTCGACGGCGGCAGCCGCGCTCGCGAGCATGCCGCGGCCATGCGGCCCGGCTGCGCGCGGGGCCAGCGCCCGCGCCGCGGTGCTCACGGCGCCTCCACCCGCGCGCTCGCCGAGACCTCCATGCGCTGCGCCAGCGCCCGCAGAAGCGCCGGTGGGCGGAGCTCCACCCGGACCTCCCCGCCCGATACGGACACGCGCGCGTGCGCGCGCGACCAGCCGGGCAGTGCATTGCGCGCGCTCGCGCGCGGATCGCCCCCGCCGGCGAGTGCGAGCGCTCCCGATTCGGCCGCGTTGCCCGCGAGGACGCTCGCGTAGCCCACGGCGAGCAGCTGCGCGGCCGCCAGCGCGACCACGAGGAGCAGCGGCAGCAGGCCGAGCAGCTCGACCGTGGCCTGCCCGCGCTCACCGCGCGCGCTCACCGGGTCTCCCCAGGGCCGCCACGGCGGCCACCCGAATCGGGCTGTGCCAGGCCCGCACCAGGATCGGCACGCGCACCTCAACCCGCACGTGGCCGCCGTGCGCGCGCTCGACCGACAGCCCCCGCTCGAGCGACTTCGGCAGCGCGCTGCGCGCCGCCCTGGCCGGGCTCAGCCCGACGAGGTCAGCCCGCGCGGCGGCCCGCGCCGCACCCGCGCACAGCCACAGCGTGTGGCTCGCGAGCACAAGCTGCCACGCGATCAGCGCGGCCAGGATCAGCGCCGGCACGACCGCGACCGCCTCCACCGAGGCCTGCCCTGACTGCGAGCTGATCCGACACACGCGCCGAAGGTCCCGCGCGGCGGCGCACGGGACAATGCGCGTGGGTTACGGAAGAGCTACTCGTGCCGAGAGCTACTCGTAGCGCCGGTAGCGCGTCCAGGCCCAGAACAGGCCGTACGACGCCACCGCCAGCAGCGCGAACCACACCAGCACGCCGGCGCCGCCCGCGTCGAACAGCCGGTCGGTGCCCGTGAAGGTGAGCACCGCGATCGCGAGCGACCCGTACAGC
>Ga0075420_100004700_pt1 | contig 11977 bp, 13 predicted proteins | sample SoiMetdeltSBSDD4_FD_75296 | JGI IMG/M metagenome (GOLD analysis project Ga0075420, IMG submission 75296) | Bulk soil microbial communities from a Populus tree surrounding site in Tennessee, USA - Soil MetaG P. deltoides SBSDD4 | ecosystem: Environmental > Terrestrial > Soil > Tree plantation... | reverse complement strand
GATCGGGCGGCTCGGTGAAATGCGTGTCGCAATCGACAATCTTGATGCCTTCGAACAGCGGATCGACGCCCCGCGAATTGGCTTCGTAGTCGATCTGCCTGATGAAGCCGCCAGGCGCGCGGCCTTCCTCCAGCCAATACCAGCGGGCATCGTCCGCGTCCGCTTTGACCACAGTCGTCGTTTCTTCCACCATAAGGGCCTCCTCTTTGCAGAGAGTCTAGGCCACTTTTTCCCGAATTACGACGCATGGCGTTTCAGCGCGGACGCGGGGGCATCGTTTTTGGAGAATCGGCGAGGTCTTCCCATACGACGGATATGGCCGACATTTCGAGAAAAGGTAGGAAAGTTCCTGGACAAATAGGAATTGGTGCTATAGAACATATAAGGAACATCCGAGTCGCAGGGGAGAGCTTATGTATGGTGGCAACCGCGAAATTCTGGACCGGCCGGCCTGTGCCGAGCGGTGCGACCCCTGCCAGCGCCGCTGCGCGATGGCGCGGATCAAGCTCGCCTGGTGGGAGAAGGAGGAACTGCGGCTTTTGTTCGCCCCCGCTCCTTCGGCCGAGCCCGGGCGCGGCGTCTGGCTTTCGCAGCTGGCGGAAGCCGCAGAGCGGCTGCAACAGCTTCGGCAAGATACGATGCCTTGCGCTCCCAGCTGCCGCGGCGCGGCATTTCCGGCAGGATCTCAAGCAAGACGGCCTCAAGCTCTTCTGCACTAGGCGCGGTGACGCGGGCCCCGACTCCGAAGATGGACAGATCCTTGCCGATCGCATCGGCCAGGGCTGCCAGAACCTTGAGCGATGGGTTGCGGTTGCGTCCCTGGATGAGATCGTAAACCGCGTCGCGGTCAAGATTCGCTTCCCGCGCCAGCCCGCGCTGGCTGAACGGGCCAGCCGGCTTCACCGCCGCGCGCAATACGTCGCGGACCTTGGCCAAATCGATTCCGTCAATTGCCATGACCGGCACTCCTGCCTGTGATCGGCGACCCATAAGTGAGACGGAAAAGTCCGTCAAACCACAGACTGTCATTGGGAGACAAGGAATGGCTAAAAAGACGCGTCGCAGCCGCGGCGCAGAAAGCAAAGACGTGGGCGAGTCGCTGATCAATCCATATCAGGCGAGGCACGGTATGTACCGGGAAGCCACCATCGTCGATCTGGGCAACGAACTGGGCGGTGGACGGCAGAAGACCTATCGCGTGGTCCGCAACCTGCATCCGACCGTGGCGGATCGCTGGCTGGAGGAGGGCGGGCCCGGTTTCGGCGAGCCGCAGCGTCGAGCGATCGATCATTGCCGCGCACTCTGGCACCGGATCGGCGGCAGCGGCACGCTGGTGGCGAATCTGAACTGGATCGGCGGCGGCCACTCGGGCCGGGAGCGGGGGCTGGAGCAGGCCGAAGCGCTGGCGCAACTCGGCCAGTATGAATCGCGAGTCCCGCGGCTCTATTGGTCGGTGTTCGAAAATGTCGTCCGCAACGACATGGCCGCCGGCGCGGCCGGATCGCAGATGGCGAGAAACAGCGCCCAGGCACAGGCGCATGCCAAAAATTGCGTCGGCTTCGTCGCCAGCCTGATCGCCATGTGGCGTGGGTTCTGAGCAGTGGCAGCGCTGCCGGTTCAGCCCTCGAGTTTCGCCAAATCCTCCGGGTCGAGGCGCAGCTCCGCGGACTTCAGTATGTCGCTGAGCTGCGCGAGGCTGGTGGCGCTGGCGATGGGAGCGGTCACGGAAGGCCGGGCCATCAGCCAGGCGATGGCGACCTGCGAATGAGTGGCGCCATGCCTTTCGGCGACCGCCCCCATCGCATCGAGCAGCCGCATCCCATCCGGATTGATATAATTCTTGGCCATGGATCCGCGCAGGCCGCGCGCGTCTTCGGGGCGCCGATATTTTCCGGTCAGGAATCCGGACGCCAGCGCGAAATAGGGGACGACACCGAGGCCGTTGGCAGTGCACAGATTTTCGAGCGCGCCTTCATATTCGCCGCGGTGCGCAAGGTTATAGTGCGGCTCCAGCACCTGGTAGCGGGCGCGGCCGTCGCCGGCAGCGGCGAGCGCGGCCTCGAGCTCATCGGCGGTGTAATTGGAGCAGCCGGCAAAGCGAACCTTGCCCGCGTCGATGAGCCGCTGGAAGGTCTCGAGGGTCTGCTCGATCGCGACGCCCGGGTCGGCGCGATGCGCCATATAGACGTCGATATGGTCTGTCCGCAGGCGCCGGAGCGAAGCCTCGCAGGCGCTCGAAAGATAGGCGTCGCCCAGGCCTTGCATGCCTTCGCCCATCGGCAGGCCGCCCTTGGTGATCACGACGATGCGGTCCCTGACGCCGCGATCCTCCATCCATTCGCCGATGATGTTTTCGGATTCGCCGCCGACCATGCCCTGCGCAAAGCGGCTATAGACGTCGGCGGTATCGATCGCATTGAAGCCGGCCTCAAGAAAGGCGTCGAGGATCGCGAAGCTGGTGTCGCGATCGGCCGTCCAACCGAACACATTACCGCCCAGCACCAGCGGCGCGATATCCAGATCCGTTGCTCCCAATTTCCTCAGCTGCATGGCGGGCTCCTGTTCCCCGCGAAATGCCTAGGAGCCCGGCCCACGCTCTGCAACCGCCGTGATTGTGCCCACGAGGGAAGGGGGCCGATGGACCAAGGGTCGGATTTGCGAGACGATCACCGCGCGTGCGGCGCAACGCTGGTCAGAGCTGGCCGCCGGCCCGCCGGCCGCCGCCAGCGGCAATCCGGGGTTCTGCCTGCCAGTTGGTCAGGAATTGCGCTATCTCTTCCTCGCGCATGGCCGCGGCATAATAAAAGCCCTGCAGGGCATCGCAGCCGGCGGCCAAGGCGATCGCTTCCTGCTCGGCCGAAGAAATACCCTCCGCGACGACCGTCAGGCCAAGCGCGTGGCCGAGCCGCACAGCGGCCTCGATGATGGCGATGCTTTCGTGGCTTTGCGCGCTCTCGATGAACGAGCGGTCGAGCTTGATCTTGTCGACCGGGAAACGGCGCAGGTAGCTGAGCGAGGAATAGCCGGTGCCGAAATCGTCCAGCGCGATCGAAAAGCCTGCCTCGTGCAGCTTTCGAATGGCGGTCTCGGAGAAGTCGGCGTCCTGGATCAGGATATTCTCGGTGATCTCGAGCTCGAGGCGGTCGCAGGCGACGCCTTCCTCGGCGGCGATGGCGCGCAGCCGCGCGGGCAGGTCGCGCCGGCGAAACTCGAGCGGCGAGACATTGACCGCCACCCTCAAGTCCGGCCAGTTCGCGGCGCTGCGGCAGGCGTAGCGAAAGGTGTGCTCGCCCAGCTGCTGGATGAGACCGCTTTCTTCCGCGACCGGTATCACTTCGCTTGGCGACAGGTCGCCCAGTTCGCGGTCGTTCCAGCGCAGCAGCCCTTCGACGGCGCGGATCGCGCCCACGGTGTCGAGCTGCGGCTGATAGTGCAGCTCGATCGACCCGCCGCTGGGCAGCGACTCGCGCAACCGGCGTTCGATGACATTGCGGCGCTGCACGGCGGCGTCCATTTCGTCGCAGAAGATCTGGTAACAGTTCCGGCCGAGCGATTTCGCGCGGTACATGGTGATGTCGGCCTTGCGGATCAGCTCCGAGGCGTCGGCCGCCTGATCGTCGATGATCACCGCGCCGACGCTGGCGCCGACGCGAATATCCTTGCCGCAGATGATCATCGGCTTGCGCACCATCTCGACGATCCGCTGACAGAGCAGGCGGACGTCAGCCTCATTGGTGATGCGGCTCTGCACGATCGCGAACTCGTCGCCGCCGATGCGGGCGATGGTGTCGGTGTCGCGGGTGAGGGCGCGGAGCCGATCGGCAATCTCCGAAACCAGAGCATCGCCGGCGGCATGGCCGAAGGTGTCGTTGACCAGCTTGAACCGGTCGAGATCGAGCATCAGCAGCGCAAAGCGCTCGCCGTCGCGGACGTAGCGCTTGACGCCATATTCGAGGCGATCCTCCAGCAGCGCGCGATTGCCGAGGCCGGTGAGGGCGTCGTGCACGGCCTGATGCTGGGCGCTGGCCTCGCGCCGCTCCAGCTCCTGCACCAGCTCCAGCAGCGAGCGGTAGAGAAAGGACATGACCAGGATGATCGCGATCGAGGAAGTAAGCAGGATCGGCCAGATGGACTGGAACAACTGAAGATCGCGGGAGCCGCGGTCCGTCACGAGCATCAGCGTTGCGAAGTTGGTGAGGACCAACATCGAGATCGCAGCCGCGACGATCGGCGGTCCAAGCTTGCGCGAATAGCCCATTGGCCGGGGGTCCTTCCGCCGCAAAGCTAGCAAAGGCATGGTTAACAAAGCGGACACCAAAGGGGCTGCGGTTGTGCGCAGCGGTGCGGCGTGGGATGTGAACGAAGCCTTTGCCCCCGGGGCGGGCCGGGATTTGGCAAACGGTCGAAGAAAAACGACGGACATATACGACAAATAGCTTGACATTCGTAACGGATTATGCTAGCCGGACATCATTCTCGACAGGTGCGTCTCGCTGCCCCGGCCGAACTCGGCAGCAGATGTGCCCCTTCATTTGAGACTGTCATGCTGGCCACGCTTCTCGGCGATGGCCTTCTTCGATTTCCCATGTTCGCGGCAATTGCAGCGCAGGGCGGGGCCCCGCAACAATACCCGTCACGGCAGTTCACCGAGCTGATGACATTTATGCTGCAGCTGTGCGTGCGAGGCGGCAGCTTTCCGAGGCAATCAGAGGTCGTGCCCACATTAAGGAGTAAAATCATGATGTTGAAACCAAACGACGACGAATGGGGCCCAACCGGAATTTTCAATCCAGTGTACAAGGGTAAAGAACTTTATGTGAACGCCAACCCAAATATAAGGAAGAATTTTGATACAATACTGAGTTCAATGACTAAAGGCGCATTCAGCAAGAAAGAAATGAATCAGATTACCAGAGAGATAATTGACAACATCTCGAAGGATGACGCCAAACTGTTCGAAAAAGTAATGCCTGGCAAGGATGGGAAGATCCGTCTCAACCCTGGACAGATGGGTGCAGTTAGAAGGATGATTAATACCTTCCCTCAAGACGATCTCGGAATTAGGGTTCGGAACGCATACGATAGCCTCAATAAGGACCAACGAATTGGGCGTGGCCAGACGCGCTGACTACTCTTGACTTGCAAAACAATGTTCTCCATATGTTCCTTGACGCGCTTGTTGTGGAGGTAGGGGAGCATGCGATCTTTCGCCATTGCCATGATCATTTCGAGCGTGGCGCTCTTGAGCGGATGCGGGGCTTGGAGCGACGAAGATTCCGCACGCGCTGTTTGTCTGCTGCAGGCTCTTGAGCTCAAGGGCGACGGGGAATTCGTCGGGAATGACGAGGTTTCAGCAGAAGATCAGTCGAACCGGTTCGCAGATTCCTTGAACGTGCAGGTCGCGGACCCGTCGACCTTTGTGCTCGAGCCCGACGGCACGTTCGCGATCGACTATCGCGAGCTACCGTCGGTGCGCCCTGGTGAAACGTTCGACATCAGATGCTCAGGCGATTTCAATCGAAGGCTGATCACGCGCATCGAGGTCGACGGACGCGTTTTCGAGCCTGCAGCGGATGACGACTGGAGTTTCGCAGGTTCGACAACTGAGGCGACGGACGAGGCGGACGTCGAAAATCTCGACGCCGATGGGTCTCTGAACGAGGCATGAAAGCAGAAACAAGGCCTTGGTCGGACGCGCGAATGACGGATGTCCGCCGAAATCGATCTCCCGGATCGCCATTGACGGATGTCCGCCAATACCGATCCCCCGGATCGCAATTGACGGACATATACGATAAAAGACTTGACATTCGTTACGACTTCTGCTAGTCAGACATCATTCTCCAAAGTTGCGATTCGCGGTCGCCGGGTGCGGCCGGCGACATGCGCAACCACTTTCATTCAAGGCTTGATGGCTGGTGCGCTCCCGAGCGTGGCCGGCCTTTTTCAATTCCGACGCCCGTGGCCATCCCGCCGCGGGTGCGGGCCCCGCCGCGACCACATCCGACGCGAATTTACAACCTATGCTGGTGAGCGCGGACGGCACCTGTGCGTGCGCGGCGGGATAATTTTGGCAATTATATATTTGAGTGAGCGAGCGCAATGCGTGAATCGGAAAAAAGCAGGCCGGCGCAAGAGGTTGAGATCACCCCCTCTATGATTGAGGCGGGAAGGCAGGCGCTTATTGCGAGCGAGGCCTTGGACTATCCATCATTTGCCACCCCTAGTTTGATGCGAGAAATCCTTACTGCCGCTTTGAATGCGCGTCGCAAGTAACTTATTCGCCTCAATAGCTAGGGCTTCGATGCGGTCTCTGTATTTTCGGAATGATGGGGTGGCGGCACAGACCTGCTGATAACTAAGGTTCATTCGCCTGCTGTCTGCGTGCAGGGCATAGGCAACGCAGCTGGCACCTTCATGATTTCCCCAGACATGACCATGGGCCATGACATTGCGTCGCGAATAAAGTCTTCGAGATTTGTCATGTATGCTTTCCCACTCGGCAATCAGGGCTTCGTCGGTTATCAGGCGGCGGAATATCCGGTCGATCAACTCTGTTTTAGAGCGCAGATTGTTGGAGCTGTGGAAGATGCTGGGAACGACCCACAAACCCACAGGCTTCGAGGCCAGAATGCCACTGCCAGTGACAGAGCAAATAACGAGCCTAGTGAACAGGTCGCAAAATGCATCCTCTACAGCGGCCCAGGTCGTAACGGCGCTGCCGATAGCTTCATGGAACTGCGCAAACGTGATAGCTTTAGGCATGGCTGACGATACCTATTCCGAACAGGAAACCGTGATGCGGCGCGAGGCGGCGTTGACTCGGATGCTGAACACGCCGCCGAAACCGTACAAGCAACCGAAATCCAAGGATGGCAAGAGCGCTACTCGGAAGCGTGTTTAGTTAGCAGGGCGGCAAGGTCGAGAGCGTCTTTAAGGAGCATTTTCAATGCGAGTGCGCGAACGCCATCGTCGGTACGAATCTGAATGTTCAGGATCACCTGCCCATCTGTCGTCCGCCCTACATCGTGCCCTACAAACGTTATTGCATTCGAAAAGTCAGCCGGTTCAATGGGAGCCAGTGGCTCAAATCGACCTGCTTTCATTATTTCTTCGAACAGCGGGCGAATTGTCGATTGGGGAAAGACCAACTCAACGTTGTTATCCGCCTGACCAAACTGGAGCAAAACCAGTTCCTTAACGTCGTCTTTGGCGATGTTGAGTCGGTCTGGCACAAAACTAGCTGTCCAAGGCATAAGCCCTCCTGTCTCAACATCTGACGATTAGCTGACATCAGCTTTGAGTCCAGCGCTTGCGAGGGGTGGAGGGACTGACGCGAACGAACGCCACAGGCGGGATCGTGATGGTGACCTTCGCGCCGCTCAAAGGGATGTCGGACGTGGTTCGATTGTTCCTCAGCGACAGCGACTTGCAGGCGCTCGATTGATGACCTTTTGTTGTCGCGTTGCTTTTTGCGAATAACCGATACCCACTTATTCGCGCAACGCTTCGGCGAACGCCCAGAATGGGACACCCACGGCTGGATCACAATGGGGACTTCATCGGCCGGGGTCGGCGGCACTTAGCGTCCCCGTACATTTCCCCGCTTGATTTTCCGGCGCCCGGCGCGGAAACCCCCTGACGGGGAGAGGAATGCTCGCTCACGCTTTCAGACATCGTTCGGGTCGTGTCATCGCGCTCAGCCGGCTTATCCTGGCGGTGGCGCTGCTGCTCGGCACCTGGCTCGACGTCACCCGCTTTGGCGAGCGCGCCTCAATCTACGCGCTGCTCGGCATCTACCTTGTGTGGTCGGCCATCGTATTGGGCATCACCTGGTCGAGCTGGTGGCGGGACCACAAGCTGGCGGTGATAGCGCACGCTATCGATATCGGCGCGTTCGGCGTGATCGTCTTCTACACCGAGGGCACCAACAGCCCGATCTACACGCTGTTCGTGTTCCTGATCCTGTCGGCGGCGATCCGGTGGAGCTGGCGCGAGACCGCCATGACGGCGACGATCGTGCTGATGTTCTTCGTCGGCACGCACGGCACCGCCATCCTGTTCGAGGATGCGAACGAGGAATGGGCGGTGCTGGTGCTGAGCACCGCCTATCTCATCATGCTGTCGGTGCTGCTGATGTGGTTCGGATCGAACCAGCCGCGCGCCCCGCGCGCCTGGCGCATGGCCGAGTCCGTGCCGGAGATCGGCTCCGCCGCCGCACCGCTGCAGCAGATATTGGAGCTGGCGCAGCGGCAGCTGCAGGCCGACCGAGTCGTGCTCGCCTGGTGGCAGCGCGAGGAGCCGTGGCTGAACGTCTCGGAGATCGTGCAGGGCAGTTTGGAGACGCAGCGGCTGGACCCCGACGACTATGTGCTGCCGATCGTCGCGGACGTGCGCGGCGAGCCTTTCCTGTTCGATATGGCGCACGACCGCGGCCTCTGCCGGAGCGAGATGAAGGACGGCTTGCCCGAAATCTTCTATCACGTGATCAATCCAGCGCTGGCGCGTGCGTTCGACCTGGGCGAAGGCATGGCCATCAGGGTGCGGGCGCGGGAATATCGCGGCGAGCTGTTCGCGATGGGCATCGCGGGGCTCTGCGCCGAGGATCTGTGGGATGCCGACCTGCTGGGCGAGAATATCTCCCGCCTGTTCGATCGGGCGGCGATGCTGGCGGTTTCCGAGGAAGCGGCGGTGGCGCGCGCCAAGGCGTCGCTCGCGCGCGACCTGCACGACAGCGTGGTGCAGGTGCTGGCCGGAACGTCGTTCCGGCTCGAGGCGCTGCGATCCTGGATCAAGGCCGGACGCGATGCCGATCCCGAGATCAACGCGTTGAAGGCGGAACTGAGCAACGAGCAGCGCAAGGTGCGCGATTTCATCGCCGGGCTGCGCAGCGGCCGCGACGTGTCGCCGGTCGACCTGAGGGCGGGGATGCGCAGGCTGGCCGAGGAACTGAAGGCGCGATGGAATATCGAGTGCGAGCTGACCATGTCGGAAGTGCTGCCCACCACATCGTCGGTGCAGCATGAAATCCAGCAGATCGTGCGGGAGGCGGCCGCCAACGCCAAGCGTCATGGCGGGGCCAAGCTGCTGCGGCTCGAAATGAGCGCTTCGGACGATGATCTGAGCATCAAGATCGTCGATGACGGCAAGGGATTTCCGGTGGCGGGCGAGTTTGACGAACAGAAGATGAGGCAAATGCAGATCAAGCCCTGGTCGGTCCATGAACGGGTGAAGCGCCTCGGCGGGACGTTGCTGCTGCGGACCGGCACGATGGGCACCGAGCTGTCAATCCAGCTGCCGATGGGGCCGCAGCCATGAGCCGGATCCTGATCGCCGACGATCATCCGCTGATGCTGTCGGGCCTCGAGGCGGTGCTGCGCAACACCAATTACCAGGTGGTCGCCAAGGCGCGCGACGGCCTGGAGCTGTTCGCGCTGCTGGCCAGCAGCAGGCCCGACATATTGATCGTCGACATCAATATGCCCGGCCGCAACGGAATCGAAGTGCTGCGAACGCTGCGGAGCAAGGGCGACCAGCGGCCGGTGATCCTGCTTACCGCCGACCTGCACGACGATGCGCTGGCCGACGCGCTGGAGCTCGACGTCAACGGCATCATCCTGAAGGACGGCGCCGAGACATTGCTGATCACCTGCCTCGACCAGGTGGCGCGCGGCGGCCGATGGGTCGACGGAGCGCTGGTGCAGCGCGCGCTCAGCCTTGCCAGGAGGGATGATGGCCAGCGCGGACCGCTGGCGCAGCTGACGGTGCGGGAGCGGGCGATCGCCCAGCTCGTCGGCCAGGGGCTTCGCAATCGCGAAATCGGCGCCGAACTCGGCCTGACCGAGGGGACGGTGAAGGTCTCGCTGCACCGCATCTATGGCAAGCTGGGCATCGAAAGCCGGGTGGAACTGGCCATGCTGGTGCGCGATTCGGGCGCGCCGCGTGCTATCGAAAGTTAGCGTCGAATTGGCGGAAGGTTAGGCCAGAACGAGTCTCGGGTTAGTTCCCTACGGGGCGGGGCGTTGCTATCAGGGAGGGGAAGGCGGTTACCCTTCCGCCGATATCCTGGGCCGGGCCACAGAGCGATTTATCTCGCTTTGATGCCCGGCTTTTTTTGCGCCGTTGACGGCCGCCCTTATTCGGCCGATCATAACGCCATGCCGCGATGGGGATGGATCGTGCTGATAGTGTTGGCCGTCGTCGTGTGGGCGGTCGCGACCGGCCGGGCAAAGCCGCTGACATCCTTTCTTCAGGATAGCCCGGGAAAACTGATCCCGGTCGGCCAGGAAGGCGAATAGAGGGGCGCGAGCGGGTTGATGCGGGCTAGCGGCAAATTCCATTTTCGACCCTTTGCCGTCATTCAGCCAAAGTTCGTTTTGACCCATTGTCGTCTTGGCGGAGAGCGGCCACAAATTTCGGTCATGAGATCTATATGGCGGTGGGTTATCCCGATGCTGGGCCTATGGTCCGGTTCTGTCGCGGCTGCAGCAAGGTCAGACGAGCAGGTATTCGTCTGCGCGGAACGGGCATCGGCATCCTGCGACAGGGCCGCGAGATGCGCCACTGACGCTCCAAATCGATTAACTCGTCAGCAATGGCGGTTCGACCTTGGAAAAACGGGGTACGAGCAGGGAACTGTTTACGAGGGAAAGTATGTCAAGGGCATTGGAGGGAAGATCCTTCAGACGTTAGTCTCTAGGCAAGACCCTGCGTACACTGTCACAACTCTGGTTCTGGGGGAGGTGGTTGTGACCCTCACCCCCAAGTTTGATCGGGCTCTGGGACGAACGAGCGGGATTGAAGGGCTTCTCCACACTGGTCGGGCGGGCGGCGTATTTCTGTCTTGGCTAGATTGTAGAGTTGAAGACCAAGCACCTAGCTGAACCGCTAATGTCCTATTCCACCCAAAACGGACATTCGTGGAGCCGCTGACTGTGCCGGGTTGCTGGGCAGGCGGATCGTTGCTGTCCGCCTCGCGGCATAGGTCGGCTCCGAGTAACAGCTCCGTCGCCGGCATCGAGCCGGCGACTGCGCCACCCACCCCCAATCCCCTCCCTTGAAGGGAGGGGAGCAGAGAAGGCCCTCTTGAGGGGCGGGACGGCCTGTGGGCACGCTCCATTCGACAAGGATCATGCACCATGAGCCGCCATGTCACGCGCATGACGATCGAGGACGCTGGTCATTATAGGGCCGAGGAGCGGGCCGCGATCATTGCCAGCTATCCGCCGCACGAACGCAAGGCCCGCGCCGACGGTATTCCGGCGCTCGGTTCGGGGCGGGTGTTTCCGGTCGACGAGGAGCTGATCCGGATCGCCGCGTTCGAAATACCCGAGCATTGGGTGCAGATCGGCGGGATCGATTTCGGATGGGACCATCCGACCGCCGCGTGCCGGCTCGCCTGGGACCGGGATACGGACACGATCTATGTCACGGCCTCCTATGCGCTGCGCGAGGCGACGCCGGTGATCCATGCGGCGGCGCTGAAGGGCTGGGGCGGCTGGCTACCCTGGGCGTGGCCGCATGACGGGCTGCAGCATGACAAGGGATCGGGCGAGCCGCTGGCCGAACAGTATCGGCGGCAGGGGCTGGCGCTGCTACCCGAGCGAGCGACGTTCGAGGATGGATCGAGCGGACTGGAGGCGGGCATCACCGAGATGCTCGAGCGGATGCAGACCGGCCGCTGGAAGGTGTTCAGCCATCTGGAAGACTGGTTCGCGGAGTTCCGGCTCTACCATCGCAAGGACGGGCTGATCGTGAAGGCGAACGACGATCGCATCTCGGCGGCGCGCTATGCGCTGATGATGCGGCGTTTTGCCGCGGGGCAGCGAGGGCAGAGGACGAGCCGTCCGGCCGCCTACCGCGGCGCGGGCGGCTGGATGGGATAGAGTCTGTTTCATTCGGGCTGCACCAGCCCGCTCCCCCACCCGGCCTCCCATAGCATATCCTGGATGGGAGGCCGGGTGGGGGAGCGGGCCGG
>Ga0075420_100004699_pt1 | contig 11978 bp, 12 predicted proteins | sample SoiMetdeltSBSDD4_FD_75296 | JGI IMG/M metagenome (GOLD analysis project Ga0075420, IMG submission 75296) | Bulk soil microbial communities from a Populus tree surrounding site in Tennessee, USA - Soil MetaG P. deltoides SBSDD4 | ecosystem: Environmental > Terrestrial > Soil > Tree plantation... | reverse complement strand
GGCTACTACCGCGCGGGCGACGGGCGCTTCATCCAGCTGCACTGTAATTTCCCGCATCACGAGGCCGGCGTCGTGCGGGTGCTCGGGTGCGACGCGACGCGCGAGGCCGTCGGCGCCGCCATCGCGGGCTGGAAGGCGGCCGAGCTCGAAGATGCGCTCGCGGCCGCCGGCATGTGCGCCGGGATGCTCCGCGCTCCCGACGAGTGGCGGCGCCATCCGCAGGCGGCCGCGGTCGCGGCCCTGCCGCTGCTCGAGATCGAGCGCATCGGTGACGCACCGCCCGCGAGGCCGGGCAGCGGCACGCGGCCGCTCGACGGTGTGCGCGTGCTCGATCTCACGCGGGTGATCGCAGGGCCGATCTGCGGGCGCACGCTCGCCGAGCACGGCGCCGATGTCCTGCTCGTCACCGCCGCGCACCTGCCGAGCATCGAGTCGCTGGTGATCGACACCGGCCACGGCAAGCGCTCGGCGCGGCTCGATCTTCGCCGCGAGCCCGACGCCGAGCGCCTGCGCGTGCTGCTCCGCGGCGCCGATGTCGTCTCCCAGTCGTACCGTCCCGGCGCGCTGGCCGGCCTCGGATTGTCTCCGGCCGAGGTCGCCGCCCTGCGGCCCGGCATCGTCTACGTGACGTTGAGCGCGTACGGGCACGAGGGGCCGTGGGCGTCGCGCCGCGGCTTCGACAGCCTGGTGCAGACGGTGAGCGGCATCGCCCACGAGGGAGGCCGCGAGGCAGGCATCGACGGACCGCGCCCGCTCCCGGCTCAGGCCCTCGATCACTCGAGCGGCTATCTGGCGGCGTTCGGGGCGATGATGGCCCTGGCGCGACGCGCCCGCGAAGGCGGCAGCTGGCTCGTGCGGGTGTCGCTGGCACAGACCGGGCGCTGGATCGATGCGCTCGGCCGGGTCGACGGCCCCCCCGCGCCCGAGCAGCGGCTCGAAGACGTCGAGGATCTCTTGCTGACGACGGACTCGCCGTTCGGCCGCCTGCGTCACGTGCGCCCGGCTGCCACGCTGTCCGAGACGCCCGCGCGGTGGACTCGCCCCTCGATGCCGCTCGGCAGCGACCCGCCTACCTGGCTTGACGCGTGAGGCGCGCGGGACCGCGCGGCCCCCAGCCGAAGGTAGAATCGCCGGTGCCCTGGAGCTGATCCGGACTGACGCGTGCCAGCGTCAATCGCTGCACGCCCGCCGGCGACTCCGAGTGGACGAGCAAAAGTAGCCGGCCCGCCGCATCGTTGCCCGCCCAGCCTTCGGCGCGAGCCGACACGGCCTCGCCCCGGATCGTCGACGTCAGCACGCCCGCGATCCCGGGGCGATTCGGCCCGCCGAGCTGATAGTCGCCGAGGAAGATGCCGGAGTGCCCGCTGTGCGCGGTCTGCTCGGTGATGAGGAGCGCGATCGGCTCACCGCCCCAGGTTCCACGCCACGTTCCGATGAGATCGGGGACAGGACCGCTCGGCGGAGGCGGCAGCGACGGCCCGACGGCGCAGCCACCGACCAGAACGGCCGTGAGCAAGACGAGGATGCGGCGCATGCGCCCATTATTTCACGGGCCTCACCGCTGTCATCTGGTACCGGCATGAGGGCTGCATTCGGGGTGACCATGGTGAGCGTGGCGCTGTTCGCGGCCGACGAGGATGGCGTCCTCGTTCGCCTGCGGCTGCGCGAAGGCGGCGTGACCGCCGTCGGCGCTTACGTCATGGAGGTGCAGTCGGGCACCGTCGACCTCCGGGAGTTCCTGTCGCGTTGCCGGCCCGACGTCGTCATCTATGACCATGTCCAGTCGGCCGGCCGCAACTCGCACTCGCTCGCAGATCTCGAGCAAGTCTGCAGCACGCTTGGCATCCCATGCGTGCTCACCGTGCGCGACGTCAGCGACGTCCACCACGTCGGGGTAGGCTGGGCGGCGTGCATCCTCATCCGCCCGTACGATGCCGACATGGCGCGGCTGGCCATCCAGGAGGCGATGAAGGGCGCTGACGTCGAGGACGAGGACAGCGGCGACGCCGCCGCCTGAGCACAAAAAGCTGCGGGCTGCGGCGGCCTACCCGCTACGGTGTGCCATGCGGCGAGGCCTCGCAGCAGCCACCCTGATCACCCCCTCGCCGCCATCGCGACCGCCAGGAGCGCCGTCGCGGCGCCCCTGAGAGAGCTGGCGGCCGGTGGCTACCGCGCCTTCATCGCCGTCGAATAACGGCGCCCTCCGCGAGGTCGCCGCCGTCTTTCTCAAGCTCGGTGTCATCGGCTTCGGCGGCCCGGCCGCGCACATCGCCATGATGCGCGACGAGGTGGTGCGCCGGCGCCGCTGGATCGACGACGCGCGCTTCCTCGACCTGCTCGGCATGACGAACCTGATCCCGGGGCCGAACTCCACCGAGATGGCGATCCACCTCGGCTACGTGCGGGCGGGGTGGCCCGGTCTCGCGCTCGGCGGCGTGTGCTTCATCGTGCCCGCGATGACCCTCGTCCTCGTCCTCGCCTGGGCATACGTGGCTCACGGCGCCCGCCCGGAGGCCTCCGCCGTCCTCTACGGGATCAAGCCGGTGATCATCGCGGTCGTGATCCAGGCCGCATGGGCCCTCGCGCGGACGGCGGTCAAGAGTGTGCTCCTTGCCACGCTCGGCGTGGTAACGGTCGCCCTTTACCTTCTGGGCGCGCACGAGCTGCTCCTGCTCCTCGGCGGCGGGGGCATCGTCGCCCTGGCGCGTCGGCTTCGCGGCGCCGGCGTGTCACCGCTCGTTCTGCTGACCGCATCGGCAACCGGCCCGGCGATGGGCGGGGTGGGCGCGGCGGTGTCGCTCACGACGCTGTGCCTGACCTTCCTCAAGATCGGCGCCGTCCTGTACGGCAGCGGGTACGTCCTGCTCGCGTTTCTGCGCAACGATTTCGTGGAGCGCCTGGCGTGGCTCACCGATCGCCAGCTCCTCGACGCCGTCGCCATCGGGCAGTTCACGCCGGGGCCCGTCTTCACCACCGCCACCTTCATTGGCTACGTCGTGGCCGGGTGGACGGGCGGCGTGCTGGCGACGGTGGCGATCTTTCTCCCGTCGTTCGTCTTCGTGGCCCTGAGCCAGCCGCTGGTGCCGAAGATCCGCGCCTCCACGACGGCGGCGGCATTCCTCGACGGGGTCAACGTCGCGGCGCTCGGTCTAATGGTGGCCGTGACTTGGCAGCTGGGGCGCGCCGCCATCGTCGACATCCCGACGGCGCTTCTCGCGACGGGGGCGGCCGTGGCCCTCGTCGTGTTGCGCGTGAACTCCGCCTGGCTGGTCGCCGGCGGCGCGATCCTGGGTGTTGTCATCGCGGCGCTCGGTCGTGGTTGACAGGCTCGCGCCGAAACCATAGCGTCGAGCCTCAGTGGACCGACTCTTCTTCGCGGTGGGCTGTCTGTCGGCGCTCGTGGCCGTCGCGCTCGGCGCCTTCGGCGCTCACGGCCTGCGTGGCCGCCTGGTGCCCGACATGCTGATGAGCTTCGAGATCGGTGTCCGCTACCAGATGTACCACGCGCTCGGCCTGCTGGCGGTCGGCCTCGCGCTCTCACGGTGGCCCTCGTCGGCCGTCGCGCTGGCGGGCTGGCTGTTCATCGCGGGCACGCTCGTCTTCTCTGGCACCCTGTACCTGCTGGCGGTGAGCGGCCAGCGCTGGCTGGGCGCGGTGACGCCCGTCGGGGGCGCCGCCTTCATCGCGGGGTGGCTCGTGCTCGCATGGGCGGTGTGGGCGCGGCCGTGAAGCGCTGCGCGTGGGCCACGGGTGCGGAGATGCAGCGCTATCACGACGAGGAATGGGGCGTGCCGGTGCACGACGACCGGACTCTGTTCGAGTTCCTCGTCCTCGAGGGCGCGCAGGCGGGGCTCAGCTGGTCGACGATCCTCGCGAAGCGCGCGGCCTATCGACGCGCGTTTGCCCGGTTCGATCCGCGCGCGGTGGCGCGGTTCACTGCCGCCCGCGTGAGGACACTGCTCGGCGATGCCGGCATCGTGCGCAATCGCGCCAAGATCGCGGCCACCATCGCCAACGCACGGGCGGTGCTGGCCGTCCAGCGCGAGCACGGCTCGCTCGACACGTACCTGTGGCGATTCGTCGACGGCCGTCCCGTGCAGAACCGGTGGCGCGAGGCGCGCGAGGTGCCGGCGGAGACGGAGATCGCGCGCCGGCTGAGCCGCGATCTGAAGGCCCACGGGTTCGGGTTCGTGGGACCCACGATCTGCTATGCGTTCATGCAGGCCACCGGCATGGTGAACGATCATCTCGTCGGCTGCTTCCGGCGGCGCGAGGTCCAGCGTCTGGCGGCGTCGTGATAGGCTGTCGGGCAGCGACCGATCCCAGGAGGCCGAACGCATGCCGAACATCACCGTGCAGTGGTTCGCGGGCCGCACCGATCAGCAGAAGCGCGAGCTGACCAAAGCCATCACCGACGCGATGGTGAAGATCGGAAAGACGACCGCCGACCAGGTCCACATCGTGTTCCAGGACGTCGAGAAGTCGAACTGGGGACACAACGGCAAGCTCGCCAGCGACGGCTGAGGCCGTCGGTCTCAGGCGGCGCGCGCGGCTACGCTCGCGTGAGCCAGTCGCTGCTGCAGCATTCCCAGCACGACTGCCTCGTCCCGGGTGAGACCGCCGGTCTCCTCGGTGATCGCGCGCTCGGTGCGCCGGCGAAACGCGTCGAGGGTGACGCCGTCGAGATAGGCGTCGATGACGGCGGGGTGCACGTATCCCTTGCGACAGATCGCCGGCGTGTTGCCGAGACGGCGCGCCACCGTCTCCACCGCGCGCACGATGTTGCGGCGCGCCTGCGTCTTGGAGGTGAAGGCCGCCACCTCGGCGAGGGCGAGGGCGGCCAGGACGGTACCGGCCCACGTCCGGAAATCCTTGGCCGTGAACTCCTCGCCCGCGATGCCGCGCAGGTACGTGTTGACGTCGGCCGAGTCGATGCTCTGTCGCGTCCCGTCGTCGTCGACGTACTGAAACAGCTCCTGTCCCGGTAGCTCCTGACAGCGCCGGACGATCCGCGCCAGCCGCGGATCACGGATGTCGACGGCGTGCTCCTTGCCGCTCTTGCCGCGGAAATGGAAGCGCAGCAGGGAGCCAGAGACAGCGACGTGACGATTGCGCATGGTCGTGAGTCCGAACGAGCCGTTCTCGCGGGCGTACTCCTCGTTGCCGATCCGGATGAGGGTGGTCTCGAGGAGCCGCACCACGGTGGCCAGGATCTTCTCGCGCGGCAGGCCGGGCCGTGCGAGATCTTCGGCCACATGCGCGCGAATGCTCGGCAGCACGCGCGCGAACGCCAGCATGCGCGCGTACTTGGTCTCGTCGCGGGTGGCGCGCCACCGCGCGTGGTAGCGATACTGCTTGCGTCCGCGCGCGTCGCGGCCGGCGGCCTGCACATGCCCGTTCGGGGTCGGACAGATCCACACGTCCTTCCACGCGGGCGGGATGGCGAGTGAGCGGATGCGCAGCAGCGTCTCCGCGTCGCGCACCCGTGTCCCATCCGGGTGCATGTAGGTGAAAGATTTTCCCGCACGCCGCCGCGTGATGCCGGGCCGCCCGTCGGCGACGTACGTCAACCCCGCGAGTTTGGCGGCCTCGACCGGTTCAACCACGATGCGCGGTGCACGACCGCGGCGGCGGGCTCTCGGCATGGTCCTTGAACCGGGTTACGCAAGGCATATGCCGACACGTCGCCTTCCCATCGGCGCAGAGCCTCACGAAGACGGCACCCACTTCCGTGTCTGGGCGCCGCGCACCCGCGCCGTGGAGGTGCTCGCGGAGTCCGGCTCCACCACGTCACTGAAGCCGGAGGGCGACGGATACTTCTCCGGCGTGGCGCCGCTCGCCGCCGGCGCCCGGTACCGCTATCGGCTCGATGATGGTCAGGCATACCCGGATCCTGCGTCGCGGTTCCAGCCCGAGGGGCCGCACGGACCGTCGGTGGTCCTCGACCCGACGACGTTTCGCTGGAGCGACAACCGCTGGCCGGGAGTCACGCCGCCGGGGCAGGTGATCTACGAGATGCACGTCGGCACGTTCACGCCGGAGGGAACGTGGCAGGCGGCCGCTCGCGAGCTGCCCGAGCTGGCGCGGCTCGGCGTGACCGTCGTCGAGATGATGCCGGTTGCGGAGTTCCCGGGGCAATTCGGCTGGGGCTACGACGGCGTCTCGCTGTTCGCCCCGACGCGGCTCTACGGCGGGCCAGACGACCTGCGGCACTTCGTCGACTGCGCGCACGCGGTGGGGATCGGCGTCATCCTCGATGTCGTCTACAACCATCTCGGACCGGACGGCAACTATCTCGCCGCGTTCGCATCACAGTACTTCACGGACCGCTACGCCAACGAGTGGGGGCAAGCCATCAACTTCGACGGGCCCGACGCCGGGCCCGTGCGAGAGTTCTTCGCGGCCAATGCGGCGTACTGGATCGACGAGTTCCACATGGACGGCCTGCGCCTGGACGCCACCCAGCAGATGTTCGACGCCTCGCCGCGCCACGTGCTGATCGACATCGCCGAGCGCGCCCGGGCAGCGGCGCCGCGGCGACGCGTTCTCCTCGTGGCCGAGAACGAGCCGCAGCACGCCCGCCTCATCCGGCCGCCCGAGCGCGGTGGCTACGGCCTGGACGCGCTGTGGAACGACGACTTCCATCACACCGCCCGCGTGGCCCTGACCGGCCGCAGCGAGGCCTATTACACGGATTACGGCGGGCGGCCTCAGGAGCTCGTCTCGGCCGTCAAGCACGGCTTCCTCTATCAGGGGCAGCATTACGCGTGGCAGCGACAGCGCCGCGGGGCGATGGCTCGCGACGTGCCGCGATCGGCCCTGGTGGCCTACATCGAGAACCACGACCAGGTGGCGAATTCCGCGCGCGGCGAGCGGCTTCACGTGCTCACCAGTCCGGGACGGTGGCGGGCGATGACGGCAGTGCTGCTGCTCGGCCCCGCGACCCCGATGCTCTTCCAGGGCCAGGAGTTCGCGGCCTCGGCGCCGTTCGCGTACTTCGCCGACCAGCGGCCGGATCTGGCCGCTCTCGTTCGCAAGGGACGCGCCGAGTTCCTCACACAATTCCCGAGCATCGCGGCGCCGGAGGTCAGCGTCTGCGTGCCGGATCCGGGCGATCCGGCGACGTTCGAGCGGTGCAAGCTGGACCTCGGCGAGCGCGTGCGTCACGCGGCTGCTTACGCGCTGCACCGGGACCTTCTCACGATGCGCCGCGAGGACCTGGTGTTTCGCGGGCAGGGAGCGCACGGGATCGACGGCGCCGTGCTCGGCCCCGAGGCCTTCGTGCTCAGGTTCTTCGGCGCCGACGGCGGTGACGACCGGCTGCTCGCCGTCAATCTCGGCGGCGACCTGCCGCTGCCGATCATGCCCGAGCCGCTGCTGGCCCCGCCAGATGACGCACGCTGGGCCGTGATCTGGTCGAGTGAAGATCCGCGCTACGGCGGCTGCGGCACGGCGCCGCTGGACGCCGACGTCGCCTGGCGGCTGCCAGCACAGGCGGCGCTCGTGCTGCGACCACGGCCGCGATGACATCCGGGGAGCCGCCGCTCACCCACGAGTGGCTCGTGACCAACGCCCTCGGCGGGTACGCCTCGGGCACCGTCGCCGGCGTGGCCACGCGACGCTATCACGGGCTGCTCGTGGCCGCACTCCCGGCCCCGCTCGGACGCGTCATGATGCTCAATCAGGTGGCGGAGTCGTTTCACGGCTGGGACGGCGTCGTCTACTCGCTCGGCGGGGCGGGCGTTCACGCCGCGCGTCTCACCGACTTCCGGCTCGAGAGCGGCCTGCCGGTGTGGCAGTTCCAGGTCGGCGAGGCGGTGGTCGAGAAGCAGGTGCTCATGCCGCATCGCCAGAACACCGTGCACGTGCGATACCGGCTCGTGTCCGGCGTGGGCCCGCTCCGGCTCGACCTGCGCCCGGCACTGCACTTCCGGCTGCACGAGGCGCCGGTCAGCGTCGACCCCGAGCAGACCTACACGTTCAGCGTGAGCGGCGACCGGTACGAGGTGCGCGGACCGGCGCCGCTGCCGACACTTCGGCTCTTCCTGGTGGGCGATCACGCGGCGTTCACCGTGGATGGCCGGCGCATCGAGGAAGTGCTCTACACGGTCGAGAGCGCGCGCGGGTACGCGGACACCGGCTCGCTGTGGAGTCCGGGCGAGTTCCACGCCGATCTGGCCGTGGGCCATGATGCAACGCTGATCGGCTCCACCGAGGACTGGAACGTCATGCTCACGCTCTCGCCCGACGCCGCACGCACGGCAGAGCGCGAGCGTCGCCGGCGGCTGCTGGCGGCGGCGCCACCGATCGCGCGCACGGGCTTCGCCGCCGATCTCGTGCTGGCGGCGGATCAGTTCGTGATCACGCCCAACGGGCGTGTCGAGGACGCCGCCCGTGCCCGAGCGGCCGGCGACGATGTCCGCACCGTCATCGCGGGCTACCACTGGTTCACCGACTGGGGTCGCGACACGATGATCAGCCTCGAGGGGCTGACCCTCGCCACCGGCCGTCACCTCGAGGCGGGCTACATCCTACGGACGTTCGCGCAGGCGGTACGCGATGGGCTGATCCCGAACCTGTTTCCGGAAGGACAGAACGAGGGCGTCTATCACACGGCCGACGCGACGCTCTGGCTCTTCCACGCGCTGGACCGCTACCTCGACGCCACCGGCGACGTCACCACCCTCGGCCTCGTGCTGCCCGCGCTCCGCGAGATCGTCGGCCACCACGTGCGCGGCACGCGATTCGGCATCGGCGTCGATCCGGCCGACGGCCTGCTCCGCCAGGGATTCGAGTCGCTGCCGCTCACGTGGATGGACGCGAAGGTCGGCGACTGGATCGTCACCCCGCGCCGCGGCAAGGCGGTGGAGATCAACGCGCTCTGGTACAACGCCCTCCGCCTGCTCGAGCGCTGGACGCGCGAGACCGACGGCGACACCGCCGCGCACCCGTACGGAGAGCTGGCGGCGCAGGTGGCGCGCGCGTTCAACGCGCGCTTCTGGTACAAGGACGGGGACTACCTCTACGACGTGATCGATGGCGACGCCGGAGACGACGCGGCCTGTCGCCCGAATCAGATCTTCGCCCTCTCGCTCGCGCATCCCGTCCTCGACGCCGCGCGCTGGGAGCGCGTGGTCGACGTGGTCCGGGAGCGGCTGCTGACGCCGGTCGGCCTCCGCTCGCTCGCGCGCGAGCATCCGGATTACAAGGCGCGCTACTTCGGCGACCTGCGCGCCCGCGACGCCGCGTACCACCAGGGCACGGTATGGGCATGGCTGATCGGGCCCTTCGTGGACGCGTGGCTCCGCGTGCACCCCGCCGACCGCGACGGCGCGCGCCGCTGGCTCGACGGATTCCGCGCTCACCTCGACGAGGCGTGCGTGGGCAGCCTCAGCGAGATCTTCGACGCGGAGCCGCCCTTCACGCCGCGCGGCTGCGTGGCGCAGGCGTGGAGCGTGGCGGAGGTGCTACGGGCGTGGCTGCGCTGCGTGACGCCGGTCTACCAGTGAATCGACTGGCCGGCGGACAGGATCGCGACGTGCTCCTCGAGGCCGCGCGACACCGCCGCCTTGAGCAGTCGCGTGGGCGGCTCGGCGAACGGCTCGCGATTCAGATCGAAGGTACCGAAGTGGATGGGCACCATCAGCCGGGCGTTCTGCTCTTCGAAGAGCTGGACCGCCTCCTCGGGATTCACGTGGTTGGGATGGTTGGCCCCGTACGCGCTGTAGCCGCCGACCGGAATGGCGGCGAGGTCGAACGGGCCCAGGCGCTTGCCGATCTCGCGCAGCGCGGTGGTGTAGCCGGTGTCGCCGGCGAACCACAGCTTCTTGGCGCCGCCGGCGATCACCCAGGAGGACCAGAGCCGTAGATTCTGGTCGCGCAGCCCGCGGCCCGAGGAGTGCTGGGCCGGCGTGCAGGTGAAGGTGAGGCCGCGAAACCGCGCCGCCTGCCACCAGTCGAGCTCGACCACGTCACGTGCGCCGTGGTCCGCGAGCCATTCCTTCATGCCGAGCGGCACGAAGAATCTCGGCTGGTGATCGCGCACCAGGCGCTCCACCGTCTCGACGTCCAGATGGTCATAGTGATCGTGCGAGATGACCACCGCGTCGATCCGGGGCAGATCTTCGAATCGAATCCCGGGTGGCACCAGCCGCCGCGGACCCGCGAAGGAGACCGGACTCGCGCGATCGCTCCAGATCGGGTCGGTGAGCACGTTCACGCCGCCGATCTGCACGAGCAAGGTCGCGTGGCCGATCCAGGTGAGCGTGGGAGTCGTGCCGTTCGCGCGCAACGCGGCGCCGTCGTTCGGCAGCACGCGCGGCGTCTGCCCCCGCTGCGGCCAGCCTTCGAGGGTCTTGCGAAACGTGCGCTGGGTCCGCTCGAGGACCGTGTAGCGGTAATTGCCATCGAGGTTGCGGAAGCCGCGAAGGAGATGATGCGCCGGCCGGGGAGAACTGGCCGGATCGGCCTGTAGCGCCACCACACCGACGCCGAGCAGACTGCTCACGGCGACAAGCGCGACCACAGCGAGAGACACGAGCGACAGTTGACGTGGGCGCAACGGGGCTACCGTACCACGCGCCCTCGTGTAGTGCGAGAAGTTCTTGCACCTACAAGCCTGTAATAGCTACAAATATGCGTTTTATACGGCGATAGACTCCAGCACGCAGACGGCCTCCGGCGCCACCGTCTGCGCGGCGATCGTCTCGGCGCAGAAGAGGTGCACGAGGTCGCGGTCGTGCAGCCGGTAACCGACGGCGAGGTCACCGCCGACGGTGAGGACGAAGTCGCCGCCGCGCGTCGAGAACACCGCGCCCGCGCCCGAGATGATCGGCGAGCGATGGACGTTGGCGAACACGTCGCGCAGCTGACGCGCGGTCGGATAGCCGCTATCGTCGGCGGCCTGCAGATAGGTGTAGTACCGCGCCGTCGGCAGGACCGCTTCGTAGGGACCGGGCACCCCGCGCTCGTCGAGGGTCTCGACGGCGCGCAGCAGATCGGCCAGCATCTCGCCGCGGCGCGACCAGTCCTGCGCCCTCACCCGCGCGCTTTCCTTCCCGGTCAAGAAGCCGCCGCCGACGGGATCGCCATAGAAGGCGAGCCGGTCCTCGGCCAGCGCGGCCTCGCGTGCGGCGGCCTCGGCGGGGCCGGTGTCGAGCACGGGCGCGCCTCGCTCGAACACCTCGACCGAGGACCACGGCAGCGAGAAGTCCACGCGAATCTCGCAGAGCAATACGACCTCCGGCACGCACACGACGGCGCGCCCGTCGCGGGCGCCGCAGGGGGTCATCGAGCCCGTGCGCGCCGCGACGTGATCCCAGCCGTGCGGACCATCGAACGTCGCGATGCGCCGGGCGGCGAGCACGTGGCGCGCAGCCTGGGCGACGGCGTCGTCGAGCGCTTTCCAGACGCGATCGGAGACGGGCGCGGTGTGGCGGCGCAGATAGTCGGTCATCGCGCGCCTCCGCGGAGCGAGCCGATCGACGCGGGCATCCTGGTCCGCCCGCCGGCCTCGTCGCCGTTGCCCTTTTCCACCACGTCTTCGAGCTCCGTGATCGACCCCTCGCTGAACAGATAGGTCTTGAGGACTCGGGAGAAGCCGTCGTCGCGGCGACGGATCCACTCGAGCACCATCGCCGCGTGCTCCTTTTCCTCGTCCCGGTTGTGGCGCAGGATCTCCCGCAGCTCGCTATCCTCGGTGGCGTCCATGCGCTGCTGGTACCAGTCGACCGCCTCGAGCTCTTCCATCAGGCTGACGATGGCGCGGTGCATGTCGCGCGTCCGCGGCAACAGCCGCTCCTCCGACTCGTGAAACGTGGTCGAACCCTGTGGCATTGAAGGCTCCTTGTGTTGTCCGGCGTGGTTCTGGACTCGATGCATCAAGAACCGGGCCGCCGGCTGCCCTTGACAGGGCGGCGCCGGACTGGCTACGACAGGCGGCGGAGGTGGGGGATGGCTGGACAGGGCGTGCGCGTGGG
>Ga0075420_100004697_pt1 | contig 11981 bp, 3 predicted proteins | sample SoiMetdeltSBSDD4_FD_75296 | JGI IMG/M metagenome (GOLD analysis project Ga0075420, IMG submission 75296) | Bulk soil microbial communities from a Populus tree surrounding site in Tennessee, USA - Soil MetaG P. deltoides SBSDD4 | ecosystem: Environmental > Terrestrial > Soil > Tree plantation... | reverse complement strand
CCGCCGGCACCGTCTCCTATCCGCGCCGAACCGGTACGCGAAGCGGCCCCGCAGCGTGAGGCACCGCCGCACCGCGAGGCCGCCCTGCAACGCGAAGCCGCGCCGCCTGCTGCACCGTCGTCGCGTCCACAGACCCGTTCCGGCTGGATGATCCAGGTCGGCGCCTATCCGGCCGAATCGGAAGCCCACCAGCGGCTGGCTTTGGTAAAGAGCAAGGCATCGCGCCTGCTGGCGGCGGCGAGCCCCTTTACCGAGACCGTCCAGCGCGGCGAAACCACCCTCTATCGCGCCCGTTTTGCCGGGCTCGAGCGTGAGCAGGCGGAAGCCGCCTGCAAATTCCTCAAGCGCAATGACGTCGATTGCCTGGCGGTCAAAAACTAACGGTTTAGCAACAGGCGCGGCGTAGGAAAGGAGATGAGATCCGTCATGTGACGGAAGTTGTTGTTGCAGTGCGTTGGAGTGCTCAGCGATGTCGGCGCGTAAGAACGTCCTTGGCTTCATTGACGCGGGACGCAAGGTACGTCGAGCCCCCCTGATCGGGATGCAGTTTCTTCATGAGAGCCCGGTGCGCACGACCGATGTCGTCGATGCTCGCGCCCGGCGCCAGGCCCAGGATCTGATAGGCCTCCTCTTCCGTCATTTTGCCGGTGCTCCACGACCCCGGCCCCGCTGTCGCACCACCTTGCGCGTGCTCTCGCCACGCGGGGTCGCGGCGGTCAAGATACGCCATCAGTAGCGCGCGGCTTTCTTCATCGATATCCGGCAGGAACGCGGTCAGGGTCGCGACGTCGAGTTCGTCGAGGCCGCGGCCGACATGCGGGCCCGCGAGGATGGTGCCGCGCATGCCGCCGGTATCGTGGTCGAGCTCCATCTCGATGAACGCGGAGCGCACCCGCGACACCTGCCCCGTGCTCTTCTGGGTGCGGGCCCCGAAGCCGGCCGGCCCGAACGGCAGCCAGCCCAGCAGGCCCAATCCGAAAATCCCCAACGGCACCGCGATATCGATGCGGCCGCGCGCGCCGAGCAGCGCCGCGCCGGCGAGCGCGCCGACGCCGCCGGTCGCCTTGAGCACCACCGCAACGTTGTGCGGATTGGCCTTGCTGAAGCCGTGTAGCACCACCAGCAGGACTGCCAGCGCCACGACGCCGAAGATAATCGCACCCATCGCTATCTCATCTGCCCGATCAGCTTGATGGCGCCGGCGTCGCGCCGCGCCGACAGGTCGGCCAGCGCACGCATGCCGCCGGCCGCATAAGCGGCGGCGGCGCGCAGCAGTTCGCCAAGCTCGTGTGCGGCGCCCGGATCGAAGCGGCAGTAGGCGCCCTTGGTCAACCGCGCGATCTCACGGAACGCCTGTTCGGCGATGGCGTCGTAGCCTTCTTGGAACATGAAGGCCGGGACGCCGAGCAGCCCGAGCTCGCCCGCCGCGTGACACAGATCGTCGAGCTTCTCCTCCATGGCGTCGCCGACGAATACCAGCGCCTGCACCTTCTTGCGCTCGGTCTCGGAGCGCGCATGCGAGATCACTCGGCCGATCTGGGTATGGCCGCCGCGGCAGTCGATGCGCGTCATCAAATCGGCGAGCTTCTCCGCCTGCGAGACCCAGGCGGAAGCGCGGCATTCGGCGAGGCTGCGATAGTACACCAGCTGGACGTCCAGCCCGCCGATCGCCGCCGCCTCGCGGAACATGTCCGCCTGCAGCTTGCAGGCGGTGTCCCAGAGCGGCTGGCGGCTCATGGTCGCGTCGAGCGCGAAGATCAGCCGGCCGCGCAGCCCGGCGCCGGTGGCCGGCCCAAGGCTCCGCACCTTCGACAGGAACGCGTCGATCTCGCTCCGCGGCGACGACGTGGCCGGCTCGCCGCCGCGGCTGGCCGGCTCGCCACCGCGGCTGGCCGGCTCGCCGCTACGGCGCGTTGGCGTGACGTCACGAGGCTTGTCGGCCATCGGAAAGGGGGCCCTTGGGCGGCGATTCCGCCCGTTATAAAGTGGGCATATCCGTCGGCCGACGCAATGGGCTGCGCGGGGATGGGCTGGGCCCTTCCCCGCGCATCGCGTTTCCCGGCACTCCTATACGAGCAGGAAGTCGTCCTGATGCAGATTGCCGAGCGTCACGTTCTTCAGGAGGATGCTGTTCGAAGCATCGACGGTGATCTGGACATCGCTGCCGACCTGCTGGCTTGCCGACTGCACCGCCGCGAAGTTAGCAAAGATCCCGTTCTGGAATTCAATCACGTCATCACTGCCTGAGCCGACCGTGAAGTCGTTGATGGTGTCGACACCGAAGCCGGTCTGGAAGACAAACTTGTCGTTGCCAGTCCCGCCGGTCAGCGTATCGTTGCCGCTGCCGCCGATGATCGTGTCGATGCCGGCATTGCCATTGATGGTGTCGTTGCCGGCGCCACCATTGATCTGGTCGGACAAAGCCCAGCCAGACATCGTGTCGTTGCCCGTGGTGCCGTTCCACCAGGCATTTTGCATGATCTGGTCGCGGTTCCAGGTCGTGCCGTTGGCGAACGTGAATTGGTCGATGCCCCAATTCTCAGTGGTGTTCTTATATTGCTCGTCCAACGTGATCTGGTGGCCCGTGGCCGTTACGGTGACAACCACGTGCAGGCCCGACTTCGTCAACGTGATGTCCGAAGCATTGAGATCCGTGAACTTGAGCACGTCCACGTTCGACGTCGAACCTGAATCGTCGTTGATGTAGTCATTGCCGTCGCCGGACGCATAGATGATCGTATCGGCCCCTCCCGCGCTATTGATCGTGTCATTGCCCAATCCGGCGACGATCAGGTCAGCGCCGGCCGTTCCGGTGAGCGTATCGTTGCCGCTGGTGCCGCGGATCGCCGCGTTGGCGGCAAGATAGGCGCGGTCCCAGACCGTCTGATTGGCAAAGTGGACCTCCTCGATGCCCCACTTGTCGGTCGCCGACCAGAGTTGGTCCTCCAGCGTGATCCGGTACCCGGTCGCAATGATGTCGATGTACACGTGAGCGCCGACTTTCGTGAGCATCACGTCCGCGGGATTGAGATCGCTCAACGTCAGAATATCGACATCCGTGAGCGAGGCCGATTGGTCATCGAGCAAGTCGCTGCCATCGGCCGATGCGTAGAAATAGCTATCCGAACCGGCACCACTGCGAAAGGTGTCGTTACCTAAGCCGCCGGTGAAGACATCGTTTCCGGTCGTGTCGTTGAGCGTGTCATCGCCCGAACCGCCGATCAGGATGTCGTCTCCGCTTCCACCGCTGATCGTATCGTTGCCGGCGCCGCCGTCGATCCGATCATAGGATCCCCAGCCCGCCATCGTGTCGTTGCCGCTGGTTCCGTACCACCAGGCGTTCTGGAAGATCTGATTCCGATTCCAGGTTGTGCCGTCCGCGAATTTGAATTCCTCGATGCCCCAATACTGGGTGTCGGACCTGAATTGATCGTCCAACGTTATTTGATGGCCGGTCGCCGTAATCGTGACGATCATCTGCAGACCCGATCGGGTCAGGGTGATACCGCCAGCGTTCACGTCGGTGAACCAAAGGGTGTCGGTTTCGGTGGTCAACGCCGAGGCATCGTCGAGGAAATCGTTGCCGTCGCCGGACGCATAATAATAGCTGTCAGATCCGGCACCGCTGACGATGGTATCGTCACCGATCCCGCCATTGAACGTGTCGTTGCCGGTCCCGCCCTCGAACGTGTCGTTGCCGGAGCCGCCAACCAGGCTGTCGTTTCCAGTCCCGCCGTCGAGCGTGTCGTTGCCAGAATCGCCGATCAGGCTGTCGTTTCCATCTTGGCCGTAGAGCGTGTCGTTGTCCGCGCCGCCGAGCAACGTGTCGTGCCCCGAGCCCGCCCAGATCGTGTCGTTACCCGCCAGGCCACTAAGGGTTTCGTCGGCGGACGTTCCGTTCAAAGTATCGGCGCCGCTCGTGCCGATGAAGACCGCCGCCGCCTGCATCTGCGCTGCGGTCCAGGTCGTGCCATCACTGAATATGAGCTGCTCGATGGCCCCCGAGAATTGATTCTTGAACGTCAGCACCTCTCCGGTCGGCGCGATCGCGATGAATAGATCATTGCCAACCCGCGTGAACGACACATCGGTAGGAAGCAGGTCGAGGAGCCTAACCTTATCGACGTCGCCGCCAAGCCCGGCGTCCTCGATGATGTCGCTCCCGGACCCGGCCCGATAAAGATAAGTGTCGGAGCCCCAGCCCCCTTTGAGCAGGTCGTTCCCACCAAGCCCATCGATCGTTTCGCTTCCGGTCGTGCCGTTGATCGTGTCCGCGCCGCTCGTGCCGAAAAATGCAGCGTTCGCCTGGATCGTCGTCCGATCCCACGTCGTCGTATCGGCGAAGATAAGTTGTTCTATCCCCGCCCCAAGGGACGAAAAGTGACTGGTCACTTTCAACATTTCGCCGGTCGCATTGATCGAGACAAACAGGTCATTGCCGAAGCGGCCGACCGTGACGTCGGCGGGATTGAGACCGATCAACTTGACCACGTCCACATCTTGCGACAAGCCGTTCTCTGCAATGGTGTCGTCGCCATAGCCCGCTGCGAACCGATACGTGTCCGAACCCCACCCCCCTGCGAGCGTGTCATCTCCCGCGCGACCGTCAAAAACGTCATTGTAGTCCGTCCCGATGAGCGCATCGTTGCCGAGCGTGCCGCGGTGGGTCACCAGCCCGGGCGCGTTTGCAGCAAGGATGTCGTTGACGTCGGCGGTGGTCAGGATCGTACCGTCCTCCAGAACGAAGGTGCTGATCTCGAGGTATGTCGTGTACTGATCTCTGATCAATATCTCGTCCTCGGTGCCAAGCACCCGGATGACGAGATCGAATTGGTCAACCCGGACGAATTCGAGATCCGACAACTCAATGCCTTCGCCAAAGATCAGCCGATCGGGGGCATTGCCGTTCAGATTGATGGGGTCGTCTTCAATGATGTCGCGCCCGTATCCCAGCCCAAAGGCGTAGGTGTCGTTGCCGCCCCCACCCATCAGGATGTCGTTGCCGGCGCCACCATCGAGGTAGTCGTTGCTGCCGTAGAAGCCGGTGATGACATCGTCACCGGACGTACCTATGAGCAGTTGTGACTGGATGTCTTCCCAGGTCCAGACCGTTTCGTCGGCAAACCGGAACTCCTCGACGCGCCAATAGGTCAGGCCCGAGAAGTGCTTTTCGATCCTCAGGCTATCGTCGGTGCCGGAAATTGTCAGGATGAGATCGTCGCCCTCGCGAGCGATCTGGATATCCGCAGGCGCAACATCGGCCGCGAACTCGACATGGTCAGGCTGGTCCCGCGTGATGTAGATGATGTTGGCGTTGACGACATCCTGCCCATAGCCCCGCCCGAACACATAGGTGTCGCCGCCGCCTGCGCCCTCCAGCCGGTCATTGCCCGCACCGCCATCCAACCGGTCGGCGGTGTAGTAACCGATGATCGTATCGTCGCCCGACGTCTTCAGTGCCGCGAGCAACATCGGACGGATGTCGCTCAGCGTCCAGACCGTCTCATCGGCAAAGCGGAATTCTTCGATGGCAAAGTAGTTCAGGCCGACCGTGTGCTGACTGAACTGATTTCGGACTGTCAGGGTTTCGCCGGTATCGCCGATCGTAAAGACCAGGTCGTCAGTTCCGAGCGGGCGCGAGAGCTGAATGTCCTCGGGAGCGATGTCCGACGTGAATTCGATACGGTCGACGTCCGTTCCTTCGGAGAAGGGATACGCCAGGTCCTCGATCTCGTCGTCGTCGTATCCGCGGCCCCAGATGTAGGTATCGCCCTCGGCGCCGCCCGAGAGAAAGTCATTGCCGGCGCCGCCGTCGAGAATGTCCTCGCGCCAGAAGCCGTAAATGTCGTCGTCACCGGTCGTCGTATGTTGGGTGATGAGAAGCTGCATCACATCGTCGGCGGTGAGAACCGCGCCGGTTTCGGTGAACTCGAAACTCTCGATGCGATCGAACCATACCGTACCGAACGGTCCGGTAGCGCTGGCCGCAAACTGATTTTTGACGAGGAGAGTCTCCCCCGTCGCCAGGGTGATCAACACGTCATTCGATGCGCCATTTCGGCTGAAGCTCACCGATCCTGGCAGGATCCCGGCTCCAAAGCTGACTTTGTCCGCCGTCGGGGTGGTGATGTCCTTCTGGTTATCCTCAATGGTGTCGTGTCCATAACCGACACCGAACAGATAGGTGTCGCCCTCATCGGCGCCGGACAGGAAATCGTTGCCAGCCTTGCCGTCGAGCGTATCCGTATAATAATCGCCGTAGAGGGCGTCATCGCCGGCGCCGCCGGTGGTGACGATGGCAAGGATGTCCTCCCAGGTGAGGACCGTATTGTCGGCAAACCGGAATTCTTCGATCTTATCGAGCCATTTGACGCCCAGGATATTGAATATATCGAGCTTGCGACCGTCGAACTGATCCTTGATCAGAAGGGTGTCCGAGCTGCCATCGATCGTGATCAGCAGATCCGGTGCCGCGCCAGTCCGCGTGAAAGTAACGTCCGCGAGGTCAATACCCTCGCCGAAAACAACGGCGTCATCCGGACCCCAATCGTAACGAACCATCCCGTCGATGAGTGTCTGCGGATATCGGGCCTGCTCGTCGATGATGTCCTGGCCGGAGCCCAGCCCGAAGCCATAGATATCGCCGCCGTCGAAGCCGATCAGGGTGTCGTTGCCGGCACTGGCGGAAAACTGATCCGCCGTCCCGAACCCATAGGTGGTGTCGTTGCCCGAGGTCGTATAGCGGCCGACGAGGTTGGCCTGCACCTCGATCCAGCTCCAGCCCGCCCCTTGCTGGAAGAAGATCGCCTCGATCCGGCTGTCCGGCGCAAACGACGTCTGAAAACCCAGCGCCGTGTAGTCGAACTGATCTTCGATGGTGATGCTGTCGCCGGTCCAGGCGAACTCGATCACGAGGTCGTTGCTGGCGCCGTCGCGGGAGAGGCGCAGGTCGGCCACGGTCATGCCCAGCAGCAGGAGCGTGTCGAAGCCCTTGAGCAGCGGATTGGTCACGACGTCTTGGATCGTGTCGTGCCCGTCGCCGCGCGAGTAGTAATAGAGATCGCCGCTGTCGCCGCCGCGCAGCAAGTCGTCGCCCGCAAGCCCTTCGATTTCGTCGGCGAGTGCCGATCCGTTGATCGTATCGATGCCGCTGGTGCCGAGGCCGACCGCGGCGGCGATCTCACCGGCCTCATAGATGGTGCCGTCGGCAAACTGGATCTCTTCGATCCGGTGATTGGCCGACGTCGGGATGCCGCCAAGCGAGACGGTCGGCACCGAGTAGTGGTCCTTGACCGTGATGCGGTCGGTGGTGCCGTCGATCTCGATGATCAGGTCGTCGCCGTCGCGACGGATGGTCACGTCGTCCGCGTTATAGAGCGCGAGGCGGATGCGGTCGCCGCTCTCATGCACCTCACCACTGTCGATGATGGTGTCCTGGCCGAAGTCGCGGCCGAAGACATAGACGTCCTGGCCCGCGCCACCGGTCATGGTGTCGTTGCCTTCGCCGCCCACGAACACCTGCAGGCCGGTCGCCGAGCCGCGGGCCATCGTGTCCGCGGTGTCGGTGCCGACGTGAACGCTCTCGAGGCCGAGCCCCGTCACCAATTCCTGTAGCGTCAGCGCGACCGTGGTCCCGTCGAGCGCGACCAGCAGGTTCTGGACCGCAAAGTCGGTCCGGATCTCCTGCTTGTCGTGACGCACCAGCGCCTCGGCATAGGCGGCAAGCATCGGCCCCCAGTTCGAATTCCAATCGGCCAGCGCGACCGACGCGGTCGAGGACAACTGCGCCAGCGCCGCTTCATAGGCCTCGGCCAGCGTCGTCGAGCTGGTCGCAAAGAAACGGTCGGTTACGACGTCGTACGGCAAGCTGCCGAACAGCGCCTCCTGCGGGCCCTGCGCCGTGAGGCGGACCGTGGTTTTGGCGAGAACGTCGTTCCAGCTCGCGATCAGCTCCGCAAGATTGAGTTCGGCCGGGACGCCGCCGCTATCGCGCGGCGTCATCTCGTAGCCGAAGTATTTCTCCAGGAAAGCGAGCTTCTGCCGATCGAAGGTGCCGCCGCCCATGGCGGTGGCCGTGACCCCGTCGACTCCGGCCCAGCGGAACAGGATGGCCTGGGTATCGGCTTCCAGGTCGGCCCACGTGGTTGTGGCCGGTAGCTCGCTGAAGTCTTCGACCAGGTCCGCCAGCGTGCTGTCGTCGGTCATCGCCACCGCCAGTGCGGTAACGTTACCGTAGCCTTTCAAATTCGGCAGCTCGGCGGCCTCGGATGAAACAGTGGTGTCGCCCTGATAGCGGGAATCGGTCTGGTTTGAGTCCAGCGTCACGTCCGCAATCTTGGAGGTACTGCCATCGGCGCGCTTGAAGGTCGCTTCGGCCGTCAGCGTATTGCCCTTGATGCTCCCCGTGGTGGGCGCGCTGGTGGTGAGCGAGATTTCGGTGATGCCGGCCTGCACGAGCGTCTGCAGCTCGCCCGCGTCGGTCACGCCGTCCTGGTCGAGATCGCGCCAGATCCGCAGCGTGCCGAATCCAACATCGCTGGCATCGATCTTGCCGTCCGAATTGGAATCGAGCGCCGCGAGAGCCGTAAAGCCTGAGGTCGTGGCGTTGCCGAACAGCTCGGTGATGTCGTCGATCGCGCCGTTCGAGTTCAGATCGCGCGCAAGGAATCCGTCATCGCCCTTCACCCAGGCGGTGCGTTCCGCGAAGTCGTCGCCGTCGAGATCGAAATAGATGTCGTCGTTGCCGCGGCGGACGAATTCGAACCCATCGCCGTCCAGGTCGAGAATCAGCGGGTCGGTGCCGAAGCCGGCCTTGAGCGCCAGACGGACATAGGTCTCGAAGTCTGCCAACGTCGCGGACCCAGGAGCGACCATCACCTGTTGAAATGCCACGATGTGGGCAGTTGCTTCGCCCGTATCTAAATCAAGCTGGTAGTCCTCGATAACCGCCTGGCCGCCTCTTCCTCGTGCGAATTGCACGACGAGTTGATCGCCCGCCAATGCGAAGCGGAACGTCATCATCGCCGGCGCGTCGAGCATCATTGCTATGGCGCCGAAGGTATCAAGGAAGCCCATCGGCGAACCGCTGATGAGGCTGGTGAACGGGCTCCAGTACGCATATCCGCCCTCCATCCACCACTGCTCGACACCACCCGTCACCCGGAATGGACCCCATACGGCGAAATCGTCCTCGTTTGCATCCATGACGAACGCACGGTTGGCGAGGCCGAAGAGATCGGGCGAGTCGTCGCCACCGCCTTCGTTGCCGCCATACAAGTGGCTTTTGAAGCCGCCGCCTTCGACAAGGTCGATTCCGTCGCCGCCGAAAATCTCAGATGTGAAACCGCCCGCGTAGAGATGGTCGACGCCTTCTTCGCCGTAAATCTTGTTGTGTCCGGTCCGGGTGCCAAGGATGAAGTCATTGCCCGCACCGCCCTCGATGATGATCTCAGCTTGGTTCTGCTCGATCTGGCGCGCGGCTTCCATCGCACCGTCGAGCGCAGCGCCGATATCGGCGGGCGTACCCCCCGATGTAACAGTCATTGTACGCGCCGCTGCAAAGGCGGCCTCTTGCCCGGCCGACAACTCGCCGCCGGGGTTGAGCCACCAAAGCAGCAGCGCGTCGTTGTAAGATGAACCGATAACGTGTTCAAAGTTCGAATATTGTAGGCCGGTTGGCTTGTTCAGCCCGCCGCCCGAAGGGTCGTCCAACGGTACAAAGACATTCCAGATATATTGGACGGTTTGTGTTTGCGGGTCGTAACTTGAGAACTCAGCCGCGAAAGCGGTGTCAGTGCTGCCGACGAATACGGCGCTTACAGCGGACGAGTAATCGAATATGTCCGCAAACTGCACTCCGGGCTCCGAAATGGAGGCGCCTCCGCCAATAATTTCCAGCTTGCCTCCTGTGAGGCCATAGCCGGAGTAATCTTTGGTGTCGACCACGCGATTGGCTACACCGGACGGCAATATTATTCTCTCAATTGAAACAAGTCTGTCAGTACCGCCAAAGCCGTCATCGTCTACAACAATCGGTTTGAATCCATCAATTCTGGGAAGATCGTCAGATACGCCGATCGAGAGCACGACGCCGTGGGGGCTCACTCCTCTTTCACTGCGTCTATAATCTACCGTATCGAATCCATCAGCAGCGATTGCTGTCGATCTATCGCCGCCGTGAATCAGATCATTGCCGCTCCCCCCGGACAGAACGTCGTCACCAACGCCTCCGTACAGATAATCGGCCGCTGCGCCCGTATAGATATAGTCGATACCATCAAAGCCTATGACGATATCTCGCGAACCGTCTATTCGATTGGAGAGATCAAGCAGTTCCTGGATCGAAGGATTATTGCTGCCATATCTTACGATATCGATCTCATTGCCATCCGAATAACTTATGTCGCTGCGAAGTTTTGTATGACGCGTGTCGTCGGGATTACCAGTTCCAATAACCGCCCCAAACGATGGGCGAATATCATTCAGCCGCCCCATCTCCGAAGCGATTACGTTTTCCGCGACTACAGTCTCTCCTTTGTAGTCAAACGAACTAGAGTTCAGGTCTGCAACGGTCACTTGTCCCAAAGCACCGGACCCCAGCAGGTCTCTGGTCCCGTCGATCGCATGAAATAATTCATGTATGATTACGGACAATGGATTTACGGCAACAAGCACGCCCTTGTCATTGATTTGATACCGTTGGTCGATCGCCGTGAGATTAAACCCCGCGATGTTTTGTGAACGCACGGCTAGTCCCGGCGCGTCGACCGCCGTTCGGTACAAGCTTATTTCTCGCCCGCCCTCAATTCCTCGCTCCAGGAGCGCTTGCGCCGTACCCGAGCCATGATAAAGCTGATTTAGATACGAGAGGACAAAAGTCTGATCAGTTGGCGAAAGCGCTCCCACAAAAATTGATGGAGAACCTGCCGTATACGTAAAATTGATCGCTGCCTGGACTGCGGCCCAACTCATCTGCTCCCCCCTTTTAGAAATTGCTACTTTTGACGTCCCACCCGAAGAATCCTTCGCTCCTGTCGATCGTCCAGACGCTCTGAGACTGCGGTGATTTCAAACATCCCTTGAATGTCCCGGCGAAATTGACCGACGACGATTCCCGTGGCCCCGACCTCAAACCCCCGATTGCAAGACGATCTGTCGGCCACAATCGCTATCACGGCACTGTCGATTGGCCCCTTAATCACCTTGTTAACACGCGCCAATGCAACCGCCCTGTTCTCAGTGTTTGCGGAGAAGCGAATGATCGTTACCTCCGCTATCGCCGGCCCATCAACTCCTGCTGCGAGATCTTCCTCTTCAAAAAACGTGCTTTCCTCCAGCGCCATCTCGTAGCATGCAAGCGCAGAATTGGTTGCAGCATTGACCACAGCAGCGGCGAAACAGAACGCCACTAAAAGCTGCATTACCCTTCGCCTGCCTAAAGCGAAAGATACGTTGCCGGCCGCACTTTCAGACGATGTTCTAATCATTCATCCTCGAATCTTGAATCGGCTGTGCGTGCTAATGGCCGCAGACACAAGCGTCGTACGACAAAAGCGAATCCGCTCAGTGATAAAGCTACTCATCGATCAGGCAGAACTGGCATCGAATGCGATTGCAGAAGTCTCTCGCTTGCCAGTGAAGAAATTAATAGCCGCCCCATTTCTACGCGATCATCGTGAGCGACACGCGTGTCGTTTGTATGACCTCGTTCGCTCAACTTTAAAACGGAATCGATTCGATTCAACAAGTAAGTCTGACGCGCTGCGAAAAATCAGAAACTAAACGCTGCTCCACCATCGATCGGTTATGTCGCATGACGACGACGTATGGATGGAGGCGTATGATCACTCGTTCTATAACGATTCAAAGGATCAATTGATGCATCATCATCCCGTCTTATCAGACGAGGCATTTTCTGTTTTCGCCTTGATGACTCCTTCCTTCGCGAGCGCCGCGCTGATCTTTTGAATCCTGTTGATGAG
>Ga0075420_100004696_pt1 | contig 11981 bp, 10 predicted proteins | sample SoiMetdeltSBSDD4_FD_75296 | JGI IMG/M metagenome (GOLD analysis project Ga0075420, IMG submission 75296) | Bulk soil microbial communities from a Populus tree surrounding site in Tennessee, USA - Soil MetaG P. deltoides SBSDD4 | ecosystem: Environmental > Terrestrial > Soil > Tree plantation... | reverse complement strand
TGCTGACCCAGGTCAGCGCGGTCACCAAGGCGCTGCAGAGCGTCGCGGTCGGCCTGCTCGACGAGCACATCCGCCACTGCGTCAGCGATGCGGCCCGAGGTGAGGACGCCGAGCACGCCGGGGAGATGGTCAGCGAGGCGACCCGGGCGATCGAGCGGCTCGTGCGGTCCTGACACATCCTGAGGGGCTGCCGTCGTCCCGGCGACGTTGCACGACATGTGCAAGAGTTACGAGCCGGGGGTTGAACGATGGTCAACACGAGGATCGGGCCGATCGCCGCGCTCGGCATCGCCCTGCTGGTCGGGGCTGCCACCGCGGCCTGCGGCAGTGACGGCAACGACAGCAAGTCGAGCGACGACAAGGCCGCGCCACCGGCCGCGTGGGCGAGCTTCGGCCACGACGACGCCAACACGCGGGCCGCCGCCGACGAGCACGAGGTCGGGCCGGACAACGTCGCCAAGCTCGCGCCCGCCTGGCAGCTGACCGGGGTCAAGGGCGTCACCGGCACCCCGATCGTCGACGATGGCGTCGTCTACGTCGGCGACTGGACCGGCCACGTCCGGGCCCTCGACGCCGCCACCGGCGAGCAGCGCTGGGACCACGACCTCGACTCGTACTACGTGGGCGGCTCGGTGGCCCTCGACGACGACCACGTCTTCGTCGGCCAGTTCGACGGCCACATCGTCGCCCTCGACCGCGCCACCGGCGAGCAGGCCTGGGACGCCGGGCTCGACGACAACCCGAGCGCCGCCGTCTTCGGCTCGCCCATCGTCGCCGACGGCCTGGTGCTCGCCGGCATCGCCAGCGGCCAGGAGGTCATCCCCGGCAGCGAGCTGAGCGTGCGCGGCAAGGTCGTCGCCGTCGACGCCAAGACCGGCAAGGTCCGCTGGACCTACCTCACCGCCGCCGAGGGCGAGGACGACCTCCCCGGCATCACGGTGTGGTCGAGCCCGACCGTCGACCTCGACAACGGGCTGGTCTTCGTGCCGACCGGCAACAGCTACGGCCCCCGCCCGTCGAAGCACGGCGACGCCCTCATCGCCCTCGACCTGAAGACCGGCAAGCAGCGCTGGGTCACCCAGTTCACCGCCGGCGACACCTGGACCATCGACCACATGGACCAGCCCGACGCCGACGTCAGCACCCCGCCCAACCTGTTCGAGGTCGGCGACACCCCGGCCGTGGGCGCCGGCGACAAGGCCGGCAAGTACCAGGCCCTCGACCGCAAGACCGGCAAGGTGCTCTGGACCGCCAAGCTCTCGAAGGGCGGCCTCCAGGGCGGGGTCATGGCCTCGGCCGCCGTCGCCGACGACACCATCTACGTCGCCGGCAACAACAACGGCGGCGACGCCGACCTCATCGCCCTCGACCAGCAGACCGGCGAGGAGCGCTGGCGCACCAAGGTCGGCTTCTTCATGGCCGGCCCGGTGAGCTGGGCGAACGGGGTCGTGTACCTGGCCCACGACGGCGGCAAGATCGCGGGCTACAACGCCAAGACCGGCAAGCTCCTGTGGGAGCACAAGGTCGCGGCCAAGGCCGCAGGTGGCGTCGCCATCGTCGACGGCACGGTGTACGCCGGCTACGGCTGGTGGCTGCTGTCGTCGGGCGACGACCCCCAGGGCGGGATGATCGCGTTCCGCCTCGGCGGCAAGGCGGTGCCGGTCGGGGGTGGTGGCGACGGCGACGAAGGCGCCTCGGGCAAGGAGATCTACAGCCAGCGCTGCGCCAACTGCCACGGTGAGGACGGCCAGGGCGCGAGCGGCCCCTCGATGGAGGGCGTCGCCGACCGGCTCACCCGGGACGAGCACATCGAGATCGTCACCGACGGCCGCAACGGCAAGATGCCGGCCTGGGGCGACAACCTCACCAAGGAGGAGATCGAGGCGGTCGTCGACTACGAGCGGGACGTGCTGTCGTCGGGCGACTGAGCCTGCGTCGCGGCGGCCGCGGCTCGGGCCACGTCCTCGAGGACGATCGTCTTCAGCGGGTCGGCGTCCCGGGTGGTGAGGAACTCGACCACCATGCCGAACGCCCGCCAGTGGGCGACGCTGAGGCTGACCTGGCCGACGCCGAAGCCGTCGAACCCCGGACCGTGCAGCGACCACGTGCCGCCGGCCTCACCGCCGGGGCGGTGCAGCACCCAGCCCTCCCACCGATCATTGCTGCTGAGCAACCGGTATTCCTCGCCAGGAATCACCGTCACCCACGGACTGCTGGTCATCGGCATGGGATACTCGCGTCGCAAAGCGGGGTAGCTGTTCGGACCCGCAGCCTAGGCCTCGGAGGGGCAGCCCCGTGAAGAGCCTCGACATCACGTTGGGTGGGATCGTGACGAGTGTCGTGGTCGCGTCCGAGTCGCCGCCGCTGTGGTCCCGGGCCGGCGGTGAGCCCCGGCGCCCGGGCGAGGTCATCCGGGAGCTGTTCGCCGAAGCCCGAGCCGACGGCGTCGCCGAGACGTCGATCATGGCACCCCGGGTGCACTACTTCGACGACGGCGCTCCGGTCGACCCCCCGAAGGCCATCCTCGCCTGGCTCATCCTCAGCCGCAAGGAATAGGCCCCGGCGCGCCGTCACGGCGTCGACGTCGTCGGGATGGTGGTCGCCAGGCTGGTCGTCGTCGGTGCGGTCGTCGTGGTGGGCGCGGTCGTGGTCGGGGCCGTTGTCGGGGGCGCGGTGGTGGACGGCGCCGAGGTGGTCGGCGTAGTGGTCGACGGCGATTCGCTGGTGGACGGCGTGCTGGTGGTGGTCACCGCGCTGGTCGACGTCGACGAGGACGTCGTCGGCGACGGGTTGTCGTCATCGTCGTCGTCGAGCAGGACCAGCGCGAGGACGACCAGGGCGATCAGGAGGACGGCCGCGGCGATGCCTGCAGCCCACCACTTGGCCCGGCCGCCGCGGTCGTCGGCGTAGTCCTCCTCGTAGCCCTCGCCCCAGGGGTCGTCGGGATCGGCGAGCGGCGGCAACGGTGAGGTCGGCGGCGCGGGGACCATGATCTGCTCGGTCGGCATGTCCCCCGCCTCGAACGCCTCGGGCGGCAGGTTGAGCGCCTCGGTCGGCTCACCCGGCTCACCCGGCAGCCCGGGCTCCCCGGGGTCGGTCGGCTCGACGGGCGCGACGCCCTCCACGGGCGTGGTCGGCTGGGCCGGGTTGGTCGGGTCGGTCGGATCGTGGTCGTCACTCGGCATGCGCACCCCTCATACCCACTCAGAGCCGCGGGTCGACCGGCTCGCTCTCCAACGCCAGCACGCCGAACACGCACTCGTGGACCCGGTAGAGCGGGTCGTGGGCGACGAAGCGCTCGAGGGCCTCGATGCCGAGGGCGAACTCGCGCACCGCCAGCGCCCGCTTGTGGCCCAGGCCCCGCTCCCGCAGGCGCTCGAGCTGGGTAGGCGTCGTGTACTCGGGCCCGTAGATGATCCGCAGGTACTCGCGGCCCCGCACCTTGACCCCGGGCTGGGCGATGCCGCGCTCGGTCGGCACCACCACGTCACGCGGCTTGACCACCATGCCCTCACCGCCGGCACTGGTGAGGTCCTCCCACCACGCCACGGCGGCGGCCTCGGACGCCGGCTCGGCGAGGTCGACCTCGACCGTCCGGGTGGCCCGGAACGTCGTCGGGTCCTGGGCGACCAGCCGGCCGGCCTGCTCGATGTGCCACGGATGCGGCCGCCGCGCCAGCACCTCGCCTTCGGCCGCGAGCACCTGGAACGGTGCCAGTGCGATGCCGTCGAGCCCATCGGTCGCCCAGCAGTACTGCCGATACGCGTCGACGAAGGCCTCCGCCTGCCCCGCCCGCTCCCCCGCCCGCGTCGCCAAGACCCCGGCGTCCTCGATGCGCGCGGCGGCAGCCTGGAGGACGGCGGCCTCGACCGCCAACGTGGTGGTCGCGGCGGCGCCGACGGCGGCGTACTGGGTGCGGAGGAGCTCACCGGCCTTGGCGGACCAGGGCAGCAGCTCGCAGTCGAGCACGAGCCAGTCGGTGCCGAGGTCGTCCCACAGGCCCGCGCCGGCGCAGGCCGCCCGCACCCGGTCGAGCAGCTGGGCCTCGATCGCCGGGTCGTCGAAGAACGACCGGCCCGTCCGGGTCACGACGACCCCGGTCCCCTCGGCGACCCCGAAGCGCCGCGCCGACACCGACTCGTCACGGCACACCACCACGACCGCCCGCGACCCCATGTGCTTCTCCTGGCACACCACGTGGCCCGCGCCGTCCTGGCGGTACTGCTCGAACGCCTCGGCCGGGTGCTCCAGCAGCCCGTCGAGCCGGCTGGTGGCCGGCGGCGCCATGGTCGGCGGCAGATACACCAGCCAGCGGGGGTTGACGGCGAAGCGGCTCATCACCTCGATGGCCGCCGCGGCGTTCTCCTCCCGGATGGTCACCGTGCCGCCGAGCCCGGTCTGGACGATGCGCTTGCCCAGGACGTCGTCGAGGTCGAGCAGGTCGTGGGGTCGGAGCTCGGCGGGGTCGGCCAGCGGGCGGGCCGGCTCGTAGTAGGTCTTGGCCGCCGGTACCGAGACGAGGCTGCGCTCGGGCCAGCGCAGCGCGGTGAGCTTGCCGCCGAACACGCAGCCGGTGTCGAGGCAGATGGTGTTGTTGTGCCACATCGCCTCGGGCACGGGCGTGTGGCCGTAGACGACAGCGGCGTGGCCCCGGTAGTCGTTGGCCCACGGGTAGCGGACGGGCAGCCCGAACTCGTCGGTCTCGCCGGTGGTGTCGCCGTAGAGGGCGAACGACCGCACCGCGCCCGACGCCCGGTTCTGCATGGCCTCGGGCAGCCCGGCGTGGGCGACCACGAGGGCGCCGTCGTCGAGCACGGCGTGGCTCACCAGGCTGTCGATGAACCGGGCGACCTCCTCGCGTAGCTCGGGCGGCTCGGCGTCGAGCTGGGCCAGGGTCTCGGCGAGGCCGTGGCTGACCTTGACGTTGCGTCCCTCGAGGGCGCGCTTGAGCTTGTTCTCGTGGTTGCCGGGGACGCACAGTGCGGTTCCGCCGGCGACCATGCGCATGACGAGCCGCAGCACCGCGGGCGTGGCCGGCCCGCGGTCGACGAGGTCGCCGAGGAACACGGCGACCCGGCCCTCGGGGTGGTGGGCGTCGAGGCCGCCGTCGGACACCGACCAGCCGAGCTTCTGCAGCAGGGCCACCAGCTCGTCATGGCAGCCGTGGACGTCGCCGATGACGTCGAACGGCCCGTGCCGGTCGCGCTGGTCGGTCCAGCGGCGCTCCCGCTCGACGGTCGCGGCGTCGACCTGGTCGACACCCCGGAGCACCGTGACGCGCCGGAAGCCCTCCTGCTGCAGGTTGCGGAGCGAACGGCGCAAGGCGTTGAGCTGGTTGCGGATGACGTGCGCGCCGAAGTCGCGGTCGGGGCGCGCCTCGTTGCGGGCGCGGCACACCTCGGGCGGCACGTCGAGGACGACCGCCACCGGCAGGACGTGGTTGGACCGGGCCAGCTGTACGAGCCGGCGGCGGTCCTCGGGCCGGACGTTGGTGGCGTCCACCACGGTCAGCCGCCCGCCCTGCAGGCGTTTGTCGACGATGGTGTGCAGCACCTCGAAGGCCGCGACGGTGGCGGTCTGGTCGTTCTCGTCGTCGCTGACCAGGCCGCGGCAGAAGTCGGACGACACCACCTCGGTCGGCAGGAAGTGCTTGCGGGCGAAGCTCGACTTGCCCGACCCCGAGACGCCGATGAGGACGACCAGGCACAGGTCGGGGACGACGATGTCGGTCCACCGGGTCCGGTCGCCGCTCATCGGGTGAACACCGCCATCTGCGTGGGCGCGCCGCGCTCGCCGTCGACCGGGCCGATCGGGGCGTAGGCGACGCGGTAGTCGTGACGGGCGGCGACGGCGTCGGCCCAGCCGGCGAACTCGGCCCGGGTCCACTCGAAGCGGTGGTCACGGTGGCGGAGGCGCCCGGCGGGCAGGCCCTCGAACAAGGCGTTGTACTCGACGTTCGGGGTCGTGACGACCACCGTCCCGGGCCGGGCGTCGCCGAACAGCGCCTGCTCGAAGGCCTCGAGCCGGGGCGGGTCGAGGTGCTCCACGACCTCGACCACCGCCGCGGCGTCGAAGCCCCGCAACCGCTTGTCGCGGTAGGTGAGGGCGCCCTGCAGCAGCTCGACCCGCTCGCGCTGGCGGGGTGCCATGTCGCGAAGGTGCAGCCGGCGCTCGGCGATCTCGAGCGCCCGCCACGCCACGTCGACGCCGGTGACCCGCTCGACCCACGGCTCGGCGAGCAGGGCGCGCACCAGCTGCCCCTCGCCACAACCGAGATCGACGATCCGCCGCGCCCCCGCCTCCCGCAACGCCCCGACGACCGCCGCGAGCCGCTGGTCGTTGAGAGTGGGACCGCGCTCACCCTCGCCGTGTCGGCCTGCGGCGCTGCGCTCCCCGATCTTGGCGCCACCGGCGCCGGGCCGCTCGGGCCCAGGCAGAGAGACGCGCTCCTCGACGGCGGCTTCCTCGGCGTCCTCGGCCACCTGGGTGGCGTCGGGGTCGTCGGGCGAGTCGTCGGCGGCGGCCAGGCGGCTGAGCGCATCACGGGTGAGGCGCCGGTCGTGGCGCAGGTAGCGGCGGGTGATCAGCTCCCGGCGCGGGTGCGCGGCCAGCCACTCGCCGCCCCGGCGCAGCAGTTTCTCGACCTCGTCGTCGCCGACCCAGTAGTGCTTGTCGTCGTCGAACACGGGGAGCAGCACGAAGAGGTGCTCGAGCAGGTCGCGCAGCCGGACCGTGGCCCGAAGCTGCAGGTCGACGTAGCGGCTGTCGCCCCAGTCGGGGAACGCCGGGTTGAGCGGGATCGGCCGCGCCTCGACCGTGTAGCCGAGCGGTTCGAGGACGTCCCGCAGCAGCGGCTCGCCGCCCCGGCACGGCAGCACCGGCACGTGGACCTCGAACGGCAGCGCCTCGGCAGCCAGCTCGGGGCGGTCCTTGCTCCGCCCGCTCAGCGCCGTGCCGAACAGCTGTCGCAGCGCGACCGAGAGGAACGACGACGCCGCGTACGGCCGGTCGTTGACGTACTGGGCCAGCGAGAACGACGGCGCCTTGCGGCCCCGGCCCTTCTGCCGGCTCTGGCGCCGCACCAGCTCGACCGGGTCGACGTCGACGATGAGCGCGGCAATGCAGCGGTCGTCGGTGGCCTCGGGGTAGACGACGCGGGCGGTGCCGAACGGCAGCTCCTTCTCGTGGATGCGGGCAGGGTTCTTGTGCAGCAGGAACCCCAGGTCCGTCGCCGGACGGGCCGTCGTCGTCACCGTCAAGAGCACGGGCCGGAGACTACGGGCGCCCGCCGCCCGCGCCGCAGCGGTTTCTCACCCCCTCACGGCGACGAGAGCTGTGGCACCACGTAGACGGTCGTGCGGGCGACGTTGTCCGGGATCACGTTGTTGTCGACGTCGAAGTCGGCCTGGATCGACCCGTGGGCCGGGATGTCGAGGAAGCTGCTGGTCCCCCCGATGATCTCTCCCTTGGCGTCCCGGAAGACGACGTAGGCGTCGGCCGGCAGGCGCATCGCATAGGTCGACGCGACCTTGTAGGACACCGTGGTGGTCGCGAGCCCCTGCGCCGTGGTGACCTGGCTCACCTTCACCGCCCCGACCGGGATCTTCGCCGGCGAGCGCGCGCCCTCCATCGGATCGGACGACAGCTCGGCGATGGTCACGTCGAGGCGGCTGATCCCGTCGTCGGCCATCTCGGGCATGTCGAGGTCGTCGGCGATGCCGAGGCGCTGACCGGGCTGCATCGTCCCGACCACCACCTTCCAGTCGTCGATGCCCGAGAGCAGCTCCCCGGCGCGATCCCACGCCTTCACCCGGACGAGGAACGATCCGAGGACCTCGTCACCCGTGTTCTCGATCTCGAAGGCGTACGAGCCGGCCCGCTCGTCCTCGTTGACCGTCCAGCCCTCGTCGACCACCTTTACGACCTTGCCGGCGCCGGTGTCGCCGCTCCCGCTGCCGTTACCGCTGTCGTCGGTCGGCGTGGTGGTCGTCGGATCCCTGAGGTCGACCGCTGCGTCGGTCGAAGGATCCTCCTCTCGCCCGTTGGCCAGCAGAACGGCCATGCCGATGCCCATTGCAAGCACCGATGCCGCTACCAGCCAGGTCAGCCATGACGACGCCTCGTTGCGCGCCTCGCCCACTGCTTCCTGCCTCCAACATCCCCAGAACCCCAGCGCCCCGATCCTACGCGCGGCACCGACCCCCCTACGCGCTGGTAACCGCACAAAACCGAGATGTTTCGGTTATTCGAAGGCCTCCCTCCCGCCGGGCCGACGAGACTCTCCGCCGTGCCCTCCTCGGCGCCCGACCCATGGAACCTGCTCCCGAGCTCCCGCTTGTCGCCCAAGTGGACGACTCCGACTCGCCCGGCGACGTCATCGACGTCCTCGCCCTGGGCGAGTTCGTCGCGGGCAAGCACCGGTGGGCGCGCTCGGCCCGGCTGCAGCGGGTCAAGGCCGACGCCCCCCTCCTGCCACCCGACGTAGCGCCCACCCGAGCCTCGACCGAGGGCAGCTACTCGGTCCACCTCGCGGAGGGCGAGGGCTGGCTCCTGCGGGCGCGGCGCTGGAGCGACGGGACCGCCGACGTCCTGGTCACGGCCATCGACGACGCCCTCGCCCAGGAGATGCTGGCCGCAGCGACCGATGGGGCCGTCGAGCCGGTACGAGCGGACGACAGCCGTGTCCCGATCGGCTTCTGGCACAGCACCCAGCGGGGTGCGCGCCGGGTCGAGCGCTCGGTGGCGGCAGCAGCCTGGGTCGACATCCGCCGGAACTACGCCGCGTCGGTCGCCACCGCGCTCGACCAGCTCACTGCGGTGACGGCCGGCGACGTCTCCGGCCGCCTCGTCCTGCTCCACGGACCGCCCGGCACGGGCAAGACCACCGCGCTGCGGGCCGTCGCCCGGGCGTGGCGCAGCTGGTGCCGCGTCGACTTCGTCCTCGATCCCGACCAGCTGCTCACCGAGGTGCCGTACCTCATGGACGTGGTGCTGGAGCGGGACCACGATGACGACGAGCCGACCGCCCTGGCCCGGCGGTGGCGGCTGTTGGTGCTCGAGGATTGCGACGAGCTGATCAGGGCCGACGCCAAGCGGGGTGCCGGTCAGGCATTGTCGCGGCTGCTCAACCTCACCGATGGCGTGGTGGGTCAGGGGCTCGACGTCCTGGTCTGCCTCACCACCAACGAGGACCTGCATCGGCTGCACCCGGCCATCACCCGGCCGGGTCGGTGCCTCGCCCAGATCCACATCGGGCCGCTGAGCCACGCCGAGGCCGTCGAGTGGCTCGGCCGGCGCGACGGCCTCGGCGGTCAGGGCGCCACGCTGGCCGAGCTCTACGCCCGCGCCGGCGCGGCGCCGAAGGTCCACAGCCCCGAGCCCGACCGGCCGGTCGGCCAGTACCTCTGACCTCCGGTCTCTGACCTCCGACCTACAGCTGGCCTACAGCCGGCGGGTCATCGGGAGGTCGAAGAGCGGGAAGAGGGTGGGGTCGATGAAGACGTGGATGGCGTCGATGGCGCCGGCGGAGGTCTCGACCACCTGGATCGAGCGGGCGGACAGGTGGCCGTCCGGCTCGATCTTGTAGTGGCCGACGGCGAGCATGCCGTTGGTCGGGGTCGCCGGCACGTAGTAGCCGTGCCGGCAGATGTCCTCAGCGGTGCGGAAGAACGCCTCGACGGTGGTGAGGCCCTGCAGCCAGAGCGAGTACGGCGGCATCGACACCGTCACGTCCTCGTGGAGGATCGTCACGAGCATGTCGACGTCGAAGCGCGAGAACGCGTCGATGTAGCGCTCGAGCAGCGCCTGGGCCTGGGGGTCGGCCGGCAGGTCGGCCTCTTGGGTGGCGGCCCGGCTGGCGGCCAGCGCCGACCGGCCCCGCTGCAGCGCGCTGTTCACCGACACCACGGTCGTGTCGAGGAGCTGCGCCACCTCGCTGGCCCTCCACCGCAGGACGTCGCGCAGGATCACCACTGCCCGCTGACGCGGCGAGAGGTGCTGCAGCGCGGCGACGAACGCGAGGCGGATCGACTCCCGGGCCACGGCGTGCTCGGCCGGGTCGGGCGGGGACGACCCCCCGGACAGAGCCGGCAGGACCCGGGCGTCAGGCGCGGGCTGGAGCCACGTCGCCTCGGGCAGCGGGGTTCCCAGCGAGGCCGTGGCCTTCGACGGCTCGACCAGGTCCATCGGCAGCGCCCGGCGCTTCCGCCCCCGCAGCATGTCGACGCACACGTTGGTGGCGATGCGGTAGAGCCACGCTCGCAGCGTCGACCGCCCGTTGAACTGGTCGATGTTCTTCCAGGCCCGGAGCATGGCCTCCTGGACCGCATCCTCGGCCTCGTGGATCCCGCCGAGCATCCGGTAGCAGTAGCCGGTCAGCTCGACGCGGTAGCGCTCGAGCTCCCGGTCGAGGTCGATGTCGAGGTCGACAGCCATCCCCCGACCCAACTGATCGTCGGCGCCCGTGTATTCCGCGGCCGCGCTCACAGCGTCGCTCCGGCCGGCTCGGGGACCCGCCCATCGTCCGGGGCTGCGGCCGCCTCGGCGACGGCCGCAGCCGTGGCCGCCCGGCGCTCGGCCCGGCGGAGCAGCAGCCCGGCCGCCAGCAGCGCGGCCACGTTGAAACCGGCCGCCACCAGGGCACCCCGCTGGAAGCCCTCGGTCCCGGCGATCGTCCGGCCGGCGCCATCGGCCAGCAGCGAGGTGCTCCGGGAGAGCACCACCGTGGCGACAACCGCCGTCCCGAGGGCGCCCCCGATCTCCCGGGCCGTCTCGACCATGCCGCCGGCCAGCCCGGCGACCCGCTCCTCGATCCCGATGAAGGCCACCACCTGCGCCGCCATCGCCGAGAACCCGATGCCCACGCCGAGCGCCAGGAACCCGGGGAACAGGTCCGGCCAGTAGGCGGCAGCGACCGGCACCCGGCTGAGCAGGAGCAGGCCGCCCGCGCAGCTCGCCTGGCCGAGGACGAGGGCGGTCGAGGCGCCCCAGCGGTCGACGACCTTCGCCGCCACGCCTCCGGCCACCACGAACGCCGTGCCGGCGATCGCCAGGTAGGCGACGCCGGTCCGCAGCGCCGAGTACTGGAGCGTCTTCTGCATGTACAGCGAGGCCTCGTAGATCGTGGCGAAGAACGAGCCGTAGAGCAGGGCGGACACGAGGTTCGCCGTCATCAGCGTGGGCCGTCGCAGCATGGCGAGCGGCAGCAGCGGCGCCGACGATCGGGCCTCGACCAGCACGAACGCGGCCAGGAGGGCGGCGCCGAGCACGAGGAAGCCGACCGTCGTGTCCGACGTCCACCCCTTGTCCGACTTGTTGATGGCGTACACGATGGCCATCAGGCCACCGGTCACCGTGAGCGCGCCCAGGATGTCGGCCTGGCGCTTGCCCTGGGACCGGGCTTCCGCCTGGCCGGCGGGGATGAACCGCAGGATCAGGCTCACCATCGCCACGCCGATCGGCACGTTCAGCAGGAAGATCCACTGCCAACCCGGCCCGCTCGTGAGCGCGCCGCTGAGGATGACGCCGACCGACGCCGCGCTGCCGCCGACGGCGCCGAAGATGCCGAGGGCCTTGTTGCGCTCAGGCCCCTGGGGGAACGTGCTGGCGAGGATCGACAAGGCAGCCGGCGCGGTGAGCGCGGCGCCGAAGCCCTGGACCGCCCGGGCCGCGACGAGCGGAGCCAGGCTGCGGGAGAGGCCGGCCGCCAGGCTCGCCACCGTGAACAGGGTCATGCCGGTGAGGAGCACCCGCCGTCTGCCGAGCAGGTCGGCGGCCCGGCCGCCGAGGAGCAGGAAGCCGCCGAGCGTCAGGCCGTAGGTGATGACCACCCACTGCAGGTCCGACGCCACCAGGTCCAAGTCCTGCTGGATGGACGCCAGGGCCACGTTCACGATGGCGACGTCCAGCACCACCATGAACTGCGCCCCGCACACCAGGGCCAAGATCACACCGCGCCGCATGTCTTCCTCCGGGGTTCTCGT
>Ga0075420_100004694_pt1 | contig 11983 bp, 10 predicted proteins | sample SoiMetdeltSBSDD4_FD_75296 | JGI IMG/M metagenome (GOLD analysis project Ga0075420, IMG submission 75296) | Bulk soil microbial communities from a Populus tree surrounding site in Tennessee, USA - Soil MetaG P. deltoides SBSDD4 | ecosystem: Environmental > Terrestrial > Soil > Tree plantation... | reverse complement strand
GAAGGCGCTCGATGAGATGAGGAAATAACTCGCAAAGCCGGTCGGTCGAAGCCGCTGTCTCGATAGTGCGCAATTTGTGCGAGCATCCGATCCGCTGACATAAGCGAATACGTTATCTATCTGCCATTTTGCTGGCTGGTGAGCAGAGTCGCCTCAACTACTTGGTCGACACGAGGCGCTTCAACTCATTTAGCCAGTTCTGGACGACAACGATCTGCGGTGCGGCGTGACTGGCCTGGCTGGCGGCCTCCTTGATCATGAGGAAGCGTTTACCGTCCGAGGCCACGTCATAGTTCCGGCCGCTCACCGGGGCACCGGTTAAGTACGACCCCGCGAAAACCTTCGCTGGGCTGTCATGGCTCCAGGCCCCGTCGCGAGGGTGGACACGCACGGCCATGATGGCGCCGTCAGGCGCCACATAGAACAGCTCTTGCCCGTTCGGCGCCCAGAGCGGCCGCGTGCCGCCGGCCGTCGAGATCTTCCATTGCCCCTTCATGTCGGGATACTGCTTTACGTAGATCTCGAATCGCATTGAGCTGTCCGATTCGTAGACCAACCAGTGACCGTTGGGTGACACGATGCCGTTGCGCTCATTCGCCGGTGTTTGAAGCAGTGTTCGGATGCGGCGCGTGTCGAGCTCCAGCATCATCAGATCGCGGCCTCCTGGGGAAAGGAGCACTCCCGAGCCGTCTGGCGTCACACCCGATGGAAGCCCGGCACTGCTGGCGAGCTCTTCGGTCGCCCCGGTGCCGTCGGCGAGCTGCCAGAACAGACGAGCACCCGGTTGGCCGAAGATCAGGCGACGCCCGTCCGGCGTCCACACGGGAAAGAAATATCCGGAAGGAGGGAATGTCACCTGGTTGAGTGTGCGGCGGGCGAGGTCCCACATCCAGATGTCGGAGTCAGCGCCCTGAGTCATGGCCAGAGCCACTCGCGTCCCGTCCGGTGAAATGCGAGGTTGTGTGTAGGGCCGCGCCTCCGCCGTCAGGGGCTCCTCGCGGGCCTGCCGATCAACCCACACCAGCGTCCTCGCGTTCGCGGATGTCGCGTCTGGCGCGTCCACGTACGCGAGCGTGCCGTCGGCAGCCACGACAAACTGGCCCCCTCCTGTCGGCGGCGTCACCAGATGCGGCAGCACCGTCACTGGCGTCCCGTGCGTTTTCAGGCCGACGACGTCGAACGGGACGGCTTTCAAGGTTCCGCCAGCCGTGTAGACAAGGTGGCCACTCGAAACGTAGTGCGCGTGGCTGCCGCCCCGCATCAGCACGGTGTACTTATCCGTCGTGAGGTCGAGCACCGCGACCTGCGCGGCTTCGATCCCGCCCGTGGTGGCGATCACTGTAAAGAGCACCGCGCGGCCACCCGGCAGCATCTCGGGCCAGGCGTGAGCCCGCTCGCCCGGACCGGTCAATGTGAGCACGGCGGCCACACCGCCGGGTGACACTCGCTGCAGTCCGGCGGTATAGCTGCCGATGACGACCGTGTCGTCTGGCGCCCATGTCGCTCCCTGATGGGCGATGGACTTTGCAAACGTCGTGATCGGCCCACCGGTGATGGCCACCTTCTTGATCGTGGCGCCCTCCTCGAATCCGACGTTTTGACCATCGGGTGCGACGAAGACGAAGTTCAGAGGAGCGGCGCCCGTCACGATGGCCGTCGCCTCCAGTTCATCGAGCGGGCGGACGAAGATTTGGCGCCCGCCATTGCCGACATAGACCACGCGCGAGCCGTCGGGCGTAATCGCAAGGCTCCGATTTATGCCCGGCGCAACTGCGGTCGCGCCGGACGATGCGATCGTCATGCGTGAGATACGCAACGGCGGTGCCCGCAGCGTGCTGCGAACGACCCACATCAACGCGGCGACGGCGATGAGGGCCACGACAGAGGCCACCATCGCTACCGACCAGGACAGGCGAGCAGTCCGTCGCTGTCGCGCGCCTGCCTCCGCCCTGTCCGCAGGCGCGCCGGCAGCCCCGCTGAGCACGTCTTCGATCTCGATTCGCGCATCGCCTATGTGTTGCAGGCGGCGTCTGAGATCTTTGTCGAGACACCGCGCCAGTAGCCGCCTGACGGACAACGGCATCGTGGCCGGCAATGCGTTCCAGTCGGGCTCGTGCTCGAGAACTGCCGCGATCGTGTCCGACGTCGTAGGGCGCGCGAACAACGTATGGCCGGCCAGCATTTCGTAGAGCACGCACCCGAACGCCCAGATGTCGGCACGCTTGTCAACGGGCTTGCCGCGTGCCTGCTCCGGAGACATGTAGGCCGCCGTGCCGAGGATCATGCCCACGCCGGTCATCATCGCGGGCGAGGTGATGGTGGGTGATATCGAGTTGTTCGCCGCCATTGCGCCTGCGGGCTCCATCGCCTTGGCGAGCCCGAAGTCGAGCACCTTCACCGTACCGTCAGGCCGCACCTTGATGTTCGCGGGCTTCAAATCACGATGGATGATGCCCTGTTCGTGAGCGGCCTCGAGCGCCTCGGCGATCTGCCTCGCGATGGGGAGCGCATCATCGTTCGGGATTGGCCCTTCCGCGATTCGGTCCCCGAGCGTCCGTCCTTCGACCAGTTCCATGACAAGTGCCTGGATTCCGTCTGCCTGCTCCAGGCCATAGACATGGGCGATGTTGGGATGATTGAGCGAGGCGAGGACTTGTGCCTCTCGCCGGAAGCGCGCGAGGCGGTCAGGGTCTGACGCAAATGCATCCGGCAGCACCTTCAGGGCGTCGTCCCGGTTAAGCGCCGTGTGGTGCGCTCGCCAGACCTTGCCCATGCCGCCCTCGCCAATGAGGGCAGTGATCTCATACGGGCCGACGCGCGTACCGGGAGTCAATGACATCGCAGTTGCTCGGAACCGCTGTGATTATACGAGTGTGTGAACCAAAGATAGGTAATGAGTGCGCACACGCGTCTCGCCGACGCGAATCACCGAGCCGGGGCCATTGAGGTTTTATAGAGATCTCAAAGCGATGCGTGTTCCTCGTACGCTTCGTGGAGTTCGTGGCCAATACTGTCAGCCTTGAGGTGAACCAGTCGGTGATTCGGCGCTCACAAACTACTTGACACTCTTTAGATCCACTCCGGCTCCAATGGCAGGCGCGAGCCGAAGCACGCCTTCGCCGCCCTGGTTCCCCCGTGGACCACGTTCGCTCAGCCACCCTGTCGATCTGTCGATCGCGCGATCGATCGCCGCATGGTGCGCCTATTAGAGCCTCGGTAAATCGCGTGATATAGACCTCGAATGACAGCGAATATCCAGATGTTTGCGGATGTGTCCGACCGCGATCTCCTTGGGGTCGTTCACCGCCTCGCCACCGACGAACGACGCGCAACGGCGCGCCTGATTGCCTCGCTCGCAGAATTGGATGCGCGACGACTCTACCTCGCTGAGGGATATTCGTCGCTCTTCACCTACTGCACACAGGTCCTGCATTTGTCAGAGCACGCCGCGTATGTCCGCATAGAGGCGGCTGGCTTCGCACCCAAGTCTCCGGTATTCCTGGAAAAAGCCTCGAAGAAGCCTTTTCGTACGGAGCGTGAGGGACGGCTGGCCGGAACCGGTAAGTCCACCCCCCGGCCGGTGTGTCCACTCGATTGCCGTGAAAGTGACGGACGGGGAAGGCACGCCGACACTTGACGAGCAGTCTTACAAAATGTATAAGTGTTGCGCGCATGCCACGTAAAGCTCGCGTGCCGACACTATCCCGCAAGGAATCGCTGATCCTCGAACTCCTCGTGGAACACGAGCAGTTGTACGGGCTGGAATTCGTCGCAGCCTCGCGGCGTGGCCTCAAGCGGGGCACCGTGTATGTGACGTTGGGCCGGATGGAGGACAAGGGGTTCATCACGTCCTGGCTGGAAGATGCGCCGCCCCGCGCGGGCGGCCTGCCCCGTCGTATCTACCGAGCGACTCCGCTCGGACGTCGTGTTCTGAGTGCCTGGACGGAGATGGCCAGACAGCTCGTTCCACAGTTCGGACGCTGATGCGAGCCATTGACCGCCTTCGCCGGTTTCTCCATCGCATCTGCAGCCCGTCCGCCATGGAACGCCGTGTCGAACCGACGCTCGCTGATTGGCAGAACGAGTACCTCGATTCCGTTCGGCAGGGACGGTATTGGACGAGTCATTGGATCCAGTTCGCCGGCATGCTCGCAGTGCTCAAGGTCGTGGCTCTCATAGCACTGGAACAGTCGGCGTACGCGCTCGCCCATGACCCCGATTCTCGATGGGCGCTCGCGAAGGCGACCATGATTTTCGGCGCCGTTACAGGAACTGCCACGGCCGTGCTGGCCTGGATACCATTCAACGCGATGCCGGTGGCCCGCCCGATAGACCTTCAGGAGTTGCTGCTCTTGATCCCGCAGGCATTTCCGGTAGCGATTCCCATTGGTCTGACGGCGGCCATCTTGCTTGGGCTGGCCGGTCGTGTGTCGACGCGGACAATCGTCGCAGCTTTGACGGGGGCCGTGATCTGTTCGATGATGTCATTTCTGACGCTTGGGTGGCTGGCTCCTTCGAGCAACCAGGCATATCGAACCCAGGTTATCGGTCACGAGATCGCCAGGGGTGATAACGAACTGACGCTCGGCGAGCTCGGCACACGCATCGAGCAGATCCGCGCGTTTGATCCATCGGCACCGGCGAGGCGGTTGTCAGTCCTGTATCACACCCGTTGGGCACTCTCCGTAACTCCGCTCGTGCTTGCGATGTTCGCGCTGGTGCTTACCGGCCGCAGCGGACGAACGACAATGCTTAACCTGCCAGCGACCTTGCTCGTGTCGAGTGGATTCGCGTTGCTATTAGTCTGGACGAATAACTTTGCGTTTCGGGGCAGCGTTCCACCGTTGCTGGGGGCCTGGTTGCCCAACCTCACCTTCGCGACTGTCACTGCAGCCCTGATGCCTTGGTCACTCAGGCACCGCGCCGGCATCGTTGGCTGACAGGGCGTCGGCAACCTTCTCACCCATCGGCGCCGCTTCGGTCACTGGCGATACGCGCCGATCTCGTAAGCTCACTCCTGTACAAAGCCGATCGTGCAGCAATGACGCGAGGTAGGATCGGTGCTCGAGGTGCAAGCTGTATGTCACGCGCAACGATCTTTTTTGTCCTCGCGTTCTCACTGGCCGTCAGCGCCCAGACCATGGCGCCGTTCGTGCCGCAGAACGCCAGCCCTGCGAGCGTCTGGGCCTTTGACAGGAATCTTTTGTGGGGTCGGACCGACGCGTGGGAAGGGAGTCCCGATTTTTTCTGCCGGCAGTCCGAATCGCATTCGAACGTGATTCATCCGTTATCGGACGGCAGTCCGAAGTGTTACGCCAAAGGAATGGTCCTCGGCGACATCGGCGATGCCCCCGACCTGATTCTCCGACGGGCTGGCCCCGATGGCGCGGCCTACAACGCTCGGCCGCAGGTCGTGGGGGGAGGGACCTCGCTCGGCACGCTGTATTGGCAGGCGTGGGGCGAACGCTGCGAGCGACGTCAGTACGGCTTCTGGTCAGGGTGCGGGGGCAATGGGCGGACGGCGCAGATCTACTCGCGCGCCGCGGGCGCGCAGACCGGCACCTCGCGCGCCGGCAGTCTCCACCTCGCCACGACGCCGGTCGGCAACAACGGAGACCCGATCGATCGGCTCGTGATCACGTCGGAAGGTCGCATCATCCTGCAAACGCTTATCGGGATGCGCGAGGTGGAAGTCGGTTCGGAGGATTCGTGCGGCACCGGGTATCGGTGCCTCCGGGTGGCAAACTAGTCAAGGGCTCGCCCTTGACGAGCGCCGTGACAGCGGCGCCCTTCTCGAGCCCGTGGACGATGGCGATATTGGGATGGCTCAGCGCCGCGAGGAGCTGGGCTTCCCGCTGGAATCTCGCGAGACGGTCCGCATTATCGGCCACCGCAGCCGGTAGGACTTTGATCGCGACCTGGCGCTTGAGATTCGTGTCGGTGGCGCGATACACCTCGCCCATCCCGCCAACGCCGATTTGGACATCGATTTCGTAGGGGCCGATGTGAATGCCTTGGGTCAGCGGCATGCGTGAACGCGCGTGATTATACGGAAAGTTGGTCGTCAGCTTCGTTCATCGAGGTGCGACGCGATGACGCACTGAAACCGCGCATCTCCGAAGTCGTTGGCCGCTGTGCACCTGCCCGCGACAATACCAGCTGAAGCGGCCCACTCAGCGGCTCGCTTTTGCGGCAGCGACGCGGTTTTCAGAGGACCACGCACCGGTGATCCGGTTCCCCGGTTGCCTGACAAGCGGTTTGAAGTCCTTTCCACTGCCATCGGTGGCGCCGAAGCAATGTGCAACGGCGCAGCGACGATCGACGTTGGACGCGATCGACTAGGCGACCAGGCTTGACTGCGGACGTCCCGCGAGCGTAGATCTCCCACGGTCGTCGGGCCGGAGGCTGCGGACCCTCACGTCCGCCACTCAGAGGCGCGCCCCACCATGCAGCATCTCGCACCCGTTTCTTCCACTCAGCGTCTCGAAACGCTGGACGTCCTCCGTGGCTTCGCGCTGCTCGGCATCCTGGCGATGAACATCCGCGCGATGGCCGCGCCCATGAGCGCCTACATGTATCCCTACGCCCTCTTCGACTACGAGGGCCCCAGCCGCCTCGCCTACTTGTTCACGACCGTCGTCTTCGACCTGAAGATGATGGGACTCTTCTCGATGCTCTTCGGCGCGGGCGTGCTGCTCTACGCGACCAAGCGCACGGAACCCGGACAGCCGCCGCGCGCGCTCTGGTTCAGGCGGATGTTCGTCCTGCTGGCAATCGGCCTCCTGCACGCGTACTTCATCTGGGCCGGCGACATCCTCGTGCCTTACGCCCTCTGCGGCATCCTCCTGCTATGGTGGATGCGGAACCGTACGGCGCGCACGCTGCTCATTGCCGCCGTCGGAATGCTGGCGGTCGGCGCCGCCCTGGCCGTCGTCCACTGGCTCGCCTGGGGTGCGATGAGCGAGGCCGACCGCGCGTCGGAACTCGAGCTCATGATGCCCACGCGCGAACAGGCGCTTGGCGACGTCGGCCTGATGCTCGGCGCCTACACGAGGTTCGTGGCCGAAAGCGCGCCAGCGACGTTCATGTTCGAAACGATGTTCTTCCTGATGTTCTTCCTCTGGCGGTGCGGCGGGATGATGCTGCTGGGAATGTCGCTGTATAAATCGGGGTTCCTGGACGGGCGACTGCCCTCCTCAACGTATGCTCGCGTCGCACTGATCGCCACGCCCGTGGGACTCGCTGTCGCGTTCATCGGGGCACTCGAACTGGAGCGCGTCGCGTACGCCATGCCGATCCGCGCGGCGGTCGATCTCTGGAACTACGTCGGCGCGGTGTTCGCGTCGATCGGCTACGCCGCGACGATTATGTGGATCGTCAAGCGTGGGATGCTGGCCGGCTTGCGCCGCCGCCTTGCTGCCGTTGGGCAGATGGCGTTGTCCAATTACCTGTTCCACAGCGTGACCGCCTCGGTGTTGTTCCTCGGCTGGGGCTTCGGGCTGGCCGGTCGCTTCGACTACGCCGCGCAGCTGCTCATCGTCGTCGCGATCTGGATCGTGCAGTTGATCGTGAGCCCGATCTGGCTCCAGCGCTTCCGGTTCGGGCCAGCCGAGTGGCTGTGGCGTACGCTGACGTACGGGCACGTGCAGCCGATACGTCATGAGACACCAACGCTCGCACCGCTTGCTCCCTGAACGCCGCAACCAAGGCGTCACCGCCCTCGCAAGCAGAAGAGCAAGCGCTGCGCCATGGGTTTACCTGATTTCAATCGTCGACCTCGAAGGATCACGGCAGCGCGATCTGGACGCCCACCCGCGCGGCGCGCGGCAGACCTGTGGTCAGCACGGGCGTCCGGCCGACGTCGTAGACCGCATCGAACAGGTTCTCGACGGCCACGAACGCCGTGATCCCGCGCGCTAGCATTCGGCCGCCGAACACGTCGACGACAGTGGCACGACGAAGCGTGTATACGTTCTGGTCGTCCTCGAACTGCGGACCGGTGATGCGAAGTTGCGCCGACATGCTCCAGGCCTTCGGCGTGTAGCGAACACCGAGCCCGATGTTGTATTCCGGCACCTGCGGCACCTTGTTGCCGTTCAGCGATGTGTCTCCCTGGAACGTCGAGCTGACGAATCCGCTCGCGAACGTGGCCGACAGTGACGAGGAGAATCGCATACTGGCTTCCACCTCGAGGCCGGAGGCGTGAACCGTGTCAGCGTTCGCGCGTTGCTTGATGATCAGCGTCGGCGTGCTGGAGAGCGTGATCGCCGTGATCGCTTCGTCCAGCACGTTCCAGAAGCCGGTGACGCGAGCAGAGGCGCGGCCGCGCGTCACCATCACGCCCACGTCACCACCTGTCAACCGCTCGGGCTCGAGCGCTTCATTCGGCCGTGTCTGCGTGTTGCCGACGCTGATGTTGCGATAAAGCTCGTTCAGCGTCGGCGCGCGGAATCCGTGATACGCGGCGCCGCGAACGATGACGCCACTCTCGCCGATGCGATACGATGCCGACGCACGCGGATTGAACGACCCTGAAGATTTCGAAAACCCCGTCTGCCCGGATTCGGAGTGCCAGACGTCACCGTGTGCGCCGAGCGCGATCGTCAGGCGCTCGCTCGGGCGCCAGGTGTCCTGCACGAACGCCGATCCGAGGCGCTGAGTGCCACCGACTTCGACGGTCGGCAGCGGCTGGCCCTGCGCGTACGGAGTATCGATCGACGTGCCGTCGATGTAGCGTCCCTCGGTGCCAACGAGTAGCGAGTGCGCTCCCCAGGCCCGGAACCACTGGCCGCCCAGGCCGCCAGACGTCGACGGGACCGATTGATCGCGAATGAGCGTCTCCGCCGTTCGGTTGGCATTCACCGTCGTGAACGTCTGCCGGTAGTCCTGTGTGCCGCCGAAGCCGCGTGCACTGACCAGCCCACCCGCCACAGCGCCTGCCACCTCGCCCGAGCCTTGCCGCCAAGCGGTGCTGTTGATCGACTGCGGCGTGCCGTTGGTGCGATCTTCGTCGAACACATTCGCCACGACGTCCAATCGCCACCCATTGGCCGCTTGATATCCCGTTGACGCGTAGCCGGAGAGATGCGTCGATCCCAGCAGGCTATCGACCGGTCCGCGCGGTGCGATGCCGGGATCCTGCTCGGTGGACACCGGGATGTAGCCGTCGATGTTGAACCACTCCCCGCTGGCGCTGTACCTCCAGCCGCGCGTGCGCCCACCACCGAACAGCGACACGCGTCCAGTGCCGAGGCCGCCGCCCTCGACGAGCGCACTTCCAGACGGACGTCCCGGCCGCTGGGTGAGGAGCTGCACAACCCCGCCGACTGCGTCCGCGCCATACAGGTCGCTGCCACTGCCGCGCTGCACCTCGACGCGATCGAGCGCGACCTGCGGAATCTTGTCCCAGTAGATCCACCCGCCAAACGCATCGTTAAGCGGCACACCGTCGACGAGCACCAGCGAGCGGCTCTGCGCGGTGCCGCCGATGCCGCGAAGTGCCACGCCCTGCGCCGTCGGGTTGGCGGTTCGAGACGACGTTCGGCGAAAGAGCGTAAACCCGGGCACCATCTTCAAGGCATCGTCGAGAGTGACGGCGGCACTCGTCAGCAGTTCTGATGATGTAATCACCGTCATCGTCACTGTTGGGTCGGCTTTCGGCGCGTCGCTGCGCGAGGACGTCACATTCACGGCTTCAAAGAACGGAGAGGGCTGCAGCGTGATTTGCAGGCTCTCGCCCGTGGTCGCCACCGGCTCGTTGGCCTGAGCAAACCCGGGGGCTGACACCACGATGCGAAGAATCCCTTGGCTGTCGATCGTGAATTGAAACCGACCGTCATTCCCGGTTCGGTACTCGGCAACCGTGGTGCCCGACGCTTCGAGACGCACGCTGGCATTCGGTACTGGCGCGCCCGAGGAGTCGAGGACCGTCCCGGTAATCGACGCTCTCGGCTGGGCGGCCGCCGCGAGGCTCATGAGAATGAAGAAGAGGGTGGACAAATGAGCTCTACTCTAATCTGAGAAAGGGCGAGGAGCCGAATGGACGAAGATCTGGCCGGTTTCGATCGTGACGCGCTTGTGGCAGAAGTCAAACGATTGCGTGCGGGGATCCGAGCTCACCGCGATAGTTCGGAGCAGGACTTGTGCTGGCATCACCCGCAGCTCTGGGGGCTCTTACCTGAGAAGAGCGACCCGCTTCCGAACGTTCCGGCATGGCCCCAGTTCCTGCGCGGCTGCCTGCGCTATCGTGAATCACTCGACGCACAGCTGCCGCAGGCTCCGCGAACACAGACCGAGTTCGAAGGCGGGAAGTGACGAGCACTGTTTGCCGCCTACGTCGCCGGGCCGATGAGGCGTATCAGCTCGGCGACGTTCTTCACCTTCTCGATGCCATGAATGACGCTCAGGCTCTCCTCGATGCGCTTCGCTGGCAGTTTCGAGTCGGGCATGAGCGCGCGGTACTTCGCGTCGACGTCGCTCCACGCGATGCCGCGCGGCGCGGATCCACGCGGCGCATCGACGGTGCTGGTAAACCTGGCACCGGACTTGGTGACGATCGTTACTGTTCCGCCCCAACCCCACTTGTACGTCACCGCGGGCGGCGCCGGATCGACCTCGACCAGATCCATCAAGCGTGTCACGACCGGGTTGAAGATCTTCGCCTCGGTCGCGTGAATCCAGGTGAATTCTTTGTCGGCCACGGCCGACGCGACGAAGTACGGCAGGCTGTGTATCGCCTCGACGAGATCCTTGGGGCGGCGGCTCCCGCCGACGGTTGTCCGGTTTGGACCTGCAACGAGTATTCGAACCACCTCGTCCGGCGACACATTCGCCTGACGTGCGGCGTTCATCGCTGCCTCCACCGTGCCGGACAGCGGATGAGCGCCCGGCCAAAGCTTGACGGCGTAGAAATCAACGATGTCCCACTCTTTGCCGAGATCCGCCGTGAGGCTCTCCGTCGCTTGCTTGCCGCCGCCAAACACGTCGACAAAGCCGCCCGCTCCTTCAAGCATGTCCTCGTTCACGGTGTATCCACGTCCGGCAGCGAGGGCAGCGTTGACGGCACAGAGTGCGGCGTTCGCGCCCATGTACTCTCGTGCCCAACTGTCCGTCCCCGTCGCAAGACCGCCCATCGTCGTGGCCGTGATGCCCAGGGCGTGTGCCATCTGTTCGTCACTGAGTTTGAGAAGCTTCGCCGCCGCGACTGCTCCACCAAACGCGACGATCTGCGACGCATGCACGCCGGCGCGGCCGCCGCGACGCGATTCACCAATTCGTCCAGCCGCTTCGTAGCCGATCACCATCGCCAGCAGCACGTCCTGGCCGGTGGCCCCGGTCTGCTCCGCGATGGCCAGTCCGGCGGCGGCGAGCGTTGTGCCTTCGTGCGCGGTGTTGCGAATGTCGCTGTCGTCCGACGCGGCGGCATCGCTGAGCACGGCGTTCACGCGCGCGACCTCGTGGATGGGCAGCTTCGTGCCGTCGAACCAGATCGTCGCCTGCGGCTTGCCACCAAGCTCTTTCGCCAGGTCTCGCAGGATGCGAGCAGAGCCCATGAGTGAACCGGGCGCGGCGCTGGCGAGCGTGCTCGCGAGGATCATCTTCGCGTGTTCGATCGCCTTCGGTGGCAGATCGGTGTATTTCGTCTTGTTGAGGAACTCAGCCAGCCTGAGCGCGCTGCTGGCCGGCGCCGTGCGAGTGTTGCCGGCGGGCTGTTGACGCGCAACCGCTAAAGACGGTAACGACGCAATTCCGAGGACGCTGCCGGCGGCCAGAGCGCCATGAAGGAACGTACGCCGGCTGAGATCGATCGACTCTGGTCCCCTCCCGGTCTCTCGATTTCGATCGTTCGGCATGGTAGATACTCCGTGCGCGCCCGAGTCTACGCCAACCAGCCATTTCGCGCGACCGGGGGGACGTCAGGCGTCTTCTCGCCTACAATCAGGCGGCGCGCGCCCGCGCCGTCGTCGAACAGGAGCTTGGCAGC
>Ga0075420_100004692_pt1 | contig 11984 bp, 10 predicted proteins | sample SoiMetdeltSBSDD4_FD_75296 | JGI IMG/M metagenome (GOLD analysis project Ga0075420, IMG submission 75296) | Bulk soil microbial communities from a Populus tree surrounding site in Tennessee, USA - Soil MetaG P. deltoides SBSDD4 | ecosystem: Environmental > Terrestrial > Soil > Tree plantation... | reverse complement strand
GCTTGGGTCCGTCGTACGGGATCAGCTCTTTGGCGCGGGCGCGGATCCGACCGGCGCAACGATTCGCATCCACAATCAACCGTTTCGAGTCCTGGGGGTACTGACGCCGAAGGGACAGGCGGCGATGGGACAGGACCAGGACGACACGGTGATCGTCCCCTACACGACCGTTCAGAAGAAGCTGCTCGGACAGACGCATCTGCAGAACATCACCGTTTCTGCGAATGACGGCGTCAACCTCGACGATGTGTCCAGGGCGATTGCCGAACTCTTGCGCACCCGGCATCGACTCTCACCCGATGTCGCCGACGACTTCATGGTACGGACGCTCGAAGAAATGGCGAGCGTGTTGACCTCGACGACGACCACCATGACTTACCTGCTGGCGAGCATCGCGGCGGTATCTCTGCTCGTTGGCGGCATTGGCATCATGAACATCATGCTCGTGTCAGTAACCGAACGGACGCGAGAAATCGGCCTTCGCCTGTCGGTAGGGGCACGAGACGTGGACGTCTTGATGCAGTTTCTTATCGAAGCCGTCGTGCTGAGTCTGGCTGGAGGTGCGATAGGTGTTGCCCTCGGCACAGCGGCATCGTATGGCGTCACTCGCTTCATGGCCTGGTCAGCACTCGTGACCAGTGATTCAGTGATGCTGTCGTTTGGGTGCGCCGCAGTCGTGGGCATCTTTTTCGGGTTCTATCCCGCCCGGCGGGCGGCGGCGCTCGATCCGATTGAAGCCCTGCGCTTCGAGTGAGGCATTGTCGGAGCCGCACGAGGTCGCCACCGTTTCTTCACACCCCTGCCGCTTGCGTGTCACCATCGTTGCGTCAAATACGGACAGGAGGACTCAATATGATTCGCTTTCGATCGATGACCACCTTCGCCCTTCTGGCCGTCCTGGCGACCGGCACGTGTGTTTTCGCGCAAGGAGCCGGCGGCAGGCGCGGTGGTGGCCGGCCCGGTACAGAGCCAGGACTCGGCGGCCCGGTGCGGGGCTTGCGGGAGTTCGGTCTCGGCGTGCGGGAGCTGAACCTGAGCGACGCCCAGCGTTCCCAGATTCGTGCGATTGTCTCAAAGGCGCGCGACGATTCGCGTCCGCTGGCCGACCGATTCCGCCAGGCCGCCGAGGCGCGGCGTAAGGCCGTGGCGGCCATGCCGGTTGATGAGAACCAGATTCGAGCCACGACGCAGGCGCTGACCGCTGCGCAAACCAATCTCGCGATAGCCCGTGCGCACACGCAGAGTGATATTTTTGCGGTGCTGACACCGGACCAGCAGGCAAAGGTCACGCAAGCGCGTGCACGCCGGGAAGCGCGGGCGGACGGACGGCGCTAGGGGTTAGGGCGCTCTCGGCGCCCGCTCTAACCCCGGTAGTTTCCGAACTGCAGCGCGACGCCGAAGTCCTGTTCCCGCAGCAGGCGCATCGCTTCCTGGAGATCGTCGCGTGACGCGGAGCTGACCCGCACCTGGTCACCCTGGATGGTGGGCTGAACCTTCCGCATCTTCGAGTCCTTTATGAACTTGAGGATGTCCTTTGCGGTTTCAGTGGGAATGCCCTGCTGGAGGGAGATTTCCTGGCGAACGGTGGTGTTGGCGGCCGGCTGCACCTCGCCCCGCGTGAGGTTCTTCACGGGAACGTTCCTGCGCACCAGCCGAGTCTGCATGATTTCCCAGAGCGCATTCAGCTTGAACTCGTCGTCGGCGACGAGCGTCAGCTTCGATTCCTTCGCGTCGAAGTCGATCGACGCTTTGGAACCCTTGAAGTCGTAGCGTTGCGCGACTTCCTTGCGCGCCTGATTGAGCGCGTTATCGACTTCCTGAAGATCCACGTTCGACGTGATGTCGAATGAGCACTGCGTCGCCATCAGCGGTGATCTTAACAGTAGACAGTGGGCAGTGGGCAGTCGGCAGTCGCCGACTATACTTTGGCCCGTTGTGAGCAGCGCTCGTCCTCGCATTGGTGTCTCGCGGTGCCTTCTCGGCGATCGGGTTCGCTTTGACGGCGGACACAAGGCCGAGGGGTTTCTGCTCGACGTCCTCTCCGCCCATGTTGAGTGGGTCGCGGTGTGCCCGGAGGTCGAGGTGGGTATGGGTCTCCCTCGGGAATCCGTGCGGTTGCTGGCGTCTCGAGACGGCGTAGCCGCCGGTCATGAGCATGTGAGGATGGTGGGCGTGCGCAGCGGTCGGGACTGGACGTCGCGGATGGCGGAGTGGTCCGCGGATCGCGCGGCGACTCTTATCGATCTCGAGCTCTCCGGTTTTGTCCTGAAGAGAGATTCGCCGAGCTGCGGACTGACCGACGTGCGCGTGCATCATCCCCGGAGCGCCGCGTCTCGGACGGGACGCGGAATCTTTGCTCAGGCCCTCGTCGATGCTTGTCCATCCTTGCCCATGGAGGACGAAACCCGTCTTCGTGACGCGAAGGTGCGCGCACACTTCATCGAACGCGTGTTCGCGTACATGCGGGTTACCCGGTTCTTTCGAGGACGGTGGGACGTGGGCGCACTGATGGAGTTCCACACCGCGCACAAGTTGCAATTGCTGTCCCACTCTCGAGTGCGCTATCGGAAACTGGGCGGGCTCGTCGCAGATGCAGAAATGGGGGATCGCGCCGGCCTGGCCGCTCGGTACAAGACGGTCTTCATGGATGCGCTGGCGGTGCCGTCGACACCTGGGCGACATGCCGACGTGATGCTGCACATGCTCGGGCACCTGAAAGGTTCCGTCACACCAGCGAATCGGCAGGAAATTCTGCAGCTCATCGACGCTTACCGGAGTGGGATGGTTTCTCAGGCTGTCCCCCTAACCAGCCTGGGCCATCACGCCAGACGGCATCGGGTCGGCTACCTTCTGGGACAGACTTATCTTGCGCCCGACTCTCGTGAGCTGACGCTGAGAAGCCACGCCTGAGCCGCCGGGGCCGTGACGAGAGAAACCAATCAGCCCGGCTTAGCGTCCAAGCACCGGTGCGGGGATGAAATCTGAGGGAGTGGTAAGCGGATCGTCCCTTCGGACGTAGTACTCTGGACTGACATTGGCCTGCGCGGCGGGCTGTCGATTGTGACCGCAGTACCTCGGGAACCTACCGTTTATGAGTATGGGTGATGCAGGCGAAGGACTTGTTGACGCGGAGTCTCGACTTGCCGAGCGCATGGAAGAGCGCGAGGAAGAGCGACGAAAGATTCGACTCGGCGTAAAACACATTGATCCGGAACGTGTTCGGCAGCTCGAATCGCTTCGGCTGGCGAAGACCGAGCTCGAGCGTCAGTTGAATCTGACCACCAACCAGGCCCGTAAGCAGCAGCTCGGGCACGCACTCGCGGAACTCGACCGACGAATAGCCGGGCTCGGCTGATGGCTCCGGCCGGGGGGAGTTACTCCCCCCTCGACTATCATCACGCCACCAAACACGCCTTCGGTCGATTCGCCCGATCCCTCGGTTACCTCGACTGGGCCAGTCAGCCTTCGCCGTTCCGACGGTTTGCCGGCGCGCCGCTGACGGAACTTCCGCGGAGTCCGGTCGAGAGGGACGTCCCCTACGGTGCCCTTTTCACAACCCAGGTCCCGACGGAGCCCATTACACCTGGGACGATCGGCGAATTTCTGCGTTGCTCGCTGGGCTTGTCGGCGTGGAAGTCGTACGGCTCGTCGCGCTGGGCACTGCGCGTCAATCCGTCGAGCGGAAACCTGCACCCTACCGAGGGCTACGTGATCTGGGACGGCGCCGTGTATCACTACGCGCCGGCGGAGCACGTCCTCGAACAGCGGGCGGAACTGCCCGGCACTGGCTGGGAGTCGCCGCGAGACGATGGGAGCGGTACCAGCGGCTGCTTCCTGGTTGCGCTGACCTCAATCCACTGGCGCGAGGCCTGGAAGTACGGCGAGCGCGCGTTCAGGTACTGCCAGCACGACGTGGGCCACGCGCTCGGTGCCCTTCGCTTGTCCGCCGCGATGCTGGGGTGGCGTATGACTGTGCTGCCAGCCTGGTCGCATGCTGATCTGTCGGCGGTGCTCGGTCTCGATCGCGACGAGGATTTCGGCGACGCGGAGCGCGAGGAGCCGGATCTGATCGCCTGCGTGTCTTCCGCGCCGATGGATTCACTAAGCCTTGAGCCGTGGCCGCTGGTTGAAGCTGCGCGAAGGGCCGAATGGCGAGGGCATGCGAATCGGCTCAGCGCCTCTCGGGTCGAATGGCCTCTGATCGACGACGTAGCTTCTGGAACGGCCGGCCCTGGCGGAACGGCCACGACTGAGATGACCCTTCGTCCGACGCACTATGACAACGACGGGACGTCGTCGGCGAGACGGATCATCCTTCAGCGGCGGAGTGCCACGGGTTTCGACCCGCGCGGCGTGCTGCGCCGAGCCACCTTTCTGTCGATGCTCGATCGGCTTGTTCCTGGCGTCCCCCGTGGGACGTACGGTCGTGGGGCGCCGACGTGCACCTTGTCCTCTTCGTCCATCGGGTGCAGGACATCGTTCCAGGTATCTATGCGTATCTGAGAGCAGACGATGGGACGCAAGCGGAGTGGCAGAGCATGATGCGCTCCGACTTCCTGTGGGAGCGTGTGGCCGATACCGGGAACGGCGATGCCGATGGTCTGTTTCTGCTGGCGCCGATTGACGTCCGGTCGCTCGCAAATCGGTTGTCGTGCGACCAGGACATTGCGGCGGACGGGTTCTTCAGCCTTGCGATGGTGGCGCGCCTCGCGTTGATCCGCGATCAGGGGCCGTGGGCCTATCGTCAGCTATTCTGGGAGTCCGGCCTGATCGGTCAGGTGCTGTATCTCGAAGCCGAGGCCGCCGGTGCCCGTGCCACGGGCATCGGATGTTTCTACGACGATCCCGTACACCAGATGCTGGGTCTATCTGATGACCGGTGGCAGAGTCTCTATCACTTCTCGATGGGACTTCCGCTCGAGGATTCCCGGCTGACGACTGAACCCGGGTACGACTGGGAGAGTGCTGAGACCTGACTGCGGCCCTTACAACTGACTAGCTCACAGGTGGCCGGGGGATGATGACGCGCACGAGTTCCTTGGCGAAGTCGCCACGACGGTTGCGCATCCGCTCGACCATCCCAGGGGTGACCTCGAGGCCGCGGGCGACCATCAAGGTTCCCGAGTCCATGCGCACGTCCTCATCGAACAGCATGCCCACCTTGAGCTCGGACAGCTTGACCTCTTTGATGTCGTACGTGCTGTCGGGACCCAAGAGCGTCTGAAGAACGGCCAGCACCTTTGGGTCGTACTGGTCGGCTCGGCCACGCATGATATCAATCGCTGTTGTACCGGACCCGGTTGTGGACTCGTGGGCGTCAAAGTCGATCGCTACTTTGAGAAGCTGCGCACCGCGATGAATCTGCGCGCTTCGGGGATCAGTGTCATTGAGGCCGGGTTTTCGATACGGGCGGGCGTAGCTGGCCAGAATCCCTCTCACGACCTCGAGCCTGGGGATATTACCGAGAAGCTGCTCCGTGATCGCCGGTACGCGAGCGACAGCTTCCTCCTCTTCCGGCGAGAGTTGCTGGCCGTGGTACACCCTGTCAGCAGTCTCGGGCTCGAGCGCGATGTATCCGAGCTGAGAGAGCATCGCGGCGACCTCGGCCTGCCAGGGCTCGGGCGTGTCCAAAGCGCTGGCGAGTTCTGAGACCTTGGTTTTGATCCGGGACGCGCGACCGAACGAAACAGGGTTTGTCAACGCGAGTACGTCGGTGAGCGTCTTGATGATCCCACGGACGGTCTGTTCGAGCAGGACCCGTTCGGCAGTGATCAGGCGGTGGTGCTCCATCGCATCTTCCATCGATGAGAGAAGAAGCGCGGTCGGACACGGTTTAGAGATAAATCGAAAGATGTGGCCCTGGTTGATGGCGGCGACCGCAGAATCCAGATCAGCATGTCCGGTGAGGAGCAAGCGCACGGTGTCGGGGGCCAGCTCACGCGCCCGCCGGAGAAAGATGGCGCCGTCCATGACCGGCATGCGCATGTCGGAGATGACGACAGCCGCATCCAGGTGGCTGGACAGTGCCTGGAGCCCCTCGACGCCGCTCGTGGCTGTGAGCACCTGATAACGGCGACGGAGGTGCACCGATAGCCCTTCGAGGATCTGAGGCTCGTCGTCAACGCAGAGCACCACCGGCTGGCTAGAGGTTTCCATTGTCATCCCGTGATGTTGCTAGGCGGCTACTCTGAGTGACGTGTGTGCCATCGCGTTCCATCGCTCCAGGTCGGGTGTGATGCCGCACGTGTTCAGGAATTCCATGTCGAACTGCTCTTCGGTCGCCAGGTCCGAGCCACCGGCCGCAAGGTTGGTGGTGAGGATGTCGGCGATGTAGACCGCAGCAAGCAGCTTGCGTCCTTCGGGGGATGCGAGTCTCGGCGTATGGTGGTACGCGGTGGCTTCGATCACACCCAGGGGCAGCCCCCACATGCCAAGGAGGTAAGCGCCGACGCCGGCATGGTTGGTCCCGAATGTCTCTTCCTCGATCTCGTGGCACGGGCGTCCTTCAGCAAGCGCCTGCTGTCGGGCCTGGGCGAACTCGTCGCCCCACCCGCAGGCCATGACGATCTCACCGATATCGTGGACGATGGCCGCGGTGAATGCTTCTTCCGCCCCGCGCTGACCGTTGGCGATCATCCGTGCGAGCCGGGCGGTATGCAGCGAATGGTGCTGCAACTGCTCCAACGAAAAGTTGGCGGACGTTGCCGTCTGGAGGGTGCCGAACACCTGCCCACTGAGCGCCAGGCCTTTGAGGATGTCGAGCCCGAGGTATTGCACTGCCTCGCGTATTGAGCTCAGCTCCCGCTTCAACCCGAAGTAAGCCGAGTTGACCAGTTGGAGGATTTTGACGACCAGCGCCGGGTCCCGCTCAACGATGCTCGTGATGTCGTCCAGCGTGGTGTACGACCGACCCGCGACGTTCATGATCTCCAGATAGACGCTCGGTACCGACGGAAGTCGGTCGAGACCAGCAATCAGGGTCCTGAGTCCGGGATTGTGCAGGTACGCTTGAAGACTGCGCGTGCGATTGACCACGCCGATGAGCTGCTCCGCTTCGCACGGCTTACTGAGGTGCTGGTGTGCGACCGGAAGGGTTTTGATGATGGCCTCGCGGTCAGCGTCCCCCGACAGCACGATGCGCACCGTGCTCGGGTACTGGTCCTTTACACGCTGCAGAAACGTAGCGCCGTCCATGCCTGGCATGCGCATGTCTGACACCACGACATCGGCGGGGGTCCTGGCCAGCTCCTCGAGCCCCGCAGCCCCGCCGAGAGCAACGACGATGTCCCACTCTCGACGCTGCTTGCGAAAGACATTGCGGAATCCATCGAGGATGTTCTGCTCGTCGTCGACGAAGAGGACGCGGATGGTGCTCATGCCGCCATATCGCTCGCCCGTGGGCCATCCAAAGGAAGGCGGACCGTGAACGTCGTGCCTTCACCCATCGCCGTCTCGAATGTGAACTGCCCTTGATGCTTTTCAACGATCGTGCGCGCGATGGCAAGCCCCTGGCCCGTACCTTTGCCGACACCCTTGGTTGTGAAGAACGGGTCGAATACCCGGTCACGGACGGCCTCAGGAATGCCTCCGCCGGTATCACCGATTCGGATCACGGCGTACTCGTCCTCCTGTCGGGTCTCGACGGTAATGCGACCTCTGCGTTGGCTGTTGCCGACCACGTCACTGATGGCATGCGCGGCGTTTATCACGATGTTGAGCACGACCTGGTTGACATCGCCTCCGTGGCATCTCACTGGCGGAAGGGGGTGAAAGTCAGTCACGACATCGGCGACGTACTTGTACTCGTTGCGGGCGATGATGAGGGTGCTCTCGATGCCTTGATTGAGGTCAATCATGGTCATCTCCTTCTGATCGGGGTGAGCGAACTCCTTCATCGATTTGACGATGGTTGTCACTCGGCTCAGGCCATCGATCGAGCGCTCGATGGCTCCCGGAACGTTCTCGACCAGATATTCCAGATCGGCGTCGTGTTCGCCCGCTTCGACCTCGGCGACCAGGTCCTTCGTGGGTGTGCCATTCACGACGGCCTGATGTAGAGCACGGTACTTGCTGATGAGGCCGAGAAGGTCGGCCAGCCCCTCCTTCAGGAACTGCACGCTGTCGCTGACGAACTGCGCGGGCGTGTTGATCTCATGCGCGACACCCGCCGCAAGGCGACCCACCGACTCGAGCTTCTGCGCCTGCTGTAACTCCATCTCGAGCTGTTTGCGGTCACGGATGTCGATCGCGATGTAGATCGCGCCAGCGCCAGAGGATCGGTCGTGGCTGTCAAGGGACGCCGATGACACCAGCATCGGAATTCGCTCACCCGTCGCTGTCACCAGGTTCAGCTCCGCTTTGCCTGTGGTGACCGCCGAGTGCGCGTGAGCCTCCAGAACAGCGCTGAGCGGAAGCCCTGTGAGATCGGCCGCGGATCGCCCGGTCAGGGTCGATGCGGCTTCGTTGCACAGTCGGACGATGCCGGCGGCATCGGATACAAACAGCGCGCCGGGCAGAGCCGTGAGGACGTTCTCGAGGAACTGCGTCGTGTTCGCAAGATCGGCGGTGCGCTTGTCAACCGTGACTTCGAGGGTAGACGCCAGATGCTCCAGCTTTCTGTTCGCAACCTCGCCGGCAGCCAGCGCCTGTTCGAGCTGGCTGTATGACTCCCGTAGCCGTTCCTGCATGTGGCTCACGCCGTGCGCCAGAGTCGATATTTCAACCGGCGCGTTCGCCGGAACCAGCACTGCGTCCGCGCTGTCTACCGATAGACGCCCCACGAAACCGACCATATCTTCGAGCGGATTTGTGACGGCTCTGGCGAATTGTCGTGCCCCGATGACCGAGCCGCCGAGGGCAGCGAGCACGAAGCCCAGGGTCACCACGAAGTAAGCCGGCATTTCCGACGCGAGGAGCACCTGCGGCTGCTGAACGTACACGGTCCAGCCGGTTGTTGCGATGATCCCGCGCGACGCAAGTTGAACGGCACTCGCGGTGGTGGTCCCGGTCGGGTCGTACGCATACACGCTGCTGGCGCCGGGGATGCCGGTATCGTTGCTCTCGATGGGAGCGCTGTCCGCTCCGCGAACCATCGGCGAGTTCGTCAGGTCCTTGCCGCCCACGTATCCCATTCCGGGGCTCGAGTAGATGACCTTGTTCGACCGATCCAGGACGACAACGGTGCTGTTGGGCAGCGTGATGTAAGGCTCAACGAAGTTTGCGAAGGCGTCGAGCCGCAGCGATCCATAGGCGACGGTACTCACTTGCCCCTTCGCATCGACGGCGGGCGCGCAGAGAAATACGAGCTGATCGCCGTTCAGCCTTGACAGGTTCACGTCAGAGATGACGATCCGCTTCGCCGCCAGGGCCTCGATGAAGAACGGTCGCTCGGCGAGCGTTAGTCCGCCCCCGGGGATGTCCGATTGTCTCTTGAGGACAGTGCCGTCAGGCGCGGCCAGCCCGAGGGTTCGGAAGTCGGGGTGGAGCAGTTTGAACGCGATCAGGAGCTCGTCACCGCCACTGGTGGGAGCACTGCCTCTCATGGACGCCGCTACCCCTCCGACGGCAGCCATGTGTGACTCGAGGTACGCGTTGAATCGGTCGGCCAGGTTCATCGAGGTGTCCTTGAGGCGCGCTTCAACTTCTGCTTCGTGCCTGCCAAGGAAGATCTCACCGCTGATCACATTGACGACGAGCAACGGGAGCATCGCCACGAGGATGGATGCATGAAGAATCTGGGTGCGGAGGGGTGTTCGATGGGGTGAGGGCTCCGCCAGGCGAAACCTGATGCTCAAGCTCCAGAGCCCCGCGGTCACGAACTCCGACGCCACGGGTGCCACGAGCAGTACCAGTGCCCGCTGGATCGCGAGCGGAATCGTCGACACAGTCAGCGCTGGAAGGCCGTGAAGGCCGGGAAAAGCCGCGACAGACGTGACCAGCAGCGCTGCGACCACGGCGCGCCCGGCCAGCGAGGAACGGCGCCGGCGCGTGACCAGTCCCAGCAGCAGGCCTTCCGCGATGAACAGGGTAAACAGGCCGGTGTCGGATCCCTGTGCGGAAAGCGCCCCAAACGTGGCTGCAACCAGTCCAAATATCGGGCCGAACGCCACAGCGATCGGCAGCGTGATCGTCCTGCCCAGCCAGAGGTTCTCGAGGTGAGCGATGTGAGTTGCGTTAAGAAAGTATCCGGAGGCGCTGGCAACGCCCGTGATGCCGACGCAGAAGAGGAGCCGCCACGTGCGTTTCATCGCGCTGTCAGACATTCAGCGCCTCACTCAGTCCCGTCTTCGGCCTGTCCCTGGCGGAACTCCGCATGAGGACGGCCGAGGAGATACCCCTGAACCATCGTGCAGCCGATGGCCTTGGCAGCGGCCAACTCCTGCTCGTTCTCGATGCCCTCGGCAATCGTACCGATGTGGAGTTCGCGGCACACCTGGGCGATCGAGCTGACGAGTTTGCGCTTCGCCGGCGTGGTGTGCATCGCACGGATCAGTTCCCGATCGAACTTGACGTAGTCGGGCAGGATGGTTGTGAAAGCCGTCAGGCCTGAGTAGCCAGAGCCCATGTCGTCGATCGCGACCTGATAGCCCAGGACACGCAGGGCCGAGACGCGCTCGGGCAGATTCTCGACATCTTCGAGCGAACCTCTCTCGGTGATTTCGAGGACGACAACGGGTGCATACGGCGCGAGTGGGTCAGCGGCCGTGTAAAGCTGTGGGTCAAGGAGCGAGTTGGGGTGGAGGTTGACGAACATGCGGCTGTCGGCGGGCCGCTCCCACATACGATCGGCCACGGCGCCGCGAATGGCCCGCTCTAGTTCCCAGAGCCGATCCTGTCTGGCCGCCTCGTCGAGCAGGTCTTCGACCGTGGCATGCGGATACTCCGGCAGTCGCAGCAATGCTTCGTGTCCGAAAAGACGACCGTTCCGGCTGCCGTAGATTGGCTGCATGGCCATGCTGAGGCCGCCCAGGCCCTCGTCCACGGTGATGCGCGTGATCTTTTGCTCCGGAGCAGTCTGATATCCGGCGTGTGCCTCGATTGCCTGATCGACCGCGAGCCGTAGGTCTTCCGGCGAACACGGTTTGAGCAGGTAGCGGAAGACACCCGCTTCATTGACTGCCCGCGAGATTGAGTGCGGGTCCATGCTTCCGCTGAGAATCATTCGAACCACGCGCGGGTGCTCGTGGCGTACCTTCGACAGGAACGTTGTGCCGCTCATCACCGGCATGTTCTCGTCGCTGACGACCACCGACACGGGTTCCCGGTCGAGGATCTTGAGGGCTTCGGGGCCGCTTCCGGCCGTGACGATGCGGTAGTCGCGGTGACGCATTGTCAGCGCAACGCCGGCCAGGACCGATGCCTCATCGTCAACGAACAGCGCGCACGGCGCGGTGCCCGACTTAGCGTCGTCCTTGGTCACGAACAGGCTCCGCCCGTCTGGGGGTGCTCGGGGGCCCGTCGAAGCGTACCGGGCCGGTCGTCCCACTTCGCCATGCAGTGGGTACAATCGACTGGGGCGGCATTTGGGTTGAATCGGGCCGCCCCGTGAGGTACTGCGAAAATGTGTCGTGGCTGGCCCGATTGGGGCTGCAGCCACGGCGAAAAAAAGGAGGGGGGGTCGCTTTAGGTGGCGGTCGCCGTCACAACCGGCTCGACGATTTTCTTCTTGCGGACCCCCTTCTTCGCCTTGACAGGCGCTTCCGTGTCCGAGGGCGTCAGTTCGACTCGTGTTGTGACGAATGTGCTCGTCCTGCCATCGTCGAATGCGATGACGGTGTGGTACTGGTTCACGTAAGTGACCGTTCCCGTGCCGTATTGGGCCTGTAATACTCGGTCGCCAGCCGCGGGCATTTGCGTATTTTTCATATGTTGTATCTCATGGTTTCGACGCGCCCGGTCACCGGAGCGCGACCGCGTCTTGATCCGCCAGAAAGCGGTTCAACTCTTCGTTTTCCGGAAAGTCGCGCAGCAGTTCCCGTGCGATG
>Ga0075420_100004689_pt1 | contig 11985 bp, 4 predicted proteins | sample SoiMetdeltSBSDD4_FD_75296 | JGI IMG/M metagenome (GOLD analysis project Ga0075420, IMG submission 75296) | Bulk soil microbial communities from a Populus tree surrounding site in Tennessee, USA - Soil MetaG P. deltoides SBSDD4 | ecosystem: Environmental > Terrestrial > Soil > Tree plantation... | reverse complement strand
CGCCACCGTGACGCTGACGCTCGCCTCGTCGACGCTCGATGTGGGTCAGACGACATCGGCCACCGCCGTGCTCAAGGATGCGTCAGGCAATACGCTCACCGGTCGTACGATCGCCTACCAGAGCTCCAACCCCGCACTCGCGACCGTCAACGCGAGCGGCATCGTCAGCGCGATCGCGAAGGGATCGGTCACGATCACGGCGATCGCCGAAGGGAAGACCGGCACCGCGCCGTTGACCGTTGCCGCGAAGACCGTTGCGACGGTCGCCGTCAATCCGAATCCTGCTTCGGCAACCGTCGGTCAGACCGCGCAGCTCACCGCCACCGCGGCGGACGCGCAGGGCGCGGCAATGACAGGCAAGACGTTCACGTGGTCCTCGAGCGCGCCCGCCGTTGCTACGGTCACAGCGTCCGGCCTCGTCACCGCAGTTTCTGCCGGCACAGCGACGATTACGGCCACGACCGATGGCATTGCGGGCCAGTCCAACTTTACTGCCACGGCCGTCACTGCGGCCTCGGTATCCGTTACGCCGACCTCGTCGAACCTGCAGGTGAGCGGAACGACGCAGCTCACCGCGACCGCATTCGACGGAGCCGGCAACGTGCTACCGTCCCGCGTCCCGACGTGGTCCTCGGCAAACCCGACCGTCGCCACGGTATCCAGCACAGGCCGTGTCACGGGCGTCTCGCAAGGCAACACGACGATCACGGCCACCGTCGACGGCAAGTCCGCCAACGCCGCCGTCGCGGTCGCTGCACCGCCGCAAGCGCCAGTAGCGACGGTGTCGGTCTCACTTGCCGCGCAGGCGTTGAACGTCGGCCAGTCGACCCAGGCGTCGGCGGTTCTGCGCGACGCGGCGGGCGTCGTTCTCTCCGGCAGATCGATCACGTGGAGCAGCGCTGCACCGCAGCTTGCGACCGTGTCGTCCTCCGGCGTCGTCACCGCGATCGCCCCGGGCTCGGCGACGATCATCGCCACCAGTGAAGGACAATCAGGGAGCGCCACGCTCGTCGTCAGCACGACGGCGCCCGCTCCGGTTGCCACGGTCGCGCTGAGCGCCGCGTCTACCTCGCTCTACCCCGGCCAGTCGCTGGCAATCGTTGTCACGTTGAAAGACGCGCAGGGGAACACGCTGACCGGACGCACGATTGCGTGGTCCAGCTCATCGCCGAGCGTGCTCACGGTGTCTCCGACCGGTCAGGTGCAGGCAATGGCCGCGGGAACCGCTACCGTGACCGCGACCAGCGAAGGGAAGAGCGGGTCGATCACCATCACGGTCATGGCGTCGCCGGTCATTCCGGTGACCTCGGTGTCCGTCACCGGCCCAACCACCACGCTGGTTGTCGGCCAGACGACGCAGCTCACGGCGACGCCGAAAGACGGTCATGCGCTGCCGCTCACCGGCCGCACCGTGACCTGGTCGAGCTCAGCGCCTAACGTGGCGTCGGTTTCGTCCACGGGCGTGGTCACCGCGATCGCGGCGGGCTCCGTCGTGATCAACGCGACCGTCGAAGGGGTCGTTGGCTCGCTGCCGATGGCCGTGACGACGACTGCCACCACCGTCGCGTCGGTGTCCGTGGCGCTCGCGTCCGGCGCGTTGACCGTGGCGCAGACGACGCAGGCGACGGCCGTGGCGAAGGACGCCAGCGGCAACACCTTGTCGGCTGGCGCGCCCACATGGGCGAGCTCGAACCCCGCGGTCGCTACGGTGTCCGCCAGCGGGCTCGTGACGGCCGCAGGCGCCGGTTCGGCGACGATCACCGCAACGATATCCGGCAAGTCCGGCGGTGGATCGGTGAGCGTAACGTCCACCTCCACCGGCCCCATCACGGTGACGCCGCCGGCTGTTCCGCTGTCCGAGCCGTCGCCGGTCGTTCCAGCTCCAACCGGCCGGACCATCCGCGTCGCCGCGGGCAGCGATCTCCAGGCCGCGCTCAACTCCGCGCTGCCTGGCGACGTCGTGGCACTCGCGAGCGGCGCCACGTTCGTCGGGAACTTCACGCTCCCGGCGAAGGCATGCAACGGGTGGGTCACCATTCGCACCGACATTCCGGATTCCGATCTTCCGGGGGCGGGCCAACGCATCACGCCCGCGTACGCCGGCAAGCTTGCGAAGATCATGACCGATAACAACCAGCCCGCGCTCAACGCCGCGATGCCCACGTGTCAGTGGCGCTTGTTCGGCGTCGAGATCGCGGTGCACCCACAGTTCACGGGGCTACAGTACTGGCTGATGGCGCTCGGCGATGGCGGTTGGTCCGGCGGTGGCGAGAAGCAGACATCGCTCGACCGCGTCCCGACCGACATCGTGATCGACCGGACCTACATCCACGGCCAGACGACCTCGAACCTGATTCGCTGTCTCGCGATGAACTCGGCACGGACCTCGGTGGTCAACTCGTACATCGACCAGTGTCACGCGAAGGGCTTCGACTCGCAGGCGATCGAAGGCTGGAACGGACCGGGCCCGTACCTCATCGAGAACAACTTCATTGCCGGCGCCGGTGAGAACATCATGTTCGGCGGCGCAGACCCGGGCATTTACGGCCTCATCCCGTCGGACATCACGATTCGCCGCAACCACATCTACAAGGATCCGGCGTGGAAGGGGCAGTGGACCGTGAAGAATCTGTTCGAGCTCAAGAACGCGAAGCGCGTGATGATCGAAGCCAACATCTTCGAGAACAACTGGGCCGACGCGCAGGCCGGCATGGCGATCGTGATCAAGTCCAGCCACGACGCATGCGGCACGTGCACGTGGCAGGGATCGCAGGACATCACCTTCCGCTACAACATCGTCCGCAACTCGCCTCGCGGCTTCAACCTGCAGGCAGTCGACGGCGAGAGCGACAACCACGTCGCTCGCGTCAGGGCCGAGCACAACCTGTTCGAGAACATCGGTACGTTCAACGGCACCGGCGGCGACGGGTGGTTGATGCTGCTGACGCACGACCTGAAGGATGTCACGATCGCCCACAACACGTTCGTGCATAACGTGACGGGTTTCGGGATCACGTCGATGATGGACTACTCGAACGGCGGCGCCCGGAACATCTCGATCCGCGACAACGTGTTCACGAATCCGGCCGGCTACTCGGTGATGTACTCGGGAATGCAGGTCGGCTCGAAGAGCCTCACCGCGTTTGCAGGCACGTCCTGGGCGTTCGACAAGAACGTCGTGATCGGCGTGTCGCCGGACTTCATCTCGTGGCATCCGAGCGCGAGCTACTATCCGGCAACGGTTGGCGAGGTCGGGTTCGTCAGCCAGTCCGACTATCGCCTCTCCAGTGGCAGCCCGTTCAAGGGCAAGGCGACCGACGGCACGGATCCCGGGCCGGACTTCGCCACATTGCTGCAAAAAACCGCTGGCGTCCGCTGATCGAGAACACAGGAACGAACAAAGGGGCGGTCCCGCTCGCGCGGGGCCGCCCCTTTGTCATCTGTGCACTCACGCGTGAGACGCGGGTTCAGTTGTGTGGACTGCCCCTGAGCGGTTGCGCATAACGAGGCAGCGTGCGGGCCACACCCCAGTGGAACGTGTAGGAGCTCGGGCCACGGTCGCGACTGTACCGTTCGTCGATCAGCGGCGTTTCCGTCATTCGGACCCCCAGCGCCCGGGCGACGCGCATCAGTCGCCAGTTCACGCGGAGGTTCGTCTCGTACAGCCCGCGCATCAGTCGAAACCGAACCGCGTCCATCGGACCGGTGAACCGATCGAGCGGGGTGACGAACTCCGCGAAATCACCGTAGGAGCGCGGCGCCATGATCTCTCGCAACGCTTCCGTATTCCAGAGCGGCTGCGTGATGGCCTTCTTGGTCCGTCCGAAGGCGGCGCGCGGAACGCCGACTTCCTCGAGGAGTCGGCGTGGAATCGGCCGGTCGTAGTCGTTGCCGAGCGCCCACGGCTTCATCTCGGCGGAATTGGAGATCGCGTAGACGGATGGGTGGCGGATGTACCCCGCCGTCGGAACAGGGAAATGGATGAACCCCGTTCGCAGCCGGAATTCGCCGAGACTGCTCCCTCCAGGGTAGAGCATTAGCAGCTCGGTGTTGACCCGACCGCTGACACGGTTCCAGACCGCGTCCCCCAGATAGCCGGTGAACAGCACGCGACCGGGTAGGAGCTTCTCCATAGGCGAGAACACGACCTCCTCGCCGCCCGCCCCGTACGCGAGGAACTCCGCTTCGGGAAGCGTCTCGAGTGATCGGTACGACGTCCGATCGAATTCGTGAACATTGAGCCCGAGCACATCGGCGATCTCGCGACCGCTGTCATCGTCTTCCGCGTACCCCGATCGGGCCTGCCCGAACGTCACCGCCTCGGTACAACCCACCTCTTTGGCGAGCAGCGCACACGCCGGCGAGTCATAGCCTGACGAGATGGTGGCGAGCGGCGTGTACTGTCGCTGTCGGGCGCGATCGGCCGCGTTCGCGGTCACCTCCGACACGACGCGTCGCAGACGCACCATGTAGTCGGAGTAGTCGCCGAAGTTGTCGGGGATCGGCTTGTCCTCGGTCCTCATTTGCAGGTTGGACCCGACGAGGACGTTCGTGTGAAAGAAGACACGCAGCTCCCGGCCCGACTTCAAGCGCACGCTCGGCAGGTACCGCCGATAGCCGCGCATGTTGGTCATCAGGTCGAAGTGGTAGAACGGATAGTGCTCGTCGAGCTCCTCGCCTGACGCAGCGAGCAGGAACACGAGGGAATTCGACACCCACAGCGTGTCCGACACCTCGATCGCGTGCACCCGCTCGAGCATGTGTGTCGGGGCGACGAATCGAATCTCGTCGGATCCGGCCAGCTCGGCGCCCGATCCGAGACACACGGTCGCGAGAGAAGGCCGGCCTTCGGCGAACCCCCGATTCCACGCGCCCTCGAAGAAGTAGGCCGCATGCGTTTCGACCCATGGACCGTGATCGACCCGGACTACTGGGGAGCCACGTTCCAGGCGCGCGCACCACGCGAGGCGCGGAAGCTCATCGTGGCGCTGAAATGAGAAGCGCATGCGGAATGGTAGGGGGGTCTGACGTCGACGTCGAGTGTTGGCCAGTCAGCCAACAGGCGGTGACGAGAGCGCGAAATGTACAGCTCGCCATTGAGCGGATTGCCGTACCGGTCAACCGCTCGGCCAGCGCTCTGATAGTGATGCACGTCACAAAATTAGAATAACGCAATATATTGCAAAATAAGTAGTTACGCGTTGGCCAATCGGCCAAATACCACCGGAATTTTTTGCCGAGCGTGGTGGACACACTGTCTTGAGCGGCGGACATTGCGCGCCGTACCCGTTCGGCAGGATCGCTTCACCCCCCTCCGGGGTGGCGACAAAGGCAAACCCGCCAAAAGGCGGCGACGCAAAGCACCGGGGCTACCGCACGCATGTCGCGTGTCACGCCAGCCGGGCCGCCGACATTTTCTGGAGGCACGTCGTGCTAGCACGACACACTCGCATCATCCTCGCCTTGGGCTCGGTCGCATTCGTTGGCTGCGCCGATCGTGAGCCCATCGCGCCCACTATCCCCGCCAGTGGCCTCTTCGATACACATGGCCACGGTCCGTCGTCGGCGGCCTGCATCGATGGCGCTACCGAGGTTTTCATCTCCGTTTGGCCAAAGACCGTGGCAAGCGGCGAGCGAGCGACGCTCTACGCATCGGTCTCCAACGGCGAGGTCTCGCTTTCAGCCAGCTCCGTCAGGTTCTCGGTTACCGATTCCAGCGTCGCGGAGATCGGCGGACCGAATGACGAGGGTCGTTATTACGCGATCGGGCGCAAGGGCGGCACCGTTCAGGTGGCTGGCACCTGCGGAAGCCTCGTGTCTACCACCTCGCTCACGGTTGAAGGTGGCGCGACGCCACCCGATCCCACCGACACCGGCGGAACGATCGTCGTCACCCTGAACGCATCGGCGCTGAACGTCGGGCAGTCCACGCAGGCCGTTGCTCACGAGGTGACCGCCGACGGCCACTCCTCGGACGTGTCCAATGTCGAGTGGACCACCTCGAACGCAGCTGTGGCGACGGTGAACCCGAGCGGCCTCGTGACCGCCGTGGCATCCGGATCGGTGAGCGTCACGGCGACCGTCGAGACGGACACTGGATCGGCGACGCTTGCCGTGAACAGCACCTCGACCCCGGCGCCAGTGCCGCCCACCGATATCCCATCCGGGTCGGGCTTGACGGCTGCACCGCCCGAGCTGCCGCGCGCAGGAGTGCCGGACGCGCGGTTCGTCGCCCCCACCGGCCGGATAATTCGCGTCCCCTTCGGCGGGGGTGTTCAGGAAGCGCTCGACGTGGCCCAACCCGGCGACGCCGTCGTTCTCACGTCGGGCTCCTCGCACTTCGGAAACTTCATCCTGCCCGCCAATGGCGGCGGAGCCGGCGGGACGTGCAGCACGTGGACGACGCTCACGACCGACGTCGCGCTTCCCGCTGAGGGTGTTCGCGTCACGCCTTCGACAGCCGCCGGGTTCGCGAAGCTGCTGACGCCGAACGTCGATGCCGCGCTGAAAACGGCGCCCAGCGCGCACTGCTGGCGAATCGTCGGCGTCGAGCTCGGGGCCGCCCCGAGCTTCTCGGGACTCCATTACGGCCTCGTCCTCCTGGGCAACGGCGACTACACGTCCGTCGATCTCCAGCCGCACGGCGTAGTCCTCGACCGCGTCTATGTCCACGGCCAGTCGTACACGAACGTGATTCGCTGCGTCGCAATGAACTCAGTGCGCAGCGCCATCGTCAACTCGTGGATCTCCGACTGTCATGCCCGCGGGTTCGACTCGCAGGCGATCGCCGGCTGGGATGGCCCGGGTCCGTACCACATCGAGAACAACTATCTCGAGGGCGCAGGCGAGAACATCATGTTCGGCGGCGCCGATCCGAAAATCGCGAACCTGGTCCCGTCCGACATCACGATTCGCCGGAATCACTTCTACAAGCCGACGTCGTGGCGCGGGCTGTGGACGGTGAAAAACCTCTTCGAGCTGAAGAGCGCCCGACGCGTGCTCATCGAAGGGAACGTGTTCGAGAACAACTGGGCCGACGCGCAGACGGGAATGGCCATCGTCATCAAGTCTGCCAACGATGGCGGTACCGGCCCGTGGCAGGGGACGACGGACGTCACGTTCCAGTCGAACATCGTCAGGAATTCGCCGCAGGGGCTCAACCTCGCTGCCCGCCCCGAGGAGAATCCGATCGTGCCGGTCGCGCGTGTTCGGGTCGAGAACAACCTCTTCGACAACATTGGCGTGTTCAATGGCTCGACGAGCGGACGCATGCTCATTCTGTTGAACGACCTTCGCGACGTCTCCATCACGTCGAACACCATGATCCACAATACGACCGAGTCCGGGATGCTCGCGATCATGGACTATTCGGCTGGAGCGGCCCGGAACATCGTGCTGCGTGACAATGTGGCGACCAAGGGCGGGCCGTACGGTGCGGTCATGTACTCGGGCATGCGCATCGGGACCGAGAGCATGACGGCCTTCGCGGGATCGTCGTGGGCGTTCGACCGCAACGTGGTGATCGGCCTCGATCAGGAGTTCGTCCCCTGGCATCCGCAGACGAGCTGGTACGCGCCGTCGATGGCGTCCGTCGGCTTCGTGAACCCTGGCGGCGGTGACTATCGGTTGAATGTCGGGAGCCCGTACAAGGGCAAGGCAACGAACGGCGGCGATCCCGGCGCCGACTTCGATCGATTGTGGGCCCTGACGAACAACGTCGTGGTTCGTTAGGCAGCGCAGAGAGGAAGCTCGCCGGGGCGCGTCGGAACTACCGGCGCGCCCCGTTGCGTTTTTCGAGCGCTTCGACAATGCGTTCGGCCGCCCGCCCGTCCCACCCCTCCGGGACCCTGCCGCCGGTGCGACCGTCGGTGAGTGCCTCGAGGTGCCCCGCCAGATCCTGCGGCTCCGGCACGAGCGTGTTCGTCCCCTCGGTCACGGTGATCGGACGCTCGGTATTCGGCCGCAGCGTGAAGCAGGGAACGCCCAGCGCGGTCGTCTCTTCCTGGAGTCCGCCGGAGTCCGTGACGACGGCGTGCGCCGACTGCACCAGGTCGAGCATTGCGAGATACCCGATCGGGTCGAGCAGCTGAACGCCACCCACGCTGATCCCGGCGCTTTCCAGCCGTTGCCGGGTTCGCGGGTGCACCGGGAACACCACGGGGCGCGACTCTGCGAGCGAGCGGAGTGTCGACGCGACGGCGCGCAGCCGACCCACGTCGTCGACGTTCGACGGGCGATGAAGCGTGACCACGATCGGATCGTCGCTGAGACCCAGGGACGCGCGAAAGCCGCTTCCGCGGGCCGCCGGTAACGTGCGAAGCAGCGTATCGATCATCACGTTGCCGACGAACTCGATCTCCTCCTCCGGCTCGCCTTCGGCGCGGAGGGTAACGCTGGCATCGCGCGACGGCGTGAGCAGAAGATCAGCGAGTCGGTCGGTGACGATACGGTTGATCTCCTCCGGCATCGTGCGGTCGTAGCTCCGGAGCCCGGCCTCGACATGCGCTACGCGCACGCCGAGCTTCGACGCCACGAGCGCCGCTGCCACCGTGGAGTTGACATCGCCGTACACGAGTACCCAGTCCGGCGGTTCCGCCGACAGCACGGGTTCGAACCGCTCCATGATGCGCGCCGTTTGCACCGCGTGGGACGCCGATCCCACCTCGAGGTTGACGTCTGGCTCCGGGATCCCCAGCTCGTCGAAAAACTGGTCCGACAACGCGGCGTCGTAGTGCTGGCCGGTGTGCACGATCGTTTGTCGCCATTCCGCCGTGCGGATGGCCCGATGGACGGGAGCGAGCTTGGGAAAGTTCGGGCGGGCGCCCGCGATATGGAGGATGTGCATCCGCGCGTCAGGTCCCGGTCAGGCGTCGCTCGCGGCCAGGGCGGCCGCGGGCCGCTTCTTCGACGAGACGCGCGATGTCGCGACATCGGTACGCCCAGTCTTCGTGCCGTACCCGTTCGGACTGCGCCCGCCGCGCGCTCTGATCCTGTCCCTGGCTGACAGCCTCACGCAGCGCATCGACCCAGTCGTCGAACGACTCCGCGCAGGTCGCGATATCGGAGCATTTCCGCACTTCGGGGAGTGGCGATGAGACGATCGGTAAGCCAGCAGCCGCGTATTCGCGAAGCTTGATCGGGTTCACCGAGTGCGTGAGCTCGGTCATGAGAAACGGCACGATCGACGCCTGGAACCCGCGACTGTAGGCGGGCAGCTCCGCGTACGGTCGGCGCCCGAGCACGTGCACGTTAGGGCGCCCTTCGACCGGCGACATGTCGGTCTTCGCCGATCCGATCACGACGAACGAGTAGGGAAGGACCTCGGACAACCGGCCGATCAATGCCACATCCACCCATTCGTGGATGAGACCGAAGAACCCCACGCGCGGCTCGGGAATGGACGCGAGGTCGGCGGGCAGCGGTCCGGGCTCCAGCGCCGCCGCGAAATGCTCGAAGTCGACGCCGTGTGGTACGTAGTGGACATTGTCCGCATAACGCCGGCACCGCTCGGCGAGATCTTCGGCCGAGGCGATGACCAGATCCGACGCCTCACACATCTCCTGCTCGCCCCGCTCCATCGTCCGCGCGTCGAACCCTGCGAACGCCGACCATTTGTCCACGCAGTAGTACATAGTGAGCGCACGGGGGATGCGACGCACATAGGGCGCACACTGCGGTACGAATGAGCACAGGATTGGCTCCCGATCCATCCCCAGCCGCGCCAGCTCACGTCCAATGGTGAACTGATAGAGCAGCGCGTTCGCCTGTTGCGCCAGCGGTGAGTGTGGGTACGGGAGCGCCGGAGGAGTCATGGCGTGCACGCGGTCGAGCACCGGCCGCGACTTCCGGAGAATGGCCTTCGCTTTGAGCAGAAGCCGCTTGCGATCGTACGCGCTCGTCAGATTCGGCGCTCGCATGCCGGCAGCTTCTACCCACAGCACATCGTTCGTGCGGGCAAACCGCCGCATGATGTGGTGCTTGCTCGTCGGGTCGGCGGTCCAGTCGTTCGCGAACGTGAGGATGTCACGGCCGCCGAGCAACGGAGTCGGCACGGGTCCTGAGGTCATTGGATGGATTATCGAGAAAGCGCCGCAGCGGTGTAGGTCGCGTCGGCGAGCGCCTCGCGGCGCCAGACCTGGAACGCGAGAATGCGCCAGAGTCGGGCGGTATGGTCACGGCCCGCCCGATGCTCGGCGACGAGCCGCTCGATGTAGGAGCGCGACAGGAAGTCGCCGCCGTTAGGCATGTACTCCTCGAGCACATCCGGTCCGCGATCGCGCAGCCATCGGGCGAGCGGCACCAGGAACCCACGCTTCCGCGCGTGCGTGATGCTGCGCGGGAGCACGCGCTCGGCCGCCAGACGCACGAGGGCCTTGCCGGCCGTGCCGCGCAGCTTGAGCTCTGGCGGCAATTGTGACGCCCATTCGATCAGATGGTGATCGAGGAACGGAACGCGGCTCTCGAGCGAAGCCGCCATGCTCATCTGGTCCTGTTTCGCGAGCAGCTCTTCCAGGTACGTGGCCTGATCGAAACGCAGCATCGCCTCGAGCGGGTTGACGCGTGAGAGCTCGCGGTCGATCAGGCCGTTGAGCCGGCCGTACGCCTCCCGTGCCAGATCGGGGCCCAGCAGCGCGGCCCGATGCTCGGCGTCGAAGTCGGCGAACGGATCGAGATACGCCTCTTCGAACGACGCACCCCGTGCGAGGAAGGAACGCTTGAGCCGATTCCCGACGAAGTCGTCGCCGAGCCGGCCGACAGCGCCGGCGAGCGCACGCCGTGCACTCCCCGGCAGCGCCGCGTCGAGTACCCGCGCGCCGCGTGTGTTCAGCAGGGCTCGCGGGTAGCGCCCGTACCCCGCGAACAGCTCGTCGCTTCCCTCACCGGTGAGGACCACCTTCACACTGCTGGCCGCGAGCTCGGACACGAAGAAGAGCGGAATACTCGCCGAAAAGGTCAGGGGGTGATCGCGGTGGCGCGTTAGGCGGGGCACGGCCTCGAAGAATTGGTCCGCGTCGCACGTGACCTCGTGATGGTCGGTCCGGAACGTCGACGCGACGATGCGCGCGAACGGCAGCTCGCTCGCCTCGGCCTCGGCGAACCCCACGGAGAACGTGCGGAGCTCGTCGACCCCGAGCTCGCGCATCGCGGCGACCAGCAGGCTGGAGTCGATCCCGCCGCTCAGGAACACGCCGAGCGGGACGTCGCTCATCAGCATGATGCCAACGGACTCCACGAACCGCCCCCAGTACTCACTGGCGGCCTGGCCGAGATCCACAGGCGATTGGCCGCCCGGTACGTACGACGGTGCCCGCCAGTACCGCTCGACGCGGACGCGACCATCCTGCCACACCAGCGTGCTCCCGGGCTCGAGCTTCCGAACGTCGCGATACAAGGTTCGGTCGCCGCTGACCAACCCCAGTGCGAACCACTCCGAGACGGCGCGTTCATCGAGCTCGGCGTCGACCATCCCGCTTGCGAGCACCGCCTTGATCTCCGATCCGAACACGATGTCGCCCGCCTGGGTGATCGCGTAGAAGAGAGGCTTGATGCCGCTGTGGTCTCGTGCGAGCACCAGCCGTTTCTTGCGGTCATCCCAGATGGCGAAGCCGAACATCCCCCGCATCTCGCCGGCGCAGGCCGCGCCCATCTCCTCGTACTGGTGCACGATCACTTCGGTATCGCAACGCGTCCGAAAGACGTGTCCCTTCGCCTCGAGTGGTCCTCGCTGCTCGGTGTGGTTGTAGATCTCGCCGTTATAGACGATCCAGACGGAACCGTCCTCGTTGGACATTGGCTGATGACCGCCAGCGAGATCGATGATGCTCAGACGACGGAACCCGAATCCGACAGGGCCGTTGAGGTATTGCCCCGAATCATCCGGGCCGCGATGCGCGATGCTGTCGCTCATCCGCTCGATGACGTTGGCGCTGACCTCCGCATTCGGGTCCGCGAGCACGATACCGCAGATGCCGCACATCAGCCGAG
>Ga0075420_100004688_pt1 | contig 11987 bp, 13 predicted proteins | sample SoiMetdeltSBSDD4_FD_75296 | JGI IMG/M metagenome (GOLD analysis project Ga0075420, IMG submission 75296) | Bulk soil microbial communities from a Populus tree surrounding site in Tennessee, USA - Soil MetaG P. deltoides SBSDD4 | ecosystem: Environmental > Terrestrial > Soil > Tree plantation... | reverse complement strand
TATCGTAACAACACTCATTACATTCTGGGCGACGCGTCTTATTATTTATGTATACGTACGCTATAAAGGTGATGATCCGCGATTTCAAACATGGAAACGAGAAGGAATTAAAGCCCTTATTATTAATTTTTTCTGGGTATTTGGTCAATTAATTATGATTGCAGTTATGAGCTATCCTATTATGTATATTAATACGTATAATAATCCTCGCGCTTTATCAGCACTCGATCTTTTGGGAATTGGTGTATGGTTGTGTGGATATTATTGGGAAGCAATCAGTGATCAACAATTATTCAATTTTATGCGTAATCCGGCAAATAAAGGCAAGATACTTCAATCTGGCTTGTGGCGCTATTCTCGTCATCCTAACTATTTTGGGGAAACTGTAATGTGGATAGGAATATACCTACTTGCGTTATCGATACCGGGTGGATGGACTGCATGTATCGCACCACTTACCATACTATTTTTACTACGCTTTGTTACCGGAGTTCCATTACTTGAAAATGCAATGAAAAATAATTTTGAGTATCAAGAATACAAACGAAAAACAAATACATTCATTCCTTGGGCGATGAAAAAATAAATCATATTATTTTTTCACAAACAATGCATTACCAAAAAATGATTTGCTCACATTTTCAAAATCTCTTCCAACATGTTCAAAACCATGAGAAGCCATCCATGTAACAACGTCTTGATACTGCGGTTGATCTTCATAACTTTCAATAAATGAGACTTCCGCAAGCACTACTTTTATGTTTTTCAATATGTTTGATGCAGATTGTAATATCGCAAGTTCATGACCTTGTGTATCAAGCCAGAGCAAATCTATCAACTGTATTGCATTTTCATTTGCCCATTTTTCCAAAGTTATCGTTTGAACCGTTGTTGTACGTGGAAATATCATGGGAGAATGCTGCAATCGTTCTTTTGGAGCGTGCAATGATCCTGCTTGAGATGCAGTGCCGGGACGAGTTGGTTTTTCAGAAACATAAAAAAGAGCAGAACCAGTATGATTACTGAGAGCAAATGGATGGCAATGAACATTGTTTAGATGCTGTGTATTTTTGACAAGTCGCTCATAAATTTCTGGCAATGGTTCAAATGCATGAATAGTGCTACTTGGCCATTGTTTTGCCATTTTTTGTGTATCATGACCATCAAATGCACCAGCTTCAACAATAACTGGATTTGGTGGCAAGAATTGTTGGAGAATTTCTATGGTTTTGTGGGAGTTGAATATAAGCATTTGTTGTTTACTTCGTTTTGGTGATATATTGAAGTTATATAGTAATTATTTATAAGTATACCATGAAAATAAGTATCATCATTCCCGCATATAATGAAGAAAAACGCATTGAAAAAACAATGCGTGCATATCACCAATTTTTTTCAGAAAAACAACAACAAGCACCCCTTTCTTTTGAACTGATAATTGTACTCAACGGTTGCAAAGATAACACCATCGGTGTTGTACAAAAAGTTCGCAGTGAACTAACTCCCAATATTATCATCATTGATATTCCACAGGCCGGAAAGGGTTTAGCCATCAAGGCCGGCTTTGCTGATGCATTGATACGAGATAACGATCTTATTGGATTTGTCGATGCAGACATGGCAACGGCACCACAAGCATTTTATGAATTAACCCAGATTCAGGATAAAATAGATGGTGTTATCGCAAGCCGCTACATGCCAGGAGCACAGATTACTCCACCACGTCCTGCATATAAAAGGTGGGGCAGTCGTATTATTTATGAGCCATTTGTGTGGCTATTGTTTGGGTTACATTATTATGATCTACAATGTGGTGCAAAAATATTTAAAAGAGCGGTCATTGAAAAAATAACTCCACAACTAACAGTCGCGCAATGGGCATTCGATGTCGAGTTATTATATCTTTGCAAAATAGCAGGCTATACAATAATAGAAACTCCAACCGTATGGCATGATCAAGCTGATAGCAAATTAACATTGCGTGGTGGATTGCGAATGTTCAGTGCTCTCTTTAAGGTGTGGTGGCAACATCTTTTTTAGATACTATTTTTTATTCATCCAAAAGTCGCTGAATGTATCTCACTGGTAATAATGTTGTATCCCAGTAAAAGCCTTCTTGACCAGAATAAAGCACATATCCTTTTGCTTGCTCATCAAGAGAACAAAAATAATTAACATTCTTAACAAAGTTAGGTTGCAATGTCGATCCTGCTTTAATTTCAATTGCCTTAGTAGATCCACCCCATTCAGCAATAAGATCAACCTCTCGTCCAGACAAATCTCTCCAAAAATAAAGATTCGGTATTAATCCTCTATTCAAGCGGGCTTTTAATACTTCTAAAATAATTAAATTCTCGTAGAGATTACCTTTTAAATAGTGAGTCTCTAATTGACGTTCTTGCTCAAGTCCTAACAAGGAAGAAGCCAATCCGGTATCATAAAAATAAAGTTTGGGATTTTTTACCAATCGCTTACTGAAATTCTTATGATATGGTTGCAACAGAAAAATTATATAACTTGCCTCAAGAACAGTAAGCCATTTATAAACCGTGGTATGAGATATACCACAATCCTTGGCCAAAGATGAATAATTAAGAACCTGACCTATTCTGCCGGCACACAATCTAATAAATGTCTGAAAAAGACCCAAGTCTTCAATATTTTTTATTTGGCGCACATCTCGTTCAAGATAAGTCTGAATGTAGCTCGGGAAAAATTCAGTCGGATTCATATTTCTCTGATAGAGACCTGGATAACCACCTTGAAATATAACCGATGAAAAATCATTCGAATCAAAATCAAGCTCATTCATACTCAAAGGTAATAACGTTAACATACCAATACGACCAGAAAGTGTTTGTGCAACCTGTTCACTCAAAGCAAAATTCTGGGAACCGGTCACTATGTATCGTCCTTTTTGAGAAGATTCATCAACAATCTGTTGCAAATATGACAATAATTCTGGAACATGCTGTACCTCATCAAAAATAGCTCCCTGTTTATAACGAGCTAAAAAGGCCCTCGGATCGCTTTTGGCCTGTATTCTTATATCTAAATTTTCTAAATTCACATAAGGCAAGTGAGGAAAAAGTACCCGAGCCAATGTTGTCTTTCCGGATTGTCTTGGCCCAGTTATTCCAATTACTGGATAAATCTGAGAAAATCGTTCGACAATAACCTCTATAGATCGTCTAAACATGAATTTTCCTTCAAATTGAACTTCATGAATTCAATTTGACATAGTGAACCGAGAAAGTCAAGATTACTGAGGCCTACTTCTCGTCTCTTGCAGGCTCTACTTTCTCTTTTGATTGCGCTGCGAATCGCTCTATAATGGGATTTTTTATTTTATCAGGGAGTTTGTCAAAGCTTTCGAACTTCTCTATTGCATGATCAAAGTCTTGTTTTTCATGGTAATTATCAGGAAGGACCATGTTCTACCTTCTCTTCATTTTTAGATTGTTCTTTATAACGCTTTTTAATTGCCTCTTTTATATTGTCTGGAAAAACATTAAAATTTCCGTATGAAATTGCTATAGGCGCGTTGGTAATAACCCTTCTTTCTGCATAGTTATCTGGTAACATAACACCCTCTAGAGAAAATTCGAGATATTCTTCCAGCAGGACGCCAAGAAGGGAGTATTTTTGTTGCGTAGTTATAATGGTAGAATTCAGAACTGCTTTTAAAAGAACAGGGTATTCTAAAAAAAGATCCAGGCATACATGTTCTATTGCACCTTGAACTCCTGGCTTTGTATCTTTCATGGTGCAACACAAAGTTTTTTTATCGAGACCATATCGTACAATATTACATATTTTTTCAAAATGTGTTCCACCGTTACTGTCTTCATAAGGAACACTAACTGTTCCATACCCATAAAAACACAACACACCCTCTTTATTAAAAAAGGGGACGGGCCTGAATGGTAAGGGTGACATAAATCCGCTAAAACAGTGAACCTTGGATTTATTTTTTCCATTCTCATCCAACCAATTGAATATAAGACCTAATCCGTTATTCTCGCCAGGTCTTTTATATGCACAACAATAGGCACTTCCATATTTATGACGCATTTCCCCAACATGACCCTCCACCCTGCCAAACAGATTTTCTTTTTTCTGTGCTGCCAAACTAAGCATACGTTGATTATGCGCTTTACTCGTTGCAGCAAAAGAACAAATGGATTCATGATCCAGCAAATAATGATTCGAAACTAAGTACAACACCAACTCGTCAGTTTGTAAAAAAACACCTGGCTCATCCATGCAAAGAATTGGTTTACAAAACACAAAAAAACTAACCAATAAAAACTTTTTAAGATGGCACTTCATATAAAAAACTCTCTGTTGAAAAAATACACTAAAAAAACTTATCTCAGAGACTAATGAAGTCTTTATCATTTTTAGGTTGTTCCTCATAGTGCTTTCTAATTGCTTCTTTTATCTCATCAGTAAGATGTCCAACATATATTTTTGTGCCTTTTTCATCTGAACAAGCAAATTCAACTTTGTCTGCATAATTATCTGGTAAAGTAACACCCTTTAGCGAAAAATCGAGAAATTCCATCACAGCTCTAAGAACGTAATAGCTTCGTCTTTTAGTAACAATAGTAGAATTCAAAATTGCTTCTAAAAGAACAGGATATTCTAAAAAATCACCCAAGCTTATATATCTATATTTAAATTCGTCATCTCGAACTCGTGGTATTAGATTTCTCATCATGCAACACAAAGGAAGTCTGTGGAGACCATAGAGCACAATGCTACATAAACTGTCACCTATACCAGGGGCTTTGACTGTTCCATACCCATAAAAACACAACACGCCCTCTTTATTAAAAAAAGGCACGGATCTGCATGGTAAAGGTGATACAAATCCATCAAAAAATTTGATATCTAATTTACTTTTTCCATTATCATCTAACGAATTGAGGCCAAGGCCTAATCCACTTTTATATGCATAACAACAGGCGTTTCCATATTTATGACGTATTGTCTTAATATGTTCTTTTGTGTGTCTTTCTAATCCGCAGGGCAGCAATTTTTTTCTCTGTACTGCCAAATCAAGCATACGTTGATTATGAACCTTGCTCATTGCGGCAAAAGAACAAATTGATTCATGATCCAAATAATGACTACAAATTAAATGCCACACTAATTCATCACTTTGTAACAAAGTACCTTGCTCATCCATGCAAAAAATTGGCTTACAAAACGCCAAAAAACTAACCAATAAAAACTTTTTAAGATGGCACTTCATGTAAAAAACTCACTTACTAGAACTTTATCGGAAATTGTGCACACAAATTACGTGCTTTAACTTTTATTGCGTTCAAAATAGTATCATTATCATAATGCACAAGTGCATCATTCATCAAATGCACTATTTCTCTCATTTCTGCTTCTTTCATACCACGTGTTGTAACTGCAGGACTGCCAATACGAATACCACTTGTTTCCCATGGTTTTCTTGTATCGAAAGGAATACAACTGCGCGTGACGTTGATTCCTGCTTTTTCTAATGCAATATCGGCTTGCAATCCGCTGATGTTTTTTGATGTCAGATCAACGATAAACAAATGGTTATCGGTACCACCAGCAACAATACGGTATCCAAGCGCGTTAAATTCGTCAGCTAGAGCTTGTGCATTTTTAATAATTTGTTTTTGATACTCAACAAATTCCGGCTGCAAAGCTTCATGAAATGCAACTGCTTTTGCGGCAATCGTGTTCATTAATGGACCACCTTGCATGCCCGGCATAATTGCACGATCAATTTTTGACGAATATTCTGCAGAACTCATAATGAGACCACCGCGTGGACCACGTAATGTTTTATGTGTTGTACTAGTCACAAAATCAGAACACGTGATTGGATTAGGATGCAAGCCAGTTGCAACAAGACCAGCAATGTGTGCAATGTCTGCCATAAGAAGAGCGTTAATACTTTTTGCAATGTGAGACAATCTTTCAAAATCTATGATGCGTGAATACGCAGATGCTCCGCAGACAATTAACTTTGGTTTGTGTTGATGAGCTAATCGTTCAATTTCATCATAATCGAGGCATTCAGTATCCCGGTTAACGGTATATTGAACACTTTTAAAGAGTGTGCCAGAAAAATTAACACCATGACCATGCGTGAGATGTCCACCAGAACTTAAACTCATACCCAAAATAGTGTCGCCGGGTTGCAACACTGAAAAATACACTGCCATATTTGCTTGGGAACCAGAATGTGGTTGCACATTCGCATGCTGTGCAGTAAACAATGTTTTACAACGTTCTATTGCTAGTTTTTCTGCCTCATCAATAATTCCACATCCGGGATAGTAACGTTTACCAGGATAGCCTTCCGCATATTTATTAGTCAGCACCGACCCTGTTGCTGCCATTACCGCAGAAGAAACATAATTTTCAGAAGCAATGAGATTAATCGTTTCTTCTTGACGCTGTTCTTCACTCGCGATGATATGAAAAAGTTCGTGATCGGTCATGTTTGCGTTCATAATAGGATCCATAGGGTTAATGCGAGAATGAATGGTAGAGATATCCATACTAAACTCCAAAACAAAAGGGTTAGACCTTCAGAATAGCATTGGCCAACTATTGCATCAAATACTTTATTGCAGCCCTTACCATGCCTATTTGCCTTTTTCAAAGCCTTTTTTTATACTGAGAAAAGGACAAATCCCGTCAATTTGAAGGAAAAAGCTGTGATCTCTACGACAGATTTTAAAAAAGGCATGAAAATTCTTTATAACAACGCCCCATACATGATTTTGGACTATCATCACGTGAAACCAGGAAAAGGCGGCGCTTTTGTTAAAACAAAAATGAGAAACATGATCACTGGACTCATTTGGGAAGATACCTTCCGTTCCGGTGAAAAATTCGAACAGCCCGACCTTGAATATGCAGACATGCAATATCTTTACTCAGATGGCGGTTTATATCATTTTATGGACCAAAATACATTCGACCAAGTTTCATTCAACAAAGAACAAATTGAAGAGGTGTTAGATTTCTTAAAAGAACAAGAAATTTACACCGTTCTTTATTTTGAGGGCAAGCCAATAACTGTAACTCCTCCTATGTTCATGGAAATCATGATTAAAGAAACAATGCCAGGTGTTCGTGGTGATACAGCTCAAGGTGGCGCAACAAAGCCTGCAACATTAGAATCTGGTCTTGTGATTCAAGTGCCTTTGTTTGTTAACGAAGGCGACATGATCAAAATAGATACACGCGATAAAACGTATATGGAACGAGTAAAGAAATAATCTGTTTATACGCCCTTGATTGGGGTCCCTGGCCAAGAGAAGCGAGGTTGGGATTAGAAGTTTATGGGGAACTTTGATTATGTGTTCACTCTTTTCAGCACCAGAAGAAACTAATACACAAGATAACGAACAAGCGCCTAAATCATATGATGACTTGTCGCGCCGAGACGTCCGCTCTCTTATTTTTCATTTTTTATATGCAGCCGATGCTTTTAATTATGAAGAATCCGTAGAATCTATCATTGATAGTTTTAATCGCGGTTTTGATCTTAATGTTCCATTGCATGGAGAATTGGCAAACATCGTCAACTCAATCATTGCATCGCGTAATGAACTTGAAAAAATCTATGAGCCGTATCTTGCGAATTGGCGAGCAGAACGCATCAGCGTATGTACAAAGCTTATCTTACTATTTGCGATTTGGGAATTTAAAAATACTGATACAGATGCCCGCATCATCATTAATGAAGCTATCGAATTAGCAAAATGTTTTGCCGAGGAAGATTCTTATAGATTTGTTAATGGAATATTAGACCCAGTATCTAAAGAATTTCGTAAAGAATCGACAGAAAATTAATATTCTACCAATAATCTTTCTTTAACGGAGCCCCCATGAAGTTTTAACGCAATGGGGTCAAAGTATTAGATCCGGTATCCAAAGAATTTCGTAAAGAATCAAGTATCAACAACGAAAGTTGACGATCTCTTTCGAGCAATTCTGTTCTATTTACGTCAAAAATATACTCTGGAGCTTTATCATGGTAAAAATATACTATGCTTGGTTCCGATATACGGCCTGCAATTCCATGGTCTTGTAGATGTTGCTTAAAATGCCGATGCAAATACGGCAGCCATTTACCGACTAACGCATGATGTAATCCGGAATGATTAGGCTCTTTTCCATCAATAAATATTCGTAGATTTGCTATTCGCCTGTGCTCAGGGTATTCACGCCCAGAAACACCCAAAACAGTTTGTATAAGATCTTCAAAAGAAAATAAATTATATAAATAGTGAATAACATTCATATTAGGAAGATAGTTACTCATCACTGGTGTACCTAATGTGAATAATGCACGAATATGATGTTTATTATCTTCATCTTCCTCCAACATATGCGAAGCCAATGTTGCAACATTACCACCATGACTGTGCCCAATGATATAAATAGCAACAGAAGAATGATATGTTTTGATGAGTTTTACAAGATTACGTGCTGCTTGCACACGAGCTTCATGACCAGCTCCACCACTCCAGCGAAATGAAACAACTGAACTATTTTTTTTATGCACTGTTTGTTCAAGCGCATCAAAAAAATCGCCTTTGGGAACATACCATGTAGCATCAGCTCCCCATGTTCCATGGATGATGATAAAAACGGATTGTGCTTGAATTGGGAAAACAAATATAGAAAAAATAATGAGAATTCTTCTGATGGCAACCATATAGTAATCTCTTATAAAAAAGCTATTACCTTCAATATAAAGTATGCAAATCCCTAGTCAAATTTATTGTAAAAATAGTATTTTACCAAAACTTTTACATACCCCTTTTTCTCTGAAATATTGTTGTAAATTCGTTTCTGCAGAATTTTCATTAACTTCACTTTCTTCTACATTTTCATCCCTGAGAGAAAAGATCCTATATGACGTCACATTTACTGAAAAAGGCTTTTGTCTTTTTAATACTCCATATACAACCGCATGCGTTCCTTGTTTATTAAAAGCAGCAGAAGTTATAGTATCAAAATCAATAATACGATACTCTTTTTGTGCTGGCCGACCAATTTTATGTATTTCTAAAATATGAATTTTATCACGTTTTACCTTTTTAACGATTGCAAACATACGCATAAATCGAGAAATTGCCACCGCACTATAATGAGCATATGGAAGTTCAATATCGTGTATACATTGAGTTCCATCACCCGCCACATCATAAACAGAAAACTTTGGGTTTTTCTTTTCTTCATGTCGATATGCAAGTATTAACGCAACTTTGTTTTTGTCATAAGAAAAGGCGGGACAATAAGCATATACATTTTCTAGTAATTTATTACTCTTAGTAAAAAACGAATAAAATAAATCATTTCCATCATTTTTTGGGGCAGTACGATCAATAAATTCTTCTTCCGATTCATCATCGCACAGTAAAAAAAATACTATTCTATTTTGTGCATCGAGAGGGATTTTCTCAAGATAACAAATAGCTTGGTCCATGGAATTGAGCTGCATCACAATAATACAGGAAAATACCAATAGTTTCTGTAACATATTATCCTTGAATATTTTGAAGAGCCTTGCAAATCTTTTTTTTTCTAAAATATTTTTGTAACAATAATCGCGTATCACTTTCCGCTTTGCACATACTTTTATTGCTGTTCACCTCATTTCTCATCTTTTTAAGAGAAAAAACAGTGTATTGTTTCTTGTGATACTGACCCATAAGTACACCTTCAGCAAACACATCTTGTGTCGTTACTGAATTGACAATAACACTTGTCCCTTGGTTGTTAAAATTAACAGAAGAAATAGTTACAGATCTATCGATAGGAAATTTGAGTTCTTTTTGTGTTGTGAGCTTTTTGATCATCAAATATTTGTTTCCACCATTTTCATTACTTGCAGACTCGTCTTCATAAATAGCTGCCATCATGGTTGCATGTGAAGAAACTGCTATATGTTCATAATTCCATGCATTCAATTGCTGTTGATACACTATCTTATTGTCCTTTTGTAAATCAACAATAACAAATTCAGGTTTATACTTAGAAACTTGACGGCGGGATACACGACCTAATGTTTGATATAGAGCTATTTTTGTTCTATTGGGAGAGTATACAGCAATATCCTTGATTGAATGATTCGAAATTTCTGGAAAATAATTACGATAAATATCAAGAGGTATCTTTTTCGAATATTTAGTCCGTTCATAACATTCCGCTTCCGATTCGCGATGACACGTTAGAAAAAAGAATACGCGATCTTGTAGCTCAATCGGAAGACGCTCCAAATAACAAATAGTTTTGTCCATGCTGTTGAGTTGCAACACACAAAAAATAAACATCAGAAATACTTTTTTTAGCATATTATTCCTTTCCTTGTTCAAAAGGCAGTGTCAAAATAAGTACATCTTATGTATAACAATAGATACAAAAAAATCCCCAGAAGTTTCTGAGGATCTTTTCTATAATCAATTATTTACAATGATTTATTCATCATTCATGCAACAATCATCAGTATCTGTGCATGCACCTTTTACGCAATTGCCTTCAGGTAGGTCATACTCGAACAAATCAGGAAAAAATAATGAAAGTTCACGTACTGCAGATTCAGAATCCAAAGATCCGTGAACAGCATTTTTACCTATATCTGTTCCATACAGTTTGCGGATTGTACCAGCATCGGCTTTGAGTGGATCTGTTGCTCCAATCAGAGTGCGCCATGCAGTAATCGCATTTTCTTTGTGCAATGCCATAATAATCACAGGTGCTGAAGTAACAAAATCAACAAGTTCTCTAAAAAATGGTCTTTCTTTGTGTTCAGCATAAAATTCTTCTGCCAATTCTTGAGAAATGATCACTTTTTGTAAACGAATAATTTCAAAGCTATTATGCTCAATCATATCAATGATTTTGCCGGTATTCTTAGCTGCAACAGCATCAGGCTTGATCATCGCATATGTCAGTTTAGTCAATTCCATGTGCTTATTCCGCGTCAGATTTGTTTTTGTCAGATTTTTGCATTGCAGATTCAAGAGCAATTTGTAAGGAACCACGCACTTTTTGTTGCGCTTCTTCCTTTTTCTCTTTCTTACCAGCTGTTTTAGCTTGCTGTTTAGGTTGAGCTTGCTGTGCTACTTCTGATTTTTCTTTTTTCGGTTCAGTTTTTTTTGGCTCAACTTTTTTCGGTTCTTGTTTCTTTTCTTCAAGAAGCGTACTTAAAGCAAGCTTACGTTCTTCTTTATTGATGTTAACAATACGGAATTGTGTTTTCTGACCTACTGTGAAAAATTCTTCAGCTTTCTTACCTTGTTCTTGACCAAGAATAGTATTATGCATCAAACCTTCAATATTGTTTGGTAATTTTACAAACGCACCAAAATTGGTAATTTTGCTAATTTCACCTTCAACAACTGATCCCACTGGATATTGTTCTGCAATTTTTTCCCATGGATCTTGAGTCAATTGTTTAATGCCGAGGGAAATTTTCTTGTTATCTTTATCAATTGCCAAGACAACTGCTTCCACTTCTTGACCAAGTTTGTAACGATCAGATGGATGTTCAATATGTTCTGTCCAAGAAAGATCAGAAATATGTACTAGACCATCAACACCTGGTAACAATTGCACAAAAATACCAAAATCAGTAATGTTGCTGATTTTGCCTTTTAGTGTTTGACCTGGCTTGAACTGTTCGTTCACTGTTTCCCAAGGATTTTTGCCAAGTTGTTTTACACTCAATGACATACGACGATTTTCTTTGTCCAGTGAAACAACAAGCACTTCAATTTCATCACCAACTTTGTACAAACGATTGAGGTCAGTAATGCGATCAGTCCATGAAATTTCGGAGATATGCACAAGTCCTTCAACTTCTGGAGCAACTTCTATGAAGAGACCATAATCGGTAATGCTCGAAATTTTACCTTTGGTCTTGTTGCCAACTGCAATATCCGGGCTAATTTGATCCCAAGGATTAGTTT
>Ga0075420_100004686_pt1 | contig 11991 bp, 12 predicted proteins | sample SoiMetdeltSBSDD4_FD_75296 | JGI IMG/M metagenome (GOLD analysis project Ga0075420, IMG submission 75296) | Bulk soil microbial communities from a Populus tree surrounding site in Tennessee, USA - Soil MetaG P. deltoides SBSDD4 | ecosystem: Environmental > Terrestrial > Soil > Tree plantation... | reverse complement strand
CGAATGAAGCAGAGAACACTGATTGCGCTTTCGATCGCTGCAGTTTTTGCGCTTCCTCTGACCGTGCACGCCGCCGGCGACAAGGAGAAGTCGGCCAGTGGTTCAGCGGCCGCGGGCGCAAGCTCGTCGGGCGCCGAGCAAATGTTCCAGTCTATGGACAAGAACAAGGACGGCTCGATTTCGCGCGACGAAGCCAAGGGCACCCCGCACGACAAGGACTTCGCCAAGCTCGACAAGAACAACGACGGCAAGCTCTCGCGCGAGGAGCACGCGGCGGCGCCCGAGCATGCGAAGGATAAAGCCGCGACCGGCGGCACCAGCGGCGCGAGCGGTAGCGGCTCGAGCAGCCAGAAAAAATACTAGTAGCCAGTAGCTTCACGCGCTCCAGGTCCGCTCGGCGGACCTAGGGCGCGATCAACCCATCGATGTTGCGGCTCCAGCCATCGCGGATGAAGCGAGACCTCCTTTACGCGTGGCTGCTGGCAACCCTGCTGAGCGGAATCCCATCGACGTTGCATGCGCTAGTCACCGGAGGCGATCCGACGGAGGCGACGCGCGCCGCCGGCGCGATGCTTCTTCCGTCGGAAACCGATTTCAAGACGCTGCTCGCTGCGGCTGCGATCGTTCACCCCACGGTATCCCTGTTCTGGGCGCTCGCGCTCTGGATCCTGCTCCCGCACCGGCGCACATTGCTGGGGGCGTTGATCGCGTCCGTCGCGATCGCGCTGATCGATCTTCGGCTCATCGCGCCAGCGTTCTTTCCCCGAGTGGCGGCGCTCGCCTTCTGGCCGCAGTTCGCCGACCACCTGGTGTGGGGCACGTGCATCGGCCTTGCGTTCGAATACGGGCGGAGAGCGCACGCCCTCCGCCCGCAGTACCGCTAGGAGCTTTAGTACTTCGGCCGCTCGCCGCGCTGCGGTGCGGTGCCGGACGACGCGCCGCTGGAGGCTGACGCGCCGACGCCGAGTGCCGCCAGCGTCTGCTGATCGAGCTTCCCGCTAGGCGCCATTCCTTTTGCTTGCTGGAACTCTTTCAGCCCGTCGGGCGTGGCGGCGTATCCCTCCGCGCGCAGCCGCTCCTGCGCCTCGCGCACGGTCGAGGCATCCCGGATTGCTTGTTCCTCCGTGCGATCGCTGCTTTGGGAGTGCTGCTGCCCGCCGGCGATTGCACCAAGCGAAACGAGTGCGGCACTGGCTGCAACAACGAGATGACGCATCTTCATGCAGGTGTTTCCTTTCAGGGATTGCGGCGCGCGGATGTTCTTGCGCCGTTCCACTTGGGCCGTGCCGCGGGACGCCGGTTCCCCGCGAATTACAGCTGCAATTTTCCTCTACAGCGTCGGATTGTCGCTGGCGAGCCCGAGCGCAACCCGGCCATAAGTCGTGCCGGCGATGTCGGTGTTGAAGGAGAAGTGCTGCTTCACCGCGTGCGCGTCCCTGAACGCCCGCGGCACGTGGCCGCTCTCGTAGAGCCCGCCCGCGCCGTACAGGCCGAACATCACGTCCACTGCGCGCACCGCCCACTCGACCGCGTAGGCGCCTTCGAGGCGATAGCGCGCTTTCGTTTTCATGTCCGGTACCTGATTGGAAGAAATGAGTCGCTGAGCTTCGTTGCAGTTGCTCTCCTGAATAAGGCGCGAAGCCCGCGCATACGCAGTCGCTTCGCTCAGTCGAATCTGGGTGCTCTGGATCTCCGCGACGCGCGCGCCGGTCATTTTCCCGGCGCCAGGTCGGTACTCATCGATCAGCCCCTCGGCGATGCCGAGCGCGACGCCCGACAGCATGTACGGGAAGAGCGCGAACACCGGCAGCTGGAAAAGCGGCGCGGGATTCGCCGCGCTGCCCGGCGTCGGCCCGCCCTTCGTGTCGGCCACTGCGAGCGTCATGTGCTCGGGGACGAAGACCTCGCTGACCTCGACATCGTTGCTGCCCGTGCCGCGCAGCCCGCCCGCGAACCAGGTGTCGATCACCTTGTATTGGGCGCGCGGCACCATGAAGATGCGCTGCTCCGGCGGCAGGTTCTCGTCGAGCCGCGCGAGGCCCGCCAGCATGTTCCACTCGCTCGGATCGACGCCGCTCGAGAACGGCCAGCGCCCGGAGAGCACGTAACCGTCCTGCACCTTGCGCGCCCGGCCCGCCGGGAACACGAACGACGACGCGATCAGCGCGTCGACCGACTTGCCCCAGATCTCGTCCTGCGCCTCGCGCGGGAACATGCCGAGCATCATGTGGTGCGCGGCGAAGTTCACCCAGTTCCACGCGGTCGAGGCGCACTCGCGCGCGAAGAGCGCGCCGTAAGTCACCACCGCGGAGAACTCGAGCTCTGCGCCGCCCACGCGCTTCGGCTGGTGGATGCGGAAGAGCTTCGCGTCGTGGAAGTCGCGCAGCGTCTCGTCAGGCAGCCGGCGCAGCTCTTCGCACTTCTGCGCTCTTTCTTTTAGTCGAGGAAGGAGGCTCTCAGCGCGCCTCCAAAGCTCATTGTCCGTTGTACCAGTCAAGGATCTCTTCCCCGGTCCACATCTTCACCCCCGGCCGCTGCAGGATGTACTCGTAAAGCTTTTCCAGGTACGCAATCCGGTGCGGCACGCCGGTGATGTACGGGTGCACGCTGATCGCCATCACGCGCGCCGACTTCTCGCCCTCGGCGTAGAGGCGGTCGAAATGGTCGATACCGCGGCGCAGCCACTCCTCCGACGGATGGTTCTGCAGCACCATCATGGCGATGTCGTTCATCTCCACGGTGTACGGCACCGAGACGATCGGGCCGTGCGCGGTCTGGATCTTCACCGGCTGGTCGTCGAGCACCCAGTCGGCGACGTACTCGATACCCGCCTGCGCCAGCCAGTCGATGGTGTCGTAGGTCTCGGTCAGCCCGGGACTTTCCCAGCCGCGGGGTTTCTTGCCGGTGAAGTCGCGGATGGCCGCCACCGTCTCCACAATCGACTTTCTCTGATCCTCGACATGGTGCATCGGCCGCTGGATGTAGCCGTGACCCATGAACTCCCAGCCGGCCTTCAGCGCCGCCTCGGCGACGCGCGGATAGGACTGGATGACCGAGCCGTTGATGGCGAGCGTCGCTTTCACGCCGAACCTGGCGAGGACTTCGTGAAAACGCCAATAGCCGACGCGCATGCCGTACTCGTGCCACGCCCAGTTGGGCAGGTCGGGCAGGAGCGGCTGCCCGTAAGGCGGCGCGAGAACCGTGCGCGGCATGTTGCGCTCGATCGCCCACTCTTCGACGTTGACGATGGTCCAGACCGCGAGCCGCGCGTCGCCGGGCAGCTTGAGCGGCGCGCGATCGACGATCGCGGAATAGGCGATGCGCTCTTTCGGCAGCTTCATGGCGCAATCGTACTAGCGGTTCACGTGCGTGATGAACGCAGGATCGACAAGCGGCGGGCGCGTGCCGACCCCGCCGCAGGCCGGCAAGCACCCGGCCAGAAGCACGGCGACAATACGCAAGCGCATGGCTCATATTAGCGGAGGCGCGGTAGACTCTCGCCGAGGAGGAGTACAGCCATGATCATGGGGTTCCGCATCCCGCTCGCCATTGCAGCGGCGGCGGCGTGCATCAACGCAAGCGCCCAAACCTACGGCTTCGCCACGCTGCCGCCGGGATCGCTGCTGCATACGCAGGCTTCGGTGATCGCGAAAGTGGTGCAGGACCATTCGAAGCTGCAGATCCGCGTCATCGGCTTCGGCGGTGACTCGGGGATCCTCGAGGCGGTGAACAGCAAGAAGGCGGACTTCTGGGTGCTCGACGTGGGCGAGAGCGCCGACGCAATGCACGGCCGCACCAACTGGAAAGGCAACGCCAAGCCCAATCTGCGTACCGCGATCACCATGGACGCGTTCCAGATGGCGTTCTGGGTGAAGAAGGACTCGCCGATCCGTTCGGTCGCCGACCTGAAGGGCAAGCGCGTGCCCTCGGGCTGGGCGCAGCAAACCGGCGTGCTCCCGCACACCATCGCCGTGCTCGCCTCGGGCGGGCTGACCTACAACGACGTGCAGCAGGTGCCCCACGTCAACGTAGTGCGCGCGGCGGACGACTTCAAGGCGGGCAACCTCGACATCCTGTTCTTCGCGGTCGGCGCGCCCAAGGTCGCCGAGGTGGCGGCCGCAGTCGGCGGGCTGCGCGCGCTGCAGATGGATCCGCTGCCCGACTCCGAGAAGCGGATGAAAAACGTGCGCACCGAGTACTACTACACGACGGTGAACCCGGCGCCGCACATCGCCGGATTCGAGCAGCCCGGCAAGGCGCAGACCATCGACGTGGTGGTCGGCGTCGGCAGCCACGTGCCCGACGACGTGGTCTACCAGTTCGTAAAGGCGATGCGCGAGAACAAGAAGGGGCTGGTCGAGGGCCATCCGAACTTCAACCGCTTCAACGAGACCGCAGCGGGCAAGGTGCAGCCCACGCTGCCGCACCACCCCGGAGCCATCAAGTACTACAAAGAAGTCGGCATCTGGAAGGATTGATTTGGAAGAGCTGTCCTCCGTCGCCCCGCCGCACTCTCCGGCGGGGCGCGTAGCGCAGGCGGCTCTCGCAGCACTCCTCACTTTCGGCGCCCTCGCTTGGAGCACCGGGCTTTTCCGGCTCGCAGGCCTGGTTCTCTTCCCCGAGCAGTTCATGGCCGGCGCCTACGGCGCCTGCCTCGCGCTGCTGTTCGTCAGCTTTCCGGTGCGGCGCGGCTCCCAGCGCAGCGCCGTGCCGTGGTACGACTGGCTGCAGGCGGCGATCGCGCTCGTCGCCTGCGGCTATATCGCGGTCGCCTTCCCGCGGCTCACGGCCCTCGCCGGCCAGGCTACGCCGGAGCTCGTCATCCTCGCGATCGCGCTCTCGTACCTCACCTTCGAGGGCACGCGCCGCACCTCCGGCTATTCGCTAATCGTCATCACCTTCGTGCTGGCGGTGTGGGTCCTGGTCGGCCACCTCGTCCCCGGCCAGCTGCGCACGCACAAGGTCGAGTTCGCCCAGCTCGGCCTGTACCTCAACTTCGATAACAACGGGCTGCTCGGCCTGGTGCTCGAGATCGCGTGCACCATTGTGATTGCCTTTGTTTTCATGGGTCAGCTGCTCGCGCGCTCGGGCGGGTCTGCTTTCTTCAGCGATCTTGCCATGGGCCTGATGGGGCGCTTTCGCGGCGGCGCCGCCAAGATCGCGGTGGTCGGCTCGAGCATGTTCGGCAGCGTGTCGGGGATCGCGGCGGCGAGCGCGCTCGCGGTCGGCGTGGTCACCATTCCGCTGATGAAGCGCTCCGGCATCCCGGCGCGGCTCGCCGCGGCGATCGAGGCCTGCGCCTCGAACGGCGCGCAGCTCATGCCCCCGGTGATGGGCGCGGTCGCCTTCGTGATGGCCGACTTCCTGCAGGTGCCGTACAAGGAAGTCGCGCTCGCCGCGGTCCTGCCGTCGGTCCTGTATTACGCGGCGCTTTTCATCCAGTGCGACCTGGAGGCGGCTCGCCACGGCTACGGCAAGATCGAGCGCGCCCAGATCCCGAAAGTGCTGCCGGTCCTCGGACGCGGCTGGGTCTTCCTCACGCCCTTCGCTGCGCTGATCGGCGGCATGTTCTGGCTCAACTGGCAGCCCGAGTCCGCCGCGGTGCTCGCCGCCGCCACCATCGTCGTGCTCGGCTTGTTCATCGGCTACCGCGGCGCGCGGATGAAGCTCGCCGACATCTGGAGCTCGGTGGTCGAAACCGGCGTCGGCGTGTGCGAGATCATCGTCATCTGCGCCATCGGCGGCTACATCCTGGGCTTGTTCCAGGTCGGCGGGCTGTCTTTCGCGCTCACCGCGTACCTCGTCGACCTCGGCGCGCAGAACCTGCTGCTGCTGCTCGTGATCTGCGCGGTCACCAACATCATCCTCGGCCTCGGCCTGCCGACGCTCGCGGTGTACGTGATGCTGGCGATCCTGGTCGCGCCGGCGCTGGTCAAGGTCGGCGTCACGCCGATGGCCGCGCACCTCTTCATCCTGTACTTCGGCGTCATGTCGCTGATCACGCCGCCGATTGCCACCGCCGCCTTTGTCGCGGCGACCATCGCCAAGACCGACCCGATGGACGCCGGCTGGCTGGCGATGCGCTTCGGCTGGGCTTCCTACATCGTCCCCTTTCTCTTCGTGTATTCGCCGGCACTGATCCTGAAATCCAGCGTGCTCGAGATCATTGCGGTCGTCGCGCTGTCGCTCACGGGGATCTGGTTCGTGTGTGTCGCATTTACCGGATACGCATTCCGGGAGATGAGTCGCGCGTCGCGCATCGCCTTCGGCGCTACGGGGTTCCTGCTGCTCCTGCCGTTTCAGGCCGCTGGAATCAACGGCTGGCTGAATATCGCGGGCGTCGCCCTGGGCGCAGCCTTGGTAACCTATGAGGTAAGAGCAAGGAGGGCCTATGTACGTGCGTAACGCCTGGTATGTGGCGGCCTGGGACCACGAAATTACCCGCACGATGAAGCGGCGCATCATCCTCGACGAGCCGGTGGTGCTGTTCCGCAAGGACGATGGCACCGCGGTCGCGCTGGAGGACCGCTGCTGCCATCGCCAGGCGCCGCTCTCCATGGGCAAGCTGATCGGCAACGTGGTCAAGTGCCCCTACCACGGCCTCGAGTTCGACGCGACCGGAAAGTGCGTCAAGGTCCCGAGCCAGGACATGGTGCCGGCCTCCGCGCGCGTGCGCTCGTACCCGGTGGTGGAGAGGAATCACTGGGTCTGGGTCTGGATGGGCGAGCGTGCGAAAGCCGACCCCGCGCTGATCGAAGACTTCCACTGGATGGACGATCCGGGCTGGCGCTTCGGCGGCAACTACCTGCACGTGGAATCGAACTACCTCCTGCTGGTCGAAAACCTGCTCGACACCACCCACCTCCCCTTCCTGCACCCGAACACGCTCGGCACCGATGCCTTCGCGCGCTCGGAGTTCGAGGTGAAACGCGAAGGCGACCGCATCACCGTCGCGCGCTACCTCATGAACGAGCTGCCGGCGGCGTTCCACAAGCAGATGGGCGGCTTCCCCGACGGCATGAAGGTCGACCGCTGGCAGATCACGCACTACGGGCCGCCCGCGTTCGTGAAGCTCGACGTCGGCTCGGCGCCGGTCGGCACCGCGATCCGCCAGGGCGAGCGCGGCAAGGGCGTCAACATGTGGAACCTGAACGCGATCACGCCCGAGACCGAGAAGACCGCGCACTACTTCTTCGCCCAGGCCTACAACTTCAAGCTCGACGAGCCCTGGGTCGGCCACCTGCTCGCCAAGCAGATCCGCGACATCTTCATGGAAGACATGGCGATGGTGAAGGCGCAGCAACAGAACATGGATCTTGGCCCGAGCCCGGTAGTGAATCTCGGTCAGGACAAGGCCTGGGTCGCGATGCGCAACATCGTCCAGCGCCTGATCGACGAGGAACAGCAGGCAAGCCGAAAGGTGGCTCTGCCGGCGTAGCGCAGCCCACGCCCTAGTCCAGCATCGTCCTGTCGACGTAGCACCACTTCCAGCTTTCGCCCGGCATGATGGAGCGCATGACCGGGTGGCCGGTCGTCTTGAAGTGCGCGGTGGCGTGCTTGTTCTTGGAGCTGTCGCAGCAGCCGACGTGGCCGCACGAGAGACACATGCGCAGCTGGACCCACGTGTCACCCGACTTCAGGCATTCCTCGCAGCCCTGCGTTCTCGGAGCGACGTCGGCGATCTGATCGCGATGCGTGCAGGCCTGGGGGAGCTTGGGCGCGGGCACCTTCGGAGTTCCGGGAAATAGCAGCGAGGCGACGATCGACGCGCTCAGGACCAGCACGATCGCGGCAAGCGAGACGAGCGGCGGGACATGGAAGAACCCGCCCGTAGCGAGCTTCGCGGCCGCGAGCAGCAGCATCACCGCCAGGCCGATGCGCAGGAAGCGCAATTTCTTCACCACGCCCGCGAGCAGGAAATAGAGCGAGCGCAGCCCCAGCAGCGCGAAGATGTTCGAGGTGTAGACGAGGTACGGGTCGCGCGTCACGGCGAGAACCGCCGGGATCGAGTCCACCGCGAACACGAGGTCAGTAGTCTCGATTACCGTCAGCGCCACGAGAAGCGGCGTCGCCATCAGGCGGCCTTCCTTGCGCACGAGGAAGCGGGCGCCATGCAGCCTCGGCTCGATCGGCATCACGCGCGCGAGCCAGCTTTCGCACAGCGCGCACTGCTGCTCGACAAACCGGCTCTGCTGCTCCTCGCCGCGCAGCATGCGCACCGCGGCATAGACCAGGAGCGCGGCGAGCGGGTAGATCGTCCAGTGGAAGCGCTCGAGCAGCTCGACGCCCAGCACGATCAGCACCGCGCGCATCACGACCGCGCCGAAGATTCCCCAGAACAGCGCCCGGCGCTGCAGGTGCTCCGGAATCCCGGTGAGCGAGAAGATGAGGATGAAGACGAACAGATTGTCGACCGAGAGCGACATCTCCAGCAGATAGGCCGTGAGGTAGGCGACGCCCGCCTCGTTGCCACGCGTCGCGAAGATCCAGCCGCCGAAGCCCAGGCCCAGGCCGACCCAGAACGCGCTCCACAGCGCGGCGCGCCCCGTCGTCACAGCCCCGCGTCCGCGGCGATCTTGCCGGCGAGCGCGGCCCAATCCTGCTCGGCGCGCCCGGCCTGGATCGCCTCCAGCAGGTGCTTGCGGATCATCTCCGCGCTGGGGAGCGGAACACCATGCTCTCTGCCAGTGTGAAGCGCGAGCTCCACGTCCTTCACGCCGAGCGGCATGGCGAACTGCGCCGGCGTCCATGCCTGGTCGACAATCATTTTTCCGTAGTTCTTATAGGCGGGCGACCCCAACGACGTGCCGCCAAGGATCTCCAAAAACTTCTGAGGTTCGACCCCGCACTTGCGCACCAGGGCGAACGCCTCGCCCAAGCTCTCGATCACGGTCGCGAGCAGGAAGTTGCGCGCGATCTTGACCGCGTTGGCCTTGGCCGGCTCCTCGCCCACGACGAAAGTCTGCTTTCCAAGGACCTTGAACAGAGGCGCGCAGCGCTCCAGAGCCGCCTTCGGTCCGGCGGCGATGATGTCGAGCTGGCCCTGCGCCGCCAGCGGCGGTCGGCCGAACACGGGCGCCGATACATACGAATCCCCCTGCATCGCCGTCAATTCACGGGCGATACCCATGCTGACCGTTGCCATGTTGAGGTGAATCGCACCCTTGGGCAGGCTTCTCGCCAAACCCGAATCGAGCCACACCGCCCGCACTGCCGCGTCGTCGGCGAGCATGGTGATAACGATCTCCGTGTCGAGCACCTCGTCAGGTTTCCAAGCGAGTTCCGGAGATGAGCGCGTGCGGTTGTAGGCTTTGACGCCATGACCGGCTCCCTTCAGCCGCTCGACCATCGGACGGCCCATCTGACCAAGACCTATGAAGCCAAGGTTCATCGCTTTTCCCTCAATCTATACGTCAAGTGGACTAGTCCTTCGGCACGGACTTTGCGAGAGTCCGGGAAGGAGAAACGATGACCCTTCGCAAGCGAAAGCCCCAGCCGAAAGGCGGATCGACCACCAACGCCAGCGATGCCGTGGACGACGTCAAGTTGCCGCCGAATCCAACCACCGACGAGAAGCTCGACGAAGGCGTCCAGGAGACGTTTCCGGCGAGCGACCCGGTAAGCATCGCCCACCCTTCGGAAACCGCGTACGAGCGCGAGCAGCGGCTCAAGAAGCAGAAGCGCTCGCGCTAGCCCAGGGATTTCAGCGCCGGCATCACCTCGCGCGCGAATCGCTCCATGTTGTTGCGCGTGAGCTCGGCGGGCAGCGTGCCGAATTGGCAGGACACCAGGAGGTTGCCGAAGCGCATTTCCTGCCAGTGATTCTTGAAAGCATCCAGGACGGTCTTCGGGCTTCCACAAACGAATAGCCCCAGCTCGATCGCCTGCTCGATGGTGACGTCGCCGAACATCTGCGCCTTCGCCTTCATTACGTTCTTCAACGACTCGCGCGAGGTGTAGCCCGGCGGCAGCAGCATCTCGAGCGGCATGCGCACGAAGACGTTCCTGAAATTCTCGAAATGTTCCTTTGCTTCCCTCCGCGCGCTCTCGTCGCTCGTCCCTACGTAGATGGGTACGGACCAGCCCAGCTGCGAGTCCTTCGCCTTGTAGCCGAAGCCTTCGCAGGTATCGCGGTACATCTTGAGGTACCGCGCCACCACCTTCACCGGGCTGAAGGTCTGCAGGTACGTGTAGCGCCGGTCGGGGTGCGCGGCCCAGTCGATGGTCTCCTTGCTGCCCTGCGACGGAATCCAGATCGGCGGGTGCGGCTTCTGCAGCGGCTGCGGCCAGAGGTTCACGTAGTTCACGCGGTAGTGGTGCCCCTGGAAGGAGAACGGCCCCTTCTCGGTCCACGCGCGCACGATGAGGTCGTGCGCCTCGTGGAAGCGGTCGTGCGAGAAGGTCGGGTTCACGCCGAAGGTGTGGTACTCGGCGCCGATGCCGCGCACGAAGCCGCTGATCAGCCGCCCGCCGCTAATCACGTCGATCATCGCGTGCTCTTCGGCCACCATCATCGGATGGGAACGCAGCGGCAGCGCGCTGCCGAGAATGGCGATCTTCACCCGTTTTGTTCTTCTGGCCAAAGCAGAAGCAGTTACGATGGGCGACGGCATGAGCCCGTACGCGGTCTGGTGGTGCTCGTTGACCGACACCGCGTCGAAGCCGAGCTCCTCGCCGTACTCGAGCTCGTCGAGGAATCGGTTGTACAGGCGGTGCGCCACCTGCGGGTCGTAATGCTTGTTCGGCAGCCCCCATACCGTGCCGTGCTTGCGCGCCGCGGCGATATCGACCTCGGCGTACGGCATCAGGTGGAAGAGAACTACCTGCATACGATGTCGACGAACTCGTCGACCTTCTCGACCTGCGGCAGATGGCCGCAATTTTCAAGCACAAAGGTGTTTGCCTTTGGCATGAGCCGCTTCAGCTCGTCCATGATGCCGATGGGCAGAATCCGGTCCTCGCGCCCCCAGACGATCTTCACCGGCACGTCGATGCGGTGAAGCCATTTCGGCAGGTGCGGATCGTGCAACCGCGGCTCCCAGGCAAGGCGCGCAGTGGTATGGCGATTCTTGAGCGCCATGTCGACGTCCTCGGGCATGGCCAGGCGGGCTTCGGCGAGCTTCTGGTCGACGAACAGGCTTCGCACCATCTCTTCGGGCGGCATCAGGAAGATGTCGGCGGGCTGCACGCCGGGCGCGGCCACGCCGGCCGGGCTCACCAGCACCAGCGACTTCAGGCGCGCGGTGTCGCGCACGGCCAGCTCCATCGCAATCCAGCCGCCCATCGAGCTGCCGACAACGGTCACCCGGGAAAGGCTTAGCTGCTTGAGAAAATCAAGATAGAAATACGCGACGTCGTGGATGTTCTCGAGCCACTCGGGCTCGTCCGACATTCCCCAGCCCGGATGCTCCGGCACCAGCACATCGAAGCGCTGCGCGAGCTTCTCCATGAACGGCAGGATCACCGGCGCGCCGCTCGCGCCGTGGAGGAAAAGCAGCGGCTCGCCGGTGCCGCCGCGGCGCAAGCGCACCTTGCAGCGGTCGACCTCGACGGTGCTCTCGACGAACTTCACGCGACCTTTTTCTTCCGCACGACCCCGGATTCCTCGATGGCCGCGGGAATCTCGGCGAAATTCATCGGCGCCATGACGTGCGCGCCGGCGACGCCCGGCGTGTCCGCGAGCTGCTGCAGCAGCTCGACGCAGACCCGGCGGCCCTCGGCCCGGGGATCGGCGGCCTTTTCCAGGCGCTCGATGATCGAGTCGGGAATCGTGGTGCCGAAGAGCTTCTCGCGCATCCAGCGCGCCGAGCGCGCGGACGGAATCGGCGCGATGCCGATCAGCACCGGCAGCCGGAAGCCGAGCTCGAGGAGGCGCGCGGCGTAGCGGCGCACCACGCCGATGTCCATGCAGAACTGCGTCTGCACGAAATCCGCACCCGCCTGCGCCTTCGCGAACAGCCCTTTCGGGCTCCAGTCCGCCGGCGGATCCAC
>Ga0075420_100004684_pt1 | contig 11998 bp, 9 predicted proteins | sample SoiMetdeltSBSDD4_FD_75296 | JGI IMG/M metagenome (GOLD analysis project Ga0075420, IMG submission 75296) | Bulk soil microbial communities from a Populus tree surrounding site in Tennessee, USA - Soil MetaG P. deltoides SBSDD4 | ecosystem: Environmental > Terrestrial > Soil > Tree plantation... | reverse complement strand
TACGAGCTCCCGGTCAACGACGCGGCCCTGCGTACCGCCGGGTTCGTCGTCCTCGCGGTCATCGCCCGGCCCGTCGGCGGCTGGCTCTCCGACCGGTTCCGCCCCGTGCCCGTGCTGATCTGGTGCTTCACCGGGGTGGCCGGGCTCGCCGTGGTCCAGGCGTTCCAGCCGGCGCTGGTCCCGCTGGGCACGGTCGCCTTCCTGGGCATGGCCGCGCTGCTCGGCGCGGCGGCCGGCGCCGTCTTCGCCCTCGTCGGCAAGGTCGCGCCCGCGGACAAGGTCGGCACGGTCACCGGCCTGGTGGGCGCCGCCGGCGGCCTGGGCGGCTTTGTCCCACCACTGGTCATGGGCTGGGTCTACGGCATCGAGGAGTCCTACGCCATCGGCCTCATGCTGCTCTCCGACGTCGCCCTCGCCGCCGCGGTCTACACCGCGGTCAAGATGGGCGGCCTCGCGCGCCACCCGCACTGACCGGTGCCGCGCCCGCCCGACACCCCACCGGCCAGAACCCCGACAGCTCCACCGGCCCGCACGCGCTGACCCCTCCGCCGGCCAGCACCTGGCAGCCCAGCACCCGCCGGCCCGGTCGAGCGGCACCCGACGGTGGGACCACTGGCCCTACCCAAGCCACCAGGGCCGCTGCTGTGCTGAAGGCCGGAGGTGCCCGATGAGCGTACTCACGACCGACCCTACGACGGCGGCCGATGTCCCGGACCGCGCCGGCCTGAGCGAGGCGGCCCTCACGGCGTGCGTGCGGGCGGCCATCGCCGCTCCATCCCTGCACAACAGCCAGCCGTGGCGGTTCCGCATCCGCGACGGCGGCATAGATGTCTACGCCGACTGGCGCCGCCGGGTGGAGGTCGTCGACCCGTCCGGTCGGGAGCTGCTCATCAGCGTCGGGGCGGCCGTGCTCAACCTGCGCGTGGCAATGGCGCACCAGGGGCGGGTGCCGGTGCTGCAGCCGTGGCCCGACCCGGCCGAGCCGGACCTCGTCGCCCACGTCGCGCCAGGCCGGCCCGCTCCGCCAACCGACGCGCTGACCGCGCTCGCCGAGGCGATCCCCCGCCGGCACACCAACCGCCGGCCGTTCGCGGAGCTGACCGTGCCGGCATCGGTGGTCGAGGAGCTGACCTGGGCGGCGGACATGGAAGGCGCCCGGCTGCGCGTCGCCGACCCGCCGAGCCGGGCGGCCATCCTCAGCCTGGTCCACACCGCCGGAGCACACCTGCGTGCCCACGGCATCTACCCGGCCGAGCTGGACGAGCGGCGGCCGGGCACGCATCGCCGCCGCCCGCGCCCGGGCTTGCCGCCTCAGGCTTTCGGGCCCTGGGACGCGCTGGAGGCCTTGCCACTGCGCGACTTCGGCCTGACCCAGCCGAAGCTGCACCGCGGCACCGACCCGTTCCAGCCCTACCCGACGCTGGTCGTGCTCTCGACCGACGGCGACACCAGGGACCACTGGCTGCGGGCCGGTCAGTCCTTGGAGCGGCTGCTCCTGATGGCGACCGTACGCGGTCTGGCCGCGACCCCGACCAGCCGGCCGCTGGAGGTCCCGGCGCTGCGCAAGCTGCTCAGCGACGCCGCAGCCGGATGGTGGCCGCAGGTGGTCCTGCGGCTGGGCTACTGCCAGCCGACCACGTCCACCCGCCGCCGTCCCCTGGCCGAGGTGCTGCTCCCGGCGCCCACCGGCGCCGGGAGCTGAACCCGAGGCCGGTGGCCCACTCGACGATCCTCAGTGGAGAGTCGGGCAGCTGCACCCGCGCGCAGGCGCCGGTTGGGGCATCGGAGCGCGGGGCGGGGGCGAAGGCTCCAGAGCCGGTCCGGAGGAGCCCGACGGAGCCGCCCGCGGGGAGACCGTGCCGACCGGCGGGGGCTGCGTGGGGCGACCCCTCCGTATCTATAGGGTCTGCCGTAGGGTCTCTTTCCCCTGGCAGCCGGTGCCGGTGGCTGCTCTTGGTGGATACAGTGGCCCCACGCTCGCCCGAGCGGATCTTCAAGGAGCTTGCATGGTCAAGAAGGTACTTGCGGTTGCGGTCACGGCTCTCGCCGCGCTCGCGGTGTCGGGCGCTCCGGCCGCCGCCATCACCGACGGCGAGCTTGACGGCAACCGCCACCCGTACGTCGGCCTGATGATCGCCCAGGACGCCAACGGCAACCCGCTGTGGCGTTGCAGCGGCACCCTGCTGTCGTCCACCCTCTTCCTCACCGCCGGCCACTGCACCGAGGCCCCCGCCGCCCACGTCGAGATCTGGTTCGACGCGGACGTCGAGTCGGGCATCCCGGGCAACGGCTACCCGAACAACGGCGATGTCGGCGGCACGCCATACACCCACCCCAGCTACGACACGAACGCCTTCTTCAGGTACGACCTCGGCGCCGTGGTCCTGGACACCCCGGTGCAGATGAGCGCGTACGGCATGCTGCCGCAGCTGGACGTCCTGGACCAGCTGGCCACCCAGCGCGGCCACAAGGACGTCACCTTCACCGCGGTCGGCTACGGGCTGCAGCAGAGCTTCCCGGACGCGGCCTCGTTCCTGGAGCACAACCAGCGGGTGCGGATGCTCGCGACCCCGCACCTGGTGCAGATCAACACGCCCGGGTTCACCGGTGACTTCTCGATCCTGCTGTCGAACAACGCCAGCACCGGCGGCACCTGCTTCGGCGACTCCGGCGGCCCCAACTTCATCGGCAGCTCCCGCGTGCTCGCCGGGGTGACCTCCTTCGGTCTCAACGGCACCTGCGCCGGCACCGGCGGCGTCTACCGCGTCGACCGCGCCGACGACCTCAACTGGCTGTACTCCACCTTCGGTAGCCACCTGTAAGGGCCGGCCACCGGTAAGGGCATAGCCCAAGTAGCTATGCAACGAGGCGCCCCCGCACCAGCCCGGTGCGGGGGCGCCTCGCGTCCTGCCCGAGCGCGCCCGCCCGCGTAACGGGGCGAGCTCAGCCACGCGGCGCGTTTCCGCGGGCGCGGATCTCGCGCCGGCGCTGGCCGCAGGCCGCGGGCGCGGGTCTCGCGCGGGCGCTGGCCGGCGGGCACGGGGTCTCGCGCGGGCGCGCTCAGCCGCGCAGCGGGGTGTGCCCGGCCGGGACCACCTCGTCCGGCCGGGGCGGCGGTGGCGGCGTACCGTCCCCGAACGGCGAGCCACCCAGCTCCTCCCGACCGTGCGGCTCCAGCCAGCCGGTCAGGTCCGGACCGGCCGGCACGATCCCGGTCGGGTTGATATGGCTGTGCACCTCGTAGTAGTGCCGCTTGATGTGGTCGAAGTCGATGGTGTCGCCGATGCCGGGGGTCTGGAACAGGTCCCGGGCGTACGCCCACAGCACCGGCAGCTCGGTGAGCTTGTGCCGGTTGCACTTGAAGTGCCCGTGGTAGACCGGATCAAAGCGCACCAAGGTGACGAACAGCCGGATGTCCGCCTCGGTGACCGCGTCACCGACGAGGTAGCGCTGCCCCGCTAGCCGGGCCGAGAGCCAGTCCAGCCGGTCGAACAGCCGGTGGTACGCGCTCTCGTACGCCTCCTGGTTGCCGCCGAAGCCGCAGCGGTACACGCCGTTGTTGACGTCGGTGAACACGGCCTGGTTGACCTCGTCGATCTCCTCGCGCAGCGGCTCGGGGTAGAGATCGGGAGCGCCGGGGCGGTGGTGGGCCCGCCACTGGCTGGACAGGTCCAGGGTGATCTGCGCGAAGTCGTTGGTGACGACCTGGCCGGTGCGGATGTCCACGATGGCGGGCACGGTGATGCCCCGTTCATAGCCGGGGAACCGGGCGAAGTACGCCTCCTGCAGCCGCTCGATGCCCAGGACCGGGTCGCGCCCGCCCGGGTCGAGGTCAAAGGTCCAGCTGCGTACGTCGTGTGTCGGCCCGGCCACCCCCATGGACAGCACGTCCTCGAGGCCGAGCAGGCGGCGGACGATGATCGCGCGGTTCGCCCAGGGGCAGGCCCGGCTGACCACGAGGCGGTAGCGGCCGGGCTCGACCGGGAAGCCGTCCCGCCCGTCCGCGGTGATGCGGGTGGCGATGTAGCGCATGTCGCGGGTGAACTCGCCGGGCGGGTTGCGGAAGCTGGTAGCTGTGTCGGCCATGCCAGCATCGTTCCCCAAGCAAGGCTGCCCATGCGAGGGCCGGCCACCGGTTTGCCACCCCTGACCCCGGGTACGGCGACCGTATGGCTACACGCAGCGAGGATGCGCTCCTGGTCGGTGGCCCCCGGGACCAGACGCCGTTCGCGGCCGAGCAGGCGGCCCTGGTGGAGCTGGAGATCGACGGTCTGGTCCACCGCTACATCCGCACTACGCAGGAGCGTGACTGGCGGGAGCGTCGCGTGACCGTCTACAACTACGACGGAGTGGTGGACCCGGACGGCGCCATGCCCGGCGTAGAGTCGCGCTAGCGCCAGTTCATCACATAGGGCACACGGCGAGTCACCGTCGGCAACAATGTCGGTCCCGGGGCCCTCTGGGGCCCAGGGACCGGACCATTGACCGCACACCGCCACCCCGGCTGGAGGTGCGTGGCCCGGGGGGAAGGCCACGCACCCCCGTCGCCCACCGTCGCAGCCCTTTGGCAGTACGGCAGCGAGGACCTGTGCCAAGTCAGCATGTGCATTTGCAGAACCATCGTCGCTCTACGATGCCGGCCGGACATCCGCCACCTGACTCGGTTGCCTACGCCAGGCCGGGCGACCGCTCGTTCATATGTCAGTGAGTTGGCCGTTCTTCCTACGCCACCCGCTCGCGATGCTGTCAGTGGGGAACTGACAGGCCGTGTCCGTCCACAGTGAACGGATACGCCTGCGGCCGACTGGAAGGCGAAGATCGTGAGCGTACTGCGCCGTGGCGACGAGGATATGCACTACAGCGACAACTCCCACCGCTGGATCGCACCCCCCGACGTGGACCAGAGCGCCTGGGATGCGGGACTGCGGGCGCACCTGAGCCAGCACCTGTCGACGGTCGGCGGCCCGGCCAGGAGCGAGGAGCCACGCCCGCCACACCTGATGCGCCACCGCAACAGCCGGGTGCCGGAGCCGAAAAGCGCCGCCATGACACCGCGGCGCACCCCGGCCCTCCCGAAGGCTCCCGCCCTCCCGAAAGGAGCAGCGGCCTGACCGCGCAGGAACCGGTTGACCGCCGCGCTGAAGGCAGCGGCGGCCAGCCGGAGCAGGAGAAGACCGACCGCCGCTCCGCAGGGAGCGGCGGTCGGTCGGGACGGGGCGGGTCCGGTCGCCGGGCTACTCGGAGTCCGTCAGCTCACGCCGGCTGGCCTCGCGGGCAATGTCGATCCGGGAGTGCAGGTCAAGCTTTGCCAGCACATGTGACACGTGCGTCTGGACCGTACGCCTGGATAGGAACAGGTGGGCCGCGATCTGTGGGTTGGACATGCCTTGGGCGACCAGCTTGACAATCTTGATCTCGGTCGGGGTCAGGCTGTTCCACCCCTGCTGTGACCTACGGTGCCGGACGTGTGGACCGCGCCGGATCCCGTACGCCCGGAACTGCGCCTGGGTCCGGGCCAGGTCCCAGCTCGCGCCCAGTGTCGTGTAAAGCGAGAAGGCGTCGGTGAAGTGGGTACGGGCGCCCGTCATGTCCCCGGCCGCGGCGAGCGCGACCCCGGCTGCCTCGAGCGCCTGTGCCCGCGGCAGCATGCGCCCGGCGGCCAGGTAGTGCTCGGCGGCGCGCAGCAGCTGTGCCGGGTCGTTCTCGAGCAGCCCCCGGCAGTGCGGCCCGACCGCCTGCCGGTGCGGCACGGTGGAGGACCGGGCGATCTCCTCGGCCCGGCTGACGATGTGGCGGGCGGCCGCCCGGTCACCGACCGAGACGGCGAGGCGGACCGCGTCGGCGAGCAGCTCGGTGGTCTGCTCCACCTCCTCGGCCGTCTCCGACAACCCGGCCATCAGCACCGCGAGCGCCTGCCCCGGCTGGTCGGCCTGCTCCCGGTCGAGGCTGCGGGCCAGGGCGAGTGAGCCGATCACCCGGTCCCCGATCCGGCTCGCGTACTGCTCCGCCTGGGCCAGGTGGTCGCGGGCCGACGCGTCCCCGCGGTGCAGGCCGATCGCGGCGGCGACACCGTGGTCGCAGCACTCGACGACCGGATGCTTGGAGACGCCCAGCACATCGACCTCGGCGAGGGCGTCGTCCCACCGGCCGATGTCGAACAGCAGCTCGCCGAGGACGCTCTGCGCCTGCGCCAGCCGTACCACGTTGCCGGCGTCATCGGCCAGCTGGCGGACCTGCTCGGCGACGCTGATCGCGTCCGCGTACCGGTCGAGGTCGCCTAGGGCGACCGCCTGGTTGATCTGGAGCACCAGCCGCAGGTCGGCCAGGCCCGGGTCGCCCTCGGCCTCGGCCAGCGCCTGGTCGAACAGCGGAAGCGCCTCGTCCACCTCACCGAGCATCCCGTGCACGATGGTGAGTACGCCCAGCGCCCACCCCTTGGCCCACCGGTCTCCGGCGGCCCTGGCCGCGTCCAGCGCCTTCTCGGCCTCCTGGCCCGCCCGGTCCACGTGGCCGAGGCTGCGGTGCGCGCGGGCGATCAGCACCAGCAGGCGTGCCCGGTGCTTGCCGTCGACCTGGGGAGAGTTCAGAGCACTCTGGAGTGCCTCGAGTGACTCCTCGGACCGGCCGACCATGGACCGGCACGAGACCAGCGTCCAGTGCAGGTCCACGAGCAGGTCAGGTCGGGTGACGTAGGCGAGGCCTGCGGTGGCCACCTGGGTTGCGCCGGCCGGGTCGCCCACCCGGTAGAGGGCGTCGGCGAGCCGGCAGGTGAGCAGGTCGTGCGGGGCGACCCCGGCCGGGATGCCGGTCAGCGCCCAGCGCAGCAGCGGGACCGCCACGTGCGGGGCGTGCCCCACCAGCTGCTGCCCGGCGCCGGTCAGCCAGGTCACCAGCCAGTCGTCGGCCACCCCGGGCGGGTCGTCCGCGTCGATCGCGGGCAGCAGCTGCCGCGCCACCCGCTCGGCCGAGGCTCTGTTCTCCACCAGCGCCCGGGCCGCGTCCCGGTGCCAGGCGGCGCGGACCGCGACCGGCATCGCCTCGTAGAGGGCGGCCCGGATCAGCGGATGGCGGAACGCCAGCTGAAGGCCGTCGCCGCGCAGCACGCCGGCGAGGATCGCCTCGTCCAGGATCGGCAGCAGGTCGTTGAGGCGCAGGCCGGCCACGACCGCGAGATCGGAGACCGAGAAGTCCCCGCCGAGCAGCGCGGCGGCGCGCAGCACCCCGCGCACCGGTGCGGGCAGGAACTCCAGCCGGTGGGCGATGGCCGCGGACAGCGAAGCAGGGGTTGGCACGTTGGTGGTCTCGACGCAGCCGTCCTCGACGGTCAGGGACCGGCCGCGGACCAGCGCGTCGACGAGCTCGGTGAGGTAGAGCGGGTTGCCGGCAGCACCGGCGGCGAGCCGGAGCAGCCGCGGGCCCGGGGTGCCACCGACCGCACCCGCGACGAACTCGGCCACCTCGTCCGCTGACAGGTTGGGCAGCTGGAGCAGGCCATCAGGCTCCACCGCGCGGCGCAGCGCGACCAGGTCGTCCCGCCGCGGCACCGGTCGGGTGGTGCCGACCACCAGCAACGGGAGCTGCCGCACCGACCGGGCCAGCCGCCCCAGCGTCATCACAGTGGCCGAGTCGGCCCACTGGAGGTCGTCGACGACCAGCATCACCGGCCGAGCCGAGCAGAAGTCATCTATCAGTGCCAGGAGCCGCTCGGCCGCGGCAGCGACAAGGTCGATCGCGTTGGACGGAGCGGACTCCGAGCGGAGCAGCTCCACGATGCGCGCGTGGCCGCTGCCCGCCTCCGCCTGCTGCTCTACGGCGTCCAGCAGCGGCAACAGCGGAAACGCCTGGCTCAGCTCGTCGCAGGCGGCCCAGAAGACCCGGCAGCCCAGCTCCTGGGCCTCCACCGCCGCGGCGCGGACCAGGGATGACTTGCCGATCCCCGGCTCGCCCTCGACCAACACCGCCCGGCCGCAGCCGGCCTGCAGCTCAGCCACCCAGCCGCGTACCTGGTCGACGTGCTGCTGCCGGCCGACCAGCGATACCGCGAGAAGCGCCTCCGCCATCGAGCGAACCTAACCTTTCGTTCGCCTTCGATGAATCTGTCGTTCACCTTCTGTACACCTACATCCTGGGCCGGTTCGCCCGGGGTTTCGGCGCCGTATGCAGGCTCGCCAGCGAGTCTGCCATACAACCCATCCAACAGTTTGGATCTTGTCAGATGGTGTACCGCTACCGTTCGACATGATCCAGACACCAAGAGTTAACTCGCCGTTTAACAACGAGTTATCTGCTAGTCACTTTCCGTCGTCACCGTCAATGTCCACCTAGCCAGGTGACTCTGCCGGAGTCACCTGGCTAGTGACCCCTATCCGTGGCCGGCTTAGGAGTACGTCATGCGGACCAAGCGCAGCGTTGCAGGCCTCATCGTAGCCATGATGACCACAGGAGCCCTCGGGACCGGCACAGTCGTGGGAGTCGACACCTACCACGACATCCGCAAGCCCGGCGGGGCACAAGAGACCGTCGCAGTCGAGTCAGTTGTCACCTCCGACGCAACAGCTGACACGTACCACGACATCTAATGATGCCGCTCCCCCGCGCGGTTGGGAAGGGTTGTCGACCCGCAAAATGCAAGTGCAAGTTTCCACTTGCGGATCCGCCGCCCATCCCCTAGCACCTGACCAGCGTGTCTGTCCGCCAGCGGCGACACCATCGGTCGACGGCCGTTGAGGCGCGGCCCAGACCGGCCGCCGCTCGCGGGCAGACACGCCAGGTTCAGCCAGGTGGTTGCGCGCAGCAAGACGCATCATACGGGCATCCGTCACCGTCTGTGCGCACAACACGAAGGTCAGACTGCTTCAGCCGGGCCGGCGAAACATCAGCCACCTGACGTATATGAGACCTACGGCAGTCACGTACGCGCAGGTCATCGCAGGTGGACGGGGGGATGCCTCCGGCAGGTGCGGGGCTGCTCAGCCTAGCCGCTGGGTCGCGTAGGCGTCCATGGCATCCCGCAGGTAGGACACCAGGGCGTCATCACCGCCGCCGATGTTCTGGCGGAACCGCTCGTCGTCCACGTACATCTGGCCGAGGTTGCGGTACGCCTGCGCATCGGGGGTCCAGAACAGGCTGGTGACCTCGTAGTGCAGCTGCACCAGGGCCTGGACCCGGGCATCGTCAACGGGGACGCCGGCCCTCAGCAACGGAGCCAGGCCCTCGTGGACCCGTTGGTACCCGGTGCGGGCCTTCTCAGCGTCCGCCTCGGACCAGCCCCGCATCCGCTCGTACGACGCGTCGACCGCGGCGTCGCCCCAGCGCTGCCGCGCCTCGGCCTCGTACGGGTTGTGCTCGAAGCCCTCGAAGATCTTGTCGGCTGCCATCTCTCCTCCGTTCTCAATACTGTCGATGGTCGCCGTGACCGTCTCCAGCAGGCGCCCGAGCCGGTCCCGCTCGGCGACCAGCCACGCCTGGTGCCGGCGCAGCGCGGCCACCGTGGCGGCATCGCCGCGGTCCCCGGTGTCGGTGCGATGCCCGGCGTCGCCGCGATCTCCGGCGTCGCCGCGATCCCCGGTGTCGGTGCGATGCCCGGCGTCGCCGCGATGCGCCAGGATCTCGGCGATCGCGGCCAGGCCGAGCCCCAGCTCGCGCAGGAGCAGGATCTGCTGCAGGCGCAGCAGCTGCTCCCGCTCGTAGTACCGGCGCCCGCTGGCGGTGACCCAGGCCGGGCGTAGCAGCCCGATGGCGTCGTAGTGGCGCAGCGTGCGGGCGGTCACCTTGGACATCCGCGCCACGGACGCGATCGACCAGCTCATCGCGCGCTCCCTTCGGCCCCTGGTTGGGTCCGGCACGCTCGACGGTAGAGGTTGACGTAACGGCAGCTTCAACTCATTACCGGAGGGCTTCGGAGGGGTGGCTTACAGGAGGGCGGCGACCTCCTCGGCGATGGCCAGCTCCTCGTCGGTGGGCACCACACAGACGCTCACCCGGGCGCCGTCGGCGGAGACAACCCGCGGGCCGTCGCCGCCGGCCTCGTTGCGGGCCGGGTCGACGGCGATGCCCCAGGCCTCCAGCCCGGCCAGCGAGGTGGCGCGCACCTGCGCCGAGTGCTCGCCGATCCCGGCGGTGAACGCGATCGCGTCGAGGCGGCCCAGCACGGCGTGGTAGGCGCCGACGTACTTGCGGATGCGGTGGCAGTAGACGGCGAAGGCGAGCTCCGCGGCAGGGTCGCCACCGGATCGCCGGGCGAGCACCGCGCGCATGTCGTTGTCGCCGCAGAGCCCGACCAGGCCGCTGCGGTGCCACAGCAGGTCGTCGATCTCGGCGACGCTCATGCCGCTGACCCGGTGCAGGTGCGACACCACGGCCGGGTCGAGGTCACCGCTCCGGGTGCCCATCACCAGGCCCTCCAGCGGGGACAGGCCCATCGAGGTCTCCACGCTGCGCCCGCCGGACACCGCGGCGGCGCTCGCGCCGTTGCCCAGGTGCAGGACGATCGTGTTCAGCTCCGCCACCGGCCGGCCGAGCAGGGCGGCCGTACGGCTCGCGACGAACCGGTGCGAGGTGCCGTGGAAGCCGTACCGGCGGATGCCGAAGCGCTCGGCGACGGCCACGTCAAGCGCGTAGCTGGCGGCCGGCGGCGGCAGGGTGGCGTGGAACGCGGTGTCGAAGACGGCCACGTGCGGCACGTCGGGCCGCAGGGCCCGGGCGACCTCGATGCCGGCGAGGTTGGCCGGGTTGTGCAGCGGGGCCAGCGGGACCAGGTCCCGGATGGCAGAAAGCACCGCGTCGTCGATGACGGCCGGCTCGCGGAACCTGGCCCCGCCGTGCACCACCCGGTGGCCCACAGCGCGTAGCCCCGGCAGGTCGTCGAGCCCGAGGGCGTCGGCGATCCGGCGCAGCGCCGCCGCGTGGTCGGGTACGCCGTCCGGCTCCCCGACGCGCTCCACCACGCCGCCCGGCTCACCGGTGCGCTCGACCGGGCCACCAGGGCCGGAGCTGGGACGGTCGAGATCCACCAGCCGGTACTTGACCGAGGACGAGCCGCTGTTGAGCACCAGGATCATGCCAGCACCGTAAGCGCCGTACGGCTGCGGCACTGTGGTGCGCGCCGCTTTCGTGGGCGTGGCGGGCTCCCGGGGAGGAAGTATGCAAGGAGGAAAGACGGCTGGACAGGAGGCGCAGCCATGCACGTGGTCACCGGAGAGCCCCTGGGGGCGGACGAGCTCGCCCGCGTGGACGCGTACTGGCGGGCGGCGAACTACCTGTCGGTGGGGCAGATATACCTGCTCGACAACCCCTTGCTGCGGGAGCCGCTGCGGCCGGAGCACATCAAGCGCCGGCTGCTCGGGCACTGGGGCACCACACCCGGGCTCAACCTTATATATGCGCACCTCAACCGGGTCATCGCGGCGCGCGGGCGGGACCTGCTCTACGTCACCGGGCCGGGTCACGGTGGACCTGGGCTGCTGGCCAACGTCTGGCTCGAGGGCACGCTGTCGCAGGTCTACCCGCACCTGGACCGCGACGCGGCCGGCATGGCCCGGCTGTTCCGGCAGTTCTCCTTCCCCGGGGGCGTGCCGAGCCACGTCGCGCCGGAGACCCCGGGATCGATCCACGAGGGTGGCGAGCTGGGCTACTCGCTGGCACACGCGTACGGCGCGGCGTTTGACAACCCGGACCTGGTCGTCGCGTGCGTGATCGGTGACGGTGAGGCGGAGACCGGCCCGCTGGCCACGGCGTGGCACTCGAACAAGTTCCTCAACCCGGCCGGTGACGGGGCGGTGCTGCCGATCCTGCACCTGAACGGCTACAAGATCGCCAACCCCACGGTCCTCGACCGGATCGACGACGAGGAGCTAACCGCGCTGCTGAAGGGGTACGGGCACACGCCGTACCTGGTCGCCGGGGACGACCCGGCAGCGGTGCACCAGGCCCTGGCGGCAACGCTGGACGCGGTCTTCGACGAGATCGACGCGATCCAGTCGGCCGCCCGGCGCGGCGC
>Ga0075420_100004681_pt1 | contig 12004 bp, 4 predicted proteins | sample SoiMetdeltSBSDD4_FD_75296 | JGI IMG/M metagenome (GOLD analysis project Ga0075420, IMG submission 75296) | Bulk soil microbial communities from a Populus tree surrounding site in Tennessee, USA - Soil MetaG P. deltoides SBSDD4 | ecosystem: Environmental > Terrestrial > Soil > Tree plantation... | reverse complement strand
GAAGGCTCCTGCGAGTGTGCGATGTAGATGGCCGGTCCCGGCTCGCGATCGAGCGTGCTGGTGCGGACGTCGCCGGCCACGCCCACGATCTCCATCGATCTCGTCCGCGGACTGTACCCCGCGGCGATATGTCTGCCGATCGGGTCCTCATTGGGAAACAGCTCTCGCGCGAGCGCCTGATTGATGATGACGACAGTCGGAGACGCCTCGGAGTCCGTCACACTGAAGTCGCGTCCAGAGAGTGGAATGTCCATGGCCTTGAAATAGCCATCCGTGATCACCGAAATGGGAGAGCCTTTCAGCTGTTCGCGCGGCGGCTGGGGCCGGTCGGTCCTCCAGACACCTGAGATCGAAGCGATGCCTGTGAGCGGAAGGAAATGGACGGATGACGCGCTCACGACGCCGGGCGTCGCGCGAATCTCCTCCAGCACCGTTCTCAGGAACGGCACAGACGCGGGGCCGCGATACTTGCTCGGCAGCATCAGCATGCGCAGCGTCAAGACGTGATCGACGTTGAAGCCGGGGTCGACATTCGTCAACTCGACGAGGCTCCGACCCATCAGAGCGGCGGCGAGCACGAGCACGAGGGCGATCGTCACTTCGGCGACGACGAGGCTGCGGCGAAGGCGAGAGTGCGTGGCGACGGCGCTGCGGCCGCCGGAGTGCAGGACGTCAGCAAAGCGTTTCCGCGCCACGCGGACCACCGGGAGCAAACTAAATCCGCCCGCGATGGCGCCGCACAGGAGCAAGGTGTAGGCCACCATCGAACGATCGATGGTGACTTCCGACGATCTTGGTAGGGGGAACGTCTCCGGGAACAGGGAGGGGATCGCCGGGACGGCGAGCATCGCGATGCCCAGCCCGATCGCCCCCGCGATGACTGCCAACAACGCGCTCTCGGCCGAGACTTGATGAACGAGGCGCCATCGTCCTGCCCCCAGCGCCACACGGACCGCGAGCTCATGCGCGCGCCTGGAGGCGCGGATCAACAGCAGATTGGCGACGTTCGCGCAGGCGAGCAGCAGCAGACACGTGACCGCCGCGAGCACGACCCACAGGATGCGCCGTACCGACGTCACGGTCTCGTCGAACAACGGAAACACCGACGCACTCCATCCGGTCGTGACCGCCGGCGAGCCTTCGTCGATCATCTGCTGCGCGACTCGACGCATGTCGCTAAGCGCTGCCTCGACGCTGACGCCTGGTTTCAGCCGTGCGACGGTAATCATGTTGCGACCGCCTGGCGGCGCCGCGGGATCGACAGGGAACGGCACGTACACCTGAACCGCGCGCGCGGCCGGGAACGCGAATCCCGCCGGCATGACGCCGACGATTTCACGCGGGAGGCCATTCAGCATCAGGAGCCGTCCGACTGCGTCGGGTGCGCCGCCGAGCCGCTGCAGCCAGAAGCCATGGCTGATCACGACGCTGTTTGGCGTATCGCGTGGCGTCAGCGTGCGTCCGATCAGCGCCTTGATGCCAAGCGCGTCGAAGAATTCGCCGATGACGCTGAAGCCATCGACCTGCTCCGCGTTGCCGAGACCAGCCACGTTCGCCGGCAGCGGCATCATGCCCGCCAGATGTTCGAACGACTGGTTGCGCGTCTGCCACTGCAGCACGGTGTACGCCCTCGTCAAGTTGCGTTGCTCACCGCCGCCCGGTGTCCGCTCCCAGACCATGACGAGCCGATCAGGATCGGGGAAGGGAAGTGGATTGAGCAACACGGCTTTCAACACCGCGAAGACCGTGATCGTCGCGGCGATGCCCAGAGAGAGCGTGGTCAACGCCACGGCGGTGAACGAAGGATCGCGAACCAGCAGTCGGGCGGCGAATCGAATGTCGTGCAGCAGGCGTTCGCGTATCATCGTCGGTCCCCACATCTGCCGTGTCACATCTTCAACGAGCGGGACGTTGCCAAACGCCAGCCGCGCCGACACGCGCGCCTGAGCGGGCGTCTGTCCAGCCGCGATCCGGCGCTCGGTCTCGGTCGCGAGATGAAAGGCGATCTCGTCTTTCATCTCGCGCTCCTGGCGATCCCGTTCGGACTCCATTTCGCTACCGCACCGGCTTCATGACGCGTCCGATCGCCTCGATCAGCCGATTCCACTTCGATTCGGCGGCCGCCAGCTGCTTCTTGCCGGCCGGGGTCAGCCGGTAGTACTTCGCGCGCTGCTTGTTCTCGCTCAGCTTCCACTCGGCCTCGATCCAGCCTTGTCGTTCCAGACGGTGCAAGGCGGGATAGAGCGAGCCATGGTCGACCTGCAGGGCATCATCGGACCGCGTGCCGATCGCCACTCCGATACCGTGGCCGTGCTGCGGTCCCCACAGCAGGGTCTGAAGGATCAACATGTCGAGCGTGCCCTGCAGGAGCTCAATCCGGTTCTGGTACGGCGTGCGCTTGGCCATGTAGGAGATAATCTCCTACCTTGGACGTACCGAAGGCGGGAAAGGTTGGAACGCGGTCGTCGCGCGCGTGACTCGAGCGCCCTACGAGCCGGGCGTAACCGCGATCTGGATTCGCTTCCTGTATTTGACTGGTGCGCCGTCGCGGCGGGCCGGCCGATAGACCCACGTCCTGGCGGCTGAGAGCACGAGGCGGTTGTAGCGTGGATCCACGGGCTGCAACATCGAGGCGGTCTCGACCTTGCCCGTTTCGTCGATCACCACTTCGACAATGCCATGCAGATTGTTCGTGACTCGACCGGGATAGGGCGGCATTTCCTGCCGTACGACGACCGGTTCGATGACGTCAGAGGCCTCCGCGGTGTAAATCTCGGGCTTGCGGGCGGCTGAACTCGCTGAAGATGGCGCAGCCGACGGCGTTGGCGCGGAACCGGCTGCGGCAGTAGAGGCTGTGGCTGCCGCTGGTGTCGGTGTCGGTGCCGGTGCAGGCGCCGGTGGTGTCGCCGCGGGCGGCGGTGCGAGCGCCCTGATCGTCAGATCGTTGAATCCGCTCGCCAGTACCTTGAGATCCGAGAGTGGTGGCTGCGTCGCCGCCGGCCCGAGGTCGGGATCGGACAGGGCCATGATGACTTGAGTGAATCCTTCGGCCGCGGTCTTGTATTCGTTCTTGTCGAAGGCCGCTTTGGCGGTGACGTATCGCTGCTGGATGATCGTCGGCAGCAGGCGCTTGCGGGCGTCTCGAAACAGCGTCTGAAGACGCGGGGGCACCTCCTCGGTGTTGGGGCGATAGAGCGGGTCGCGCGTGATCATCGCGTCGACCGCTGTCTTCGCTTCGTCCATGCCGCCGAGGGCGACGAGGCAGAAGGTGCGATAGAGATCGATGAGCTGCCGATCCGGACCTGGCGGATTGGCTTTGAGCAGGTTGTTGAGCATCGTCAACGCGCCGGAGTATTCGGCCGACGCGTAGAGCTGACGTGCCGACGCGAGCGAGTCCTGAGCGACGAGCCGGCCGGGCAACAGGACGAGAATCGCCAGACCAACTGTTGCGCGCGAGATCATTTGGCCCCCAGATCGATACCGACTTTCGTCGGAGCTCCCACCGCGACGGTGACCGTCGTCCGCCGCTCTCCCAGTTGAGGATGGCGGAACACGACCTCGTGGACGCCCACCGGAACTTTGAAACTGCCGATTGGCGTTTCACCAACCGGCGTTCCGTCCACGAAGACCTCGGCCCACGGGACCGCGTTCAACGCCAGCGATCCGCTGGGCCACTGTGCTTGAACGGTCGTCACCGCTCCCGGAGTCACTTGAACGGTCCGACGTTCGCGATAGGCAAGCGTTTCGTTCACGATGTCCAGCTCGTGCCGCCCGATTGGCAGCATGATGCGGTCGATACGGTTGTTGCCCAACAGTCGCCCGCCCTCGAAGACCTGGACATCGGCGGGTGCCGCCACGGCAATCCACCCGGCAGCGGTCGACCCGGCGCGCTCGCCCAGCGGCACCAGGAGCGACGCCGCCCGGCCCGCTTCGATGACGACGCGTTCGGTGACCGTCCCCGATTCATGGGAGACCACCACCGTGTGCGCCCCGGGTGCGAGGTCGCCGACACTCACCGGTGAACGTCCAATAAACCGGCCGTCAACCGTGACCGAGGCTGCGGCCGGAGTCGTGCGAATCTGAAGCTCGCCTGTCCCCGGCGCCGGTGCAGTTGGTGAGAGCTCGAGCACCTGCGACATTTGCGCGCCTGGCTTGATCGTGACCGGGAACTGACGTCGGCCTCGCTCGGTGATGAGCTCCACGAGATGCTCGCCCGCCGGCAGCTCGATGCCGATCGGTGTCACGCCGTGGCGCAGGCCGTCGACCAGGATGGGAATCCCGGCCGGAGTCGTGGTCACCGACAGTGTCCCGCGCTCGATGGTCGGTGAGGATCGGAAGTATCGGGACGCGAGCAGCATCCCGATGGTCGCCACAATCGCGAGCACGATACCGCCGGCAATCCAAAGACGGTTGGTCCAGACGGCATGCACCGGGGCGGCGCTCCGGCGCGCAGCCTCATCCACCACGGGAGCGGCGGCGTTGCCGGTACCGACGCGCATGCCAGGCGACGGCGTGGAGATCGGTACGGCGGGAACGCGCAACACCGCGTCGAGCGCATCGGCTTCCACCGGCTCAGGCCGCATCGGATCCAGCCGCGCCGTGTCGACGTGCGACGGATCTCCAGGCGTGTTCCCTTCGAGAGGCGACGACGGCGGAAATTCTTGAAGCGCATCGTCGACCGGCGCACCGGGCGAGGCCGGAGCGTTGTACCGAGCCAGAAAAGCGCGGAGCGCCTCGATCCGCGGTGCGAGATCGACGTCCCCCGAGACGTCGTCCGTCACGAAGTCGATCTTCTCGGGATCGAGCTCGGTGATTGCAGTGACCGCCGCGGGGTCCGGGTCCGCCTGCATGTCGAGCGCAAGACATCTGGCCATGAAGACATGGAGCGCATCGCGCTCCAGCGCCTCGTTCTCCTCGCCAATCGCCTCATCGAGAGCGGCCCCCGCTTCGAGCGCGGTGGGGAACGAGTCGCGCGGTTCGAGCTGCATCGCCCGGCGCAGCCAGTCGCGGAACGTGAACGAGAGCGGCTCGAGCGGGCCGATGCCGGCCCGAAGGGAGGCGCTCGTCAAGGCGTGCGTCAGGCCCGACGGATACACGTCGCTCGTCAGACGGCGGCCCAGGATGAGGGCCAGGGCGACGAGCCCCACTTGTGCGATGTCAGTCCGTGCGTCGAAGGCTGGTGGCGCCGACGGCGGCGGCGGCAGCGGCACATGCAGGTCGGTCCAATACTTGTCACGGGAGTAGCGGATCTGGTCGACGACGGCACCGAGCACGCATTCGGCCACGACCAATCGTCCACCGGGCGTGACGATGAGCCGTTCAGGCCCGATTGCGCCGTGGGGGAGATCGGGGTGCTCGTCGCCCCAGGCCGCCATGGCGTGAACCAACTGACGCAGCAGACAACGCACCGCGTTGATGTCCAGCGCGACCGACCGCTTGTCGGCGGCCGAGAGCAGCGATGCCAACCGAATCCCGGGGACGTGATTGGAGAAGACGAGAAGGGTGCCGCTCGAGGCCTCGACGTCAACGGCCCGAGCGTGGGTGAACGACTCGCTGCGAAACGCCGCCAGGCGGCTGGTTCGATCGCGAATAGCGGACTCGACCGCGGCATTCGCAGACAGCGTCGAACTCAGCCTTAAGACCTCGAGGCGTTCACCACGCGCCCCGAGGATTTGGCGGCGCTCCCCGAACCCATCGGTAAAGAGTGGCTGGGCGTGGGGAGTAGGCGACTCCGCAACCGCAAGGTTCATACGGTTTTTTCTCGGCGCGTCCCGAAATTTCCTTACTCAGCAGACGGACAACTACACGAACCGCCAGCTGAGTCGGCCGCGCGGCCGACCCGAGTGTGCTCAATCGCTTCGCTCGGTGAGCGGGATTATACCGCGGGACTCTCTGCGTTTTCGCTCTTTGTTGATCGTCCGGTGGCGATTGCTTGAAATAATTCGACCTCGCTCACCGGCTTCACGAGATGCGCGTCGAAGCCGGCTTCGGACGTCTTCTGACGATCGTACGGCTGCGCCCAACCGGTGACCGCGATGATCAACGCGCGTGTCCCCCACGGTCGTCGACGCATGCTCCTCGCCGTCTCGTAGCCGTCCATGCGCGGCATCCCGAGATCGAGCAGCACCACTTGCGGCTGAAACGTCTCGCCGATCGTCATGGCCTCGACGCCGTCGTTGGCGGTACGCACGTCGTGGCCGGCGACCTGCAGTTGCATCGACAACGCCTCCACGGCATCGAGGTGATCGTCGACGACGAGAATGCGTGACGGTCCGATGGCCGGGACTGGTGAGTCGTGACGCGGTTCATCCGGGCGGACAGCCTGCATCGCCCACAGCGGCAACCGCACGATGATGTCGGTGCCTTGCCCGGGACCAGCACTGTGTGCGGCGACCGTGCCGCCGTGCATCTCGACAAGCCGACGCACGAGCGCAAGGCCGACGCCGAGGCCGCCCTGGATCTGATCGGGCTTCGCGTGCACCTGGGTGAAGAGATCGAAGATGCGCGGCACCTGATCGGTCGGGATGCCGATGCCGGCGTCCCTGACGGTGATCGCGACCGACGTGCCTTCGCGCGCCACCTTCAGCTGGATCTTGCCACCGGGCTCCATGAACTTCGCGGCGTTGTTCAAGATGTTGCCGACGACCTGCACGAGGCGGGCTTTGTCGCCCTCGACGGCGAGCACTTCGTCGGTCAGATCGAGCGTGAGCGTGTGCCGTCGTGAATCGATCATCGGGCGGGCCGTTTCCACGGCCCGAGCGATGACCGTCCCGATCAACACGCGCTCGTGCTGCAGCGTGATGACGCCGCGCGTGATGCGGGACACATCGAGCAGATCGTCGACCAGCAGCACGAGGTGTTGCACCTGCCGTTCGAGCACGTCGCGCGCGCGCTCGCGCTGCGCGTCCGACAGCTCTTTCAGCCGCAGCAACTGGACGGCCGTACTGATCGGCGCCAGCGGATTGCGCAGCTCGTGCGCGAGCATGGCGAGGAATTCGTCCTTGCGGCGGTCGGCGTCCTTGAGCGCCGCCGTCGACGCTTCGAGCGCGGCGGTTCGCTCGCTCACCCGTCGTTCGAGCTCCGCGTTGAGGCGCTCCAGCGCGCGCGTCTTGCGATACAGGTCGGCGAAGACGCTGACCTTGGCGCGCAGGATCTCCGGCACGATCGGGACCGGCACGTAGTCGACGCCGCCGCTCTCGTAGCCGCGCAGCCGATCGAGATCGGTCATCAGGACCGCCGAGACGAAGATGATCGACGTCTTCTGGAAGCGCGGATGCTGCCGGATCATCGACGCCAGCTCGTAGCCATCCAGATCGGGCATGCAGACGTCGACCAGGACGACCGCGATCTCCGTTCGGAGCAGACAATCGAGCGCCTCGGTCGCCGAGCTCGCGGTGAGGATGTTCTCGCCGAGCTCGCTCAGGATCGACTCGTAGGTGAGCAGCTTCGACGGCTGGTCATCGACCAGGAGGATGTTGACCTTGTTGATTCGTGTGCTACCGCTCATGACCTCGCCTCATCGATGCAGCCACATCCGAAGGACCGACAACAGCTGTTCGGTGTTCACCGGCTTCGCCAAATAGTCCGACGCTCCCGCCTCGAAGCACTTCTCGCGGTCGCCCTTCATGGCCTTGGCGGTCAGGGCCACGATCGGCAGGCGCTGGAACTTCGCATTCTGCCGGATCCGCTTCATTGTCTGATACCCGTCCATCTCCGGCATCATGATATCCATCAAGACGATCGAGAGGTTGGGCGTTTGCTGGAGCATCTCGATCGCCTCGCTGCCGGTATTGGCCGTCAACACGTTCATCCCACGCCGCTCCAGCACGCTGCTCAAGGCAAAGATGTTTCGCACGTCGTCGTCGACGACCAGCACCGCCTTGCCGACCAGGTCGTCGTCGGAGCGGTGCAGCCGCTCGAGCATGTGCTGTTTCTCGGCGGGAAGATCCGAGACGACGCGGTGCAGGAACAACGAGGTTTCGTCGAGCAGCCGCTCCGGCGACTCGACGCCCTTGACCACCACGCTGCGCGCCAGCGTGTGGAGCTGGGCATCTTCTTCGGCCGACAGCTCCCGTCCGGTGAAGACGACCACTGGAATCTCAGCGAAGTCCTTATTCTGGCTGATACGTTCGAGCACCTCGAACCCGGACATATCAGGCAGCCGCAGGTCGAGCACGACGCAGTCGCAGGGCTGGTCGGCCATCGCCGCCAGCGCCGCGGCGCCGGTATCGGCGGTCACGATCTCGAGATCGTCGTGCCCGAGCAGCTCGCGAATGCTCATTTGCTCGGCGGCGTTGTCCTCGACGACCAGGAGCCGCTTCTGACGCGGCGTCGCATACGTCCTGATGCGATCGATCGCGGCGTCGAGCCCCTGCTTCGTCGTCGGCTTGCTCAGGAACGAGAACGCGCCGCGCGCCAGCCCGTGCTGCCGATCCTCGTCGAGCGTCAGGATCTGCACCGGGATGTGGCGTGTCTCGGGGTCCTGTTTCAGGTGGCTGAGGACGGTCCACCCGAGCATGTCGGGGAGGAACACGTCGAGCGAGACCGCGGTGGGCCGGTACTGCCGCGCGAGCGACAGCGCGTCGCCGCCGCGCATCGCGACGAGGACCTTCAATCCCTTGTCGCGCGCCAGATCGACGAGGATCCGCGCGTAGTGGGGGTCGTCCTCCACGATCAACAACGACGGGTCATTGGGCATGACCGTATCGCGATCGTCCTCGACCATCTCGGCCGGGCGCTCCGGCAGCCGTGAGGCCGACGAGGTGTAGGTGACCATCCGCGATTCGACCGGGTTCTCCGGACGCGCCACCATCGACGGCCCGGCGTAGCGCAGCGGCAGATACAAGGTGAAGGTGCTGCCGACGCCGGGGACGCTGCGCAACTGAATCTCGCCGCCGAGCAGCCCCGACAGCTCGCGGCTGATCGCCAGGCCGAGACCGGTGCCGCCGTACTTGCGGCTCGTGCTCGCGTCCGCCTGTTGGAACGCCTCGAAGATGATGCGCTGCTTCTCGGGCGGAATGCCGATGCCGGTATCGGCGACTTCGAAGGCGACGACACGCGGCACCTGCCTCAGCACGGGGTGATGCGGTGTCCAGCCGGCGGTCACTTCCGATACGCTCAGGCGCACGCCGCCCTGCGACGTGAACTTGAAGGCGTTCGACAGCAGATTCTTCAACACCTGCTGCAACCGCTTCGTGTCGGTCACCATGCTTCGTCCGAGACCGGAGTCGACCGTGACGTCGAACGACAGTCCGCGGTTCTCGGCGTCGTGGGCGAAGGTGCGCACGACCATGTCGAGCACGTTGGTGAAGAAGATCTCCTCGGCTTCGACCGTCACCGTGCCCGACTCGATCTTCGACAGGTCGAGAATGTCGGTGATCAGATTGAGCAGGTCGGTGCCGGCGCCCTGAATCGTGCGCGCGAACTCGACCTGTTTCGGCGACAGGTTGCCCTCGGGGTTCTCCGACAGCTGCTGGCCGAGAATCAGAATGCTGTTGAGCGGCGTCCGCAGCTCGTGCGACATGTTCGCGAGGAACTCGGACTTGTACTTCGAGGTGAGCGCGAGCTCTTCGGCCTTGTCTTCGAGGGCGCGCCGCGCCTGCTCGATCTCCTGGTTCTTGCGCTCGACTTCGACGTTCTGTTCCGCCAGCTGCTGCGCCTTCTGCGCCAGCTGTTCGTTCGTCTGCTGCAGCTCTTTCTGCTGTGTCTGCAGCTCGTTGGTGAGCTGCTGCGACTGCTTCAGCAGACCCTCGGTCTGCATCGTCGCTTCGATCGAGTTGAGCACGATACCGATGCTCGCGGTGAGCTGCTCGAGGAAGGCGAGGTGCGTCTCGGAGAAGTCGTGCAGCGAGGCGATGCCGATCACCGCCTTGATCTGACCCTCGAAGATCACCGGGAAGATCACCAGATTGCGTGGCAGCGTCTGGAAGAAGACCGAACCGACCGCCACGCTGTCGCGCGGGATGTCGGACACCAGCAGGCGCCGCATGTCCCGCGCGCACTGTCCGACGAACCCTTCGCCGACGGCGAGATGCGGCGGGAATGGATGGTCGGCCAGCTCGGCGTAACTGGCGAGCATCTTCAGATAGGGCATCGGCTCGGTGTCCATCTGATAGATGACGCCCTGATGGGCGGTGACGAGAGGCACCAGCTCCGACAACAGCAGCTTGCCGACGGTGGCGAGATCGCGCTGGCCCTGGAGCATGCCGGTGAAGCGCGCCAGGTTCGTCTTCAGCCAGTCCTGCTCGGTGTTGCGGTCGGTGGTCAACCGCAGGTTGTCGATCATCGTGTTGATGTTGTCTTTGAGCTCGGCCACCTCGCCGCGCGCGTCCACCTGAATGGACCGTGTCAGGTCGCCTTTGGTCACCGCCGTCGCCACTTCCGCGATCGCGCGCACCTGCGTGGTGAGGTTGGCCGCGAGCAGGTTGACGTTGCCGGTGAGGTCCTTCCACGTCCCGGCCGCGCCGGGCACGTTGGCCTGACCGCCAAGCCGGCCTTCGACGCCGACCTCGCGCGCGACGGACGTGACCTGATCGGCGAAGGTCGCGAGCGTGCCGGTCATGTTGTTGATCGTGTCGGCGAGCGCCGCGACTTCGCCCTTCGCCTTCACCGTGAGGTTCTGTTCGAGGTCGCCGTTGGCCACCGCGGTCACGACTTTGACGATGCCGCGGACCTGTTCGGTGAGGTTGGCAGCCATGACGTTGACGTTGTCGGTGAGGTCCTTCCACGTGCCGGCCACGCCAGGCACTTGTGCCTGGCCGCCGAGGAGGCCTTCGGTGCCGACCTCGCGCGCCACGCGTGTGACTTCGGCGGCGAAGGCATTGAGCTGGTCGACCATCGTGTTAATGGTGTTCTTGAGCTCGAGGATCTCGCCCTTGACGTCGACGGTGATCTTGCGCGACAGGTCACCGCGCGCAACCGCGGTCGTCACTTCGGCGATGTTCCGGACCTGCGTGGTGAGGTTCGCCGCGAGCAGGTTGACGTTGTCGGTGAGGTCCTTCCAGGTGCCGCCGACGCCAGGCACGACCGCCTGACCGCCGAGACGCCCGTCGGTGCCGACCTCGCGCGCCACGCGCGTGACTTCAGCGGCGAACGAGCGGAGCTGCTCGACCATCGTGTTGAGCGTGTCCTTGAGCAGCAGGATCTCGCCGCGGACATCGACCGTGATCTTCTTCGACAGGTCGCCGCCGGCGATCGCGGTGGCGACTTCGGCGATGTTTCTGACCTGCGCGGTCAGGTTGCTCGCCATGAAGTTGACGTTATCGGTGAGGTCCTTCCAGGTACCCGCGACGCCCTGCACCTGCGCCTGGCCACCGAGCTTGCCTTCGGTGCCGACCTCGCGCGCCACGCGCGTCACTTCGGCGGCGAAGGCGTTGAGCTGGTCGACCATCGTGTTGATGGTGTTCTTCAGCTCGAGGATCTCGCCCTTGACGTCGACCGTGATCTTTCTCGAGAGGTCGCCGCGGGCGATGGCCGTCGCCACATCCGCGATGTTGCGGACCTGCGCGGTCAGGTTGCTGGCCATCGAGTTGACGGAGTCGGTGAGGTCCTTCCAGGTGCCGGCGACGCCGCGCACGTTCGCCTGTCCGCCCAGGCGTCCTTCGGTGCCGACCTCGCGCGCCACGCGCGTCACCTCGCCGGCGAACGCGTTGAGCTGGTCGACCATCGTGTTGATGGTGTCCTTGATCTGCAGGATCTCGCCGCTGACGTCGACGGTGATCTTCTGACTGAGGTCGCCGTTGGCGATGGCGGTGGCGACCTTTGACACGTCGCGCAGCTGCACGGTGAGGTTGCCGGCCAGCAGGTTGACGTTGTCGGTGAGGTCCTTCCACGTGCCGCCGACGCCGGGCACGAGCGCCTGACCGCCGAGACGGCCGTCCGTGCCGACCTCGCGCGCCACGCGCGTGACTTCGGCGGCGAAGGCGTTGAGCTGATCGACCATCGTGTTGATGGTGTTTTTCAGCTCGAGCACCTCGCCCTTGACGTCGACCGTGATCTTGCGTGA
>Ga0075420_100004680_pt1 | contig 12006 bp, 10 predicted proteins | sample SoiMetdeltSBSDD4_FD_75296 | JGI IMG/M metagenome (GOLD analysis project Ga0075420, IMG submission 75296) | Bulk soil microbial communities from a Populus tree surrounding site in Tennessee, USA - Soil MetaG P. deltoides SBSDD4 | ecosystem: Environmental > Terrestrial > Soil > Tree plantation... | reverse complement strand
TCAAAACGATCTTCCCGAAGTGCGCATTCGCCCGCATGTGCGCCAGCGCCTCTGCGGCCTGATCGAGCGGGAAGGCCTTGTCGATCGGCAGGCTGAGCTTGCCGCTCTCCACGTCCGGCCACAGGTCCGCACGCATGGCGCTCACGATCTCGCGCACCTCCTCGACCGACCGGGTGCGGAAGGTGACACCGATGTAGTCGAGGCGCTTCAGCGCGTGCAGGTCGAAGTCGAACTCGCCCTTGAAGCCGCCGAGGCGGCCGACGTTGACGATGCGGCCCAGCACCGCCGCCGCCTTCATGTTCTCGTTGGCCACGCTGGCCGAGACCTGATCGACGATGAGGTCGACGCCTCGGCCGCCGGTCGCGGCTACCACCTCCTCCGACCAGTCGGGCCTGGTTGTATCGACGGCGAGATCGGCACCGAAGTCCCTGAGGCGGGCGCGCCGGGCCTCGTTGGTGGAGGTGCCCATCACGAAGCGGGCGCCCTTGAGCTTGGCAATCTGCAGCCCCATCAGCCCCACGCCCGAGCTGGCACCCTGGATCAGCACCGTCTCGCCCTCCTTGAGGCGCCCGGCCGTCACCAGCGCGTTGTGCATGGTCTGGAGCGCGATGGGCAGGGTCCCCGCCTGCTCCCAGCTCATATTGTTGGCCGGAACCGGCGAGACCCGGCCCCAGTCGGCAACCGCATATTCCGCATACCCCCCGCTGCCGGTGGCCATCACGCGGTCGCCGGGCTTCACCGCCGTCACAGCGCTGCCCACCGCCTCCACCTCGCCGGCGAATTCCAGGCCCACGATGGTGCCCGCGCCGCCGATGGCGCCGTGGCTGCGGCCCGACGCCACCTGCAGGTCGGCCCGGTTGAGGCCTGCGGCACGCACGCGCACCAGAACCTGCTCCGGGCCCGGCGTCGGCTTCGCCACCTCCCGCACCTCGACGCCGCCGTCCGTCACAACCGCAGCTTTCATGCCTCGCTCCTCCCGTCGTCGGTGCCCCACTTGCCCCTGGCCCGCCTCGCCTCGAGCGCCTTTGCCCTTGAAAGGCGCCGCTGCGCCGCGTACGCCCGTGGCAAATTTTCACCCTGGCATCGGAGCCCATCTGACACCAATTAGAGCGCGCCGCCAACCGGCGTCCCACGCCCCTCGCGCGGAGCAGCATTCCATTCCCGCCTCCGTGCGACCTCCGTCAACCTCATCAAGATGAGACCCCCGACGAAACCCATGGCGAAACCCGCGTCGAAACCTCCCTTGAGCCTCGCATCGGTCCCCGCTGACGCCTCGCACCTGCGTCCGCTTCCGCAGCTCATCTTCGGCTCCCGCTGGCTGCAGCTGCCACTCTATCTCGGCCTGATTTTCGCCCAGGGCGTCTACGTCGTGCTGTTCCTGAAGGAGCTGTGGCATCTCCTCACCCATGCGACCACCTTCAGCGAGCAGCAGATCATGCTGGTGGTGCTGGGCCTGATCGACGTGGTGATGATCTCCAACCTTCTGGTGATGGTGATCGTGGGCGGGTACGAGACCTTTGTGTCGAGGCTGCGGCTCGAAGGCCATCCCGACCAGCCCGAGTGGCTCGACCACGTCAACGCCAGCGTTTTGAAGATCAAGCTGGCGATGGCCATCATCGGCATCTCCTCGATCCACCTGCTCAGGACCTTCATCGAGGCGGGCAACATCGGCCAGCCCGGCGCCCGCTACACGGAGACGGCCGTGCTGTGGCAGACCCTGATCCACCTCACCTTCATCGTCTCCGCCATCGGCATCGCCTTTGTCGACCGGCTGGGGCAGATCGCCCTGGCCAGGCACAAGCCGGAGCCGGCCGAGTAGCGCCGCCGCTGCTGCCGGGCGAAGCTGGGCCTATGCCGCCGCTCAGGGTTTCGCCTCGGGCCCTTAGTGGGTTTGTGCCGATTGTTGCCGGGTTCCTCGCCCGTAGAGTGCGAGTTGCGTGACGCAGCTCGCGTTCGCCCCTCTGCGGCCTCAAGTGCCGTGGCGGGTCGCATTCGGCTCGACGGAGTTATCCCGATGAAGACGCTTCTTGGCATATTGGCAGTGGCCGGCGCTCTCACATTTGGCGGCGCCGCAACCGAGCAATGGATGGGCAGCAGTCTCGCGATCGCCCAGGGCAGCAGCGCCTGCTACCAGAATTGCACCAACGTCCGCCGCTGGCCCGCCTCCCAGTGCGCCCAGTACTGCAGGGGCAAGCCCAAGCGGAAGTAACCCCTGCCGAGCCGGGCGGCTCGCACGGGTCCAAACCCAATTCTGAGATGGAAAATTACAAGAGGCCGCGCCCTGACCGGCTGAGCCGGGCGCGGCCCCGAATATGCGAGTATCGCGCCCTGACCCCCGTGGCGCGAGCCGGGCGGCTCACAGGAACAAATTCTAAGCATTTCATTCTTTAAGTCAAGGTGTCCTAAAAATTTAAGTCAAGGTGTCCTAAAAAAAAGCGAGCCGATGGGGATCAAGCGCCATAGATGGTCTTTTTTTCACTGACAGCCGGACGCTGATGTGCAATTATGTCGTTAATTGGTGAGATTGTAACTTCGCACTTGTGGTCTCGCGTGTGCAGGCTCAAGCGGGCCTATACCCCCGCCAGCAACATTGCCAATCCAACGCCAGCAGCCGACAGCGCACCAATCGTCGACGCGAGCCAAGCGATTTCAAGCAGCTCCGCCGTGACAGCCGCCCAGACCTGTCGCCAACCAGTTTCGCAGCTCGGATTGTCTTCGGGCGCCATCGGACTGCCTCCGGCCAGGGTGTGTTGATGCAGGGGGGCCGAGCCCACGGCATGACCTTGGCAGTGGCGCAAACCTGCGGGTATCGAGGTAAACCCTGAGCCGCGCGGTGATTTCCCCGAGGCGACGCCCTTTTGTGCGCCGCGTCCGGCCCTATCCGGCCCGCAGCGAGGTCGCGGGCACCGGGCCGCCGAAGCTCAGCCGCTGCCGCTCGATCTCCACCACCGGACCGCCCGGCTCCACCAGGCCGCGCCCCACCACCTCGGCCTGCCAGGGACGGGCGCCGCCCGCGTGCTGGCGCGCGATGCGGAGCAGGTTGTAGCGGGCCAGTGCCTCTCCATGCCGGCTGCGCCCAAGCGAGGCGGACGGCGCGCCCACCACCGCCGTCAGGCTGGACATCTCCCGGCCATCAGATGTGCAGGCAAGCCAGGCCAGCATGTTGCGATGGTTGTGGCCGTGGATCACCAGCTCGGGGCCGCCCTGGCGAAGCACGGCCGTGAGCTTGTCCGCATCGCGAAGGCCGCGCGTGGCATCGGCCTGGCCCGGCAGGGGTGGATGATGGATCAGGACCAGCCGGAACAGGCCCTGGCCGCGCAACCGCTCCAGGATGTCGGCGAGACGGGCGAGCTGCCCGGTCCCGACGCGGCCCCAGGCCACCAGCGGCGGCGTCGGGACGGCGGAATTGACGCCGATCACGGCCACATCGCCAATGACGCGCACGAACGGCGGACCATCGGCCGTCCCGTCCATGAAGGCCAGCCCCTCGGCGTTGGGGGTCATGTAGTCGGCCCACCGGCGCGTCCCCGGATCGCGGCCGACCTGCGAGTAGATATCGTGATTGCCTGGCACCACAGTGACACGGTCGGATGGCCCCAGGCTCTTGAGCCAAGCGAGGCCGTCGATGTACTCCTGCGGCAGGCCGATGTTGGCGAGGTCGCCGGTGACCGCGATGTGGTCGGGTCGCTGCTCCACCATGTCGGCAACAATGCGGTCCAGAACCTCCCGGCGATGGTCGTGACGCCGCCTGCGCACCCAGTTGAGATAGCCGAGACCCCGTTTCAGGTTCCAGTGGCGGGGCGCGAAGCCGCCGATCGGTCCCAAATGAACGTCGGTGAGGTGGGCGATGGTGGTGGTCATATCCCGCACTCACTAGCCGCTTCCCGCGCCCTTGCCAAATCCCGGCCGCAGGGACATAGACCGGCCACGACAGGCTGGAGGCCTGCCCTGCCGCGCGAGGGGCTATGGTTGCCACGACACTTTTCACAAAGGCTCTCCAGCGCTACTGGCGCCTGAGCCGCGCCCTGACCATGGGCGCACAGGGCATGGTGCTCGATCCCGGCAACCGCGTCCTGCTGGTACGCCACGGCTATCGCCCCGGATGGCATTTCCCCGGCGGTGGCGTGGAGTTGGGGGAGACGGTGCAGGGGGCGCTGGCGCGCGAGCTCAAGGAGGAAGCCGGCGTCATCCTGGGCGAGCCGCCGCCTCTGTTCGGCATCTACGCCAACTTCGAGCGCTTCCCGGGCGATCACATCGCCCTCTACGTGGTGCGCGACTGGCGTCAGGCGGAGCTGCCGGCGCCCAGTTTCGAGATCCGCGAGCAGCGACTGTTCCCCGCCGACGCCCTGCCTGAGGACGTGAGCCACCCCGTGACGCGACGGCTCGCCGAGGTGCTGGGCGGCCATCCCAGGGACGAGCGCTGGTAGATCGTCTCCTTGCCGCCGAACTCCGCCCCGGCGCCCTGGCAGGTTGCCGGTCCGGTCAGGGCTTTGGGGTCAGATCCCGCGGGTCTGACCCCCATTCGCTCCGTCAATTCGCCTTGATTCCGGCAGCCTTGACGACGACGGCGTTGGCGGCAATCTCGCGCTTGACCATCGCCTCGAACTCCGCAGGCGAGATCTTGAGCGGGTCGGCGCCGAGGTCGGCGAGCTTCTTGGCCACCCCCGGCTCGTCGATCGCCTTCAGCAGCTCGGCATGCAGCCGCTTGCGGATGGCATCCGGCGTCTGGCGCGGCACGAAAGCGCCGATCCAGAACTCGTAGCCGGAATCCGGGAAGCCCGCCTCCACCGTGGTCGGTACGTCGGGCAGCGCCGAGGAGCGCTTGGCGCTGCTCACCGCCAGCGCGGTCATCTTGCCGTCCTTGATGAACCCGATCGCCGCGTTGACGGGCGAGCAGTAGAAGTCCAGCCGGTCGGCGAGGATCTCGGTCAGCGCATCCGACGAGCCCTTGAACGCCACGTGCGCAGCCTCGATCTTGGCGCTGAGCTTGAGGCGCTCGGCCGTCAGGTGCGTGGCGCTGCCGGCTCCGGCCGAGGCGAAATTGAAGCTGCCCGGCTTGGCCTTGGCGGCGTCGATCATGTCCTTCAGCGTATTGTAGCCCCGCCCGCTGTTGACGAGGACGACATTTGGGACAGTCACGATGGGAAGGACGGGCGCCAGGTCCTTCTCGGTGTCGTAGGACAAGGTGGTGTAGGTGGACGGGGTCACCGTGTGCGAGGAGGAATGCACCAGAATGGTGTATCCGTCCGGATCGGCCTTGGCGACCGCCGCGCTGCCGATCGTGCCGCTGGCACCGCCCCGGTTCTCCACGACGATGGCCTGCCCGATCTGCTTGGAGACCTGGTCGAGCACCAGACGGGCGATGATGTCGGTCGAGCTGCCGGCAGCAAACGGCACGATGGCCTTGATCGGCTTGTCCTTGGGCCAGTCATCGGCAACGGCCGCGCCGGGCGCGAGCATGAAAGCCGCAGCGGCAATCAAGGCGCAGCGGCGCGAGAGTCCAGCAAAACGCATTTCCAGTTTCCTCCTCTTGCGGGGTCAGACCTGCGGGTCTGACCCCATGGCTCCAGCTTCATGTCGAGCAGTATTTTCGGGAGCTCGCGGTCATCCAGCGGGGTCGGACCGGCAGGGTCTGACAGCGCTCACACAACCTCCTTGTGCCGGGCGATGCAGGCATCAAGCACCTCGGCGAGCGCCCGCTCGCCCCAGGCGTCCGAGAAGATCTCCACCTCCGAGAAACCCGCGTAGCCGACGGCCTCCACGGCCGCGCGCACGCCCCTCAGATCGATCACGCCGTCGCCCATCATGCCGCGGTCGTTGAGCATGTCCCGTGTCGGCACCAACCAGTCGCACACGTGATAGGCCAACAGGCGGTCTTTGCCGGCGCGCGCAATCCCGTCCCATAGCGCCGGGTCCCACCACACATGATAGACATCGAGGGCGATGCCGATGCCGCCGGCACGCTCGGGGTCGAGTCGGTCGCAGATGTCGAGCGCCTGTCCCAGCGTGTTCACGCACGCCCGATCTGCCGCATACATGGGGTGCAGCGGCTCCAGCGCCAGCGGCAGCCCCGCGCTGCGGGCATACTCGAGCAGGGCGGCGATGCCCTCCTCCACCTGTGCGCGGGCGGCGAGCAGGTCCTTGGACGGCGCCGAGCCCGGCCGCGAGTACTGCGGCAGCCCGCCCACCACCAGCACCAGGCACGAGGCCCCCAGCGCCGCCGCCTCGTCCACGGCGCGGCAGTTGTCGTCGCGCGCCTCGGGCAGGCGTTGGCTGTCCGCTGTGAACATGCCGCCGCGGCAATAGCCGGAGAGCTGCAACCCAGCGTCCTTCACGGCCTTGACGGCGCGGGAGAGCCCCACCGCCGCCACCTGGTCCCGCCACGGATCAATGGCGCGGACGCCCGCCCTGGCGCAGGCCTCGACGATGCCGACAAGATCGGCCTGCCGGCGCAGCGTCGCCGTGTTGATCGAGAGCCAGTGGTGATCCCGCGAGAAGTCGCGCATGGCACCGCTCATGCCTCGATGCCGCGCAGCGCCAGCACGCATCGCATGCGCGCCACCGCCCGCTCGGGCTCAGTCAGCAGCCCGGCCTTGTCCGCAAGGCGGAACAGTTCGGCCAGATGCAACGTCGAGCGCGTGCTCTCCTGGCCTCCCACCATGGTGAAATGGTCCTGGTGGCCGTTGAGGTAGGCCATGAGCACCACGCCCGTCTTGTAGAAGCGCGTCGGCGCCTTGAAGATGTGGCGCGACAGCGGCACGGTCGGCGCCAGGATGGAATGGAACGTCCCCAGATCCTCCGCCGCCAGCGCCGACAGCGCGGCGGACGCGGCCGGCGCGATCGCGTCGAAGATGCCGAGCAGGGCATCCGAGTAGCCCTGCGCGTCGCCGGCGATCAGCTCCGCATAGCTGAAATCGTCGCCCGTATACATGCGCACGCCCTTGGCGAGGCGGCGGCGCATGGCGATCTCCTTGTCCTTGTCGAGCAGCGAGATCTTCACGCCGTCCACCTTGGCGGCGCTGGCATTCAGGATATCGACGGCGGCCGCCATCGCCGCATCGAGATCGCGCGAGCCCCAATAGCCGGCCAGCGCCGGGTCGAACATGTCGCCCAGCCAATGGATGATGACGGGCTCCTTCGCCTGGCCCAGCAGGCGGCCATAGACGCGGGCGTAGTCGTCGGGCGAGCGAGCCACCCGCACCAGCGCGCGCGAGGCCATCAGGATGATGCGCCCGCCCACGGCCTCGATAGCCGCGAATTGCTCCTCGTAGGCGCGGATCACGTCGTCGAGCGAGCGGGCCTCGGCCGGATCGAGATGGTCCGTGCCGGCACCGGAGAACACGACTGCGTCCTTGCGCCCGCGTGCCGCGGCGACGGAGCGCTTGATCAGCTCCAGCGCCATCGGCCAGTCCAGCCCCATGCCGCGCTGGGCGGTATCCATGGCCTCCGCCACGCCGAGCCCGAGGCTCCACAGGTGGTCGCGGAAGGCGATGGTGCGCTCCCAGTCGGGCGCCGCCGCGAGCCAGGGGTCCACGTCGGCCAGCGGATCACAGACCACGTGCGCGGCGGCAAGCGCGATGCGGTTGAACGGCCGCCGGTCAGCCGGGACCGCGAAGCGCCTAGGCTCGGAGAGCCGGTAGTCGGCGAGCCGCCCACCGGCCTCGGGGAGCTTGATTGTGAGCGCCATATCCGCCTCGCCCGTAGGGTGGGATAGCGCGAAGCGCGCAACCCACCATTGTCCTGCTCCAACATGGTGGGTTACGGCCTTCGGCCTAACCCACCCGACTCACACCTCGAGCGCGGGAACGTCGATCCAGCGCCGCTCCTTCCAGCTCAAGAGCGCGCACTCGACGAGCTGCACGCCCTTGGCGCCCTCCAGCAGCGTGTAGGAATAGGGCGCGTCCTCCGCCACGTGGCGGATGAACATCTCCCACTGTGTCTTGAAGCCGTTGTCGTAGACGGTGTTGTCGGGTACCGCCTGCCAGGTGGAATAGAAGTCGATGGTCTGCTTCTGGTCCGGGTTCCACACCGGGCGCGGCGAGGCAGCACGCGGCTGCATCTTGCAGTCGGTGAGGCCGGCGATGGCCGAGCCCAGCGTCCCGTCGGCGTGGAAGACGGCGAGGTCGTCGCGGTGCACGCGCGTGGTCCACGACATGTTGATCTGCGCGATCACGCCGCCGTCGAGCTCGAAGATGGCGTAGGCCGCGTCGTCGGCGGTGGCCTTGTAGCGCCGCCCCGCCTCGTCCACCCGCTCGGGGACGTGGGTGGCACCGAGGCACGACACCGACCGCACGGGCGCGAACACGTTGTCGAGCACGTATCGCCAGTGGCAAACCATGTCGAGGATGATGCCGCCGCCGTCCTCGGCGCGGTAGTTCCACGACGGCCGCTGCGCCGGCTGCCAGTCGCCCTCGAACACCCAGTAGCCGAACTCGCCCCGCACCGACAGCAGCCGCCCGAAGAACCCCGAGTCGCGCAGCATCCGCATCTTCATGAGGCCCGGCAGGAAGAGCTTGTCCTGAACCACCCCGTTCTTGACGCCGCTGGCCTTGGCCAGGCGGCAAATCTCCAGCGCCTCCTTCAGATTGGTGGCGATCGGCTTCTCGCAGTAGATGTGCTTGCCGGCCGTGATCGCCTTCTCCAGGAGCGCGGGGCGCATCTGCGTGGTCGCCGCATCGAAGAAGATCTGGTTGGCCGGATTGGCGATCTCCGCATCGATATCGGTGCTCCAGCGCAGGCCCCCGTGCGCCGCCGCCAGCTGGGCCAGCTTGCCCCCATTGCGCCCCACCAGCACCGGCTCGACCTGCACCCGGGTCCCGTCCTTCAGCGCCACGCCCCCCGCAGCCCTGATGGCAGCGATGGACCGGATGAGGTGCTGGTTCATGCCCATGCGCCCGGTGACGCCGTTCATGATCACGCCAAGATTGCGAGCCATCGGTGCGCTTCCCCTGGACCGGCGCGGCACTCTCGCCGCGGCGTGCGTAATTTACTAACCGGATGGTTACTTAATCTGCGCCTGGGCGAGCGGTCAATCCCCCGGCGCAGAAGCTCTAGCAGATGCGCGGTCGCCCGCGAATGCGCCCGCGGCCGGGTTGTGATCGCAATGCGCGCGCTGTCTTGCGAAGGTCTCCCAGGCGAGGGGCTTCCAGGCGAGCGTGGTCCTCGAAGCCGACGACTTGGGATCGAGGCAAAGGGCCCGGCAACCGCTCGCCGCATCGCACGAGGAACGGTAGAGCAGGCCGAACAGACAGTAGGCGCATCGCGTGTTACCATGGCAAAAAGTCTGAACGATGGGGAGGACAACATGAAACCTGCAACGTGGATGCTGGCTGCGGCTGCGGCTCTGCTGCCGCTATCGGCAGGGGCTGAGGTCGGCGGCACCAAAGACATCCCGGTGCGCGTCGAGCTGCATGCCGTCAAATCGCTCTGGCTCAGCGATCAGCAGTTCCTGATGGGCGACCCCAACGGCAAGGAGGTGACCATTGGGGTCGAGTTGCGCATCGCACAAGGCCCGGGCAAGCGCCCGACGATGATCCTCATGCATGGCTCCGGGGGCGCTGGTGGCAATGTTGCGTTCTGGGCGCGCCACTTCAATGCCATGGGCATCAACACTGTCATGATTGACGGCATGACGGGTCGAGGCCTCACGGGCGTCGGATCCAAGCAGGCCGTGCTTGGCCGTCTCAACTTCATCCTCGACATCTACCGTTCGATGGAGGTCCTTGCCCGCCACACGCGCGTCGACTCGAGCAAGGTAGCGGTCATGGGGTTCTCGCGCGGCGGTCAGGCGGCACTCTATTCGAGCCTGGTGCGCTTCCACCGCGAATGGAACAAATCCGGCGTCGACCCCGTAGCCTACATTCCATTCTACCCGGATTGCGCTACGACATATCGGGACGATACCGAGACCACCGGCAAGCCGATCCGCATTTTCCACGGCACGCCCGACAACTATAATCCGGTTGCAACGTGCAAGGCTTACGTGACCCGCTTGAGGAACGAGAAGCGCGATGTAGAGTTGACCGAATATCCAAATGCGCCGCACGGATTCGACAACCCGCTTAGCCAATCGCCGGCACCGGCAAAGGCCGACCAGTCGGTCCGCGACTGCACGATCCAGGAAGGCCCTGGTGGCCAATTGATCAACGCCGAGACGAAGGCGGCCTTCGGCTACACCGACGCTTGCGTCAGGCTCGGCCCGCTTGTCGGCGGCAACCGGGACGCAGCGGAGGCCGTCCTCAAGGATGTGACTGCGTTCGTGTCAAAGACCTTCGCCCTGGATTGAAGGCCGTGCGGACCGTATCGGCGCATCTTCGGGTCACTTCCGCTGCAACCCGTTGAGCACCAAATCCACCACGTGCGCGACGCGGGCGTCGAGCGCGCGCTGCTCCTTGAGGCCGCCGTCGAACACCACGGTCAGGGTGTGAAGGTTGGAGAGGTAGAAGTAGCAGAGCGAGGCGATGGAGATGTAGAGCTGCAGCGGGTCGACGCCGGGGCGCACCAAGCCGCGCCGCACGCCCTCGTCCAGGATGCGGCCCACGGTGGCCACCACCGGCGAGTTCATGCTGCCGATGTGGCGCGAGCGCTTGATGTGGCGGGCCTTGTGCAGGTTCTCCGTGTTGAGGAGGGCGATGAACTCCGGGTTATCGAGAAAATAGTCCCAGGTGAAGCGCACGAGCCGCTCGATGGCCTCGAGCGGCTCCTCCTCCTCCAGGCGCAGCTCCTGCTCGGCGGCGCGAATGTCGGCGTAGGCCGACTCCAGCGCCTCCAGGTAGAGAGCGTCCTTGTTGCCCACGTGATAGTAGAGCATGCGCTTGTTGGCGCGGGCGGCTCGGGCGATGCGGTCCATCCGCGCCCCGCTGTAGCCGTGGCGGGCGAACTCGGCACGCGAGGCCTTCAGGATGCGCCCCTTGGTGGCCTCCGCGTCGCGAGCCGGCGGCCGGCGGCCGAGCCGGGACGCCCCGTCGCCGGGCGGCTCCGCATGCTTGTCTCTGTCAGCATTGAGCTTCATGACCACCGGGGCAGCAGGAGGAACCTGGAGGGACTGGGCTGTCTTAGTGCGGGACCGCCGCCGAGGGAAGCTTCGGGCGGACGGGAGGGCAAATTCGGCGCCAGCCGCCGGCCACGCGCGTCTGCCGCCCGCCCCGGGTGTGCCCGCCGGGCAACGCCCGTTGCCGGATGGTTGACTAGCCGCAATCGGAGCTGGTCAACAGCCCCAAGATCCCTGAGTGTTCGCGACACTGGGACAGGCCGTGGGGAATCGATGCCAACTCTGCTTCGCGCTGGCGCCTGTGCGGCGCTGCTGATCACGTTTGCCGCCGGCCCTGTGGCTGCGCAAAACTCGCCCGATCTGCTCGGCGACCGCTGGCAGGTTGGCGGTTTGGTCTACGCCTCGCCCAGCTTCGAAGGCTCCAAGTCCTACGACGTCATCGCCTTCCCCTTCCTGGCGCCGGCCGGCCTGGGTAACGAGGGCTTCATCCAGCTCAAGGGCGCCGACGACCTGCGCCTACGTCTGTTCCAGTCCGGTGGCTTTGAATTTGGCCCGTTGGCGGGCTACCGCTTCGGCCGTGACGGCGAGGACGTCTCCAACGTGGCCGGCCTCGCCGACGTGGACGGCGGCTTAGTGCTGGGCGCCTTCGCCACCTACCGCACCGGACCGCTGGCCTTTTCCGTCTCCTACCACCATCAGGCAACGGGTGACGACACCGGCGGCCTCGTCCGCTTTGGCGCCGAGCACACGAGCCGCCTGTCTCCGACCGTCAAGCTCACCGCCGGCATCGGCACCAACTACGCGACCGACGACTACATGACGGCGTTCTTCGCCGTGCCCGGCGTCTACAATCCTGATGCCGGCTTCAAGGACGTTCACGTCGGCGCCATCGCCACCATCGATCTGTCCGACCGTTGGGCGCTCCACCTGATCGGCCAGTATGCCCACCTCATCGGCGACGCTGCGGACAGCCCCATCGTCGAGACCGAGAGTCAGCTCTACGGCGGCCTCGCCCT
>Ga0075420_100004679_pt1 | contig 12007 bp, 11 predicted proteins | sample SoiMetdeltSBSDD4_FD_75296 | JGI IMG/M metagenome (GOLD analysis project Ga0075420, IMG submission 75296) | Bulk soil microbial communities from a Populus tree surrounding site in Tennessee, USA - Soil MetaG P. deltoides SBSDD4 | ecosystem: Environmental > Terrestrial > Soil > Tree plantation... | reverse complement strand
ACCGACTCGACGTCCCGCGCGTCGTCGGCGAAGTCGGGGATCTCCGACAGCCGCTGGCGGAGCACCTCCAGCATCAGGGTGCAGCCGTTGAGGTTGTTCCGCAGGTCGTGCGACAGGTACGACAGGTAGCGGGCCTGCACGTCGCCGGCGGCCCGGATCTGCTCGCCCTGGTGGCGGATGAACGCCAGCAGGCCGTGCTGGAGGACGGTGTCGATCCCCATGTTGAGGGCGATCACCTGGCCGACCTTCATCCGGCCCTCGAGGCCCCGGTGGACTTCTTCCAGCAGGATCCGCCGCAGCACGCGGTACTCGAGGATCAATTCCTCGACGTTGAACTGCTGGTGGAAGCGCAGGGCGCCGTGGCCCTTGGTGATCTCGACCAGCTCGGTGAGCGGGGCGGTGTGGCAGGTCTCCAGCGTCTCGACCGTCTGGTCGAGCAGTTGCGGCAGGTGGTCGCGGACTTGCGCGAGGGTGAGGGCGTCTGCGGAGGGGAGCAGCTCGCGCACCGCCTTCTCCCACCGCCGCAGCACGCGCTTCTTGCGCCGGCGCAGCGCCCCGGCGACCTTGGGGAAGCGTTGCGTAACGAGCACGTCAACGGTCGGATCCCCCGCAGCCCCGGCAACTTCGGACACGGCGCACTCCTTCCGCGCCCGAAGGCGCAAGACCCGGATTTTTCGAAGTCGGAGGGGCCGCCCGTGAAAGCCCGGAGGGCGGCCCCGCTAGAACCGCCGGCAGTATGCCCTCGGCGGGGGAGGGGTTTCAAGGGAGGGGGAGGGGCCGCTTCAGATTGCGGTCAGGAATTCCCTGAGCCTATTCGGCGTCCGGGTTGTTCGCGACGTCGATCCAGTAGGTGCGGCCGCGGGGCAGCGGCTGCTGCGGCACCATCTTCAGGTCGTGGTTGCTGACCGTCTGGCGGATCGAATTCGGCGCCGTGTAGACGGCGATCTGCAACTGCTGGTTCCACAGCCTGCCCTGCTGCGCCTTGATCTGGTCGTGCAGCCGGCTGTTCTGATACCCCAGCTCCTGCCGCTGCTGCCGCAACTGCAACACCAGCGCCGCGACCGTCGTGAGACTGAGGACGCACACCAGCAATTTCAGCATGGTCGTAGAGGGGTGAATGAACCGAAGGGTGTTTAGCCGCCCCGCTTGCGGGGCGCTTCCGGCGCCTTCAGCTCGCAGACGCAACCGGCTTGGCAGGAATCCGGATCCGCATGTTGGGCCGTACTGTCTCCCCATTCCTGAGGATGTCCTTATTCAAGTCCTTGATCTCGGCCCACGCGTTCCCCGTGCCGCACTGCTCAGACGCGATCTTCCAGAGGTTGTCGTTCTCCTTCACCGTGTACCACGTGAAGCCCTGGCTGACGGAGGAGGCGGGCGCCGCGGGCTGCGCATTCTGCTGCGCCGCCGGTTGCACCTGCGCCTGTGGCGGCGGCTGCCCTTCAGCCTGAGGAGGAAGGGGGATCAGGTAGACGCGCCCCTCGATGATCCGGTCCGGCTGCTGGTGCAGCGACGGGTTGGCCCGCACGATCGCGTCCCGGTTCGCCTTGCTCGCCGAGCCCATGAACCGCGCCGCGATCCTCGACAGGCTGTCGCCCGTTTGCGCCTTGTACTCGCGCAACGGCGTCATCGGCACGCCGGTCTGCTGCGGGCGGGGCTGGGGCGTGCCGTCGGGGCCCACGGTCACCAGTTCCTCGCCGTGCCGCGCGGCCACGCCCTGCAACGGGTGACCCGGACCCGTCTGACGCGGCGTGGTGTTGATCGCCACCGGCGCGTCCGGCGCCGGCGCGTTCGGCGTCACCACGTTCGGCGGCGGCGCCTGCGGCTGGACCTGCGCCGGGCCCTGCGTGATCTCGATCGGCGGCTGCTGCTGCGCCGCGCCCGGCCCCGGGCCGACCTGGATCGTCTGGACCTGCTGCCGCTGCTGTTGTTGCTGCTGGCGCTGCTGCGCCGCCGCAAGCTCCTCGCGCGTCATCACCGGCTGCGCCGGCGTCACGGTGGCCGTCGCGCCCGCCGCCGCGCCCATCACCGCCGGCACGTTGCCCTGCGACGCCGGCGTCGCCACGCCCTGGCGGACGTTTTCCCCCGCGTTCGCCAGCGGCGCCTTCTGCGGCTCGGTCGTGCTGGTCATGTGGTCCGACAGCAGGATGCCGATCACGATGATGAACGCCAGCCCGACCAGCAGCCCGATCTTCGTCTCTCTCGTCATGGCACGGCCTCGAAAGTGCTGGGACGTGTGCCGAGTCGGCGCTCAGCACTTCTCCGCCACGCGAAGCTTGGCGGAGCGGGACCGCGGGTTGGCGGCGACCTCTTCGTCGGTGGGGGTGACGGGCTTCTTCGTGAGGACCTTCAGCAGCCCGGCTGCTTCCGCCGACCGAAACGCCTGCTTGACCACGCGGTCTTCCGTCGACTGGAAGCTGATGACGGCCAGACGCCCGCCGGACGAAAGCGCCCGCGGCGACCGCTCCAGCAGGGCCGCCAGGTTCTCCACCTCCCGGTTCACCGCGATGCGGAGGGCGAGGAAGGTCCGGGTGGCGGGGTCGATCGTCTCGGGGGCTCCGCCCCGTCTCGGATTTCCCGTTCTCGGGATTGCCGAACGCACCAGCTCGGCCAGTCGGTCTGTGGACTTGATCGGCGAGAGGCGGCGCGCCTCCCCAATCTTTCTGGCGATTCGCCGCGAGTAACGCTCCTGCGCCAGTTCGTATAGGACGTTGGCCAGGTCGTTCTCGCGCATCGAGTTCACCAGGTCGGCCGCCGTGCGCGTCAGCCGCGGGTCGATCCGCATGTCCAGCGGCATGGGCTGCGCGAACGACAGGCCGTAGTGGGGGTCGAAGAGCTGGTTGGTACTGAGGCCCAGGTCGGCCAGGATGCCGTCCACGGCGGGGCGGCCCACCTCCTTCAACACGTCCACCAGCTCCGCGAAGTTGGCGTGAAAGAACCGCACCGGCGCGTCGCCGGGGCGGAGTTCAGCGCGGACCCGTTCACTGGCGAACTGGAGATTCCGCGGGTCCGCGTCGAGCGCAATGAGGAGCCCCTCCGGCCCCAGTCGCCGCGCGATCGCGATCGAGTGGCCGCCGCGGCCAAGCGTGCAGTCAACGAGGGTGAGGCCGGGGCGGAGCTTCAGCGCCTCCACCGTCTCGCCGAGTAGCACCGGCTCGTGCCCGTGGGACGCCAGGCCGGAATGGGTCAGGTTATCGGGGTCGGGCGCCCCGCGGGGGTGGGGTGGGGGCGCATCGCCCGGCGGCATGCGAAAAACCTCAGGCGGATTCTAATTGAAACGCCGTGAGGCGGTACACATAATCGGTCAGTTCGGAAAATGTTCACCCGAACGCCGACCTGTTGTGGAATGAAAACGCCGTAACAGGTGTTACAGAAGTGGGTAAACAACCCCAGAGTGCGGCGGAGCGATCGTGGGGGCGCGGGGCGTTGAGTTGGCGTCTCGTTGTCTCGTGATCCACCGGCGGGGCATCCCTGAATCCCCGCCGGGCGTAAGCGATACAAAGAGAGTCGGGAGTCCTTCCCCCTCGAATCCCAGGCCGAGGGCCCCGTCCGTGAGACGACTCTACCGTATCGCCTTGTGACCTTGCGACGCTCCGTCGCTTCTTTTTTCTGCCCTTCTCTCCCCGGCCCGGCTGACCAGGCTCTGCCGACCGGTTGTGACCGGTGCCTGCCGCCGGACGCCCCTGGTGCATCAATCCACGTGCCTCTGCGACCAGTGCCCGTCGGCCGACCGCCGCCTGCGCCGCGGGACAATCCATCGTCCCACCGGCGCCGGCCGCGGCCGGCATCCGGGCGAGCGGGACAGCCGCGAGCACGCCGCGTGGCCGCCTCTCACCGGGTGTCATCGGGTGGCTTCACAACCCGCCCGCCACACGAGGACACCCTCTCAGTCCACGGCAATGAAAACCATTCCGGCCGGGGTGACGGTGACGGCACACATTGTGCCGCCGCCGCATTGCCCCGGGCACGCCTCCGGCGCGCCCCAGAACTGAACCGGGATTCCTCGACCTCCGCCGGCGACGCGCATTGGCATCCGTGCCGAACGCGAACACCGGGTGGCGGGCGCGGAGCATCCGTGCTGCCGTCGCCTCACCGGGCCGACCGTGGCCTGTTACAACCTCCGTTGTGCTGCCTTGGAGACGCCCCTTCCCTGGGGTGAATCTCCGGTCAATCCCGCCCCCAGCGAAAGGGGCGGGCGAGAGTTGAACGTCGCAAGGGGGCGGATGCCCGCACCCGGTGCGTCGCTCGAAGACGTCTATGTGGACGGGCCAAATCCCTGCGGCCCGCCGGTTGTCATCCAGTTCCTGCGCCGGCGTCGCGTGCGGCTGGTCGCGGCTTCGGGCGGTCCGAGTGCCGCTGAGAAAGGGTGCCGCCGCGGGCGGTTGTACTTCAGTGCCTTACGCCGACTTCTCCGACTGCGAATTCTCCGACTGCGTCTTGTTTCCCTTGGCGGCCATAAAAATGTCGGGGCCGCGCTGCTCCAGTTCTTCCCTGCGGGCCTCCCAGTCGGCCCGGTTCCAGAGTTCGAGGTGGTCCCTGACGCCGATCAGCGTCACCTCTTTTTGAATCTTCGCCCGTTCCAGCGTCCTGCTCGGCAGCAGGATCCGGCCCTGCTTGTCCATCTCGATCCGACACGCCCGGGCGAAATACATCTGGTCGAAGGCGAGTCGATCCTGGGCCGGCGTAATCTCAGTCGGGTCCTGCGTGACCAACTGCTTGTAGTACAGCTCCGGGTACAGCCACGGCAGCTTGTTGATCCCGACCACGAGGAAAAATGCGTCGCCGTATTCTTCCGGGTTCACGGCCCGCCGGACGTCCGAGGGAACGAGCAGGCGGTTCTTCTCGTCGATGTTCAGCTCGAATTCACCGAACAGGACGGGGTGCCGCACGTGCCCTTCGCTCTCGCTTTTTTCTCTCACTCGTCCGGCGACGTGGGAATATCTACCACATCATCCCACCGATGCAACACGAAAATGGAGCCTCCACCATAAACATTTTTTCCGCCATCATGCCTTTGGCCTAAGCGGCAGAAACCACTAGGTTTACGCCGAAGCACCTCGGCTGCATGACCGCACATTGGAAACAGATGAGCGATGTGGAGCGTGTGGAACATCCGTGGATAAGTTGGCGCCGGAGGTTCCAGATGCCTCAGAGTGGAGGCAAGTGGGACGGCGGGGAGTGTCTCACGCGCGAGCACGCCGGTCAATGACGCGGCCTCCAAAAAGTGTGGCGGCCGCGGCGGACGCCGAAGCGAGCGGCCAGAGCCATGCGGCGCCAAGGAGTGAGGACGACGGAGTTCCCTGAAGTCCCGCGACCAGCGGTCCAAACCACGCTGCGGTCACGTCACCGCCTGGCACGAATTCCACCCGCAGATACCACAGCGCCGCGCCGCCGACTGTGAGGACCGACGCGACTGCAACGCCCCAGGCCCAACCTTGCGCCAACGGCAACGAGGCACGCCACAGGACCAGGGACGCAAGCCAGGCCGTGACGTAAAGCGCCGGCGCCATCGCCTGCTGCAGTGGCGTCGCGGAGAGAGCCGTCGCCAGCATCTGAAACGGCCAAGCCGTCGCGACCACGGCGGCCGCCGTGCCCCGGTTCGCCATCAGCACCGGGAACAGCAGCGAACCCGCCGCCACCTGCACGGCGACCATGACCCGAAGCGCCTGGAGTTCTTCCGGGTCGGGGTACTTCGCCGCCAACGGGACTCGGACGGCAGGAACGAGCAGCGCAACGAGTTGGACCACGAGCCACAGGAGCAGGGGCCCGGTCAATAGTCCGCCCGACGATGCGGCGGACTTTTCAGCGGGCGGAGATGGAACGATGACCGGTTCCACAACTCTTCGTGGCACGGGCGCCCCGCCCGTGCGCGGACCGAGAATACATGGGCGAGGCGCCCATGCCACGAAAGAGATCAATGACGCGTCGGATTACACCGCCTGCGGCGAAAACTGTCCCGCCTCCGACTCGACCTCGCGCCGGGCGTTTCGTTCGTCGCTCTGGACGGAACCGTCGTGGAGCCGGATCACCCGCCGGCAGCGGTGTGCCACGGTCGGGTCGTGCGTCACGATGATGATCGTGCGACCCTGCGTAACCAGCTCGTCAAACAGTGCGAGGATCGCCTGCCCCGTCTTGCTGTCGAGCGCACCCGTGGGCTCGTCGGCCAGGAGGATGAGCGGGTCGTTGACCAGGGCACGGGCGATGCAGACGCGCTGCTGCTGGCCGCCGGACAGCTCGGTGGGGCGGTGGTCCACCCGCGGGCCGAGGCCCACCCGGTCCGCCAGCTCGCGCGCCCGCCGGCGCCGCTCGGCGGGGGGGATGCCGAGGTAGAACATCGGCACCTCCAGGTTCTCCAGCACCGTGAGCTGCGGGATCAGGTTGAAATTCTGGAAGATGAACCCGATCCGCTGGCTGCGGATCTCGCTGAGCACGTCGTCGGGCAGCTGGCTCACGTCCTGGTCGCCCAGGATGTACGCCCCGCTGGTGGGCCGGTCGAGGCACCCCAGGATGTTCATGAGCGTACTCTTGCCCGACCCCGACGCCCCCATGATCGCCGTGTACTCCCCCTGCTCGAACTCCAGGTTGATGTCCCGCAGCGCCGCCACCTCCACCCCCGTGCCGGGCTTGCTGTAAATCTTGCTGAGACGTTGAACTGCGGCGACTAACGGCATTGGTTCATCCTAGGAGACGCCCGCGGCGGTAGCCAGTTCGCGGCCAGACACGCCGGGGCAAGCTCTGCGCCGCCCCGGATTCTGCCAGATCGATGCTCTACTGCACCCAACAAAGCCGACTACCCGATAATCCGGTGTGTCCCGCCCCTTCGTACGTCCAGAAGCCGACGCCGTTAACCCCCGCGGCGGACTGGCATTGCCGACCACGCTGGCCATGCTTTCCACCGCATTGGCCGCGGCGGTCGCCTACGGGAATCACCCCTGGTGGGCGCAGTACCGGTACGGGCTCGAAGTCATCCTGCTTTCCCGCCGGCTCCAGTGGCCCCTGATCGTCGGTTCACTCTTCGCGGCGGTCGCGCTCGTTGGCCTCGTCGGCGCCGGCAAGCAGCGCGCGTGGTGGCTGATCAGTCTCGCCCCCATCCTGGCCCTGTTCCTGCACGCCTTCGCCACCGATCCGACGAGCGGCATGTCCGCCGTTGAAAACCCGACGTTCGTCCCCGCCGCCGTGGCAGGAAACTTCGTCGGAGACGACGACTTCGTGGTGGGCCTCACGTTCCAGGGCAAAGACTACGCCTACCCCTACGCCGCCCTCTACTGGACCCCGGCCGTCATTCACGCCCAGCACGACAAGCGGGTGCTGCTGATGTGGTCGGCGCCGGCCAACCGGGCCGTCGCGATGACGGTGAAGCGGGAAGTGAAGGCACGCAACCTCGACGTCGTTTCCACGCCGGCCAACGCGCTGCTGTTGTACGACGCGTCCAAGGGGGATTTCGTGAACGGCCTGACCGGCCTCACCGTGCGTGGCGCCAAGCCCGCCGGCTTCGTCACGCCCGTCCCGACGTGGAAAATGCCGTGGGGCCAGTGGCGCAACGCCCACCCCGACACGCTGGTGATGACGCCCGTCGCGCCGCGTGGCCTCTGGCTGCGCAGCCGCCAGCTCGCCCAGCCGCCGCGCCAGCCGTTGTGGCCGAGCTGCCCCATGCCGGGACAGAACGCGCAACCGGCGGCGCGGATGCCGGACCTGCGCGTGGTCCTGGTGGGGACGCACAAGCCCGTCGCGGTCGCGTCCGGGAGCCTCGGCGTCTCACCCGTCAACGTCTCCGCCGACGGCGCGCCCGTGATGGCGTTCCGCGAGCCGCTGTCGAAGGTTGCCCGCGCGTTCAGCCGTCGCGTGGTGGACGACCTCGCCCCCACGTTCGCCCTCCACCGCGGCCACAAGCGCAAACCCGACGCGACGTTCATCGACGCGGACACCAACTCGTCGTGGAACACGTCGGGCGTCGCGATCGACGGATCGAAGGATTACCGCGGTCGGAAACTGTCGCCGGTCCCCGCGGAAGACGACCTCTACTGGGGGGTCATGAAGCACTGGTACCCGGACCTGCAACTGGTCGAAGCGGAGCCGCAGAGCGAAGGCGCTGTCCAGGCAGCGGACGCCGTGCAGACGAACACCGCATCCGTAGCACAAACGGCGCGAGCCGCGTCGCGGAGGGCGAGCGGCGGTCGCAGGACCTCGCCTAGACCGGCGTCTTGAACCCCATCGCGCGCACGGCGCACCACCCCGCCCGCGCCTCGAAGATCGCGAACGCCCCGCCCAGCACGAACACGACCGTCAGCGCCCACGCGAACCGCGAGCCGCTCGGCAGCGCCCACGCCAGCAGCGTCACGACGCCCGCCACCAGCATCATCACGCCATAGATCAGCCGGACCAGTTTGCCGCGTGCATCAATGTTGCACCGGAGGGGCATTGGCACTTCCGCAAAAAAGGTATGACGGGGCGTCGTTCGCCAAACGTTCGACGCGATCTTATGTCGCATTGCCGGACACCGGCCAGTTCGTATGCTACCGGCCTTTGTCGCCGGACGCCCCAGGCGGCCGGCGGCCAACACCCCAAGGGGGGATGTTGAGGGAAGGGAAGGTATGGACCGGATCAACCTCTACTGGAAGAACGCCACCGCCGAGGCCGTTGGGGACAAGCACGGCGTCACGGAAAAGGAGCTGAAGCAGGTCGGGCCGAAGATCAAGTCGATTCATAAGCAGATGGCCGAGGAGCGCAAGGCCGGGAAGCTGCGCTACCGCGACCTGCCGCACGACGAGGACATGCTCGACGCCGTCAACCGCGAGGTTGAGCATTTCCGCGACCGGTGCGAGGTGCTGGTCGTGCTCGGCATCGGCGGCAGTGCGCTGGGCAACGTCGCGCTGCAGAACGCGCTCAACCCCTACACCTACAACCTTCTCAGCGACCGCCAGCGACCGGGGCCGCAGCTCTTCGTGCTGGACAACGTGGACCCCGACCAGATCAAGGCGGTGGTGGATTTCGTCACGCCGAAGATCCGCAAGACCATCGTCAATGTCATCAGCAAGTCGGGGGAGACTGCCGAAACGGCGTCGCAGTTCATCCTGTTCCGCGATCTGCTCCAGGCGAAGGTCGGCAAGAAGTACAAGGAGAACATTCTCGCCACCACCGACCCGGCCGGCGGGACGCTGCGCAAGATTTGCGACGAAGAGGGGTACCGGACCTTGGAAGTGCCGGACGGCGTCGGCGGGCGGTTCACGGTGCTCTCGGCGGTGGGGCTGTTCAGCGCCGCGATGTGCGGGATCGACATCGACGCGCTCCTCGAAGGCGCGCGGGACATGGACAAGCGGCTGAAGGACGACGACCCCCTGTCCAACCCCGCCTCCATGCTCGCCGCGGTGCACTACCTGCTGAACGAGAAGGGCAAGTCGATCAGCGTGATGATGCCCTACAGCACCGCACTCTACAGCCTGGCCGACTGGTTCCGCCAGCTCTGGGCCGAGAGCCTCGGCAAGCAGAACGGGCTGACGAGGAAGAACGTGTTCGCCGGCCAGACGCCGATCAAGGCGCTCGGCACAACCGACCAGCATTCGCAGGTGCAGCTTTACCGGGAGGGCCCGAACGACAAGGTCATCACGTTCCTCGAGGTCGAGCGCTTCGCCCAGAAGCTCGCGATCCCCAAGACCATGGAACACGTCGAGAGCCTGCGCTACCTGGCCGGGTCCAACTTCCAGACGTTGATCAACAGCGAGAAGCTGGCGACAGAATACGCGCTGCTGGAGAGCCAGCGGCCGACGATGACCGTGCTGTTCCCGCAGATCTCTCCGCACACGGTGGGTCAGTTCCTCTACCTGTACGAGACCGCCGTCAGCTACATGGGCGGATTGTTAGAGATCAACACATATGACCAGCCGGCCGTCGAGCTGGGGAAGCAGGCCACGTATGCCTTGATGGGGCAGGCGAAGTACGAGGAACTGGCAAAGAAGATTCGACCGGTCATCAAGCGGGAGTCGAAGTATTTGGTATAAATGACGTGGAGGAACGAGGCCCCCGCTGGTCCGCCGGCTGAGCCGGCCCGTGCCGGGCCGAAGTCTGGTCCGATCCAGCGGCACAACGAACCATGCAATACGGCGTCATCATGGCGGGCGGCGCGGGGACGCGGCTCTGGCCGCTGTCCCGCAGCGACCGGCCCAAACAACTGCTCCCCGTCGTCCGCGGCAAGAGCCTGCTCCAGCTCAGTTACGAGCGCCTGCGCGGCCTGCTCCCGCCGGACCGCATCTTCGTCTGCACCGGCGCCACCCACGGCCAGGCGGTGCTCGACAACCTGCCGGAGCTGCCCCGGGAGAACCTCTTGGGCGAGCCGGCGGGTCGCGACACGGCCAACGCCGTCGGATTCCCCGCCGCCATCCTCCACCATCGCGACCCCGACGCCGTCACGGCGGTCGTCACGGCCGACCACGTGATCCAGCCCGTCGAGAAGTTCCAGCAGGCCATCCAGACCGCCTTCGACACCGTCGCCGCCCACCCCAACGCCCTGTGCACCTTCGGCATCCTTCCGACCTACGGCCACACGGGGTTGGGCTACATCCACCGCGGCGAGGACCTCTCCAGCAGCCGGTTCAACGGCGCGTACAAAGTCCTGAGCTTCAAGGAAAAACCCGACAAGGCCACCGCCGACCGGTACGTCGAGACCGGCCGCTACTACTGGAACAGCGGGATGTTCGTCTGGCGGTGCGATACGGTGCTGGGCGAGTTGCAGCAGCATCTGCCCCAGTCGTACCGCGGCCTGATGCAGATCGCCCAGACCTGGGACACGCCGCGCCGCGACGCGGTGCTGAAGGAAGTCTATCCCGAGCTGCCCAAGATCAGCATCGACTACGCCGTGATGGAGCCGGCCAGCCAGGGGCGGGGCAAGGCGCAGGTGGTGGTGGTCGAGATGCCCGTACAGTGGCTGGACGTCGGCTCCTGGCCGGCCCTGGCCGAGACGCTCAACACCGACGGCCACAACAACGCCACCGACTGCCCCGTCTGCGTTCTGGTGGACAGCGACGACAACATCATCGTCAGCGAAGACCCGGCGCACCTGATCGCGACGGTCGGCATCAGCGACATGATCGTCGTCCACACCCGTGACGCCACCCTCGTCTGCCCCAAGCGCGAGGCGCAGCGCGTGAAGGAGCTGGTGGGGCGGGTGAAGGAAAAGCACGGGGAACGCTACCAGTAGCGCTGCGGCTATCATCCTTCCGTGCGCACGCTCGCGATCGACCTGGGATCAAAACGCGTCGGGCTCGCCCTGAGTGACGAGGGCGGGCGGTTCGCGACGCCGCTGGAAGTCATCTCCGTAACGTCGCCGGACCAGGCCTTTACTCCAATATTGAACCGGATCGTCACGGAAGGCGTGACGCGAGTCGTGCTCGGCCTGCCGTTGAACATGGACGATTCACTCGGCGACGCGGCCCGGCGGACGATCGCGTGGGGCAGGGCGCTCGCGGCGCGGTCCGCAATCGAGGTCGTGTTCGTGGACGAGCGGCTCAGCAGCTTCGCCGCCGAGCAGCGGCTCATTGACCGCAAGCGCTGCGGCGAGCGGATCACGCGGGCCGATAAGAAGCAGCGCCTCGACGCCCTCGCGGCCGCCGGGTTCCTCCAGGAGTTCCTCGACGGCCGGCTCCCGCCGATCCACCTGGACGCGCCGGGCGCGGGCGGTTAAGGCCGGATTGCGTTCGCCCGATGCTCGATTGCGCCCCGCCGCGCCGACCGCGGGGGCACCTCCCGTGGCAAGGAGCAAAATCACCCTTCGGTCCGACCGCACCGACGCCGCTGCGTCGCGCGCCCGGGTCGTGCCGACGATCTTCTTCCTCATCTGGCTCACCATCCCCACGGTGATCGCCGTCGTGGCGATCCGGGATTTCGCCCACGACCTGCGGACGTGGCGATGGACGGCGACGCCATGCACCATCGTCAGCAGTGGCGTCGAAGAACGGGAAAGCCGCGGCGGCCCCGTCCGCGCCCCGGACTACGCCTTCGCCGTCCGCTACCGCTACTC
>Ga0075420_100004677_pt1 | contig 12008 bp, 7 predicted proteins | sample SoiMetdeltSBSDD4_FD_75296 | JGI IMG/M metagenome (GOLD analysis project Ga0075420, IMG submission 75296) | Bulk soil microbial communities from a Populus tree surrounding site in Tennessee, USA - Soil MetaG P. deltoides SBSDD4 | ecosystem: Environmental > Terrestrial > Soil > Tree plantation... | reverse complement strand
TCGTCGCCACGTCGACGGCTCGTCACAGTCGGCGTTGCGGGCGGCCGTACAGGAGTGCAAGCTAGGGCGGTCGGCTGAAGGGTGCGAGTACTGGCCGTGTTTCGTGGGGCTCGCATGGTGGGACGCTCATCACGCTCCGGGTTCACGCATCGCCGCGACCACGCCGCGTCCGCGTTAGGCTTGGGTCTAGCGGCGCTGCTCGCGTGCGCGCCCATCGCACCGCTCGCGGCGCAGGTCATTCGCGGCATCGTCACCGACCGCGCGAACAACTCGCCAGTCGCCGGCGTGCTCATGTCGGTCCTCGACGGGCGCGATTCCCTCGTCGTGCAGACGCTCACCGACGAGCAGGGTGCGTTCGAGTTGCGCCTGCCAGTCGCGGGCAGCTTCTCCATCGACGTCAAGCGCATCGGCGTGCGCCGCAGTCGCGTCCCGTCCTTCACCGTCGGCGAAGGCCAGACGCATCGCATGGACATCACCGTCGAGCCGCTGCCGGCCGTGCTCAGCTCCGTGCGCGTCACCGGCCGCACCGCGTGCGTGCGCCGTCCTGATATGAACGCGAAGACCGCCGCGCTCTGGGAAGACGCGCGCGCGGCGCTCAACGCCGCCGTCATCTCCCGAACACTGCGTGCCGGCAACGACACCGTCGTGCGCTTCATGCGCAAGCTCGACGTGGACACCTGGCGCGTGCTCTACGAAGACCGGCGCCGTGTGTCCGCCCTCGCCGATCGGCCGTTCCGCAGCCTCCCCGCCGAGGAGCTCTCGTTCCACGGGTATGTTCGCACCAACACCGACGGCTCGGTCGACTACTTCGCGCCGGACGCCGACGTGCTGCTGTCGCAGGCGTTCCTCGACGATCACTGCTTCCGCGTGACGCCGGGGTGGGGTGACCGCGTGGGGCACGTGGGTCTCGCGTTCGAGCCGGCGCCGGGACGCAAGGTGCCGGACATCAAGGGCACGCTGTGGATGGACGCGAAGACGTCGGAGCTCCGCGTCGTCGACTTCGAGTACACCTGGCTGCCTAACGAACACCGGCTCGGCGACTTTGGCGGGACGGTCTCGTTCTTCCGAATGCCGGGCGGTCGCTGGATCGTCCGCAACTGGCGCATCCGCATGCCGGAGTTCGGCTACGAGCGCACGGTCCTCCGCCCCGACGGGACCCGAATGGGCGTGGGGAGAAGCACGAAACCGCAGCTCGTGCGGATCAGCGAAGAGGGCGGTATGGTGCCGCTCGACGTGCTGCTCAATCAGGCCGGGCGCGTGCGCGGCTCCGTACGCATGGGGGCCAACGCGGACCAACCGGTCGCCGGCATCACCGTCGCGTTGAACGGCACGGCCGATTCGACCATGACCGCCGCAGACGGCAGCTTCGAGCTCGCGTTCGTGCAGCCGGGCTCGTACTCACTCGTGCTGCGGCACCCGGCGCTCGACTCACTCGGCGTCACCCACCTCGGCCGGTCGATCGAGGTGAACCCCGGCGCGTCGCCACCGCTCGACCTGCGATTCCCGAGCTACGAGGAGCTCGCGGCCCAGATGTGCGCTGACCCTGTCGACTTCACACGTGCCGCGGTCATCCGGTTCTTCGTGGTCGACATCTCATCGGGCTCCCCCCTGGCGAACGCGCCCGCGATCCTCTCGCGCGTTCCGCTCGACGCGGCCGGCAAAGCGATCGCCGACAGCGCAGCATCGTACGACGTCACCCTCGACGCGCGCGGCAGCTTCCTCGGCTGCGCGATGCGGGCCGACGAGATCGTGCGCCTCGAGTCCGTCCCCGAGGCGCCAGTCCCTTGGGCCGAGACGATCCGTCCGCGCGCCGGCATCATCGGGTGGCACGTCGTCCGTATGCGGGTGCCGAAGCGGCAGCCGTGATCGGCGCGTCGGGCACCGCGGCGTAGGTTGAGCAATCCGAGGCCAGACCGGCCTCGATGGGCCGCCTCGGGAATCCGACGCAAACCGGCTTGACCCGCTGAAATCGGACCCTGTAAGCGGTGTAAGCGTTCCCACAAATCCGGATAAGCATGTCGTAAGAGGGTCCTAACATTTTCATGCGTGTCGCCGGGACCGTTCCCCGGCCGAACCAGATAAATCGGAGAGGATTTCGTGCTCGCCACACGTGACGACGTTTTTCGCGATCACCCGTCCACCGCTCCCACCCGCTACGAGACGCTGTCTGCAGCCCAGTCGCTCGCCGCCCTAGAGCGAGCGCTCCACACGCTGCTCACGCCGTTCGCGTATCCGGGCGCCGCAGCCTGGTTGGATGCCGCGTGGTCCGCGATGAGCGACGTCACCGGAACCGACGTCCGCATGCCGAAAGTCGGCGCGGGCGAGTCGGGTTGGGAAGCGATCGAGCGGTCGCTCGACTCGCTCATGAGCTCGGCCAACCGCGTAGCCGCCGATGCGCCTCACACCGAGACGCAGCGCGCCGCGATGGTCCGGGTTCTCGTGCCGCCCTTCAAGGCTGGTGTTTCCGAATGGCGTCGCCTGGCGGCGCGACGCGCGGAGCTGGCTGCACTCTTGGACGCTATTCCCGAAGCTGTACTCATGTACGACGGTTCGGGGGGGTTGGTCCACGCCAACCCCCGAGCCGCCGAGCTGTTTGGAATGCCCGGGTCTTCGGGTCCGGGTTCGCAGGTTCGTACGGAAGCACAACGCATTGCGTGGGCGCTCGCCGCGTCCGCCCAGCGGTCATCGAGCTCCAAGGGCGCGTCCAAGCCGACTGCGACCGAGACGCTTCGTGAAGTCCGCGCTGAAGGGCGGGTCTACCGGCTCAAGGGCACCCTCGCCAGCGGGTGGATGCCGGCGGGCGAAGCCGGCGTCCTCGTGACAGCGGCATTCGAGATGGTGAACCCACTGACCGACATCGAGCTGCGCAGCCGCTTCGGCTTGAGCGCGCGCGAGATCGAGGTCGCCCGTCTCGTTGCCGGCGGACTCTCCAACAACGAAGTGGCCGAGAAGCTGGGAGTTTCCTACTTTACGGCTCGTAACCACGTCGAGCGGCTCCTCGCCAAGCTCGGCGTCGGCAACAGGTCACGCGTCGGCGCAGTTCTCCGGAACGAGGCCGCCGCGTAAAGCCAGTCGGGCAGTTCATCAGTAGTGAGTGGGGTTCAAGGGGTCAGGTTTCTTGAAACCAGTTTCAAGAAACCTGACCCCTTGAACCGGTCAGCGAAGCCGGCGATGAGCAGCCGCCCTAGGCGCCGCCCCGAATTTCGTCGAAGAGCTCGACCGTCTCTTCCTCCGGCTCTGCGTCCAGTTCCTTCCTGAGCCGGTCGATGAAACGCTGGTAGAGCTTCATGGCCTGCGACCGCTCGCCGACCTGGGCGTAGCAGCGCATCAGCGCCCGCGTCGCGTCCTCGTTCAGGTCGTCTCGCGCGAGCACTCGGCGATACGCGTCGGCGGCCTTCGCGAGACGGTTCTCTTCCAGGTGACGGCCGCCCAGCTCCATCAACGCGTCCACGAACAGGCGCTGTAGTCGGTCGCGATGCTCGAGGTGCCAGTCGCCAGCGGGTTCGCCGTCCATGAAATCGCCGCGGAAGCGCGACAGCGCCTTGTCGAGCGTTGCCGTCGCGCCTTCCTCGCGTCGCTTGAGCGCCTTGCGCGCCGCGGTCACCTGCGTCTCGAACGCCCCGACGTCGAACTCCGCGACGACCATCGGGTCTACGCGATAGCGGTCGTTCGTGAGCGTGATCCAGTCCGGATTTCGAAGCGCCTTCCGCAGACGATGCAGCGTGACGTGGAAGCTGTTTCGAAGCTGCGCCGCCGACGCCTCGGGCCAGAACGCCAGACCGACCTGCTCTTTCGTGCGACCTTCCGGATGCATGAGCAGGTAGACGAGCAGCTCACGCGGTCGGGCGGAGCCCCACACGGTCGTGTCGACGACGTCCTTCCCGACGAACACCTGCAGCGGCCCGAGCGCGAGCACGCGAAGCATGAGCGGAGCAGGGATCGGCACCGGTGGCGTGACCGTCGGATCGTCGAGCACCGGCACGCGATACTCGGCCGTGTGCGTCCCGCCAGCTTCGGCCGCGAGGGCGGAGACGTCTTCCATCGACATCTTCCGCCCTTCGTCATACAGCCGCTCGAAGTGCGCGCCGAGCTGATCGCGGGCAGCTGCCACGAGTCGTTCACGCTCGACCCGCTGTGACGCCGGCAGCGCGACCGCTATCCGCTCGCGAAGCGCGTCCACCGCGCCCATGAGCCGGACGCCGTCGGCGTATCGTTCGCGAGCCATCGCGAGTCCGGCGAGCCCCTCGATATCGAGTGCGAGTCCCCACCCGTCGCCGATCTCGAGGTGAATGCGCAATCCGTCACTCAGCCTCGCGTACGACTCGTCGAACTCTCCGAGCTTGCACAGCACCTTGCCGAGCATCGCGCTCGCGTGAGCGAACGACGTGCGATGCGAGATCGTCCGGCCGAAGCGCACGCCGTCCTCGAACATCGCGCGTGCGAGCTCCGTCTCGCCGCGCACGTCTGCCGCCCATCCGCGCCAGAATCTGATGAACGAGTGCAGGATCGACAAAGGCAGCGGCTTCGCGAGCTCGAACGATTCGTCGAGCAGCTTGCCCGCCAGCACCGTGTCGCCGAGCATGATGTGGCTCGCGCCGAGCTTCGACAGCACGAACGCGATGTTGCTCGCTTCGCCGTGCTGACGGAACAGGGCGAGCCCCTGCTCGAACGAGTCCCGCGAATGCTCGTAATCACCCTGGGCAAGCGCACTCAGACCGCCCGCGGTGAGCGCGCGCGCGCGAAGAAGCGGGTCTGCGTCTGGCGCGTTCGCGAGTGCGCGTGAGATCTGCTCTCTCGCCTGGCGGAACTGACCGGCGCCGTACCAATAGCCTGTGCCGTACCAGTACCAGAACAACGCGTCCGCGAACCTCAACGCTTTCTCGGCGCGAGATGGATGGGCGGCCGCCCAGACGGACGCGTCCCGCAGGTTGTCGTGCTCGACCGCGATGCGTGCGAGGAGTCCTGGCTCGTGCTCGCCGCCCACAATGAGTGGCGCGAAGCGTTCCGCGAACTCGAGGTAGTGGTTCGCGTGCAGCTCGCGGTAGTGCGCGAGACCGCCGGCCTGGTTCAGAAGCTCGAGTCCGTACTGCCGGACCGTTTCCAGGAGGCGATATCGCGCGGCGCCGTCTCCGGCTTCCATGACGACGAGCGACTTGTCCACGAGTGTGGCGACGCCATCGAGGATGTCCTCGGCCTCGAGGGGCTCGCCGACACACACCGACTCGGCGGCCTCGAGCGAGAAGCTCCCGGAGAAGATCGCGAGACGGCAGAGAAGTGCCTGCTCGCGCTTCTCGAGCAGGCTGTAACTCCAGTCCATCGTTCCGCGAAGCGTTCGCTGTCGCGGCAGTGCCGTTCGGCTCCCGGTAGTCAGCAGGCGGAAGGCGTCATCCAGTCGGGACGCGATCTGTTCGGGGGAAAGCACGCGCACGCGCGCGGCGGCGAGCTCGATGGCCAGCGGGATTCCGTCGAGCCGGCGGCAGATGTCGCGGACCGGGCCAGTGTTCGAGTCGTTGAGCTCGAACGATGGCATCGACGCCTGCGCCCGCTCGACGAACAGCTGGGTCGCTTCGGCGCCACCTAACGGTGGTGTGAGCCAGGCAGTCTCGCTCGGGATGCCGAGTGCTTCACGGCTCGTGGCGAGGATCGTGAGTCGCGGACACGCGCGAAGCATCTGCTCCGCGAAGTCCGCGGCGGCGTCGACCATGTGCTCGCAGTTGTCCAGCACGAGCAGCATCGGTGTGTCGGCGATCGTCGCGACGAGCGCTTCGGCCGGCCGCCCGCCTCGATCCGGAATGTGAAGGGTAGCTGCGATCTCGCGGACGAGCAGCGCGGCGTCATTGAGCGGGGCGAGGTCGACCCAGCCGAGTCGCGCGAACCGCGACGCCACGGTGGCGGCAACCTCGCGGGCGAGCCGTGTCTTCCCGCTTCCGCCGGCACCGGTGAGCGTGAGGAGCCGCGTGGAGGCAATCAGTCGGCCGAGCTCACTGAGCTCGTGCGCGCGACCGATGAACCGCGTCAGGTGGACTGGTAAATCGACGCTGGCGGTGTGTGGGGAGAGTGCGCTTGGAGATGGGGGCGCAGTCGTGGTCATCCAGACGGGTGCAGCAAAGAGACACGCAAGACCGGGTCGGCAAGGATAGACCCTGGACCGTCTGCACTCAAGCGTTCCGTCCCCTGCGAGTCGGTGGTCGGAAGCCCCTGAGTCGGTTGGAATCTCGGCGTTTTACCGTCGACTTCCGCGGGGCGACCGGGCGCTCGATGTGCTACCCGGCGCCGTTCTCCGAGATGAACCGCTCGATCCGCTCGATCGCCTCGCTGTGCCGCCAATCGGGGTCGATGAGCAACATCCGGTCGGCGTCCAACGCGGACGGTTCCACGTCAATGGACGCGAGGTCGGCGCCGCTACTCTCACCGTCGGGCACAAGCACGAGCTTCCGGACGGTGAAGTCGTCGACCGACGCGAGCGAGAGCGCCGGCTCGCGATTCTTCCACCCGGCGACCAGCGCGACGGACGAGACCCCGACTCCTTCCATGAAGGAGCGAAGCCACGCGGCGACGTCGGACTCGGCTTTCGGGGTCTCGGGGATCACGAGCCGATGCCGTGCTGCCAACGCGTCGACCAGAGTAGGCCAAATCGAGCCCCCATTTACACTTGCACCGAGCAGGATGACCGGCGTCCCACTGCCGCGCCGCACGTAGCGGGTGACGTGGTCGCCGACGCGGACCTCGGCACACTTGCCCGAGGTCCAGCTCGTGGTGGTCGCGCAGTAATCCAGTAGGTCGCTCACGGGTGCAAGATGCCCGGCAAGCGCTTACAGGCTGCTTAACATCGGGAATCGGGAATCGGGAGCGCGGAACCGGCAACGGGGCAGCTTTCGCCGAGGATCTGCCTGTGATGCCGGCAGCGGTAGCGCGAGCCAGCCGGCCGGGCCGCCAGTCGAGCCCACCATCGGGCCGTCCGGACCGGCCAGCTTCTGCGCGAGCTTCACGCAAATACAGTCCAACAGTTGGACGTGATTTCGACGAGGACCCCCGGTGAGCAACCGCGCCGCAACATCGAGCGCGGATTGCCGCCCGACGAAGCCCGACGGAAGCGCGTGCGGCGTTCGTTAGGCATCGCAGGCTGGCGTCGTATCTCCCGGCGCGGCGGGCGACGCGGATCGAACCGGCCGTGGCGCCGCGGTCAAGAACGCGGCACATTCGAAGGGTGAACCGCGATCCGTTCCTTCAGGCCGCCATCGATGAGGCTCGGCAGGGGCTGAGCGAGGGCGGGATCCCGATCGGATCGGTGCTCGTGATCGACGGTCGCATCGTCGGTCGCGGGCACAACCGGCGCGTGCAGAACGGCAGCGCGATCCTGCACGCGGAGATGGACTGCCTGGAGTCGGCGGGCCGCCTGAAGGCGGCGGACTACCGTCGGGCGACGCTGTACTCGACGCTCTCGCCGTGCGACATGTGCAGCGGGACAGCGCTCCTCTATGGTATACCCCACGTCGTGATCGGTGAGAATCGGACGTTCCAGGGTCCGGAGGACTACGTGCGGTCGCGCGGGGTGAAGCTCACCGTCGTCGACGATCTGGAGTGCGTGCGGATGATGGAGGAGTTCATCGCCGCGCGGCCGGAGCTCTGGAACGAGGACATCGGGGTCTAAGCACCCGGCGGCTTGGCTCGATTGCTTACGCGAACGAACCGAGGCTCCGTGCGGACGGCGTCGAACAGCGGTGACGTCATGTAGAACCAGAGCCACGCATTGTCCGAGCTCGCCCGTTCCAGAAGGCCGAGCCCGCGGCCGACCTGGCCGGTCCTGACGAGTGCCGCCGAGGCGTAGAACGCGTCGGTGGGTCCCGGCCGGACGGTGTCCGGAACTGCCCGCACGGTGCTGTCCGCCCAGCGCCGGGCATTCGCAGAGTCGCCCCGGGCGGCGAGTGCTATGGCCATCGCCGCGAACGGTGGAACGCGGTACCCCGCAGCGACTCTGATCGCGGCCTGCGCGTCGTCCAGGGCGTCGGCCACTTTGCCGGCTACCGTTCGAGTCGTCGAGCGCGCGGTGTAGGAGTACGACGACGACGGGTCGACCGCGATCGCGCTGTCGAGCCACTTGAGCCCCTCGGCGTACTCGCCGGCGCGCGAGATCAATGCACCAAGCGACATCAGTGGCGACGCCCAGTCGGGTTCCAACGCGATCGCTTTGCGATAGCGAGAGACTGCCTGGGCGGCGTGGCCCGAGGCCATGAGCGCCTGGCCGTACTGGTAGTGTGCCTCCGCATTCGTCGAGTCGAATGTCACCGCGCGCTCGAACGCCGGAATCACGCCATCGAGCGTGCGCGGGTGGCGGAGAAAGAGGAGGTGCGCGCGCGCCAACCAGCCCTCCGCGCTCATGGAGTCCTGCCGCAGTGCGCGATCCGCCGCTGACAGCCCTCGCAGAATGAGCGCTTCCCTGCCAAGGCCGGCCGGGTGAGCCCACTCCCAATCGGCGAACACGGAGTAGGCGTACCCTTCACGCGCCAGGGCGCTCGTCATCGACGGGTCGAGCCGCGCGGCGGTCGCGAACTCCTCGATCGCGCGCGCGACGCTCGCGGGGTTTCGTTTGGCGAGCTGGAAGTTGCCGCGCAGATAGTGGTCGTGCGCTTGCGGGTTGACGGGGCGTCGCGCCGGGGCTCCACGAAGTCCCGCGGCGGCCTCGCCACCGGCGTTACGGGTCACCTGCTCGACGATGGAGTCCTGGACTGCGTGCAGGCCTCCCGGGGCCACGGCATAGGCGTCGGTCCAGACCTCTGTCCCATCGCTCGCCCTAACGAGCTGGACGGAGAGTCGGACGAGCGGATCGTTGTTCGTCACGGAGCCGAGCACGACGTAGTCGACGCCGAGCGCTCGGCCCGCGTCCGACGGGTCGGTGATGTTGGCCGAGCGAATGCGAGCGACGGCGCCGCGACTCTTGACCCTCAGTCGGCCGAGTTGCGCGAGGCGCGACGTGATCTCCTCGGTGATGCCGTCAGCGAGATACGCGACCGCCGTGTCGGCCGGGCGGTTGGTCAGATAGAGGATGGCCACACTCGGTGGCGCGGCGCGCAGGGCGGAGCCGGCGTCATGTGAGGCCGTGGTGCCGGCACTGGAGGTCGCGCCGGCGCGAGAGATCGCCCAGGCGCCGACGCCGAGGCCGAAGAGCGCGAGGGACACGAACGTGGCGGTCCGCCAGCCTAACGCGGCGCGCTGTTTCGGCGCGCTCGTCAGGCTGCGAACGGTCGCGTCGTCGAGCGCCCGTGCGAACTCCGCGGCGGTGGCGAAGCGATCGTCGGGTTGCGTCGCGAGCGACTTCGATGTGACGCTGTCGATTTCCCGTGACAGCGACGCGCGTGCCGCCCGGACGCTCGGAGGGTGCTCGGTGAATCGACGGGAGATGATGGCCTGGACGGACGAGCCGCTGAACGGCGCTTCGCCGACGAGCATCTCGTAGAGGACACATCCTAACGAGTAGATGTCGCTCCGGCCATCCACGTTCGGCTCGCCGGCGGCCTGCTCGGGGCTCATGTACGCCGGCGTCCCGACTACGAGGCCGATGCTCGTCAGGCGCTCGCCGCCCGCGGGCTCGAGCGCGCGGGCAATCCCGAAATCGGTGACGAGGGCGTGCCCGTCGGAGAGGAGGATGTTCTCCGGCTTGATGTCGCGATGGACCACGCCGCGCGCATGGGCGTAGGCGAGTGCTTCGGCGGCCTCGCGGGTCAGTCGGAGCGCATCGACGACGGGCAGCTGCGGCGGAGTCTGAAGTCTCTTCCGGAGCGACTCTCCTTCCACGAGGGGCATCGTGTAGTAGAGGAACCCTCCCGCCTCGCCACCGCCGAAGAGCGGGACGATATGCGGGTGCTGGAGGCGGGCGGCGAGCTGCGTCTCGCGCCGGAAGCGCTCGATGCTCACCGCTTCGCCGATCTCCGGGCGCAGCACCTTGAGCACGACCTGGCGCCCGAACGCCTCCTCGGTGGCGACGAACACGCGCGCCATCCCGCCACCGGCGAGCTCGCGCAGAATGGTGTACGAGCTGCCCAGCGCCGCCTGGAGCTGGTCGCGCAGGTCGAGGGTCACACGGAGCGGATTGGGTCCGTCCGAACATAGGGGCCGCTCCCCAATACGCCAGCGGATCGTTCAGCCGGGCCGGTCGAGTGCAAGCCGGGCGGTCATCGAACGGCCGGTGCAAAACCGTTGTAATGACCGTGAACGGCTTTCCACTGCCCGTTCCGACACACGAAGATCTCCGTGTACGCCGCCTTCTCGTTTGGGGCGGCTTTGTTGGTCCAAATGCCGGTGACTACCACAACATCAGTCGTCAACGCCCGAACGTCTTCTGCGGGTGGGGGGCCACCGGTGATCGAGTCGGGGACCGCCGGGCCATTCATGAGATCGGCGATGTAATCCCGCTTGCGTCCGGCCGTGGGTGTACCCGCGACCACGAAACTGTCATCCAGAGTGCGACCAAAAAAAGCCGAATCCTTTCGATAGAACGCGGTTTCCCATTCTTGCTCCAGCCGCGCCACCTGCATGCCGGCGTCCGCTGGCGAGTTCGCGCAGCCACTTCCGGAAGTCGGCGCGGAAGCGGACGTGGTTGCAGCAGTAGCACTATCAGTCGATGAATCGGCGGAGCCGGTGCAGGCTGCCGATATTGCGACGAGCGAGACCAGAACAGCGCGCATCGAATTGCCTCGAGTGTGGGTGAGCGGGGCCGCTTACCAGATATGCGCCCGTTCTGCCGGCGGACGATAGAGCTTCTGACCCGGTACGACTTTGAACACGCGATAGAACGCATCGAAGTTGGAAAGCGGCCCGTCCACACGGAATTGTACGGGCGCGTGGGGATCGGTTTGAACGAGGAGCCTCAGCGCGTTGTCGCGGGTCAGACGCCGCCAGCTCTGGCCGTACGCGAGGAAGAAGCGCTCATCCGGCGTCAGGCCCTGGATTTTCTGCGCCGATTTCCCTTGCGGTGTGAGCTTGAACGCGTCGTAGGCCGCCATGAGTCCACCCAGGTCCGCGATGTTCTCGCCGAGGGTGAGGCGACCCTTGACGCTCAAGCTGTCGAGGACGGTGTACGCGTCGTACTGATCCACGACGCGCTGCGCGCGTGTCGTGAACGCAATGGTATCCGCCGGAGTCCACCAGTCGCGAAGCGCTCCCGTATGGTCGAAACGGCGGCCCTGGTCATCGAACAGGTGGACAAGCTCGTGACCGATGATGGCACCGATGGCGCCGTAGTTGAGCGCGTCGTCAGCGTCGACATCGAAGAAAGGCGGCTGGAGTATTCCGGCCGGAAACGTGATCGTGACCAACGCGGGATTCGCCCACGCGTCGACCGTCACCGGTGTGCCGACCCACTCGTCGGGGTCAACGGGCTGCCCGGCACGGCCCGCGTCGCGGCGCCATTGCCATCGGCGCATGCCTAACAAATTGCCGAAAAGATCCGCCCGGTCGAAACCGACGCCCGCGTAGTCCTGCCACTTGGCGGGGTGGCCGACCTGAACGCGAACGGCGTCGAGCTTCCGGAGCGCTTCTGCCTTTGTCGGCGGAGACATCCACGCGTTCGACGTAATTCGTGTGCGAAGCACCGATTTCAGGTTTCGAACGAGTTCCTCTGCCCGCGCTCGTGCCGCCGGAGTGAAATAGCGCTCGACGTAAAGACGCCCAACGAGCTCGCCTGCGTATTGGTCGATGAGCGTCGAAGCGAGCTGCCATCGAGGAAGTGGCTCTGGCGTTCCGCTCACGGCCGTGCCCGAATACGCGAACTCCGCCACACGGAACGGGCGGCTCAGATATGGTGCCCAATCGCGCAGGATCTTCAGGCGGAGACGAGTGCGAAGAGTCTCGACACTTGCGGCGCCTACCAGCGAGTCGACGGCCGGGATATTCGCCGGCACCACAGCGATGATGGTGTCGGCCACGACACCGGCCTCGCGCACGTAGCGATCGATGCGCAGATGCGGGTAAGCCTTCGCGAGGTCGCGAATCGAGAACGGGTTGACCCCGGC
>Ga0075420_100004675_pt1 | contig 12010 bp, 10 predicted proteins | sample SoiMetdeltSBSDD4_FD_75296 | JGI IMG/M metagenome (GOLD analysis project Ga0075420, IMG submission 75296) | Bulk soil microbial communities from a Populus tree surrounding site in Tennessee, USA - Soil MetaG P. deltoides SBSDD4 | ecosystem: Environmental > Terrestrial > Soil > Tree plantation... | reverse complement strand
AATATTCAAAATGCGAACCTTGGGCGCACAGAGTCGAAAATAGCCCAGTTTAACATCCACACTGCTGTTCTCAATTCTTCCAACGAACATTGCCGCAGGCTCTGAATTACAATACAACACTACAATGTACGGTTTCAGCTCAGAGCCTTTCAATGCCTGGATCATCAGATAGAAGTCAATATCTGAATTTGGGTGATGCTGCCATGAAGTCCACGCCTCTCGCACCTGCTCGATTTCTAACGGAGACCGGTATATACGCACGCTGTATTCGGTTGCGTGCTCATACTCCGCGATAGCTGCCGCACTCGATACGCGCGTGATCATGACGACGCAAGTTGCGGCTTTGCTGCCGACTCGAGTTGAAAAGAGTTATCGAATACGTTAAGTTTGTTTTTCGCAGCTGCGAACATAGGTGTTCCTACAGCGGCGATCATGGCGAGCAACATGTACCAATTAACCACATTCTGGTCCCAATACCACACGGCGAGGAAAGTCATCGTGTGAGCGAACAACGCGGTGCCAAGCGACCAGACACAGCGCTGGTCGCGGATAGGCGCAGCAACCCGTTTCATCCGACGAAGACTCCCACCTACTGCGGCGAAACTATGTTTTAAAAGGACAATGAACAAAATCAGCGTCAGGAGACCTCCGTCAAATGCGACCCGCACATACATATTCGTTATATCTGTGAGCAAAGGAGCCCATGGCTCCTCATACTTGGTGCCAATCAGCCACCATTCGTCAAAATGGCGGATCGTTTGATCGATCAAAAATGCTCGATAATAGGACGTCGATCCTGAAAACACTCCTAGATGAGCAATGATAAACCAAACAGGATTTTTCATCACCAATTGTGCGCACAGGAGTGCAACGACTATTCCCCACCGTAAATGCCGCATCTCAAATCGAAACCGCCATAGTCCGAACCCTAACACTGCACAGGCGTACGTCATGACAGGCCCGCTGGAGCCGGAGGTTAGAGTAATGATGGTCGAGCAGATAACGCCGATAATACAAACAAGGCGGCCATTCTTGTGCCACCACAGAGCCAGAAAAAACGGCAGTAACGCGGCGGCGAATGTACCAGCTAGAATAGAATGTGGAAAGGGTCCTTGACAACGCAGCACGCCCTCTCTAACAAGTGTGAAATCTGGAACCCCGCCGAAAACGCCGAACACATTCCGCCCTGTATGCTTTTCGACTAACATGAAGCCAGCGAGGGGGATTATAAGCCAGACAAATAACTTGAACGCCGAAATGATCTCGTCAACATTACGAATAAGAGAGCGAAAGAAGAAATACAATCCGATAGCGTCATACGCATTGCCGCATTTATAAATAAAAGCGGCACTAGTTCCCCAGAGTATACTATAGACCGCAACCGACGAGACGCTCCAGTATAGAATGCTGCGATCAATCACATTAAGCGGGAAGATGCGCCACTCACCTCGAATGGATAGACGAATCCACCCAACCATCGTCAGAATTCGAATGATGCTAAAGTTGAGCCCTGCGAGCACTACAACTTGTCCCATCGTCATGTAACACGCCGCTGCGAACATCGGCACGAGACTGTACCGCCGAGGCAACACGAGCATCAGAAGGCTCATGCAAACCACGAATGCCACAGCAGTGGAATTCAGACCAGTGGTTGATTCAGCCACTAATGTCCATCACTCCGCCCGCAGGTGATAGCAGTTAGCACTGCTCCTCCGCATTTCGAGGCACCCATCGCTCCAATCCTATCGACCACCGTAGAACCCGAGCCCACTTCCGACATGACAGCCGGATTGAATTCCTGTGCTCGGTACTGGAAGCGATCCATGCGCCGCCGAGCAATGCCAATCGCACAATGGCCGCGATCATGGTGCTAGCACGGTAACAAAATGCGTAAACTTCGTTCTTGCGGGTCTGGAAAAATCGCCAGCGCGATTCGCGCAACACAACATCAGAGAAATTGCCGTCATCCTGCGCCCGCGTACTTTGGCCGCCATGATGAACGACAGCCGCGTCCGGCACGAAGAAGTTTTCCCAACCCGCCGTTCGCACTTTAAAACACAGATCCACGTCTTCCGCATACATAAAATACGACGTGGTAAATAGCCCGACCGCTTCGAATACGCTCCGCCTAATCATTAAAGACGCGCCCGAGATGGCGTCCACAGCCGAAGGTATCTGTCGATTTTCAAATAAGGGGCTAATCCCCCACCAACGGGATCGCGGAAATTTCCGCCGCAAAAAGTTCGAATCGAACGCCTCATTCACAATCGTCGGAAACGAGCGGATACAACTGCTCTGGATAGACCCATCCGAGTTCAGCAGCCTCGGTCCTGCAATTCCAGCCTGGGAGTTCTCGTTCAGAAAACCAACCAGGCGCTCAAAAGCCGATCCGATCACTTCGGTATCCGGGTTCAAAAACAGTACGTACCGTCCGGACGAAACGTGAAAGGCAAGATTGTTCGCTCGAGCAAATCCCAGATTGCTCCCGCTTTGGATGAACCGAACGAAAGGAAAGTGGGTGGTAAGCATCTGTTCGCAACCATCACGCGATGCATTATCCACTACCACTACTTCGAATCGAACACCTTTGGTATTTGTATAAATGCTTTCTAAACACTTCTGGAGGAACGCTGCGGAATTCCAGTTCACTATAACGATAGAAAGATCGAAACCAGCACTATTGTGATGCATTGTTCGCTAGTTGGTCAAAAACTGTTGATGCCAGAGTTCAAACGAAATCAAAAGATAGATCTGGCGTAGATACTGCTGACGGCCGCTTTCATGATCTTCCACTAGCTTCTGAATGTAGGCGGCATTGAAGTAACGGCGCACCGCGGCCCGCTCGCTCAACAAGCAGTTCCCGACATAGTGCCGCATTTCACTTCGGAGCCATTGATCCACCGGATTCTCAAACCCTTTTTTCTTCCTGTATACAATGCGTCGCGGCAGCCACTTCTCAATCGCTCTTTTATGAAGATACTTCCCTCGCAGGCCGCGCAATTTTAATGTGGGAGGCAGCGTCTCGACAAATTCGACCAGCCGGTAATCGAGGAATGGGACCCGTGCTTCCAGCGAGTTCGCCATGGCCGTTTTATCGGCGACCATAAGAAGGTCGTCCGGAAGGTTAGCGCGCGTGTCTACATATAGCATCTGGCTCAGCGGGTCGAGATGTTCAACCCGCGACTGCAGCGGCTGCAAAGCACGCTTCGCTTCGGCTCCATCGTATGAAAGGTGCGCTCTCGTCCAGGTTTGAAAAAGGTTGGCTTTCATCTCCGAATCGTAAAAGGAATATATTTTTATAAACCTGGAGAGAACGTCGGGTTCATCCAGAGCAGATACTCCACGGCGGAGTTTTTCGTTAGTCGCACACCTTCGCACCGCCGGCTTGAATAATCCCTGACTAAGAAATGTTGGCAGCTGGCTGTAGTAATGAGAGAGTTTCACGCCTAGGTGCCGGTCGTATCCGGCCCATGGCTCATCGGCGCCTTGGCCCGTCAGCGCCACTTTAACCTGCTTGCTTGCGATCAAGCTCACGAAGTAAAAGGCGGCTGCAGTCTCGTTACCAACTGGCTCCTCCAAATCTTGCATGTATCGTTCGTAGTAGCTGCGGTAATCGGCTGCACTAACCATCATCTCCGTGTGGCGAGCTCCGAACATGGATGCCAGCGCTTTCGCATCGTCAGTTTCGTTGGTTCGTTGCCCACCTTCGAACCCGATTGTGAAGGTGTGAACGGGCTGGCTGGAGTGCTTAGTCATAAGAGCAAGCAATGCTCCGGAGTCGATCCCTGAACTTAGAAATAAGCCAACGGGAACATCACTCCTCATCTGGAGACGGACAGCATCTTCAAGCAGCTTCTGATACTCATCGATGAGGGTATCCTCATCGATGTCTTCCCGAATTGTCGGAACACGACGCCAGTAACGCTTTACTCTTAAACCGGTGGCGCGCACCTCCATGTAGTGAGCAGGAGGGAGCTTCTTAATACCCTGAAAGAGCGTGGCCGGAGACGGTACATACCGCAGCGTGAACAGTTGACTTAGAGCGCTAAGATCCACCTGCCTGGGACATTCGGGGTGTTTGAGCAATGCTTTGATCTCAGAAGCAAATAACAGTGTATTTCCCAACTGCGTGTAATAGAGCGGCTTCACTCCGAGGTGATCTCTGACGAGAACTAATGTCTTAGCATTACAATCCCACAGCGCAAACGCAAAGATGCCATTGAACCGGGTAAGACACTCGATCCCCCACTGTTCGTAGCCATGGACGATAACTTCGGTGTCGGCGCGGGTTTTAAAGACGTGTCCATATTGCTGCAGCTCTTCCCGGAGTTCATGGAAATTATAGATTTCTCCGTTGAAGATGACTTGGATAGTGCCCGTCTCATTTGCGATGGGCTGTGCTCCCCCTTCCAAATCGATGATGCTCAGGCGGCGATGGCCGAGACCGATGGAGCCGTTGATGTAGTATCCATCGCCATCCGGGCCTCGATGGCGGATGGCATCCGTCATTGCGACTACGAGATTGGCGTCAACCGGTTCGCCCCCGAAGTTAAAGGCTCCACTAATACCGCACATAAAAGTTAGTCTGAAAGGCCAGGTTAACCCTGCTGCGATAACTGAAAGCACACACCGGGACGATTCCACAGTCGCCGGTTAAGGCTTCGCGCATAGAACCGCGCTTCCTCGCTGGTCACCAGCTTACGCTGCCCGCTGAACAGGGCCGTCAAATATCCCCACAAAAGGGCAAGACCGCTTAACAGATAAGGCCGCTCAGAAATGGTTCGATGAAGAATTTTGAAAAACAGGAAGAGCTTGCCGCCGCCGGTGAGATAGTAGACCCGGCCGTGCATAATGCTGGTTGCTAGTGCGCCGATTCCCGAGCCTTCCTTCTTTAAATGCTGAAAGCGAATCTCTTCAAAATGCCGGGTCTTCCATCCGCGCACCTGTGCCCTGATCTCATCGACCGTATCCCAACCCGGCGACTGTACGAATCCACCTATCTGCCGATAGCATTCTGCACGCATCATCTTGGATGCGCCGGCGGCGTGATACGAAGGCATCGGTATCGGCTGCCACCCATTGTCGGCCTGCTCTTCCAGATAAACTCCCGAGGCGATTCCTAAGGCAGGATCCTCCCGAAATTTGGCAAGCAGCAGCTCAAAGTAGTCCGGCGGCACTTTTACATCACAATCGAGTTTCACCACAAACTGAGTCATTTCGTGTCTGACGAGCTCAAAGCCTCTCCGGAAGGCGTGTACCACCGGCGTTCCGGGCTGGCGCGACTGCGTATGATCGAGCCTCACTATCTGAATCCAATCGGCCTGTTGGGCGTAGCGGCGCAGAATCTCGGGTGTGCAGTCGGAGGAGCCGTCATCGACGATGATCCAGCGTATGGGCTTCACAGTTTGCGAGAGCACCGACGTAAGAGTAGCCTCAACATATCTTTCTTCGTTCTTAACCGGTGAAATAATGACGTAAGAATCGTGCCGCATAAATCACACCGCGAGTCTCAGACGCTTGCGCAAATACTGGAAAGTGTGAAGCCAGTCATAGCCGCCACTCAGTTTGGCTTCCAAAAAGGGAAGATCATCATACCCATTCACCGGGAGCCGCGGCAGGAATAACGGGTCGTGACCGCGCTGGGCAGTTCCTATGATAGTGCAAACACCATCACAATAGCCGTGTAGTGTTAGCAGATCCTTCATTGTCTGAACGAACGGACGATCCTGCTCAGGAAAAGCAAAGGGATAGGCGAACGATTGGATGGCAACGCCGAGCTTGTCCTCAATGAGATCCTTCGATTGCTTGAGCTCTTTCTTTATTTGAGTCGGCTGCATGGAATGAAGCTGCGGATGCGTCATCGTATGCGAACCGATCTGCATTCCATAGGACTGAACCTCCCGGATCTCGCCCCATGTCATGAACTCTTTTCCGTCCCGATCGATCCGCTGCTCTCCAGTAAGGCCGGGAATAACAAAGACCGTTGCTGTCAGGCCATATTTCGACAGCACCGGGAATGCTGCAGTATAAAAGTCTCGATAACCATCGTCGAACGTCAGTGCCACCCATTTTCCTACGGCTCGACCCGTTAAAAGAGCCTCATTCACTTCACGGAGAGTTACGGTTGTATACCCATAATTAGACAGCAACTCCATGTGTCTCGCAAACAATGCAGGCGCAATGTTGGTCTCAAAGTACGGGTGGCGGGCTCCAAGCGTAGGGCGAATACCGTGGTACATCAGTATCGGAATTCGCGCATGCCTCCGCCTGCCCGGCAGCAGCCGCGAAACAGGGCGAACCAACCGGATGCTAATTGCACGATCGACTCGCAGTCCGGAAAACAGTCGCGAGCTATGCATTTTGACGTTCCGGCCCAGGTGACACCAAGGCCGCGATCATCCGTAGATATCCGTGTTGTTTTTCTTGCCAGCCGCTCTCGCGGATAAACCTGGACGCATTTGCTGCCAACTGAGCGCGAAGCTGCTCATCCCGCCACAACAGCAGCATGCATTCTGCAAGATCTGATTCATTCTCGGATTCAAAGAATTTGACGAGCGAATCGTCATAGTAAAACGTGTCTACTTTGGTGCGTGACACGATTAGGGGAACTCCTAGTGACATGAACTCCGCAATCTTGGTGCTTGCTGCTTCGTTCCCAAACAAGGAACTCGCCCGCTTTGGCACTACGGCCAGATCTGACATCGCCATCACGTCCGCAATTTCATTGGTGGGTAAAACGTTATGGATAATGACCCGGCTGGTCAATCCAAGTGTCTCAGTAAGGCGGAATAGGTCTTGTTTCGCGGGTCCTTCACCATAGATATGAAAATGGGCATTCGGCATCTCATCGGCGACTTTCGCAAATGCTCGAATAGCGATATCGACACCCTGATGCGTGTTCAATGTCCCGGGATACAGGATAAGAAACCGGCCATTTCGCTTCCACTTCGGTCGCGGATGAAAGATCTGATGGATTGGATAATTCAGAATACTGGTACATTTCTCGGGACTTACTGAACGTGAGATTAGCCGCTCACGCCATAGATCATTCGCAATGATGACATGGTCGGCCAGGGCGATGGAAATCTTTTCCATCAGAAGCAGAAGCGTGAAAACCACGGATCGTCTGCCTGCCGCGAATTTACTTGTGTAAAACTCCGGCATAATGTCATGGATATCTAGGATCACCCGCGCTCCAAACAACTTTGGGATAAGGGCGGCGAACACAAGAAAATCCGGGACCGAATGTACGTGGATGATGTGGTATTGCTTGGTCCAGTGGCTCCAGGCGAGGACCCATGTTGCGAGGATCAGGAAACGCAATATGCGCAATAAATATGAAAAACGGCTCTGTTCGTTTACCTCGCGATATTGGATTCGATTGACTCGAACACCGTCCAACACCTCAAACGCCAGAGTGCCCCGCCGGCGGAGCGCAATGGCATCGACCACGTGACCTTGGTTTACCAAGGCAGAAGTGTACTGCAGGATTCGGGTGTCGCTCTCATAGAAGGAGTATGAGAGCATGCACACTCGCATCGTTTCAATATCTCGTGCCGGGTTCAATTCGCTGCCGCTGTTACGCTGTAATGACTGCTTCGCGAGAGGAACTCGCGAATGTGCGTTGCGACGAGAAGTTGATGTTCCGGTTGGAGCGTCGGAAACATCGGCAATGAGAGAATTGTAGTTGCGAGTCGCTCGGCCACAGGAAAATCGCCAATTCGGTATCCCAAATGTCGATATGCCTCTTGGAGGTGGAGTGGGATGGGGTAATGGATTCCCGTATCGATGCTGGATTTGCTGAGATGCCCTTGCAACTGATCTCGATCCTCACTACGTATCACATACAGATGAAACACATCCCGAGACCATGACATAGAACGAGGTAGTGCGACCCGGTCTGAGATTACATCCAGCAGTTCCTGATACCGATCCGCGGCATGGCGCCGCTTTTCATTCCAGTCTTGGAGATGCGCGAGCTTAGCAGTAAGGATGCCCGCTTGTATTGCGTCCAGTCTCCCGTTGTAACCCTCAATTGAGTGATAGTATTTTCGCACCTGACCGTGGTCACGTATCATTCGGACGATTCGGGCCACTGTTTCATCATTCGTTGTGACTGCGCCCGCTTCTCCACAGGCGCCCAGGTTCTTTCCCGGGTAGAAACTAAATGCCGCCGCCTTTCCGATTGAGCCCGCTTTCTTCCAACTGTTTTCGGCAGCGGAAAAATATTCCGCGCCATGCGCCTGGCATGCATCCTCGACAACTACAAGTCCGTTCGCATCTGCAATAGCGACGATCGGATCCATGTCGGCCATCTGGCCATATAAGTGCACCGGAACAACCGCCGTAACCGAGCGACCCGTTCTGCGCGACACAAGTCGCCCGTTGGAACCGTCGCGATAACATCGGGTCTCCACGTATTCGCGGAGCTTCGTAACGTCCATGTTCGAGGTCTGTTCATCCACGTCCACGAACTCAGGAACCGCGCCTGCCTGTGAAATCGCTTCGGTTGTTGCGATAAAGGTATTGGGTACCGTCACGACCGCATCTCCGGTGCGAATGCCGGCGGCGAGTAGGGCAAAGCGCAATGCATCGGTTCCATTCCCTACCCCGATACAATACTGCGTATCGCAAAACTGCGCGAACTCACTCTCAAACTGCTCGACCATAGGGCCTCCGATGAAGCCGGCCGTTTGCAGCGCGGAGCGAAACACTGACACCAAATCATGCTCCAACTCGTGGTGCGGAGCAACCAAATCCACAAATGGCACCCTCTTGTTGACCATCACCCAGCAACCTCTAACTCCCTTTCAACCTGCCGTAGAAATCGTGCTGGATTTCCAGCCACGATTGCGCCCGCGGGAACGTCTTTCGTGACGACGCTGCCGGCGCCGATAATCGCGTTTTCGCCGATTTCCACATTGGCGAGAATGGTCGTGCCTGAACCGATCGAAGCCCCTCTTTTCACGCGAGTCGGCTCCACAACCCAGTCCTTTTCGGTCTGAAGTTCTCCATTCGCCGCAGTCGCGCGTGGGTAAGTGTCATTGATAAATATCACGCCGTGTCCCACAAAAACGTTGTCTTCGATTGTCACTCCTTCACATATGAAGGTATGGCTCGATATCTTACAGCGGTTTCCGACCGTTGCGTTTTTCTGAATTTCAACAAATGCGCCGATTTTCGTTTCGTCACCAATCTGGCAACCATAAAGATTGATGAACTTGGCAAGCACGACATTATTGCCGAGCTTGACATCGGGTGCGATGCAGACTGAAAGGTGCATAGATAGAAACAATTCTCCGATCAAGGTTCTTGGATGAGCGGGTCATCCTAGGTGTGTTGTTTTGGGAGGTTAGAAAAGCGTGACCGTCAATGTTGCCGATTGCGTAACACCACGCGTGCCGGAGATCGTAGCGCTGCCAGCGAGAAACGTGTTGACCGTGAAACTAGTGGTCGTTTGCCCGGCGGGCACCAGCACACTTGAAGGTACGGTGGCGACGGCCCTGTTGCTGCTCGATAGAGACACGGACATGCCAGTGGAAGGCGCCGGCCCATTCAGAACAACCGTGCCGGTCGAGGTGCTGCCGGCTCTCACGGAAGTGGGATTCAACGTCAACGACGCCAGCTGCGGCGGGCGTATCGTGAGGCTTGCGTTACGCGTCGTACCGTTGTAGATAGCCGAAACGGTGGCGGTCGTAGTGGCTGAAACGGGCGTTGTGGTTATAGCAAAAGTGGCATTCTGGGCTCCTGCCGGGACCACTACGCTCGGCGGGACCTGCGCTGAAGTTCTGTTAGACACCAAGGTGATGGTTGTGTCAACCGCCGCCAGCCCGCTAAGATTTACCGTGCCGGTTGACTGAGCACCACCCAGAACACTGGTGGGATTCAAGGTAAGGGTGCTTAATGCCGGAGGATTGACGGTGAGTGTCAGCGATGTCCTTGTAATCCCCCGATAGATTGCAGATACCGTTCCCGTAGCGACACTCGAAACCGGCACAGTGGTAACCACGAAAGTGACTGTGCGTGCTCCTGCCGGAACAATCACGTTAACCGGAACTGTTGCGGCGCTGTTCGTAGTTGTCAGAGCAACTGTTTCGTCGGCCGCAGTCGCGCCGGTCAGGGTGATCGTGCCTGTCGATTGCGATCCACCGGTTAGGTTTCTCGGGCTCAAAGAAACAGAACTCAAAGCCGGCGGGTTCACGGTAAACGTTCCGGAGGTCCTGGTAACAACGTTGTAGCTGCCGGAAATCGTACCGGTCGTCGTGCTGGTGACTGGTACCGTTGTGATCTCAAAAGTTGCCGTCTTTTGCCCCGCAGCAACGGTTACGCTGGCAGGAACTGTCGCGGCTGCATTGGTCTCGGATAACGACACAACCGCTCCGCCGGTGGGGGCATTCCCATTCAGAGTAATGGTTCCTGTTGAGGACGCACCGCCCACTACCGTAGCCGGACTGATACTCACAGACGATAGCGACGCCGGTGTGACGGTCAGATTTGCAGTTCGCGTCGTGCCGGAGTACGACGCCGAGATGATCACAGTGGAACTTGTTGCGACTCCGGAAGTGGACACCGTAAAGGTAGCGCTGGTGGCACCCGCCGGGACTGTGACGCTTGCTGACACCGATGCCACCGCCGTGTCAGCGCTGGACAATGCAACTTCTGCTCCGCCGCTTGGCGCTGCCGTCGGAAGTGTTACCGTGCCGGTCGCAGTCGCTCCGCTCACCACCGATGTTGGGCTCAGGCTCAAAGCGGATACGCCCGCGACACTGACGGAGAGTACCGCTGTCCGCGTGCCGTTAAAGGAGCCGGTAAGGGTCACTGATGTCGAGTTCGCAACCGTATTCGTTGTTATTGGGAACGTAGCGGTAGTCGCTCCCGCTGGGATCGTAACACTTGCCGGCACGGATGCTACAGCAGGATCGCTGCTGGATAGAGCGATCGTTGCACCCCCAGTTGGGGCCGCGATAGTGAGCGTTACTGTTCCGGTTGAAGAACTGCCTCCCTGGACGGCCGTGGGATTCACTGATAGCGAGCCCAGCGATGCTGCGACCGTTGTGTTGAAGACCACGTCGACCCAATAGTTGCTGGATCGGAATGTGGAGGTCGGAAAAATGCTCGTCGACCCATAACTAAATACTCCGTTAGGTCCATCTACACCATCACCGAGGAAATGAAGGGGCGCATTATCAGCTCCTGTGGTAGCAAAGTAATCGAAGTTGAGAGAGTAATGACCAGTCGGGGCATAATAAGAGGCAAGGTAAGTCGTTCCGGCTGTAATCGGAACTGCCGTTGGGAAACTTACCTCTTGCCAGCCGGAGGCGGTCTCATTCGCAAATGTTGCAGAAGCGAGCAACGTTCCATTTCTCGTCCATAAGTTGCCTATATGCGTACCGGTGTTGCTCGAACCCTTATAAAACCGCAGACCGGTAATATAGCCGCTGACATCCGAACGGAACTTCACACCTACTTCAACTGCCGTCGCATCGCTTGAAGCTGCTACCGAAGGAGTCGCGCTCGATTCCCATATCGAACAAGGGCAGTTTGCAGGCTGTGCTGTCGTAAAAGACCACGACACATCCGAGGACATCGGAGTTCCTGCGGTATTTTTAATTCCGTTACTGCCGCCGGTAAGGATCACAGTATAGGAACTGGACGGAGTCATTGGAGAAGTCGGCGTGAGGGTTGCCGTAACTGTGTTATAGGAGACCGAAGCAGGAACCGGGTTGCTGCTGGAATCCAGCAGTCGGAAGGTGGTGCTGGTAACCGTCGCGGGATTTAGATCTTGGCTGAAAACTGCGCTCACCGATGCTTCCGTGCTGACGCCAGAGGCGCCGGAGGCTGGAGACATTGAAATGACAGTAGGTCCGGTCGGACTGCCCGGTGTCGTGTCGAAAACTACATCCACCCAATAGTTGCTCGATTGGAATGTGTTAATTGGATAGCCGCCGCTCGTGCCGTATATAAATACGCCGTTGCCGCCGTCGACCCCGTTTTGAAGCAGATGAATCGG
>Ga0075420_100004673_pt1 | contig 12011 bp, 11 predicted proteins | sample SoiMetdeltSBSDD4_FD_75296 | JGI IMG/M metagenome (GOLD analysis project Ga0075420, IMG submission 75296) | Bulk soil microbial communities from a Populus tree surrounding site in Tennessee, USA - Soil MetaG P. deltoides SBSDD4 | ecosystem: Environmental > Terrestrial > Soil > Tree plantation... | reverse complement strand
AACGTGCCGGCGTGGTCGGCGCCCGCGGCACGCTTGGCGGCCGTGACCAGGCTCTCCGGTGTCGCAGGGGCGGGTGTCTGCGCGAACACCGCGATGGTCATCGCGGTGAGCAACGTCGCGGCGGCGAATACGTGAAGCTTCATGGCGCGATTATGCTCTCGCACGGACACTTGGGCGCGCCGAGATCGACCGGTTCGACGAGAATTTGTGCGAGCGGGAGAGAGGCTACAATGAGCCGGCGAAACGGACTGCGGACTTACTGTCTACGGTCTACGGTCCCCGGTAGCTCAAGCACCGAAAACTGACCATGGACCGGAGACTGTGGACCGCAGACCGGAGACCCAAAGGAGGGGCGACATGAATCGATCGACGAACGGCCGCTGGCGGCTGTGGACGATGGGAATGGCCATGCTCGTCGCCGCCGCAGGCACGCAGTCCACCGGGCAGTCGCCGACTGCCGCGCCGTCCACCGAGCGGTCGGCGACCGGCGCATCGGCAAGGCCTCCGGCACGAGAGAACGCGCCACTGCTGGTCATGTCGCCCAAGGCGAAGTCCGCCGGGTGGACAGGCGTGCATCGGCCGCATACGAAACTGGTTGACGTGCTGGCCCGCCACAAGGGCCAGGCAGACTGGGCCGAGACCATCGTTGACGACGAGAGTTTGTTCGCGCAGTGGATCTCGATGGGCCCTGGCAAGAAGACGCCGCGGCGCATGAACGGTGATACGCGTGAGTGGTGGATCGTCCAGTCCGGCACGCTGCGCTTTACGGTGGAGGGCCGTGAGCCGGTCGTCGCGACGAAAGGGGTCATGGTGCAGGTGCCGTATCGCACGTTCTATCAGATCGAGAACGTCGGCAAGGAACCCGCGCTTCGCTTCGAAGTGAACGTGACCCGCGCGCGCAAGCTGTATCCGATGGACGAGACGCCAGTGCCCGTGCCCGGCTTCGAGTTCGTGCCGACGCGCGTGACGGGCGGCCGTGGTGAGCTCGACGCCCAGAACCGTCCGGTCGTGGATTTCAACAAGGTGGTGGCCGGTGAGGAACGCGGCGGGGCCTTCGTGACTGACGATCGCAGCTTCGCGAACATCATCATGGGCCCGTATCAGAAGCCCCAGCCAGGCAACAAGGGTCACTATCACGAAGAGGGCGGCGAGTTCTGGCTGATCATGCTCGGCAGGATCCGCTACAACATCGAGGGGCTTGCAGAGTTCGAAGCCGAGCCCGGTGACGTCGTCTACGTCCCGCGGCAAACCTGGCACCTCGCGAGCTTCGGCGGGCAAGAGGGTCTGCGCTCGTGCCGTCTCGCGATGAACGGTTTCCCCTATCAAGCGCACATGTTCGAGGCGGACTGACGTAGTGTCCGGCTTCAGCCGGACCGAGACTGATGTTTCGTAGTGTCCGGCTTTAGCCGGACCGATGCGCGGAAGGAGTATCTATGAGCGGGTCGCGGTTCAGACGTGCGGCAGCGTGCCTTTCGGCCTTGTCGCTCGCCGGCTGCACGAGCGCACCGGCGTCAACGCCGGCAACAGCGGTCAACGAACCGGCGATCACGTTGCCGACCGGTTATCCCGAACGGCCGTTCGTGCGTGTCGAGTTCGACAAGCTGACGTGGCGGCCCACCGAAGGCAACAAGCTCGGTGTCGAGACTGCGGTCGTCGAAGGCGACCCGTCTAAACCCGGCTACTACCTGACGATCAATCACTTCCCTCCTGGCGTCATGAGCCGTCCGCACTATCACCCCGACGAGCGCTACATCATCGTGCTGCGAGGTACGTGGTACACGGATGAGGGAGAAGTGTTCCGGCCGAAAGAGACGATCCCGCTGAAGCCTGGCGACTTCATGCGACATCCCAAAGGCGGCCCGCATTACGACGGCGCGCTGGACGAGGACACCTGGGTAGCAATCAGCGGCTACGGACCGACAAAGGCCACCGTCATCGACGGCGGTGAGCTGTTTGGACGGTCTAGATAACTCCCAACGCCCAACTTCCAACTACCAACCACTCCCAATTCCCAACTCCCAACTCCCAATCCAATTTCGTTGGGACTTGGGAGTTGGTAGTGGTTGGGAATTGGGACTTGGGAGTTGGGAGTTAACGATCAGAACGAGAACTTCACTCCGATCTGCAGCTCACGCATCGGCGTTCTCGTCGAGTTGATGGTCCCGTAGATCGGACTCGCCATCGACATGATCGGGTCGCCCCAGACCGGATGATTGAACAGGTTGAAGGCTTCCAGCCGGAACTGCAGGAAACGCCCCCCACCGAAGTTGAAGTTCCGCATCAGCGACATGTCGGTGTTGAAGATGCCTGGTCCGATGACGATGTTGCGTCCGGCGTTTCCGTAGGTGAAAGCGTCGGGGCGGGAGAACGCCGCTGTGTTGAACCACTGCTGCACGTCCTTCTCCCCGTCGTTGGGATCCTGTCCACTCACGAGATTGGGACGATAGGTTTGGGCACCCGTGTTGGGGACATCGGTGCCGACCTGCGGATCCCTGGGGAAGCCGCTGGACTTGTTCACGATCGCGCTGATCTGCCATCCGCCCAGGATCGCGGCGGGAACGCCGGTCTGCAGCATTGGCTTGTCTGGCCCGAAGGGCAGTTCGTAGAGCAGCGACACCCCCAACCGGTGCCGCACATCGAAGATCGACGGCCCCCACTCGCAATCGAAGCAGTTGCTGTTCTGGGGAAACAGGGCATCGCCGTTGAGCACGCGAATACCGCTGCCATTGTCCTCCGACTTCGAAAGCGTGTAGCCCGCGAGCAGCGAGAATCCACGATTGAGCCGCCGCGTGAACTTCAGGGCCAGCGAGTTGTACCTGGCCTCAGCGACGTTGCCGATCTCCTGAATCTTTGTGAACTCCGGATATGGCCGCCGGCTCTGGGGGCTGCCGGGCCCCGGCGTCACCTCGTTGGCATCGAACATCCGTTCGAGCCGCTTGCTGCGGGATCCGAGATAGCCGATTTCGATCGCCGACACCCGACCAAGCTGCCGCTGGAAGTTCAAGACGTACTGAAACATGTACGGTGTCGTGCGGTCGTACATGTTGCCAAGGACGTAGTGATTCGACACGCAGACCAGCGGCGGCTGCGCCCCGCACGCGTTGCTGCCCGATCCGAAGAACGGCGCATCCCAGTTTAGATTCAGAAGGAGTGGATCGGAGGTGTCCTGCCGTCGGCCTGCGGCGTTGCGCGCCATGTCGAACCGCGGGTTCCCCGTGTCCTGCATGTAGAAGATGCCGGCGCCAGCACGGACCGACCAGGCCTCGGCGGGGGTCCACGCCCACCCGACACGCGGCGCGAAGTTCAGCTTGTCGTCATCGATAAGGCGGCCGCCCAACCGGCCGTCGCGCGAGGTCTGGATGTTGGGCGCGAACCGGATTGGCGAATCCTCGTAGAAGTCGCCTTCGCCGATGCGCACCAGCACGGGGTGACGGCTCTGATCGGCCACCGGTGCACCGGTGTCGTGATACGGCAAGTAGGCGTTGATGAGCGTCCCGCCCTTGTCCAGCCATGGCGGAACGTATTCGTAACGGATTCCGAGATCCAGCGTCATGTCGTCGCGCACGCGCCACGTGTCGGTGAAGTAGTACGCCTGACTGATGGCGCGGAACTCCGTCGTCGCCAGCGCCACGGCCGATTCGGAAGTGCGCATATAGCCAAGCAGGAAGTCGGCGAAGGCGGCGCCGCCGGGCGTTGCCGCTCCGGTGGCCGAGCCAGTGGCTCGTCCGTCGAATGCGAACGAGCCGCGCGAAAACTGATTGCCGACCTGATTGAATTGGTCGTAGCGGATGCTCGCGCCGAGCTTGAACGAGTGCCCGCCTCGTAACCAAGACACGTTGTCGGTGAACTCGAACACCTTGTTACGATTGGTGTAGGGACCCTCCGTGCTGTCGCCGAAACCGTTGTACCCGGAGATGCCGATGGACGGAATGCCCCACGCTTCGGGCGGGCCAGGGGTCACGCCGGGAATGCCCAACTCGGAGACGACGTCGCGCTCGAAGGCCAACTCTCGTCCGAGAGTGTTGTAGAAAGAGTTGAACCCGAAGCGGAACTCGTTGAGCACGGTCGGCGACAGCGTGAACGTGTTGCCGATCATGAGCTGGTGGACGGTGTTGAGCAGCTTCGAGCCGTTCAACTTCAACGCCGGAGTCACTTCGTCGTCGTGGCCGTAGCTGTAACGGCTCATCCAGGTCGACAGCGAGTTCTGGACGAAGTCGATGCGCTGCGTGTACTGCTTCCGATCAATGACGCGGTCCTGCGTCGAGATGTAGTTGTTTTCGGTGCCCGACGCGTTCGGCTCAGGATAGAACTCGAGCAGTTGCTGCGAAATGGAATCGATCCGATTGGCTGGAATGCGGTTACTTGCAAACGGCTGGCACGCCCGGACCCCGCCGGTGACGGTGCACGTCGCCGGGTCGAGTATCGGTGTGGACAACGCCGAGAAATCTCCCGACCGCATGGCCGCCGATGGCACTGTGAACGGGGTCAGGAACGTCTTGTCGTCCTTGTAACCCTCGTAGTTCGACATGAAAAAGATTCGGTTCCTGAAGATCGGGCCGGTGGCCGTATAGCCGAACTGATGCCACCTGAAGTCTGGCTTGGGGGCCGCGGCTTGCGCAGCCGTGAACGCGTACGGGCGGGCATCGAGCGCCTCGTTGCGGTGGAACTCGAAGATAGTGCCGTGGAAGGCGTTCGAACCGGATTTGGTGACGACGTTCACCTGGCCGGCCGCCCGTCCGAACTCCGCTGAATAGACGCCGGTCTGCACCTTGAATTCCTCGAGTGCATCTATCGAGGGCAGGAAGATGTAGGTGTTGAAGTTGACGTCGGTGTTGTCGACACCATCGAGCGAGTAGTAGTTGAACTCCCGCCGCTGGCCGGCAATGGAAATCTGCTGGTTGGCACGCGAGCCGCCCTGCCGATCGTTAGCCTGGCCTGGGCCGGCAAACTGCGTGCTCACGTTCGGGCTCAACCCGATCAGGCTCAGAAAGTTGCGACCGTTCAACGGCAGCTCGACGATGCGCCGGTTCTCGATCACGGTGCCGATGGTCGCATTTTCCGTTTGGATGAGCGACGTGACAGCGGTCACCTCGGTAGTCTCCGCGATCGTGCCGATCTCCAGCGTGAGACTGACCCGGAGCGTCTCTTCCACGTGGAGCTCCACGCTGTTCTGCGCGGTACGGAAGCCAGTCAGCTCGCCTTTGATCAAGTAGCTGCCAGGAGGCAGCGCGGGAAACGAGAAGGCTCCGGTCTCGTTACTCTGCTGTGTGCGGATGGCGTTGGTGCCGGTGTTCTGAGCGGTGACAGTAGCGCCCGGAATAGTAGCGCCCGAGGCATCTTTCACTTCACCGGTAATGGTACCGAGAGTCTGAGCGTAACCAGGTGTGGAGAGAAACAGACAAACCACTGCGCCTAGAACACGTTTCGACATACGCCGCTCCTCCGGGCTGAAGGTGAACGGGTACCGCGAGAGACGATATGACCAGCGGGAACACCGACCAATGACTCGTCACGATGATGCCGAGGCCCGACTCTATAGTGCCTATTCAGTTGGAGGTCAAGCCCAATGCGCGCGATGGCGGTGACACGTCCCGCAGCCCGGCAGCTGGACGCTATCGATCTCGAAATCCCAATCCCTGGCCCTTCGGAGATCCTCGTCCGCGTGCTCGCCTGCGGCGTGTGTCGAACCGATCTGCACGTCGTCGACGGCGAGCTCCCCAACGCGACGATTCCATCGTTCCGGGACACGAGATCGTCGGCCGTGTGGAACGGTGCGGCGATCGCGTCACCGGATTCGAGGTGGGCGCGCGAGTCGGCATTCTTTGGCTAGGCTGGTCGTGCGGCGAATGCGAGTTCTGCCGTACGGGCCGGGAGAATCTGTGCCGTCGCGCGCGCTACACCGGCTATCAGATCAACGGCGGCTACGGAGAGTACGCGGCCGCCGATGCCCGTTTCTGTTTTCCACTACCGCCGACCTACGACGACGTCCATGCCGCGCCGCTGCTCTGCGCCGGGCTCATCGGATACCGCGCGTATCGAATGGCCGGCCCCGGCAGTCGATTGGGAGTCTACGGGTTTGGCGCGGCCGCCCACATCATCACCCAAGTAGCGGTTCACCAGCAGCGCGAGGTGTACGCGTTCGTCTCACCTGGCGACGACGAGGCGATACGCTTCGCGCGACACGTCGGCGCCACCTGGGCGGGAGCGTCGAATGAGCCTCCGCCGGTAGCACTCGACTGCTCCCTCATCTTCGCGCCCGTCGGCCGGCTCGTGCCCGAAGCGCTCTCGCGGACGACACCCGGCGGAGTCGTCGTCTGCGCCGGAATCCACATGAGTGATATCCCGTCGTTTCCCTATCGACTGTTGTGGGAAGAGCGCGTGGTTCGATCGGTGGCGAACTTGACGCGCAGTGACGCACAGGAGTTCCTGGCGCTGGCGGCGGAGATTCCGCTACGAACGCACGTTCAGCCATATCAGCTCGCCGAGGCGAACCGGGCGCTCGACGATCTGCGTGCCGGCCGACTCTCGGGCGCAGCGGTGCTCGTCCCGTAACGGCTGGGTCTTTTGCACGGTCCCTTAGAAGGGACACGGCTTGGGCGGCGATCGCTCGCGGAATTGGTGTAGTACTCGTGCACTTAAAACGCAGGGCGCGAGAAAGACACGCGCCTGCTGAAGAAGAACGAGGAGACGATGTCGTCTCGTCGTGTTCGCGGACGCGATCGACCGAAACCGGCGCGGAGCGTCCGCGACGACCCTGCGCCCGCCCGGGTGAAGAACCGACTGCTCGAACTGCTGCTCCCTGCGATTCTCGCGCGACTCACGCCTCATCTCGAGCGCATCCACCTTCACCATCGAGAGGTCCTCTTTCGAGCCCACGAGCCGCTGCGAATGGTGTACTTCCCGGAAACCGCCGTCATCTCCCTGATCTCCAATCTGGAGTCGGGCGAGTCGCTGGAGGTCGGTCTCGTCGGACGCGACGGGCTCGCCGGAACGGCGGTCTTCCCCGGCATCACGATGATGTCGTGCGACGCCGTGGTCCAAATCCAAGGCGTGGCACACCGAATCAGCGCCGACGTGCTGAGAGCAGCGGTGCTGACGGACGAAACGCTCTACTCGACGCTGGGCCGCTTCGCGCAGGTCCTGCTCGTGCGCAGCATGCAGATGTCGGTCTGCAACATGTTTCACTCGGTCGAGCAGCGCTGCGTCCGCTGGCTGCTGACAGCTCGGTCGGTAATGACGAGCATGTGGGGGCAACACCTTAATCAAACCAAGGGAACCCCGCATGCGTTGGCCAGAGCCTTCAATACGGCGGGCGGTCGAAGCCGCAAGGGCAGGAAGGCGGAGCCCTCTTGCGACCGCGCCTCAAGAAGGGGATGTCCTGGTGACGCGCGAATCACCGACAGCCATCCCGCTTCACCGTGCGGCAATTCCCCGATACCACCCAGGTCGCCTTATGGTCGCAGGAGGAGGCGGCTCAACTCGCCTGCCGGTTTGCCCGGTCGCACGGTGTCAACGTGTGGTACGGCGAGGGCATCGCCCTTCATCTGGTCGAGATCCACCGTGCACGAACAGTCCGGCCACGTGCAGCCACTCCGAAGCCAGTGAACTGAGCTCCTCGTTCAAACCGGGCCGGTCGCACGATCAGGTGAGACTGGCATATAGCGCTTGCCTGAGCGCCACGTCGCGCGGGTCGCCGGTCAGCGTCGTTCCCATTCGGCTCGTGACATACGCATACCCGACCCGGGCTGCGGGATCGGCAAAGCCCAACGAGCCGCCGGCTCCCGGTGAGCCGAACGATGTGGCCGTGCCGAACGGCCACGTCGCACTCGGTTTCATGAAGCCGAGCGAGAACTGCACTTCAGCGCGAAGGCACTCGTCGAACCATCCGAGCGTCGGAGGGACCGCAGGCGCGGCCAGCAGGTCCAGCGTCTTGCGCCGTAGCCCCAGCTCGTGGCCGTCGAGCGCGAACACGCTGTACGCGTGCGCAATCGCCCAAGCGGTACCGACCGCACCACCGGACGGGATTTCGAGATTACGCGCGTAGATCTGCCCGGCATCGTGTGGCAGTTCGGAACCGCGAAGCGTGCGGCTGATGTTCGAGTGAGGATTCATGGCCTCGACCATGAACCGCGGTCCGAAGCCTCTGAGCATTGCGACCATTCCCGGCCTGGCCAGCGTCGCCAGACGTGAGTTCGGGATCGACTCCGGCAATCGGATATAGACGTCCAGCCCGAGCGGCCTCGCGATTTCACCGTCAAAGAACGTCCCAAGACTTCGATGCCGCGGATCGATCCGGCGCAGAAGTTCGCTTTCGTAGAACCCCAGCGTGATCCCGTGGTAGCCCTGCCGCGTGCCAGGCTCCCACGCAGGTTTCTGACGCGCCAGCTCGATCGCCAACCGATCGAGGTCGCCGACGAGTTCGCGAGTGACCGGGATGTCGAGCGCGAAGAGCCCGGCCTGGTGGCCGAGCAGTTGGCGAACCGTGATCTTCTCCTTGCCCTGTTGCGCAAACTCAGGCCAATAGCGACACACTGGTTGTTCGTAATCCAGCCAGCCGCGCGAATGTGCGAGAGCCAGCGTCATAGCCGCCAGCCCCTTGGTGGTCGAGTGGACGATGACCATGGTGTCCGGCTCCCATGGCTCTCCCGTCTCTCCATTCCGGATGCCGCCCCACAGATCGACCACTTTCTTGCCGCGGTAGTAGACGCAGCACGCACCGCCAAGCTCCTCACGCCGCGCGAAGTTGTCGGCGAACGCCTCGCGCACGGCCTCGAAGCCAACACTGACGTCACCGTGAACAGCGACGCGGTCATCTGCAACGGTCGCTATGCGGGCCATGGTCATTCCTCCGATGACTCGACGAACGGCAGCGCGTTCGGCAGGATGTCGACGATCACGTCGGCATTCACGTCCCACAGCAGCAGGTCGCGTTCGATGAGGCGATACTGAATTCCGTCCGGCAGCCGCGGCAGGACGTTGAGCAGAACCGGCGGCATCGCATGGGACGCCCAATCCGGATACGCGGCATTCACCTGCGGACGGTAGTCTGCTGGCAGGTCGCAGTCCTCATACAGGTCGGCCAGCATCAACTCCAGGTCGACGCCGATCAGTGCGTTGGTAATGACGTCCCGCACGGCCGCCGCGACCGGCGTGTCAAAGATGTCACCCTGTTGTGCGTCTCGCCGCTCCGCCGTGAGGGCGGCGGCTACAGACGCACGTCTCCAGGCGAGCATCTGCAGATCGTCCGAGACCGCCAATGGCGGGAAGCCGGCGTCGATTCGTCGATGCAGCTCGGCGTAGGCCACGACTCGCTGCTCGAACACCTGGAGGGCGCCGCGACGACCGTCACGCTCCTGCGCGCTTCCCACATCGATACCCACAGAGCTCGCCGCGACCGCCGCGACGAGCGCATACCAAAATACGCGATTCATGGCGCCCCCTTTCACGGCTCGTTCTCAATGGAAGACAGCAAGAGCATCGCCAGCGCGTGCATCACACCAACACGAGCGGAAATGCGTGACGCAGACGACAGCGCGAGCGGGCCCGCGAGTTTTTTCCCGACGGGCGCGAAATCGCTCGTGGTTCGCTGCTTACTCCCGTATCACGCGGTGCAGCGTTTCCCAGAAGGAGCCGGGCCTTTCCGGCGTATCGACACGCACTTTGATCCGTGACGGGTCATCGGCATCGGTCCACGACTTTGCGAGTCACGGTCAGCGTGGCGTCGCCGGTCGGTTTCACGGTCATCTCGACGATGCGAATCGCCTGCGCATTCTTCCCCCATACCGACTCATCGAACGGAGAGCTGAGCGGCGTTTCCTCGGGCGCCGATCGCCAGGCGCCCATCAGTACGGGTGGGTTTGTTGGGAGACGGACAGGGCGACGATCATCACGGCGAATCGAGCAAAAAAAGCTGGCATGTGGCCCCTTCGCAATGGCAACCGCCACCATGATCTCTGCCTTGGTTCGTCGCATCCTTAAGTGCCAGTGAATAGACGCCTCAGCCGATGGTGCCGAGAGAGTAGAATCTGGGCCCATGACGCCCCTCTCCATCTCTCGAGCGAGCGCTGCAGTCGTGCTCGGCGTGCTTCTCGGTGCGCCGAGTCTGTCGGCGCACCATTCCTTCGGCGTCGCCTTTGATGCGACGAAAACCGTGATGCTGACCGGTGTCATCACGAAGATTGCCTGGACGAACCCGCACACGCACGTCTGGGTCGATGTGAAGGACGCCAACGGCCAGGTCGTGAACTGGACGCTCGAAGGCTATCCCCCGAACGTGCTCGAGCGCACTGGTTGGAAGAAGGACGTCACGATCAAGGTTGGCGACACGCTCACCTTCTTCGGCTGGCGCGCGCGCGACGGATCGCCATTCGCGCATCTTCGCGAAGCGACGCTCGCCGACGGCAAGAAATTGTTCTTCGGTCCGCCCGCCGGCACGGGTGAAGGGCCGGCCACGGTTCGATGAGGACCCTCGATATGCGTACTGCGTGCTTCGTGATGGCGTGCGTGCTCGCCGCATCGATGGCGTCCGCACAGAGTCCAGCGATTCAGCCCGCGCCGAAAACCGCCGACGGGAAGCCGGATCTTACTGGGGTGTATCAGGCCAGTCCGCGCCGAGGCGGATGGGATGCTGAGGCGCCCGGCGACGAACCAGGCGTGCCCGCGCCGCGAAGTGCGGTCAGCATCAACACGACCGCGTCGGATCCGATCCCGTTCACGCCCGAGGCGCGCGCCCGTGCGCAGGAGATCCTCAATCAGCGCAGCATCGACGACCCCACCACCCGCTGCATCTTTGCCGCGTCGCCGCGCATCACCGGCGTTGGCCTCTTCCCCGTCCAGTTCGTCCAGACGCCGACGCAGATGATCATTCTCTACGAGTACATGTGGACGCACCGTGTCATCCCGATCGGCGCGAAGCACGCTGACGAGGTCTCACCGAGCTTCATGGGAGATTCGGTCGGCCGCTGGGACGGCAACACCTTCGTGGTGGACGTCGTCGGCTTCAAGCCTGGCGGCTGGCTGACCGGCGGGCTCGTCACGAGCGATGCCCTGCACCTGACGGAACGCTACACGCGCGTCGATCGCGATCAGCTCAATTACGAGGTGACGATCGAGGATCCGAAGGTGCTGACCAAGCCGTTCACACAGCGGACCACGCTGATGTTGCGAGAGGGGACGCGGCTGCGCGAGTACTCGTGCGCCGAGAACAACCTGGACCCGGGCGTTTACGAGAAGCTACTCAAGGATCCCGCCGCCTCTCAGTCGTTTATTCGAGGAAAGTGAACCGCGTCGCGTTGGGCTCAGAAGGCGAACCGCACTTCGCCGACCACTTGACGACGAATGATGTCGCCAAAGATGTGCTGCTGAATTTCCTGGTTGCCGATGTTGGTGAGCTTGAGCGTCGTGACGATCTTCTCGTTCAGCCATCGATAGCCGATCGAGCCACTAACGAGCGTGAACGCGTCGGTCGTGCCGGCAAACCTGGCGTCGAGGACGTCCTGCCAGTAGGCCTCGTCCGTGTAGTTCACAGAAAAGGCGCCCAGCCACTTCATGTAGTTGACGTTCACGCCGATGTTGAAGCGGTTCTCCGCCGGCCAGTTGACGTCGTTGATCGTCACGCCGGCCGGAAAGTCCTCGATCTCCGGCATCCACTGATACGAGTAGTTCACGAACCCGGTGATATACGAGTTGAGCACGGTGTCCACGCCGAGCTCGATTCCCTTGTCCTTGACCGTGCCGAGATTCAGATACGTGTAGCGCGACGGCAGCGAATTCGGCGGCACGGCCCCGGGCGGCAGCGGCCATCCCGGCGGCGGCGCGGCGGACGAGTAGAACGCGACCGGCGTGAACCCGATCGAGCCATCGGTGTTGTTCCAATACACCGACGCCGACAGCGTGGTCCTCGGCGCAATCACACCCGTGTAGCCAATCTCGAAGGCGGTGAGGGTTTCCTGGTCGAGATCCGGATTTCCGACTGCCGCCGTCGGGAGGGCAAACAGTCCCACCAGGGGCAG
>Ga0075420_100004671_pt1 | contig 12018 bp, 6 predicted proteins | sample SoiMetdeltSBSDD4_FD_75296 | JGI IMG/M metagenome (GOLD analysis project Ga0075420, IMG submission 75296) | Bulk soil microbial communities from a Populus tree surrounding site in Tennessee, USA - Soil MetaG P. deltoides SBSDD4 | ecosystem: Environmental > Terrestrial > Soil > Tree plantation... | reverse complement strand
CCGCCACACGGCCCCCATGCCGCCGCGAGCCACCTCCCCGATGAGGAGGTAGGAGCCGATCCGTCGGCCGCCGCCCTGGAGCCCGTCATCTTCGGGAGGCTTCGAGACGAGCTCCCAGAGACAGGCGGGGCAGTTTCCGCCCGGAGCATCCGGAGGAAGGAAGCCGCCGCAGGTCTTGCAGGTGCGGCTCGCGGACGTCGATGGAAGGGGGTCAGCGCTCATCGAGCCATCCAAGGTATTCGGCGACGAGGCTCGAAGGTTACTTGAGACTCGAAAAGAGGTGCCGGATCTCCTCGTCCACTTCCCCCGGGTCCGTGACCGTCTCCGCGATCTCGGCTCGAAGAATGGCCGCGAACCTCCGGCGCAGGCGGTGGATGGCCGTCTTCAGGGCCCCCTCCGACATGGACAGGCCGGCCGCTATCTCGGAGTAGGGCCTGGCCGCGTCGTCGGCGGCGAGCACCGGCTCGACGGCCTTGAAGAGGTCCTCCTTCCCCGTGGAGACGCACTCCTGTCGCAAGCGCGCGAGGGTCTGCTCGAGCAGCGTCAGGGCCCATCGCCGCTCGTAGATGAGCTCGGGCGTACGGGTGTCGGCGGGCTCGTGCACGTAGCGCTCCTCGGCATCGAGGACGGACAGCGAGAGCATCACGCGTCCCCCGCCGCGGCGCTGCCGGGCTCCCCGCCTCCACTCGTCCACGAGGAAGCGCTCGAGCGCGGTCAGGAGGAACGTCCGGAACTTGCCCTTGTCACGGTCCGCGGAGGTCAGGAAGTTCGTGTCGAGGAGACGCGAAAGGAACTCCTGGGTGAGATCGAACGCCTCCTCGGATCCATGCCCCTTCCTGCGCACGAAGGCATAGAGGGGATACCAGTAGCGCTCGATGAGCTGACCCAGGGCCGGGCGCACTTCCAGGGAATCGGTGCCGCCGGCGGCGAGGACGAGGCTCCACCGGGTCGTGGCGAAGCGTCCTCCTCCTTCCGGGAGGGGGGCGAGGATTCCAGGGTTCTGCGGCACGGGCTCAAAGTATCACAGGGCATCCGGCTTGTCTTCGCGCGGGTGCGGAAGCGTTGGCAGGGGCCGCGCACAGCCAGGGCCGATCGAGCCCGATGATCGTTCCCGTCGGACTCCCGGTTTTCACCGCCGGTTCGCTCTATACGATGGAGCCTGGTCCTCGGTGGGCCAGGAACGATCCAGGACCCGGGACGAGTACCCATTGGACGGAACCATGACCACGGAGGACCTCCTCAGGCACTGGGGCTGGATGCGAGCCCTGGCGAGGAGTCTCGTCCGGGACGACTCGCAGGCGGAGGACGCGGTGCAGGAGGCGTTCCTCGCCGCTGTGCGCTCGCCTCCGCGCCGCGAGGAGGCCCTCGGGGCCTGGCTCCGGACGGTCCTCAGGCGATGCGTTTCGCGCTCGCGCGTCGAGGAAGAGGGGAGGAGGCGGCGCGAGGCGCTCGCGGCGCGCGATGAGCGGCTCCACCACGAGCCCGGCCACGACATCGAGACTCTCGAGATCCAGCGCCTCCTGATCGACGAGGTGCTGCGGCTCGATGAGCCCTGCCGCTCGACCGTCCTCCTCCGGTTCTTCGATGGGTTGACCGTGGCCGCGATCGCGCGGCGCCAGGGTGTCGACGAGAGCACCGCGAGGTGGCGGCTGAAGACCGCGCTCGAGCGATTGCGCACGGCCCTCTCGAGGCGGAAGGGCAACAGGGCTACCTGGCAGGCCGCGCTCGCGCCCCTCCTCGGTCCTCTCCGCGCTCCGCTCGAGGAAGGAGGCGAGGCGGTCACCGCCTCCGGAAACGGCGCCGGAGCTTCATCCCGGGTCTGTCGCACGAGCACGTACCTGACCGCCGGAGCCGCCGCGTTGAAGCTCAAGACCGTCCTCGTAGCCGGTGTCCTGTCCCTGATCCTCGCAGGCTTCCTCGTCCATCGTCTCGGATCGTCCATGCCCGGCGAGCGCCGGGCGGAGAGCGCCGGCACGGGCGTCACGCCCGCCGTGGCGGTGAAGGAGACGCAGCCCCCGGCTTCTCCCGAGATCGCTGTCGAAGTCCTCGGGCCAACCCGGGAGGAAACCGTCGGGGAGAAGGCTCCAGGGCGCGTCCTGCGCGGGCTCGTCACGAGCGTCCTCACGGACGGCCCCCTGCCCCGCGCGGTGGTCCTCCTTCGAGGGAGCGAGAGCGAGACCGTCGCCGACGAGAACGGTGAGTACGCGCTCGAGGGGCTACCGCCGGGGGAACTCTTCGTCATCGCGAGGGCGGACGGCCATGCGGAGCAGCATGCGCGCCTGAGGCTCTCCGACGCGGCCGGCTTCCGGCAGGACTTCCGCCTCGAGCCGGCCGTGGAGCTCCACGTCACCGTGAACGATCCGGCCGGTCGGCCCATCGAGGGAGTCGAGGTCACGCCGGCCCAGCCGAACCGCGACTACGTCCACGACGACGTGTACACGCGCCGCACGGGAGCGGACGGCACGGCGCTGCTCACCGGCATCAACCGGAACGACCTTCCGCAGGTGAACGCCCGGAAGGCCGGGTACTCGGAGGTGTGGACGCGGGACTACAGGGTCGAGGAGGATGCCGCGACGGCCGAGCTCCGGATCATCCTCGAGCCGCGTCCCAGGCTCGAGAGGGTCGTGACGGGAACGGTGACCGGCCCCGGCGGTAAGCCGCTCGAGGGCATGCACGTCCAGTGGATCCATCCCCACGGCGAGCACGAGGGACGGCAGGTGACGGACACCGACCGGGGCGGCAGGTACGTCCTCCGCTTCGAGACCGACAAGGAGCGGGCCACGATCAGCGCGTACGGAGATGGATGGGCCCCCGCGATCCGGGAGGGCATCGGACCCGGAGACCGGAACGAGCCTGCCGTCGTGGACTTCGAGCTCGAGCCGGGCCACTGGCTCGAGGGGACGGTCGTGGACGAGGAGGGGAAGCCGGTCGAGGGCGCCACCGTCAACGTCATGCCGACCCTGGGCACTCTCCGGAACGTCACCCTTTACCCGGGGAACCTGCGCGCGGCCTCCACGGATGCAGAGGGCCGATTCCGGATCACGGAGCTCACGGGGCCGCGGGTCGCGCTCCAGCTCCGCGGACCGCGCGGCGGCGGCTGGGCCCACAACATGAACGAGACCGTGGAAGTCGACAGGGAGGTGGATCTCGTCCTCGAGCGATGGAAGGCGATCCGCGGACGCGTGAGGGATGCCGACACGGGCGAGCCCGTGGCGGCGTTCACGGTGAAGCTGAAGAAGGGGGTCGGGTACTACGATTACAAGCGCTGCGACCCCGGCGAGTCTTTCCACTCCCCCGAAGGCACGTTCGTCCTCGAGAAGCTCGACCCGGACCGGTTCACGTTCTCCGTCGAGGCGAGCGGATACATCAGCGTCCTCCTCGACGATGTGCCATCGGCGCTGCCGGAGGGCGGCAACGAGGTCATCGTCGAGATGACCCGCGGCGCGGACCTCGAGGGCATCGTCATGGATCGCGCGGATGGGAGCCCCATCGCGGGCGCCGCCGTGTCGTACGGAGTCTCGAAGCGCGGCGATCTCGCCTGGGACCGCGGCGCTCTCGAGAGCCTCACGAACCATCAGAGGTCCGTGACGGGAGCCGATGGGACGTTCCGCGTGGTCGAGTCGGAGGCCGGCACCGTCTTCGTGCACGCGAAGGGATACGCGCGGAGGGCCATCCGTCCCGAGGACCGGAAGGCCTCTCTCGATGCCTCGGGGCGGGTCGTGGTGGCGCTCGACCGCGGCGCGGTCCTGCGCGGGATCCTCTACCAGGCGGGAACGCCGTGTCGGACGGGGTTCCTCATCCTCTCCAGGGAGCCGGATCCGGAGGCCGGAGCCGGGGGGATCCGCGAATGGATCGGGAACCTCGAACGCGACGAGAACGGCGCCTTCGAGGCGGCCGACCTGGCGCCCGGAGAGTACACGCTCGCCCACTACAGGGAGACGCCGGAGAAGGCTGCGGCCGGCCTGGGGATCCACGCCAGGGTGGAGATCGCCGCGGACAGGGAGACCCGCATCGAGTTCGGGAAGGACTACGGCAATATCGTCTACGCGGGGCGGCTCATCGATACCCAGGGGCAGGGCCTCGACGAGGTCCACCTCGAGCTCGAGCCGGCCTTCGACTGGGGCTACACCCGCTTTTCCGCGTACGTGAAGGGAAGCCACGCGAGCCGCTTCCACTTCGAGGGGCTCAGGCCCGGAACGTATCGCGCCCGGGTGAGGAGCCATGACGGCGGGATACGGGAGCTGCCCGATGTCGATCTCCGCTCGAGCGCGGAAGAGGAGACCGTGGTGGTGTCCAGGGGCTGAGGCATCGGCTGTCCATTCCGGTCGCCGGCTTCCTCCGGCCGCGAGCGAGCCCCTCGAGTGCCTCGCCGCCGTCCGGCGCAGAACGGTAGAATCGCGGTTTTCCGCGCGCCGAGACTGGACTGCATCGGAATGAACCGGACGACGTCATCCTTCCTGCGGGGGGAGGCCCTCCCGCTCGCGCTCTATCTGCCGCTCCTCGCGATGGCCGCGGGCTGTGGCGCGCCGGTGACCGTTCTGCGAGTGGATCCGCGAACAGTCCACCGCGAGCTCACGAGGAACGTCCTCTCGGCGGATGTGGTGAGCGGGGCCACCAGGACCGTCCTCGGGGAATGGGATCTCGTCGAGCGCTTCGGGGACTCCCCCGAGGAAGCCCTCGCCCAGCTCCACACGGCGGTCACCGGCGGCGGCGGCGGAGCCGACGAGATCTTCGCGCTCGCCGAGCTCTCGTTCGCGCACGCCGAGGATGTCGAATCGCGATCGTACTACCTCGCATCCGCCGTGTACGCGTGGGCCTTCCTGTTCCCGAACGGCTGCGCCCCCCCACCGGACCCGTTCGACCCGCGCCTGCGGACGGCGGCCGACCTCTACAACCGGGGGATCACTTCGGGCTTCGCCACGGCGGACGGCGCGAACGTGGAGCTGAGGTCGGGCACCTACGCGCTTCCCTTCGGCGAGCTCGTGGTGGAGCTCGACGGGGCGGGTCTCCGCTGGGGGGACCGGAAGCTCGTCGACTTCGTACCCGTGGCCGAGCTCCAGGTCCGCGGACTGCGGGAGCGGTATCGTCGGACCGGCATCGGCGCGCCCCTCGCCGCCAACACGGTTTCCTCGGTGCCCGGGCAGAGCTTCCGCGACTTCGTGGGCAAGGCCGCCAAGGTGCCGGTCACGGCGCTCCTCCGGATCGAGGACGCCCGGCGACGGCTCGCCGGCAGCCGGCTGAACGCACGCCTGGAGATCTACGACGCCTACGACGCGCACACGGTGAAGATCGATGGCCGCGATATCCCCCTCGAGGTCGAGCCCACCGCGTGCCTGGCCTACACCTTGAGCGAATCGAGGGTGTGGGACTGGGAGCTCAAGGGCTTCTTCGAGGGCGACTTCCTGAAGGGATTCCTCGTCGGAAAGCCGGAGGACGGGCGGCTGGCGAATCTCCTCTTCGTCCACCCCTACCGCACGGGGCGCATTCCTGTCGTGCTGGTGCACGGGACCGCCTCGAGCCCCGGGCGCTGGGCCGACATGCTCAACACGCTCGAGAACGATCCGGAGATCCGTGACCGCTATCAGTTCTGGTTCTTCTTCTACGACACCGGGAAGCCCATCATCTTCTCGGCAGACTCGCTCCGTTCCTCGCTCGAGAACGTCATCCAGGGCCTCGACCCAGAGGGGCGCGATCCGGCCCTCCGGCAGATCGTCATCATCGGGCACAGCCAGGGGGGCCTCCTCGCGAAGATGACCGCCGTCGAGACCGGCAATCGGCTCTGGGAAGAGATGACTGCGATGTCGCTCGATGACATGCTGCTCCGGAAGAACACGCGGGACCTCCTTCGCAGGTCGTTCTTCCTTTCACCCCTGCCTTGCGTGGCGAGGGTGGTCTTCATGGCCACGCCACACCGGGGGAGTTACCTGGCCGGGAGCTGGTTCGCCCAGCAGATCGCCGGGCTCATCAGACTTCCGACCCGGCTCGTCGACGTGAGCGCCGAGCTCCTGACCGGGAATCCCGGCGCCATCCCACTCACGGCCGCGGGCGGGCTCCTGAGCAGCGTGCACAACATGACCCCCGGCAGCCCCTTCGTGAAGGGCCTGGCCTCGCTCGGCCTGGCGCCCGGGGTCGCCGTACATTCGGTCGTCGCCGTCGATGGCCATGGTCCGCCGGAGGATGGGGACGACGGTGTCGTCCAGTACACGAGCGCGCATCTCGAGACCACCGATTCCGAGCTCGTGGTGCGGACGGGGCATTCGGTCCAGGCGCACCCCCTCGCCATCGCGGAGGTGCGGCGGATCCTCCGGTTGCACGCGGCTGCGATCCGCGCCGAGACGCCGAGCCCCGCGAAGGAAGAGGAGAGCCCCCGCCCGGAGGACATCATCGAGCAGGCCGGGGGCAGGGAAGCTCCGCGGTGAGACCGCCGCGCCTACGGCTTCTGTAGCACGGCGGCGGCCGGCAGCGACTGGAGCTGGACCAGGCCCTGAGCATGGGCGAATCTACTGACCCAGCGTCGATCTCGGAGTTCGCCCTCGTCGAACCGGCGTTCAACGCCCCTCGGCCACGACCGGCTGAGCAAGGACGGTCTCCGCTCCGGCCAGGATCGTCTCGAAGAACATTTGCACGGTGGCGCCCTCGGGTAGGCGGCTTCTTCCCGCAGCAGCGGCTTCATCGAGAATACGACGGGCTTGGGTCGCGTTGCCGTGGCGGTGCTCGATCATGGCGAGATGGATGGCGGCCGAGAAGATCTGCGGGTTCAAGCACCACGCATCCTCGAGGAGCGGCTTGGCCTCGTCGAGGCGGCCGAGATGGTAGAGGACGGCGCCGAGATCGCGCGCGTAGACCGCGTTCTCCGGTGCCCTTTCGTAATTCGCCTTCGCGCAAGCGAGCGCCAGAGGGGCGTCCTCCTCGTCGGGCTGGCCGGGCAACGCCGCGCATCGCTCGACGATCCACAGCCACGTTATCTGGCCCGATGCCTCGACGTCACAGGGAACGAGCTCCAGTATCAGCTTCCAGTCGTACATGGCCGCGGAGCCCGCTGCGATGTCCATCGTGTGGCGTCGCGCACGTGCCCGCAACGCGCCGTGGAGCGTGGACCGCGTCCATCCACCATCGGGTTGGGGTTCCCTCGCCTGCTCCCGATACAGGGCCAAGATGGCGTCCTGCTCGCCCGGCGCAATCTCAGAATGTCCGAGAATATCTCGGAGCGCAGCGCGACGGGTCAGCATTTCCCGATCGTCCGGAGCCGCCTCGAGCGCTCGATCCACGTCGGCGAGCGCGGAGGCCCAATCGCCGACTTCCTCGAAAGCGGACGCCCGCGAACGGTAGGCATCGAGGCCGGGCTCGAGCTCGACGCGGCGCGAACGAGCCTCGATGATGCGAATCCTGTGAGCAATTACCTCGGGCGGCGTCAGGACGCCGGCTCCGACCGAGCCGGAGTCCACCCGCACCCGTGACGGCGGGCCTGCAGGCGGCGCCGAGAGGGGCTCGTCAGGACTCCAGTCGAGTCCCATGGCCCGCAGCTCGAGGCGCAGGGCACGCAGGTCCCACAGCATGACCCTCTGGGTGGAGCTCGCGGCGGCGAGGAACCTTTGCTCATCGTCGAGGCACAGGTGGCTGATCTGGACATCGTTCCTGGGAGCTTGGAAGTGCGCGACCTCGGCGCCGTCTTCCGCCCGCAAGAGCGCGACCACAGACCGCGACAGGGCGGCGGCCAGGAAGCGACCGTCGGCGCTGAACGTCAGCGCGCCGCCGAGGCGGTCGGCGGTGGCCTTCAAGATCTTGAACCGCTCTTCCCAGGTTCCCGTCTCGTATACGGCGATCCAGCAATCCCCGGATATCGCGAGCCACCGCTCGTCGAGGCTGAAGCAGGCGCGGGCCGTCCCCGTCTCGAAGGCGTGGGCGAGGGAACCGCTGGAGATGTCCCAGACGCGCACATCTTGCCCCTGAAACGTCGTGCTGACGACCCAGCGACCCCCGGGGCTGATCTCGCAGCGAGCCGCTTCGGCGTGCGGCCAGCTCGCAGCCACCTCGGGTCCCCTGTCGAGGTCATGGACGAGGATGTGCTTCCGGCTCTCCTTCACCGTGAGCGTGGCGACTCGCCGCGCGTCACGGGAAATCGATACGTGTAAAGCGGCCTGAGCGCTGACGCGCTCCGGCGGCCCGAAGCGCCACTCCGCGGCGCCCCCGCTGCGCGATATCGGCCAGCGGAAGAGCCCTTCATCCGCGGCCACCCAGAGCGCCGCGCCATCGCGCTGGAATCGCGTTGACATTGACCAGGTCGTTCCCGTCCTGAGCTCGTACGGCTCGTCCGGCGAGGCCAGGCTCCACAGACGGACGCCTTCCACGGCGGAGGCTACGGCCAGCCAGGCCCCATCGGTCGAGATGTCCAGATCCTGGGGACCCTTCCCGACCGTGGGCACGTCGAGGGCGCGGTAGCATTCGCCCCCGTTCACGCGCCAGAGGTTGCCAAACCGATTGCCCTGCTCGAACCCGAGCAGGCGGTCGTCCCCTGAAAACGCGGTGAAGCCGCCCCCGGCCTCGATGAGGAGATCTCCCGTCGCTGCTTCCCAGAGGAGTGTGCGGTTATCCCAGCCGGCGGATGCCAGGAAACGGCCCCCGTGGCTGAACGATAAACGCTGGATCTCCGCGCTGTGTCCCTCGAGCACCCTCTTTCGCGTTCCCGTGAGCGCGTCCCAGATGTGGACCTTGAAATCATGGCAGCCGACGGCGAGCCAGCGTCCCCCCGGATGCCAGGCGACCGAATAGGTTAGATGAGGATGCTGGAGTCGGGCTGCGACCTTGCCGGTGTCGACGTCGAAGATGAGGACGGAGCTCTGGTTGAACCCGAAACCCGCCGCGGCGAGCCGGCGGCCGCCGGGTGCGAAGGACAGCCTGTTGGGCCGGCCTTTCTCGCCGAGGCGTTGCAGCTCCGACGCCGCGCAAGGGGACAGGATGCAAATAGTGTCTTCGCCGTCGAGGAACGCGAAGCGCTCTCCCTGATCGTCGAAGGCGGCCCGGAACGAGCCGGAGGCTATCCTCGTCTCGAAGAGCCGGCGCCTTTGCTCGACACTCCACAGCACCATGGTGTCGTGGCCATCCCCCGGATACGCCGTCGCAAGATAGGCGCCACCGCGGCTCAGGAAGATATAACTTACCCTCCGTCCCTCGCCCGGAAGCTCGGCGACGGGGACCTTGGATTCCATGTCCTCGTGAATGCGGATTCCGCCGTCAGGCAGGGGCACGGCGAAGCGCGTGAGGAGTTCATCGCTGTACACATGAGGAGTGCCCGGGGTATCCCGGCGGTATGACTCCTCGAGGTCGACGCGCGCCAGCACGCCGATGATCTCGCTCCGCACGCGGCCCGAAGTTCCCGGCGTCACCGCCTCGCGCAGGGCGGCCAGGCTGCGCGTTCTCGCGCCGGGCTCGCGGCTGAGCCGCCAGGCGCGACCCTCCTCGAGCTTCGCCTGGACGAGCCCGGCATGGGCCCGATCAGCCCCCGCCCGCTCTCTCGCGGCAAAGACGATCCCTCCCACCGCAAGGGCAACGAGGAGCACGGTGATCAGCGCGGTCGCGGTGGCCAGCGACGGATTCCGCTGGGACCATCGCCAGAGGCGCTCGGGCGGGCTGGCGCGGCGGGCGCTCACCGGCTCGAGGTGGATGAAGTGCCGGAGGTCATCGGCCAGGGAGGCCGCGCTCGGATAGCGGTGACCCGGCTCCTTGGCGATCGCTTTCAAGACGATGGTCTCGAGGTCGCGTGGGATGGCGGGATCCAGGCGCCGCGGCGCCACCGGCTCGCGGCTCACCACGTCTCTCATCACCTCGGCGCGGTCGCTGGCCGGGAATGCGGGACGGAGCGTCAAGAGCTCGTAGAGAGTGATGCCGAGCGAGTAAACATCGCTCCTCGCGTCGCCCGCGCCGCGGAACCGCTCGGGCGCCATGTAGCGTATCGTGCCCACGAGCGCGCCTGACTGGGTGAGCTCGCCCGAGCCATCCATCTTCGCCAGGCCGAAATCGGTGATCCAGAGGATCCCCCTCAGGTCCAGCAGGAGGTTGGATGGCTTGATGTCGCGGTGAAGGATGCCCTCGTTGTGGGCATACGCGAGGGCCTCCGCCGCCTGCAGGGCGATCCTGGCGGCGCTCTGGAAGAAGACCGAGCGCGAATTCGCACCCAGCGTGATCGTGGAGGTGTCGGGAGGCCCGGCATCGCTCGACGCCTTCCCTTCCGCGGCGCCGCCATCCCCTTCCACGAGCGTGCGCGCCACGGTCGCCGCGGAGAACCCATCGCCCTCGGATGCTCCCGCGACATCCGCTCCCTCCGCCACCCGCAGCCGCCGGACCTCCTGGAGCACCTGGGCGAGCGTTTGCCCGCGGATGAACTGCATGACGTAGTAGTGGACGCCACGGTCCTCGCCGACTCCGAAGACGGGGACGATGTTCGTGTGGTGAAGCCGTGCCGCGGCCTGGGCCTCGCGGTGGAACCGTTCGATCTGTTGCTTGTCGTGAAACGCCTGGAACGGCAGCGCCTTCAGCGCGACCTGCCGATGCAAGCTCTCCTGCTCGGCCTCGTAGACGACGCCCATACCGCCGCGGCCGATCTCGCGGATGATGCGGTACTCACCGAGCCGCTGGAAAGGCTCGGCGCCGACACCGGGGAATGCCGCGCGATCGAGGACTTCCGGCCCGAGCTCTTCCAGCACGCAGAGCATCGGGAACATCTCGCGGATCTCGGCCTCGAGCGCGGGATGGAGCGCGACGTACTCGTCGACCGTCGGCCGCTCGCCGCGGCGGCGTCGCTCCGAAAAGGCCTCGGCCAGGCTGACAACGAGCGCTTCCCTTCTCTCGGAATCGCCGGCCGCTGCCTTGCGCTCGCCGCTCGTCATGGCAGGGCTTCAGCGTTGAATCCGAGGCCCACGAGCAGTCCCTTCAGGCGCCGGAGCGCTCGCAGATAACGCTTCGCCGCCGCCGCCTCGCTGATATGCATCTCCTTCGCAGCCTCCGCGCTCGTGAGCTGCTCGAAGTGGCGCAGGGCGAGGATCTCGCGTTCTTCCGGCTCGAGCGCATCCAGGCCCTCCTGAAGCCGCAGCTGGAGATCCGCGCGGATGAGCGCCTCGCTCGGCGAGGCGAGCTTGCCCATGAGCTGGAAGGCGAGAGCCTCGGTGCTTGCCTCGGGCATCGCGCCGTCATAGAGGGCGACTTCGCGCCGCGGATCGCGGGCTTTGACCCCGGCGTGGCGGTTGTGGATGGCGAAGAGTCGCTGGCGCGTGAGGAAGCGGAGCCAGAGGAAGAACGGCATGGTGGGGCTCTTCAGGTAGTCGTCGAGGCGGCGCCATGCCTCGAGGAACGACTCCTGGATGACATCGGATGCATCCACCCGTCCCCTCAGGATGGGGGACATCCTGAGCTGCACCATCCGACGAAGCCGGGCCCTGTGCCGGCTGAAGAGCTCCTCCACCGCGGTCTGGTCGCCGGAGTCCGCCTTCTGGAGGAGGGCCGTCGTGTCATCCCTCTCGTGGCTCATGATTCAGACAGCACGCATTGTCCACTCGGGGGACAGGGCCCTCAATGCGGGGAGGTGGAGTAAGGGAGATCCTTACAAGTATCTCTTTCTTGAAAGGCGCTCGAGGAATCGCGAATCCACGAGGAGAACTGGGGGCGGCGGCAACCACTGGACATTTATTCCCCCCCTCCTCTCGAGATTCTTGTCCCGGATGCCCGGCCGGCCCGAGTTGTGAGGAAAAGCGGTCTGCCGGCGTGGTGGTCCGCAATCGCAATACGTCCCATATCGAGGCCCTGGGCCTCGAGGAGAACCCATGAAGGTGCGAACAGGCGTGAAGGGCGGCAGGCTCGCAACGAATCGCTGCGAGAGCCTGAAGGTGAAGACCGGCGTCAGGGGCGGAAGGCTCGCGACGAATCGTTGCGAGACCGTCACTCGCAACCGCTGAAGCCTCCGGGTCGGCTTGGCCGGCCTGGGATGCTCGCTCTTCGGGAAGAAGCCGGGTGAGCTGCCAGGCCGGC
>Ga0075420_100004668_pt1 | contig 12020 bp, 8 predicted proteins | sample SoiMetdeltSBSDD4_FD_75296 | JGI IMG/M metagenome (GOLD analysis project Ga0075420, IMG submission 75296) | Bulk soil microbial communities from a Populus tree surrounding site in Tennessee, USA - Soil MetaG P. deltoides SBSDD4 | ecosystem: Environmental > Terrestrial > Soil > Tree plantation... | reverse complement strand
GGAAGAGGGCCGACGGCAAAGCCACGGAGGGCGGGAAAGCCACGGACGGCGGGATGGTGGAGTTCTCGGTGTCGGACGACGGGCAGGGGATCGACCCGAAATACCACGACCTGATCTTCGTGATCTTCCAAACGCTCCAGCCGCGCGACAAGGTGGAGGGCACCGGGCTGGGGCTGTCGCTGGTGCGCAAGATCGTGGAGAGTCAGGGCGGCACGATCGCGGTGGAGTCGCAGCCCGGCAATGGTGCAACTTTCCGCTTCACCTGGCCGCGCAGCCGGTCGGGCGACGACCGGGACGCGGACGGGCAGGATCACCGGGCGTTGGCGGAGGGGACGGGGGCGGAAGAATCACTAGCGAGGAAGCGAAGCACTGAATGGAAGACCGTCGGCTGAACATCCTGCTCGTGGAGGACGACGAGCTGGACGTGATGAACGTCCAGCGCGCGTTCCGCAAGAACAACATCGTCAACCCGCTCTACGTCGCCGGCAACGGCGTCGAGGCGCTGGAGATGCTCCGCGGCAAGCGCGAGCCGACGGTGCCGCGCGACCGTCGGCTGATCCTGCTCGACCTGAACATGCCTAAAATGGGCGGAATCGAGTTCCTCAAGCAGTTGCGCGCCGACCCGGAGCTGCACGCCACCACGGTGGTCGTCCTGACCACGTCGGACGAGGAGCGGGACCGGGTCAACGCCTACAACCTGAACGTCGCCGGCTACATCCTGAAGCCCGTCACGCTCGCGGCCTTCGTCGAGATCATGGCGACCCTGAACAAGTACTGGTCGGTGAACGAACTGCCGTAACTGAATGCAGAATGATGAATGTAGAATGCAGAACGAAGGAGGAGGGGGCGGTGCGGGCCGCCGGTTGCCGTTCCGGATTCTTCATTCATCATTCTGCATTCTGCATTTGATTCCATGGAAGAGCGGTTCCGAATCCTGGTGATCGACGACGACGAGGTGGACCGGATGATGGTCCGCCGCGCGCTGGCCGCGTCGGGCGTGAAGGCCGACTACGACGAGGCCCACGACGGCCGCTCGGCATTGGCGGCACTGGCGGCGCGGCACTACGACTGCGCGCTGCTCGACTACCGGCTGCCGGACGGCGACGGGATGTCCGTGCTCAAGGCGGCCAGGGCGGCGGGCTCCACGACGCCGATCGTCCTGCTCACCGGCCAGGGCGACGAGCAGTTGGCCGTCGAGCTGATGAAGGCGGGGGCGAACGACTACCTGTCCAAGACCCGCCTCAGCCGAGACCTGCTCAGCCACAGCGTCCGCCACGTGGTGCGCCTGCACCGGGCCCAGGCCGAGGCGCGGCTGGCGCAGGGACTGACCGCCGAGAGCGAGCGGCGGTTCCGCACGATGGCCGACTCGGCGCCGGTGCTGCTGTGGGTGTCGGACGCGGACAACCGGGCGGTGTACGTCAACCACCGCTGGCTCGAGTTCACGGGCCGGCCGGCGGAGCGCGAGCTGGGCGACGGCTGGATTGAAGGCGTCCACCCGGACGACCGTGACCGGCTGCTGGCCACGGTGGCCCAGGCGTTTCGCAAGCGCGAGCAGTTCGAGACGGAATTTCGCCTGCGGCGCGGAGACGGGCAGTACCGGTGGGTGATCGACTCCGGCGCGCCGCGCTTCCTCCCCGACGGGGCGTTCGCCGGCTACGTCGGCTCGTGCATCGACATCACCGAGCGCAAACTCGGCGAGGAGCGGCTGCGCGAGGAGACGCGCACCACCGAAACACTCTACCGCATCGGCACGCGCCTGTCCGCCGAGCTGGACGTCCACAGGCTCGTGCAGACGGTGACCGACGAGGCGACGGCCCTCACCGGCGCGGCCTTCGGCGCGTTCTTCTACAACGTCACCGACGCCCGCGGCGGGCGGTACACTCTCTACACCATCTCCGGCGTCCCGCGGGCGGAGTTCGAAAAGTTCCCGATGCCCCGGAACACCGACCTGTTCGGCCCGACGTTCCGCGGCGAGCACGTCGTGCGGTGCGACGACGTGACGAAGGACCCCCGCTACGGAAAGAGCTCCCCGCACCACGGCATGCCCAAAGGCCACCTGCCGGTGCGCAGTTACTTGGCCGTCCCCGTCGTGTCGCGGTCCGGCGACGTGATCGGCGGCCTGTTCTTCGGCCACCCGGAAGTCGGCGTCTTCAGCGAGCGCGACGAGCGGCTCGTCCAGGGCATCGCCTCCCAGGCCGCCATCGCCATCGACAACGCCCAGCTCTACCAGGCCCTGCACGAGAGCGAGGACCGGCTGCGGCTGGCGGTCGAGTCGGCGGAACTGGGCACGTGGGACTTCAACCCCGTGAGCGGCGCCCTGACCTGGTCCGACCGCTGCAAGGCCCTCTTCGGCCTGCCGCCCGACGCGGTGGTGACGTACGAATCGTTCCTCGCGTTACTCCACCCCGACGACCGGGAACGCACGCACCAGGCGGTCGTCCGCGCGCTCGACCCGGGCGAGGCGGGGCGGGAGTTCGACGTCGAATACCGCGCCGTCGGCGAAGGCGACGACATGGAGCGCTGGATCCGCGCGACGGGCCGCGCGTTTTTCGAGAACGGCAAGGCTGTCCGGTTCATCGGCACCGTCCTGGACGTGACCGAGAAGAAGCGGTGGGAGGAGGCCCTGACCGCATCGAAGGAGGCCGCCGAGGCGGCCAACAAGGCCAAGGACCAGTTCCTGGCGGTGCTGAGCCACGAGCTGCGGACGCCGCTCACGCCAGTACTTTCGACGGTGCAGGCATTGGAGTCGGAGCCGGGGCTCACCCCGGAGCTTCGCGCCTCGATCGACATGATCCGGCGGAACGTCGAGCTGGAGGCCAGGCTGATCGACGACCTTCTCGACCTCACCCGCATCGCCAAGGGCAAGCTGGAGCTCCACCCGCAGACCGTCGACGCCCACGAGAGCGTCCGGGACGCACTGGACATCTGCCGCGACGAGATCCACACCAAGGGGCTGAAGCTGAGCGTAGAGTTGACCGCCGCCCGCCGCCACGTTCGGGCGGACTCCGCGAGGCTCCAGCAGGTGCTGTGGAACCTGATCAAGAACGCGGTGAAGTTCACGCCGGAGGGCGGCACGATCACCCTGCGAACGTCGAACTTGCCCGCGCCACGCCCCGGCCCCAACGGCAACCCGCCGCATGGGGCGGCAGGCGAACGGCTGCTGGTGGAGGTGCGCGACACCGGCATCGGCATCGAGCCCCACGTGCTGCCGCGCATCTTCGACGCCTTCGAGCAGGGCGAGCGGTCGATCACCCGCCGCTTCGGCGGCCTGGGTTTGGGGTTGGCGATCAGCAAGGCCCTGATCGACATGCAGGGCGGCCGCCTCACCGCCGACAGCGCCGGGCCGAACAAGGGCGCCGTCTTCACCGTGGACCTGGCGACAGTGGAAGCCCCGGTCGCCCGCACCCACTGCGCCGGTTCAAGCACGCCCGCGGCGCCCGCCGACCTGCACATCCTGCTGGTCGACGACCACGAGGACACGGCCCGCGCGATGGGCCGGCTCCTCCAGCGGCTGGGCTACCGCATCACCACCGCCGGCAGCGTCGGAAGCGCCCTCGACGCCTTCGGCCGGGAGTCGATTGACCTGGTGATCAGCGACATCGGCCTGCCCGACGGCAGCGGCCTGGAGCTCATGCGCCAGATCCGCCAGCAGAAGCCCGTCCGCGGCATCGCCCTGAGCGGCTTCGGCATGGAGGAGGACGTCCGCAAGAGCCGCGACGCCGGGTTCTCCCAGCACCTGACGAAGCCGATCAACTTCCAGAAACTCCAGGCGGTGATCCACGAGGTCACCAACGGCGGGTGAATCAAGGGGCGGCCAGTAGAAAACGCGTCATTCCCTGGAACGACTTGCCCCTGCGAAGCTGATATACTTGGCGAATGCCCAGGAGGTGTCCCGCCATGGCAAACGGTTATCGCGCCCGCGTGTTCCTTTTCGCAATCCTGCCCGTCCTCGCCGCCGCGGCGGCCCCCTCTATCGCCGACGAAGTCGGTTCGGCTCCCGCGCCGGCGCCCGTGACCCCGCCACCGCTGCCCGTCCGCAAGGCGGAGGTGAAGGACGCGGCGATGGCGCTGGGGTTCCTGCGGCTCGTCGACCACGGCACGCTCGGCGGCCGGCTCGAGTCCGCCGACGTCACCTACCAGAACGCCGACGGCGTCACGGTCCGGCTCGTCTCCGCCATCCACATCGGCGAGCGTGGCTATTTCGAAGGGATCGCCAAGAGTTTCGACGGCGATGAGGCAGTGCTGTACGAGTTGGTGAAGCCGAAGGACGCGGCGGTGCCCGTCCCGGGCGTGGCGCCGGAGTCCGGCAGCGGCGTGCGCGAGATCCAGCAGTTCATGAAGAACATGCTGAACCTCGAGTTCCAGCTCGACGCGATCGACTACAGCAAGGCGAACTTTGTCCACGCCGACCTCGACGCCGAGACCTTCCGCAAGCTCCAGGAAGAGCGAGGCGAGACGTTCGAGATGCTCTTTTTGAAGCAGTTGATGAAGGCCATGCGCGCTCCCGCCACGCCGGAAGCGGCGGAACCGCCGCAGGACCCGGAGCAGACCCTGCGCGAGATGATCCGCCTCGTCACGCGCCCGGACGCCGAGCGGCAGATCAAGCTCACGCTGGCCAAACACATGATGGAGGCGGACCTGGAGGCGTCCGGCTTCGGCGAGCCGGGCAACAACGTCATCGTCACCGAGCGCAACAAGGCCGCCATGAAAACGCTGGCCGACACCATGGCCAAGGGTCAGAAGAAGATCTCCATCTTCTACGGCGCCGCACACATGCCCGACTTTGCACAGCGCCTCCGCGAGCTGGGCTTCAAGCCGGTCAAGACCGAGTGGCGTCTCGCCTGGGACCTGGCGGTCCGTGACGACGAGCCTTCGCTCCTCGAGGACCTGCTGATCGAGGGCGTGAAGGCGCTGTCGGAAGAGTAAGAAAGAAGGGCGGCAGTTGGCGGCGCTGAAGGCCAGAGGGCGGCGCGACTCACAAGCCGTCGACGTCAGCTGAACAGTTCCCCCTGCGCCGGGTTTGACGTCGCGCGCACCGGCTGCCCCACGAGCCTTTTCATCCGGTTACACGTGGCCACCGCGTAGCCGGAGTAATCGTTATTCACGAAGCCCCACACGGTGCGGACCGCCTCCAGTGCGCCGATCCGCTCCTTCCACCACTCCAGCCGCTCCGTGGTGTCAATGCGCTCGCGGTCGAGCGTCGGGAACCTGCCGTGGATGCCGATCCACCGGACGTAAAGAAAGTCGGCCGTCGCCACCAACTTCCCCGGCTCCTGCAGGTAGTCGGCGGCGACGCGGCAGGCGCCGTGCTCGCGCAGCAGGTCGGCCGTCGCGTCGGCGTCCCACGAAGGGTGGCGGAACTCGACGGCGAGACGCACGTCCCGCGGCAGGCCGCGCAGAAACATCCGCAGCTCCGGCGCTTCCGAGGCGTCGAACGCCGGCGGGAACTGAAGCAGGACGGGGCCGAGCTTCTCCCCGAACGCTCGGACCGTATCGAGGAACTCCACCATCTGGCGGGACCGACCCGCCAGGCCAGGGGCGTGGGTGATGTCTTTCGGCGTCTTCACGCAGAACCGGAACGTCTGCGGCGTCGCCTCCGCCCACCGCCGGACGCGCTCCGGCGTGGGGGCGGCGTGGAAGGTGGTATCCAGTTCCACCGCTTCGAAGTGCTTCGCGTAGAAGGAGAGGTATTCCGCCGGCTTCGTCTCCGGCGGGTAGAAGACGTCCTGCCAGTCCGCGTAGCCGAAGCCGACTGTCCCCAAAAGCCACTCGGGCATCACCGCATCCCTGCGGGCGCTCAGCGCCCCGCCTGTACCGGCAGGAACTGCACCGTCACCGCGGGCCCGGCGCCTGCCGCTGCGCCGCGGCCGGGAGCCGCCCCCTTCAATTCCTGCTCGATCCGCAGCAACCCGCGGAACAGGTCCGCCGCCGTCTTGTAGGTGGGGCGTTGCGGGTCGCGCGGCTTCAGCACCTCCTCCTTCAGCAGCGACAGCGCCTCCGCCTCTTTCGTGGTCGGGTCGAACGCGACCAGGCCGCGGAAGTCGGGATTGTTCAGCGGCTGTGTCATCTGCATCGCCACGTAGAACAGGTCCACCTGCTTGTCCACCCGCCCGTACGCCCCCGTGATGAGCTGCGACGTGACGGCGCCGCTCAGCGACATCTTCTCGATCATCCGCTGGATCTGGCTCGTGCGCATCAACTCGTCGTAAAGGTTGGCCAGCAGCGGGTTGCCCTGGATGTTCTCCCCGACGCGCACCGCCGACCCGAAGTCCACGAAGCCGACGCCGAACTCGGTGATGACGACGTTGTCCAGCCGCAGGTCGAGGTGGATGATGCCGACGCGCTCGTGGACCATGTTGAGCAGGTCGGCGGCCTGTTTGGCGAACTCGATCTGCGACAGCGGCCGCCCGCCGGGCGTGGCGCTGCGGAGCCAAGTCATCTTCAGACGCCGCACGTAGCCGCGGGCGTCGTGTTCGATGCCCACCGCGCGCGGCACCCGGCGCGCGTAGGCGGCGGGCAGGTCGCGCTGGAGGATCTGCAGCAGCGCCGCCTCGCGGGTGAGGAACAGCGGGAAGATCTTTTCCGTGAACTTGAGCGCCCGCTTCTCGATCAGGTCCACCGGGGCGTCGGGGAACTTGTGCCGCAGCCGCGCCATCACCCGCGCGACGCTGGGCACCTCCTTGAGCACGACGTACCCGGTGGCGGGGCGGTCGGCGGGGACGAGCTGCACGTGGTAGGTGAACCGGTCGGTCGTCTGCTTGGGCAGCACGAGGTTCACCTTGCGGGCCACGAAGTAGTGAACCTTCTTCGACAGCAGGGGGATGCTCAGGCCGAAGCGCGGCTGGCGGATCATGCCGGTGCGCGGCATCGTCTCGAACCCGCGCTGGCCGAACCGCTCGTTCATCTCCGCCACCCGCCTGCCGTGCCGCGAGGCGTAGACGAACTGCCCGCCCCAGCGGAGCCGCGTGAAGATTTCGTCGGGGTCGTGCGGCTCGGCCTCGAAGGCGAAGAGGAAGTCCTTGGGTGGGGCGGAGTCGGCGGCGGTGAAGCGGGTGGCAGCAGCGCCGTCGGGTAGAGTGCCGTACCGCCGGTATTCCGGGTCGTCGCCGAACGCTCGGGCGGCGACCAGCCGCATCCACTTGTCCCGCGTGCCCGGCCGCACGGCGTCTCCCGGGGCGTGCGCGGCTCCCGCCGCATTCGGTGCGCGTGCCGGCTCGCTGTCCATCGCCTGCTCGGCCATCTCCGACTCACCCTGAGGCATCGCCCCTGTTTTCCCCTGCCGCGCGGCGGTTGGCAACAAGCAATGCCAGTTACGGCACCCCACCTAGCCGCCAGTGCAGCGCCAACAGGATGGTGCCGAAGGGAGGTCGGCGGCGTAGGAAGGGCGCCGTGTCGCCAGCCTTACGCACTGTTTGCCAAAACGGACGCATCCGGGTAGCTTTTGTGATGAAAACGAGGCGCAAGCCCCGCCAACGCCGGCTTTATGTGGACGGGGGTTCTGCGATCGCAGTTGCCACACCACGGGAGTTGTCACACCACAGGAGATCGTCCATGCCCACGGTTGTGTCTCAGTCCCTCGCCGGACTGCTGGGGTTGAGGGCCGGTGGGTTGCGGCGCGGTACCGCCTCCGGCCCGCGCCGCTCGGGCGCCGCGTCGGACATCCGCTCCCGTGCGCGAGCCGAGGTGCTGGAAGCGAGGCGCCTGTTGGCTTCCACGATGCTGACGAACGGGATCGGCGAGGGGACGCTCCAGGTGACGGTGGACGCCTACGGTTCCTACGGAAGCGCCGTCGCTTCCGCCGGTGACGCTTCGTACAACCCGCCCGGCCCCGCCGGGTCGGCGGGGACCACCTTTACCTCCGGCGTGTACTTCAGCGAAATCGACGGCTACCTGTCGGAGGACTCGCTCGGCGGCTCGCCCGCCCTCCCCCCGGTGAACTTCACGGCGGTGACGCCCGCCAGCGCCACGAGCAGCTTCAGCGTCGGGGGCTTCAACATCCAGCTGACGCAGACCGTCCTGCCGCCGAACGGGGCCGGCCTGACACTGCTCAACCAGCAGTACGTCCTGTCCAACGCCACCGGGTCGACGCAACAGTTCCAGATGGTGCGGCACGTGGACGGCGACCTGTTCTTCGTCGGCAGCTTCGGCAACGACTTCGGCGGCGCGTCGTTCGACGGCCGCTTCATCTTCGAATTCGACACCGTCACCAGCCAGAGTGAGCCGACCGCCTTCTTTGGCATCACCGCCTCCGGCAACGGCGCCAACGCGGGCTTTACCATCCAGCCGTTCCCTTACATGGACGACGTCGTGGCGTCCAACGGCATCGCGCCGGTAGACCTCAACGTCATCAACGGCGACGCCAACGGCGACCGCATCACCGACCAGGGCTACGACGTGACCGTGACGCTGGCCGATGCGTTCGTCGTGCCGGCGGGGGGTTCGGTGGTCTACACGACCACCACGATCTTCGGGGAGGGGACGCCCGAGTCGCTCCTGGGGCCGGGGCAACTGGACTTCGCGGCGAACAACTTCAACGTCGACGAGACGGCGGGCACGGTGACCGTCAACGTCGCCCGCACGCGGGGCAGGTCCGGGCCCATCTCGGTCACCTACAGCGTCTCCGACGCCACCGCGACCGCCACCCTGGATTACACGCCCGTAACGGGGACGCTGCTCTTCGCCGACCAGCAGATTACTGCCAGCTTCACGGTGCCGATCCTGGACGACACGCTGGCCGAGGGGAACGAGTCGTTCAACGTAATAATCAGCGCGCCGACCGGCGGCGCCATCCTCGGCCCCAACACCACGGCCACCGTCACCATCCTCGACAACGAGCGGGCGGTGCAGATCGCCGCACCCCTCTTTACCGTCTCCGAGGACGGCGCGGCGGCGCAGGTCTCGGTCATCCGCACCGGCCCGACCAGCGGCGAAGTCACCGTTCGCTACTCCACGGCGCCAGGGACGGCGGTCGCGCCGCTGGATTACACCGCGGTCACCGGCGTCCTCACCATCCCGGACGGGCAGTCCGGCGGGGTCATCAGCGTCCCGGTCGTGCCGGACTTCATTGACACGGAGGCCACCGAGTCGTTCACCGTCACGATCAGCGAACCCACTGGCGCCGCCCTCGGCTTCCTGACGACGGCGACGGTGGAAATCACCAACATCGACCGGCCCGCCAGCGTTTACGACATCCAGGCCCATGCGCCCCGCGGCCGGATCGAAGCGCTGCTGCTTTACTTCAATGAAGCGCTGGAGGGCGGCCGCGCCCAGGACCTCGACAACTACGACCTGTTCCTCCACACCGAGCGTCCGTACAACACCCCGCCGGCGCGGCGGCGGATCGGAGTGCGGGCGGCGGAGTACCAGCCCGACGGCAGGATCCTGGTGCTGCGGCCCGTCACGGCGATGCGCCAGAACGTGTTCTACGAGGTGAACATCCGCACGGGCACCGACGCCGGCGTGCTCACCGCCGGCAACCAGCCGCTGGACGGGAATCTCGACGGGACGCCCGGCGACGACTTCGTCGGGTATTTCGGGCGCGGCAGCAGGCTGAACTATTACGACCGCAACGGCGACCTGGTGAGGCTGGGCGCGGAGAACGGCCTGCTGGAGGTCTACCGCGACGTCGAGCGCGACGCCAGGGTGGTCCGGGTCGTCGACCCGTCGCCCAGCGCGTTCTTCTTCGGGAAGCTGACGCCGAAAAAGAAAACTACCGACCGCATCACCGACATCCAGATCCTGCACCTTGGCAACGCGGGCAACCACTCCGCCAACCCCCCGATCAGGATCGGGTACGTGATGTAGTGGGCGACACCACAACGGTCAGGGCGTCGTTGCGCGCTTTCCCCCTACCCCTCCCAATCTTCGAGCGATTCCAGGAGGGCCACCAGCTCGCGGGCTGTTCGCAGCATCGTCTCGCGCGCCGGGTAGCCGCGGATCTCACGGCCGGTGACGGCGTCGTTGTAGATGCCGGCGTCCGTCGTGTCGATCAGGGTGCGGTAGTCCAGCGTCAGCTCCTCGCCCCGCGCGACGTCCCGCAGCGCCATCACCACGCCGCAGTGGCACAGCAGGTTCGGTTTGAACGAGTGATTCACGTAGTTGTACGGGGCGTCGACGTTGCCGAACGTGAAGTACTTCCCCGCGTAGCGCGTCCCGGTGCGGGTGATCGGCTGGCGGTTCTCGGAAACGGCGCGGACGTATTCATCTTCCGTCGTCACGTCCGAGCCCAGCGTGAACGAGCAGACGATGTTGCCCCGTTTGATCGGCGCCGCGGCGTATAGAGCCTTTCCGTACACGCCCGTCTCCCGAACTTCCGTCTCGACGAACATTCCTTGCCTGCCTTCCGTGAATCGCCACCCGAGCCGTCGTCAACCCCCCGGCGTATCTCCCCACTGATGTCGGCAGCGGCGAGTCCCGCACGTTAAGCCCGTTCGGCCTCGCCGGCGACCGGTTCGGCCTCCATGACCTGCTCCGCCGCGGGCGCTTCTGTCGCATCCGCGTCGTTTTTCATCAGCTCGCGCAGCAGCACGGTGGCGAAGCTGCCGGGGGGGAGGGTGAAGGCGACGGTGATGTAGCCGCCGTGCTCGTCGACGCCCCCCGCCAGGCGCACGTCCTGCGGCTTCACCCGCAGCGGACGACGGGCCCCCTTGACCTTGCCGATGTCCTTCCCGCGAAAGTCGGTCGTCTCCAGCCCGGCGGCGGCGAAGGCATCCCGCTCGATCCGCAGCGGCTCCCCCTCCGGCAGGGTCGTCCGGTAGCCAATCAGCGGGCCGCTGGGGCTGATCTCGAAGGCGTCGCAGCGCGGGTGCTCGACCGCCGCCTGTTCCACGCGGAACACCGCGCCGCCCTCGTGCCGCCAGGCGAGGTCGCCGTCCATCAGGCGGTCGAGCGAGTCGATCCGGCGCACGACCACCTCGTTGAACACGCGCGACTGGAGCGCCGACACCCAGAGCCGCCGCAGCTTCTGGTCGATGGCCCAGACGGCGGCGCTGGGGCGGTGGGTCTTGATCAGCCGGGCGAGGATGCGCCGCTCCATCCCGGCCCGTCGAGGCCACGCTTTCAGCGACGCTTCCAGGTCGTGCCGGTCGAACGCGGCGCGGGCGGTGGCGGTCTGGGGGTCGTCTACGGCGGGGTTCGGCTCCCCCAGAAGCGCCGAGAGCAGCGCCTTGTGGTCGCCGCGGACGAGCGCCGCCCCGAGCCGGTCGTTGTCGCCCCGGCGGCCAAACCGCTGCTCGCCGAAATAATTGGGCATGCCCCGGCGGCCCAGCACGTCCAACGGCGCCTTCAGTTTCACCACGTCGGTCGGGTCCACGTCCCGCACCTTGATCGCGAACCGGTTGCCCGCCAGGTGGCCGAGTCGCAACTTGTTCCCGTGCCGCGCCACCCACCGGACCGTCACCCCCGGAATGCGCAGCGACGACACCGCCTCCTCCGTCGTCCCGAGAACGGACATCACCTGTCGCGACACGGCCCTCGCGTCCTTCAGGCCGGCGTACCCGACTTTCATCGACGGCACGCCGAGCGCCGCGGCCAGCCGGTGGGCCAGCTCGAACGTCGTCAGGCCCACCTTCTCCACCTCGGCGTATACGTGCTCCCCGGCGCCGCTCGGCTCGTACAGCGGCAGTTCCTGGACAAAGAAGTCCTCGTTCCGCCGCTTGATCGAGCCGCCAATGCCGGGGAAGTCGGTCGTCAGGTAGGGGAGCGGCATGGCGGGATTGTAGTCAGCTGCGGAACTTTCTCCCGGCGGGGGGCGTCGATTCCGTTGGGGCGATCAGCGACAATACCGTGCCGGGAGGTGACCCGATGTCGGCGAGATCAAAAGTACTGCGGACGGCGTTGACGGGCGCAGTGTTGGTCGCGGGCGGGTGGGGAGTGCCAGCTTTGCGATCCGCGGAGAGTTCGGACGCCGATGTGCCTCGGCCCGATTTCCGCGAGGTCTACCGGGCGGAGTTCGAGAAGGTGTACCGCCTGGAGAAGGGCCAGGTGTTAAAGCGGATTTCGCCGCCGTTCATCCCGGAGCG